>Ga0196965_1000725_pt1 | contig 16087 bp, 18 predicted proteins | sample S1_20metaG_FD_148668 | JGI IMG/M metagenome (GOLD analysis project Ga0196965, IMG submission 148668) | Soil microbial communities from Anza Borrego desert, Southern California, United States - S1_20 | ecosystem: Environmental > Terrestrial > Soil > Desert | place: USA: California | collected... | reverse complement strand
TCTTCTGCTTCTCTTTTGGACCTTTCTTCTGCTTCTCTTTTGGACCTTTCTTCTGCTTCTCTTTTGGACCTTTCTTCTGCTTCTCTTTTGGACCTTTCTTCTGCATCTTTATTAGGTTTTACATATCCTTTTGGGAGTGTCATAATTGATTGTGATGTGTATGAAGATTAATATTTTTCTAAGATTCTATGAAATCAATTAACTACATTTTATCAGTGATATTATTGGATCGAAGTTTTCTCTACATTTTTTGTGTTTATAAATTGACAATAGATATAGAAATTCAGATTTTTTATCATAACAATTAAGAAATTTATTTACTTGTTCTGATATGATACCCTTGAAAATTAAACCTTGTAATGCGGATGTTACATTATTAACTTTTCTCTTGCTGCTAGCGCTTTCAAAATCAACTATTGTACATTTTGAGCCATCAAGCGCAATTATAACATGATTATCCAATTTATTTAATTGACCATGGTCTATACCCAGTTCGTCTAACTTGTAACATTGGTTCAAAATATCAATAATTATTTTCCGTACTACATCCAATTCATCTTTAGTAGACAAAAACCACTTTCTTGCAGGTAAACCTTCGATACACTCCATCAATAGCGTATTTTTAGTATACAAATAAGCCTTTGGACCTATATTATATAAATTAACATACTTATAAAAATTAAATTCACTTTCCATTTCAATTCTGCAGGAATCTGTTCGTCTAATTTTTATGGCCATAGTATTATTTGCATGATCACAAACTTTTAGAACCAAGCCTTCATTACCCTTTCCTAATATGTTATTATTGTTCAAAACAGTCGGGCCGTCTAATATTATAAATTTTATATTCAATGATCGAAGTTCGTTTATTCTAGAATAGTACTCATCAGCGCTAAATCTTGGATAACATAGATAATCGACTAATTTGTATGATGATAAAACAAATTTATTAGAAAATTCGGTCATCTGTATATATCAACTGAGAAATAGTGTTTCCTACATCGGTATCCAAGTCAGGCTTTTGATCTGGGATATACATCTTTAAAGAATTTAAAAGGTCAGTCTTCAACCCCTTTGGAATCCCTATCAAATTCGGGCTATTTACAAGAGTATATTGTAGATATTCTTTAATATTAGTATGATTCCTAAATATAAGACATTTGGTTCTAGAGTTGTTATCTATCCATTTTAGAGGAGATTTTTGGTTAACTTCAATGAATTTTTCAACATCATGTAATCTAAGAATTTCCGGGCCCTCTTTAACAGACAAGGAAGAAATAGTTATGGATTCAAGTAACAATCCGATAACACAGTGATTTTCTTTTTCAACTACATTGCAAGTAGATTTCAATATCCTAAAGCCATAAGTCTCTGAAAATCTAATAACAGATTTAGTTAGTTTTTTGAGCTGTCCCCAGATAACGTCAGAAGGTCTATCAGCATATTTAAATTTGATTATAAGAATAGAGGAGATCAAGGAATTTTTAAGACTGTCACTCACAAAAAAGGTATTATTAACAGTAAAATACTTTGCATTTGGGTCTGCTAAAAATTTTCTTGAAGCTTGAACTAAGGTTGCAACTGAATGAGTTGAAATAGCACTCCCCAGGTTCCTTTTTTGATCTACAGGATCTAGTATGACAATAAAACTATCATGTATTCCATTACATTTTTCTGCAGGAGTCGTACTTTCATCGATTCTCACGATCATCTTGTCATTGAAATGCATAGAGAAAAACTTTATAGTTGACAAAAATGATCCAAATTTTAGGATTAATACTTCACAAACATATCCGCTAAATCCTTCAGTAGAGATCTCTGCTCCGTAAATTTTTAGAGATTTTAAAAAACGCTTTAGAACCCTGACTTGATTTTTCTGTTCTTGATCTAGTTTATCAATCATATAAGACGTATGAAACGGAGAACGATCTGCAGCACTCCTCCACATTCCAAAAGGAACATCAAAGCAAGGCACTATATTTACTTTTATTCCATCTACAATTACTTCAACGTATGGGTGATCTGCATACCTCAGATATGGAGAGTACTCCAATAAGGATTGTATACCTATTTGTTTTCCATATTTTTCGAAATAGTCATAGTCAACATTACTATTAAATTTTATAAAGATATCAATGTCTGCTTCATTTCTAAGCCATGTTCCCTTGGCGAAGGACCCACCAAAGACTATATCCTTGATAAAATGATCAAGATTATGATCTGTAATATAGGAATAAAGCCGCTCCTTTACGTGGTTTGCACAATTTATTAGAAGATTTTCCTCTTGGGAGGTAGGAATACAGTCTGTTAATACTTGTTCAATTAATCTATTGATGTTTAAACTCATTTCTTTCAACTGCGTTTATAGTATATATATCAGAATAAATTGGCCCCTTGGGTGTAAGGATGCTTTTCTTTAGCTTTATGTGTTTTATCTCATCGTTGTAAAAAATATTAAGAATACTAGGATCGAAGGATTTGCGAATTTGAAAAGGCTGTTTTGGACGAAATATAGTAAGGTGAGGAACAAAAGCAGATTTTTCTTCCTCGACATTATTTTGTGATCGATTTTTGTATCCATCAACTTTATCTAGCAATTTTGTTATGAGATTGTAAAGGTTATTTAATTTTTCAGTACTTTGTTTATCCAACCCTAGCCATATAACTCTTGGATTAGAGGAATTTGGAAAACAACCAGCATTGATAAATCTTATCTCAAATGATTCAAAGGATAATTGGCCTAAATTTGCTGTAATTGCCTCAACTTCCACCTCATTTATCTCCCCCAAAAACTTTATCGTAAGATGAATATTGTCTTTAGGAATCGGCCTGATATGATATTTGTCAAACTCGTATTGTTTCATAATCAGATTTTGAAAGTGGATTACCTTATCTACATTAGGAATATCTATGGCAATGAAGGTTCGCACAAATTAATTAGTCGAAACTCTAAATATATTAATTCGCAAATTATTAATTTAATCAAAAGATAAATAAGAACAAAAGTTCATAGATTAGATGCCGATTGTTTCGAATAAATTTGTAATTTGTTTAACTGGAATGCCTGGAGCAGGAAAATCAACAGTAGCCAGATTTCTACAAGAAAATGGATTTTGTTCCATTACTATGGGAGACGTTATAAGACAAAAGGCTATAGAGAATAACTTGCCGTTAGATGATAAGAGTCTAGGTGAGCTAATGAAAAATTTTAGAAAGACTCATGGAAATGATATCGTAGCAAAGCTAACAGTCAAAAAAATTACTGATCTAGTCAATATCAACTTTGTAGTTGTTGACGGAATTAGAAGTTATGATGAATACATAATTTTAAAAAGTATAGGATATGTAAAATTATTAGCGATTCATGCCTCTTCTAATATTAGGTATGATCATATCAGACAGCGAGACAGATCTGATTCACCGGCAAATCATGAAAATTTCATTCAAAGAGACGAACGAGAAATGGATGTAGGCATTAGTAAAGCAATAGCTTTAGCAGACGAATCAATCTCTAACAATAACATAACTGTAGACGAGCTAAGAGAACAAGTCGAGAGGATAATTAAAAAGTGGATTGACGAATACAATAATAGTAAGCAGGAGAACAATATTACTTTATAATAGATTTGAAATGGAAAATAATCACTTTGAAATTAAGGTTATGGCCTCAGTAAATTTGACGGAAGATAAACAAAAGGTAATTTATGCCCTCAAAAATATTTTTCCAAATTCAGAATTAATAGAAAATAAGAACAATTTATATATAAAAAGGAATGACTTCAAAGTTTTAGAAAAACTTAAAGAAAAAATAAAGTCCAAAAAATCATTAGCTGTTTTAGAAAGAATTCTTTACAATAATTACCATATGGAGAATACATGGTTCTTATTAAATAAACAAGCAGCTTTCTCAGATGTAGTTGCAATAATAGAAAATGAAGATGAATCACCATTGGGACCTATAAAAATAACCATAAATGGATGCAATTTAGAAAGGATTAAGGAATGGTTTGAAAAATAAATTAAACTGTCTTCCTATTTTATTCGGCTGAAAGGTCCCAATAATTTGCATCTTTAAATTCTGTTTTAGGTTTTCCAAGAGATTTCCATTCTTTAAAGGACTTTGGATATAGCTTTACATTTGAAATACCAGCAGTTTTTAATGCAAAAAAAGCCAATCCAGAGAGAGTTCCGACGCTTCCACAATAAGTAATAACTTCATTGTTTAAATCAATACCTCGATTCTCCATAAATCGTTTAAGTTCAGCAGGATTTCTCAGTATAGAAGTGTCAGAGCGTAGCATAGTATAAGGAATATTCTTTGAATTGGGGATATGTTCTGTCAAGAAATTCAGTCTTTCTCGCGAATCAATTATAATTTTATTTTTATCATTTTGAGCATTTTCTATGTACTCAGCATCTGCAAATATAGAATGGTCTATATTCAGAGAATGTGAAGTTTTAGGATATTTATTTGACTTTCTCTCAACTTCTAGTCCCAGTTTCTTCCAATTATCAAAAGTTACTTCCAATAATGAAACATTACTATGTCCTACAAACTTAAATGACCATGCTACCCTTGAGGCTAATGCACCAAATGTATCATCATATATAACCACAGGAGTATCATCAGATATGCCTAAATTATTTAAAATTTTGATTACATTTTGAGGATCATCATTAGACAATAATTCGGCCAATGGTAATGAAACGGCAGTCTGTATATGACCTTTTAAATATTCTTCCTTTTTTCTTACATCGACAATCCTAACTTTATTCTTTTTTATGAGAGTTCTTAGCGTATCGATATCACAAATATGATTCAAAGTAGGTAACGCAGCAGATTTGCTTTTTACACTTTTATTAATTATCTTAGTCGGGCTATTCTTTTGCTTGAAAGTTTTACTCAAGCTGCACATTCGCCTCTGGCTGTTTTCGCAACAAAATTGGTATCTGTTCCATAATCTTTATAGAAGTCAGGAGCCGATGTAAAGGCAGGTAATTCAATTATTGGTAAAAGTATTTTTTTCATATCCTCAAGATTTTTAACCTCAGTAGATCCATTTCCTACCGAGATTTTATGAATCCATTCACTTAATTTTTCTCCACTTTTCTTTTCCTTCTTAAAGGTATCAATTATTTTAAGAACCACTTCCAATACCTTTTTGGCTGGAACACGCATTACAGCCTTACCTAATTCACCATTTTCGCCAGTGCTACCTGCAAAAAGCATCGTATAGATAGGGACCATGGATGTTCCAATCCGTGATGCACCTCCGTAAAAACCAATTGTAGCTACTTCATGTTGTCCACAGGAATTAGGGCATCCACTGATTTTAATAGTAGAATCCACAAAGTCATTGTCTTTATCGATATTTAGTTCTAGGAACTTGCTCTGAATTTCCTTAGCGAGTCTATGTGAATTTGTAATAGCAAGGTTACATGAGGTAGTTCCAGAGCAACCCACAGTAGACACAATTGTATTTGCACCTGGATTTCCTAATCCTATCCCAGATAATCTTTGAAATACTTTTGGTAATTGATCTGCTTTTATATATCGAATTAAAAAGTTTTGTTGAGGAGTATTACGTGCTTTCTTTTCTATTGAAAACTCTCGAATACATTCGGCAAGTACACGTAACTGGCTAGATGTTATATCACCGGCACCTAAGGTTATATATACACTGTAAAAACCAGACTGTTTCTGAGCAACGACATTTGTATTAAACCATCTGTTATAAGGAGTATCGTTAGGATCAGAATTTATTACAGGTAACTTCTTTTTTTTGCCGTTAGATGGTAAAGAAGTTAGAGTAGGATTTGCCGCGACTGTCTCGGCGGAATTCAAAAAGTCTTCAAAAGTATTTCTCGTAGGTATTGATGTTGTTGCTTCTACTAATATACGCTCTTTTAGCAATAACCCCTGGAATTTTTCCCACCCTATTTCGCTAACTAAATAACGCATTCTATTTCTAGCGAGATTTTCTCTATTTCCCAATCTATCATAGAGTCGAATAGTAGCTATGGATGTAGACAATAGTCTCGATTCTGGTGTGAATTCTTCTAACAAATGACCGATAAATGAGGCAGCACCTAAACCACCTCCCAAATATATACGGAATCCTTTTACCCCATCTCGAATAGTCGGAACCAATCCTACATCCGCAATTCGAACATAACCATGTTCGGAACAACACGAGAAATTAAATTTAAATTTTCTAGGAAGATTTTGACAGATAGGATTTCTTAAAAAAAATCTTGCAATTGCTTTAGCATAAGGAGTTGTATCAAATGGTTCATTAGGGCATACACCTGCAAAGTGACTGCACATTACATTTCGAATAGTATTACCACATGCTTCTCGCGAGGTAAGTCCAACTTCCGCTAAACCTCGAAAAACTTCACTAACATCTTCTAACTGTACCCAATGCAATTGAATATTTTGTCTAGTAGACACATGGGCTGATCCGATTGAAAATGATTCTGATAAACTGGCGATTTTTTCAAGTTGATTGGGAGTTATATCACCACCAGGAACTTTTATTCTGATCATACTAAATTCACTGTTTAACCTAGACCCATAAGCACCATTTTGGAGTCTAAAACGTCTAAATTCATCTGCATTTAATTTATCTTGACGATAAAGCTTTACCTTATTAGCAAAATATTCAGATTCTTCTGCTAAACCCCATTTTTCATTTGTATCAGGTTCTTTATTTTTTGACGAAGAAAGAACATCATATTCAATAGATTTTGCCAATGTTAATAATATAGTGAATTAACAAACCTTATATTTTTTATGGAACATGCATTTTATACACATAGTAATCAATTCTGGCAGCAAAAAATGAAGTTAAATTTAGAAAAACTTATAGTTACAATTATAAAATTAGTAGTTAGGTGGGGTCGTAGCGAAGCCAGGCATCGCAACGGGCTCCAGATCAAATAAAAGGGCAATATAGAAGAAACCCGTGGATCAGGGGTTCAAATAATATATTTTAATATATTAGAATAATTCCCTTCGGCCCCATCTTTCTATTGCTACTTTATTAGGATTCATAATTAAATAAATGGTGAAATAAGACATTGAAGATATATTGCCAAGAGTAGATGCATATTCCATTTTTGAATTTAGTTTACGAGCTAGTTCTATCAAGTATTACTATCTAAGACGTTTAAGAATTTTCTTTGATACCAGAAATAAACATCCGATAAAAATACAATTATTTAGTAGAAAAAGACAGCATGTTACTATAAAGGTTTTTTATTTATTGCCACAACCTATCAATAACTATATCATCAATTGAGCATTGTTATCTTTCCATATCTAAAATAATAATTCTCACTCTATTGTAATTTTTTCAAGGATTTACCACAAATAGTATACTGCTGTTCAGTTTGATCTAGTTATTTTAATATTTAACCAGTGTGGGACATACTCATTAGGATGAGTTTTATAATAAATTTATATTGTATTAATAATACATACGTCATTTGTTTTTATAGTAATCAACTAAAGAAATAGGAATTATAGTTATAATAAGAACTTCATTGGAGATAATTACTATTAATTAACTTAATCTAGCATATAAAAAAAGGTGTATGTACCAATTGTCATAGTGCATAATCAAATATACAAGACGGATAATGAAGATCAAGAAAAGCAATAATGAAAACTATTTTGTTTTCTTAAAACTAAAATAACAAGAATGACATCTATCTTTGCCGTATATAACACCTATACTACCACATTCAGAGCACTTTTTTTCATTATCAACAGTAGAATCTAACGATTTTATCTTTTGGATACATTTATCACATAAAGGAGCATCAAGGTTATGACTCGATAAAAAGACATCTCCGCATTGTGAACATCTAAAACTATAAATTTTTCCTTTAGGTTTCCATTTTCTAAATGGATTAGCAGATAAGGAATAAAATATTTTTCTAAACGGATTGGTCATAAAGTGTATTATAAACATACAAACACACATTTTAGTTTAATGGCAAGGCGGCAATACGAGAAGATAATATAAATAATAATAAAACTATATTTTATAGAGTTGCCTGTTTCCAATCCTAATAAGGAAAACTCCCGCTGAGATCAGGATCAGAGTGATAAACAAGAACAAAGGATTTATTACTTGTCTAAGAAAATTAGGTGCATCCAAAATATAATTACATGTCTTTTCACAAACCTTTGTAACAGGAAATAATAATAGAATTAATCCAAACAATATAAGCATTATAACACCTATCGTAGAGATTACAGCACCTAATTTTATCATATGACGATATCTTGATGTAGTATTCATATCGAATAATTATCAATTATCAATATTCAAGTTTCGATGAATCTATGGTAACATATTTGTATTCACTGTTTCTTGAAACTTGATTGAATTGTTTGTTGTAATACAGAAAAGGAACATCCTCTTTTACATGCAAATCCCAAATTTTATGTACTTGATCGAAATATACTTTTCTCTTTTTCTGTTTTCGTCTTATTAATTCATGGCATAATATATGAGATATCTTAGCGCAATTGTTATCAGCGAAGTACCTTTCATTTTTAAAATCTGAAGAAAACACTTTGGGTCTAAACCATGTGGCTAATCCAAAATTCTCCCCATGATAGCCTTCTAAATGACAATCCGTCCACATGGGCTTGAAGTATGTAAGGTAAAAGTGAAAAACCGAATAACCTCGTTCTCGATGATCTCTTAAAAGATAAGCTAGGTTAATTCGGTCAAAAAGCTTCCCAGGAATTACGGGTAAGACATCTGCTTCCACAGCTAAATCTTCATGAAATTGATGCTTTATCCACCATTTGAAAAAACGGACCATTGAAGAAACATAGTTCCAATCTTGTTCGTATCGCTTTTTCCATTCCTCATTCTTTGACACATAAATAAAAAAAAGTTTATCCTGCACTATAAGATACACACGCTATACATCAATAAAATTTTTGACTCATCAATAGTAATGCAATACAAAAAGTTCATAATTTAGAAGCAATATAGACAAATCAAATGTCATTTAGAAAATTAGGTGCTGTAATACTCTTAGTTTCAGACATGCGTAGATCTATCCAGTTTTATAAAGAAACTCTTAATCTACCCATGAAAAAAGAATCAGAAGAATGGACAGAATTTTTCAATAAGGAAACAGTACTAGCATTACATCCAGCAAAGCATAAGGAGAATTTAAAATCCGGTCAACATATTCTAATTGGATTTACCGCCAGTGATTTTGATCATACAATAAATAACTTAAGAGAAAAAGGTGTAGTCTTTTTTAAAAACGCTAAAGAAGAAGGTTTTGGAAAACATGCAATAATTGAAGATCCTGATGGTCATCTAATTTCAATTGTAAAATTAAAAGGCAACCAAAATGAAGAAGACGGATTTGATTTTCTTGGCTTAGTAGGTGCAGAATAAATAGCACCCTAATTACAGAAGAGATATATGTTAAATCTATTTGTTAATATAAGATATCTGTATTGTGAGAGCGATTTATGATGCTTTTGATATAAAATTAGAAGGAAAGTATCAATCTAATAATTGCTGATTGAAAACAATTAGTATCCAAAATTATCTAATAATTATTTTACCAGGATTCAGTATATTTAAAGGATCTAAAGATTTTTTAATATAGTTAAAATAGTAAAGAATAAAACTATTATATACATACTTTATATACGGAGTTCTAGATATACCATCACCATGTTCTGCTGTGATAGTACCTTTGTATTCTCGTACTTTACTAAATATTAAATGTGTAATATTATCTAGCATCATTGTTTGTTTTGAATCTAACTGATCATCAGAATTGCCATTATCAGTTATTATGGGACGGGTATGAAGATTTCCATTTCCTAAATGGCCATACATAACATACGATAGACCATACTCTTTAAACAGTTTTAACATAAAAGTAATATACTCGTGAAGATGACATATAGATACAGCTGTATCCTCAAATATAGTAAATGGCTTTCTATTTCCTACTGTATATTTGATTGCTGTATTGAGAGCATTTTTCCTTGAGCTCCATAATTTATTTATTGAATCTACATCGTGCGCATGTTCTAAGACCTTCCCTTCAGAATAAATAGCATTTCTAAGAAGTCCGAAAATAGTATTAATATGACTCTTATATTGGTAAAAGTATTCAATAAATAACAGGCATCCATTCTGTTTTGCAGTAGCATATTTAATTGATGAATCCATGACCGAAGCATCTAAAAGCTCCAATGCGACAGGCTTTGTAGAAAGTATTTTGTTGGAGTAAAGACATGCTTTCAAAACACTAGGGAAATAGACTATAAATAGTGATCTAAATATGGGTAAATCCATAATCTCTAGTTTCAAGGTATTAAAAATAGCAAGGGTTCCCTCAGATGCTGCAAAAAGATTTTGAGGGCTAAAAGCGGGATTAAAAATAGAATCTAGTCTATATCCACAGGAATTCTTGCTTACATCAGGATATGAAGGAGGTATTTTATCATAAATTGAAAACAAAGGTATTAGAATTTTTTTCAATCTATCATCACAAATACCATTTTCTGCAAAACCATTTTCCCCATTAGAATAAATAAAATCGACATGTTGTAAATACCTCAAGATGCTACCGTATCCCAATCCATATGGCCCCGACGAATTATTCGAAACCATTCCTCCAATTGTACAATAATTACTACTTGCTGGATTTGGTGGCAAGAATTTGTTATGTTTGTGCAACTCTTTATCGAGTAATCCTTTAACAATACCAGGTTGAACACTGACTGTATTGGATTGTAAATCTAAATCAAGAATTTTGTTCATATATTTAGTAAAATCAAGTACTATTCCATTTGACAGGCTTTGGCCAAGTAAACTTGTACCCGCACCTCTACAAGAGATTGATAATCCATTCTTGGTTGCAAAACTCAATGATACTTTAATGTCCTGTTCCTCTTTAGGAAAACATATAAGTTCAGGATAAATTTGATGAGAACTTGAATCTACAGAATAATATTCTTTAATCCAAGATTCATCAGAAGCATCGCCTTTAAAGGAAAATTTGAACTCATCTAAGATATCCATAGGTATTTCATATCAATAAAGAATATAACATTTGTTAAATAATCGTCAAAATTAAAGATTAATGAATAATAAAATTATTTTGTTATTATATAGCTTAAATTTTCGGTGATAAAAACGGTATGTTCAGCTTGAGATACAACTTTATTATTTCCTTCAACCAGAATTGGATATGCTCTTACATTCTTTTTCTTGATAAGATATTCCACCATATCTCGCGCTTTAGACTCACCAAAATCATCCACTAGCCAACGTAATGCGAAGGGAAGTGTCTTAAACTTGTTCCATAAGTGCATAATGAATTCATCTGCTTCTTTATCTTTGGTTGGTTTTCTAGAGATTAACGAATAAATATTTCTTATTTTTCCTTCATACACTATTCCTAATCCATCATTTGTTGTAACAAATGGCTCTATAGCGTAAGCCTGGTTAGATGATAATAAGAACGAGGATCCATAGGTTCTAATGTTAGGAATGGACTTTCCAGCATGTATAATATATTGCTCAAGAGAATGACCGCTTAAGTTTTGAATGGGTTTTAGACCGTTGTATGATATGGTATTCTCAATTGTTTTACCAATTTCACTTGATTTAGTTGTATGCTTTGCAATTTTTATTGCCTCCGACAAGGATAATTCTGCTACTTTTACCAATTGATCATATTTTGGATCATAGGAAATAGTAACCGCCGTATCTGCAACATAGCCGTTTATATGCACGCCCAAATCGATTTTTACAACATCGGAATCTTTTATTACAATTTGGTCGTCGGGTTCAGCAGTATAATGCGCAGCTATTTCATTTATACTAACATTAACTGGAAATGCCGGCTGTCCACCGTTATCACGTATCTCCTTTTCTATAGAATTGCATATCTCATAAAGTGTTCTACCAACATGATTTCGTTTTCGAGTGTTTTCTCGAACTATGGATGCAATATGACCGGCACGGGTATAATTCTCTAGAGACATAAAATAGAGATACTATCACCCCGGAATATAATAATAATGCGAATAATGATTTATATTAATTGAAACAAGATTAAAATTAGACAAAAAATTTCTCTTTAGAAAGGGATCGTAGTCTAGCTTGGTAGGATGCCAGCCTTGGGCGCTGGAGGTCGTCGGTTCAAATCCGGCCGGTCCCATGATTTAATAATAATAAAAAAGAAAGAATTAAACTCGTCTGCCTCTACGACCACCAGGTTTTCTAGTGGTATCATGGGGAACAGGCGTTACATCATCAATCCTTCCGATTCTAAACCCTGCTCTAGCTAGTGCCCTTATGGCAGCCTGCGCTCCAGGACCCGGGATTCTTGGACCTACTCCGCCAACAGCCCTTACTCTTATATGAAGTGCATTAATGCCCTTTGTTTTGGCTGCATCAGCTGCAGAAACAGCAGATTTCATTGCTGCATAGGGAGATGATTCGTAGCGGTCTGCAGTTACATGACGCCCACCAGAACTGATAGATATAGTCTCTGCACCACTTATGTCAGTTATATGAACTAAAGTATTATTATAACTACTAAAAATATGGGCTACCCCCCATTTATATTGAGTAATTTCTTCTTGCGACATTAATGTAGAAATTTTGAGCGTCACATTTAAAAACCTTCTTAAGTAAAATGAGTAAATCCATGGTTTCTAAGCAATTTTTTATTACCGTTTGATTGAAGGATAAATACTTTTCCATGTCCAATTTCTACCTTGCCAATTACAAAAATCTCTAATTGATGTTTGGTTAAAATTTTTGATATTTTCAATAAATTCTTTTTAGATATTGTTCCTACTATATGGTATTCTTCACCACCATAAAAAACAAGATCATAATACTCTAGTCCATTCATTGATGAGAATTCTCGCAGTTCTCGAGGAACAGGAATTTTAATCTCATCTATTAATAGATTTACGTTACTCATACGAGCTATTTGATCCAAGGATGAAGCAAGACCATCACTAGAATCGGTAGACGAAGTAAAATAAGGAGCAAGAAAAATTCCAAATTTGTATGCAGGCATAGGATTTAATACAGAGTCGACCGATTTTTTTTTAAAGTCGTTATTAGGACTTGGTAAATTATTCATTAATATTTTTAATCCCGCAGAGGTATATCCGAAAATTCCTGAAACAACAATATAATCTCCCTCCTGTGCACCATTTCTTCTAGGGATATTCACTCTTGATGAAAAGGATCCAAACATACAACAATCAATTACGATTTCTTTAGTTTGATTGATGTCACCACCTATAATATCAAATTTGAAATCTTTTGAAACACTAGATAAACCATCAAGTAGTTTAGAGATTTCACTATTTTTCAATGTTCTGGGTAACCCCAATGAAATTAATGCAAATCTTGGTTTCACTCCCTTTGAGACCAGATCACTTATACTAGACACCATTGATTTTTTAGCAATTTGTTCAAATGTCATTGTAGGAGGTACATCCGTATGCTCAACTAGCATATCACATGTAACAGACAAAAATGTATTCTCATTAAGTTCTCTACCTAGAGAATTTAAAGATATGATCGAAACATCATCCTTACCAAAACAGGGTTCTATATTACGGGTTCCAAATTTTGATATTATTAAACTTAATATTTGCTTCTCATTGAGTTTTTTCATATGCTTCTACTATCTTGCCATAGAATGTTTTATAGAGTGAATCTACTTTTTCAGTAGTTGATTCTAAAGACATTCTAAGCACATGTTCAGTATTTGAAATGCGCATTAAAATCCATGAATTATCATCCAAAATGAATTTCAAACCGTCAGTGTAAATAATATTGGTCGAATATGATTTTAGTGCAGACAATATCTTATCAAATAGCTCTTCATTATCAGTTTTTGCATTAATTGGGTATTTAGTCCGTATTTGTCTAAAATTCGATGATAAAGTCATACACTCTTTAATTAAATTTTGATCTAAAGAACTAATAATAACACTAGCTAGTAAACCATCTCTGCAAGAAGTGAAACTAGGCATGATAAAACCTCCACTGCTTCCTTCTCCACCTGATTCAGAATGAGTTTCTATCATCCTTTGTAAGACATTTGATTCACCTACTTTAGAGATGAAAATTTGACCGTTATGATCTTTTACATACTTTTCAACAGCTAAACTTGTATCCAAACTAATGGTAAATTTCTTAAATTGGTTATTATTAATGACGCTTGCAACACAAAACAAAAGGGTTAAATCAGGATTGAGCTGGACTCCATCACTATTTACTACTACTAGTCTGTCACCATCTATATCAAATGCAAAACCAAAATTCAAGTTATTTATTTTAACTAAATTACACAGGTCCAGGAGTGGGTCTGATGTTGGATCAGGACCTCTGGAAGAGAATCCCAGATTATCATTTATTCCAAAGTATTTTACTAGATATAAATCAAGTAACTGGTGAGTATAATTACAGGCAGCTCCTCCCCCAAAATCAATTCCAACCTTAAAATCCTCCTTTGATTGTTTTGGTGGTTGAATATATTTCAATATATCGATCGTATAAGTGGGATCAATTTTACAATATTGTCCTATTTGAGAATGTTCACTGATTTCGGTACTTAATAACTGTTCTAAATCTGATTCAAATAGACCTCTTCCATTTATAAGCATCTTTAAGCCATTCCAAGGTAAAGGATTATGAGATGCAGTAATCATTAAACCTCCAGTATATTTTCGGGCTTCTCTAAATAAGACTGGTGTAGGTGCTACACCCATATCATACACATGAATTCCTTGTTCCAAGAGAGATCCAGCTACAACTTCAGCAATTAATTTGCCCGACGGTCTACTGTCTCTTGCAATAACACAATTTCTTATAGTAAAGTTATCTTTTAAATATGAGCCGAAAGTTCTAGAAAAACGAGCTATCTCCTGTATGCTAAGGTCTTGATTAAATATACCTCTAATTCCTGAGATAGATATCTTCAATATGATAAAGATACAAATGCAATAATTTATGTTAATTGGCTTTAAGAAAAGAAGTATATTAAGAAAAACGTGAACCCGTCAGCATAACTTCACATTGCTCACAGATCCGTTTGTCTATATTTGACTCTATACTGTGATGAACATCACATATGATAAATGTATACCTCATAAAGTTACATAACTGAATAAATTTTGTCATAGTGCTTGGAGAATAGGCATTATTTGTAGAAAGATCTTTGGAAATATCATTGATCATCTTCATAACTTCAAAATTATCTTCTAATTTTGCTACTAACGAAAGATCACCGCGTGTACCTCTAATGTAATTACTAACCGCTGCTTGGGTAATTCCAAGGAGTTTGGCCACCGTTTCCTCTTTAAGATCGTAATCATGGATTAGTTTCTTAGATAATATAGCTCTTATGGCAGGAATAAGTGACTTTGATTCTATTTCGGCGGGTAATAACATAATAATCCGTAATTTTCTAATTATATAAAGATTTCAAGAAATAAAATAAACAAAAAATAATTGGGTGATAGATTAGCCTTCTTCCCAGCCTTTATCAAATACACCGTTTTTATGCAACGGGACTGGTTGGCCTGCAGTATATTCTAAAGGTCTCATCCAAAATATAGCATGAGTTGGACAAACACCTACACATGCACCATCAGAAATACATCTCTCTGGATAAAAGACAAATGCTTTGCCTCTTTTCCAACCTTCAACAGGTTTAACACGAAGTACATCTGGACCTAATGCGGTACAAATTTCTACACAAAGTGCACACCCAATGCATCTTTGTTCATCAACATCTGGAAGTATAGCAATTGGCATCTAATAATTCACTAATCGTCTAGTAACGATAAAACTATTTAAACTATTTGCCAATAGCAAAACAGTGTTATACAAAAGGTTAAAAAAATCTAGATAAAATATCTATTTTTTAATCTGACGCATTACGTCTACTTGACCACTATGAAGCCAATCTTTTAATTCTTCATGAGATGGCTTTGTATCGTGTTTGCCTTGAAGATGAAGATGAAGTAATACATAATTTACCTGAT
>Ga0196965_1000724_pt1 | contig 16102 bp, 14 predicted proteins | sample S1_20metaG_FD_148668 | JGI IMG/M metagenome (GOLD analysis project Ga0196965, IMG submission 148668) | Soil microbial communities from Anza Borrego desert, Southern California, United States - S1_20 | ecosystem: Environmental > Terrestrial > Soil > Desert | place: USA: California | collected... | reverse complement strand
GAAGCAATCTCGGTCTAGCTTAGAAAGATTTAGGTATCAGCTATCCGGTGTCAGCAGTCAGGGAATTGCTTCGTCCTTCCTCCTCGCAATGACGAGGTTAGCAGCAGAACTTCCAAATTTTAACTTCTAACTTTTAACTTATCTTGAAAACAGCATTTATCTCCGACACAGGACGCAAGGACCACAAGCAGTTTGGCTTCCTTACCTACTCGACTAGCAACCTGCCTGGCAACAGCAGTGAGATTATTTTTCTGAAAGACGACATCTCCCGGAGTTATCCTGAAGGCACACTTGTTACCTTCGAGCTACAAACCCGAAAAGTGACCTACGACAGACCCACAGTACTTACAGCCAACAAGGAACAAAACTTCAAAGCGATTGATGAGATTTTGTCCAAGGACCTGAGACTGATAGAAATAGAAGTAGCGACTAAAGTAAGGGCACTGGAGGAGGATTTGGAACAAGATTATCCTGAAGAGCTTATGGATGAGTATGAGTCAGGTGTCGGGTATCAGGTGTCAGGGGTCAGCGATCAGCGCTCAGCTATTAGCAGTTAGCTGTCAGCTTTCAGCTTTCAGGTGTCGGGAATCGGCGACCGGGGAAATTGTCAGAATTGGGATGGTAGGGATTAGAGGATTTAGGGATTAAATTCCAAAAATTCTACGCATTCCAGGAATTTCAGTTCAGACGACCTTCCAACTTCCAACTTAACAACAAAACTTAAAAACTTTTAACTTATAATTTATGAAAACCAACCAAATGAACCTGGCGCAAAGAATCTCTGCGCCAACACCAAAATTTTTCAAAGTATTAAGAACCATCGGCCTTGTGCTTGCCGCCGTGGGAGGAACTGTACTCGCCTCCCCTATTGCCTTGCCATTGGCAATCACCACTGTTGCGAGCTACCTAACGGTTGCCGCAGGTGTCTTGACTGCCGTAAGCCAGGTAACGGTAGACGAGGAGGCTTTAAAAGAAAAAGAAAGCGCCAGGCTGCCGCAGACATTTTGAACCCATACATTAATGGATTATACAAATAATTGAAGTAACTGATTCTTGCCACGTTGATAAATCGAAAAGCCTGGGAGCAATGCTTCCAGGCTTTTTTAGTTGTTGGTCCCGTTAGTTCAAGGCGTCCACTTGAACTAACCGCTAATTGATATCTTTACAACAACAGACGGAGGAACGATGAATTTTCTTGTTAATTCCTCTATTAGGCTGGAGAGCTTCTTATATATTTGTAATTATAAGTTATAAAGAAGACGAACAAGGTATAAAACAAATCATCCCATTATTTACGCGCCAATGGTAGTTATAAAAAGTCATGAAGAATTCGAATCATATTTAGGCAAAGAAATCGGAGTATCCGACTGGCTTCAAATAACCCAGCAGCGGATTAACCAATTTGCCGATGCTACGCTTGACCATCAATGGATACACACCGATTCAGAAAGAGCGAAAAAAGAAAGCCCTTTTGGAGTTACCATAGCACATGGCTATTTCTCGCTCTCTCTTATCCCTTATTTCTGGAAACAGGTTGCTGAAGTACAGAACCTTAAAATGGAAGTAAATTATGGTATAGAACAGCTTAAGTTTGGCCAGCCAGTACTTGTAAATAATGAAATTCGTTGCAGGGTATCTCTTAAAGAAATTAAAAATCTCAGAGGTATTACCAAGGTTACGTTCTTTATTCAGCTCGAAATAAAAGACCAGCCTAAGCCGGCGTTCACCGGGGATACTGTATTTCTCTATCACTTTATTTAAGCTATCAATATTCATTTAGATGAATAAGTCAAAACCATTCGTTCACCCGTTAATATTGAGTTTATGAAGAGTAATTGCGACCTAATTGTCGGATCTGGAGATCCTCTTTATCTAGGGTTCGAAATGCCCTTCAGAACATGTCGAACAGCGTGATGCCTACCGCCTTTTTTAGTATTGCATTTTCCAGCTCCGAATCTTTAAGCTGCTTTTTTAACCTCGCTATTTCAGCTTCCTGATCCGTTTGTGCTACCTTCCCATTGCCTGGAAAGCTTATTTCTTTTCTATCTGAAAACTCACGCTTCCATCTATATATTAATTCTGCTCTGATATCAAGCTCTTTTGCAAGGGCTACTAGATCTGTACGTTTATGGCTGAGTTCTACTACCATTAACTTGTACTCCCGGTCGTATTTTCTTCTTGTTTTTGGCATATTGTTAAGTTATTATTTTTTTAGCTTAACTTAATGTCCAATCAAAGGTAGCAGGTTCACAGTGGGGTAATCTTTCTCCCTTTGTTGGTTTTCCTCTCCACCCTCCGTTGTTGTGTCTTATGACCAACAACTTGCTTTCCAACCATAAATGCAACATCTTTAAATTATGTATGATCATCATGCACAATTCTTTACAGCTACCATCCTTGAATGGAAGAAGCTCTTAAAGCCTGACAAGTATAAGAATATCATCGTTGATAGCTTAAAATTCTTAGTTAAAGAAGAAAGAGTTAAAGTATATGCATTTGTAATTATGCCTAACCATATTCACTTAATTTGGAAAATTAACGAAACACTAAAGAGAGAAAGAGTACAGGCAGACTTTCTAAAATTTACTGCACAACAAATAAAGTTTGATCTTAAAGCAAACCATCCTAAGGTTCTTGAGCAATTTTATGTAGGAGCGAAAGACAGGGAGTATCAGATTTGGGAAAGAAATCCTTTGTCTATCGACCTATATAACGAGCAAATTTTACTGAAAAAATTGACCTATCTCCATAACAACCCAGTTCAGGAAAGTTGGAAATTATCTTCTGTTCCTGAGTCCTATCCTTATTCATCGGCTAAATTTTATAATGATGGGATTGATTCCTTCGGATTCTTAAGCCATTATGTGGGAGAGTAGGAAACTTTAGTAACAGCTTGGAAAGAGAGTTGTTGGTGATAACACGCAACAACGGTGAGGTGGAACACCAACAAGGGAAAAAAAGATTTGGCGGAATGCCAAATTCCTTTTCTCCATTGGGCAAAGTGATTTTCAATTCGTTTTCTTCTCCTAACCTTTTATCATCCTCAAGTAGAGTTATCAACTCTCCGAAAACCTTTGAAATATTAGCACGATTGATTTCATCAATTATCAAAACAAACCTTTTTATTTCCTCATCTGCTGAATTCTTGGGTTCAAGTGTTTCAGCAAATTCTTTTAGATGTTCTACAAGTGGATTGTAGTAAACGCCTAACCCTTCAACACCATAATCCAAACTGCCCTCATAAATTGCTTTAAGATTTTTCACAAGTAAGTCGTGTCCAGTTCCTCCGCTTTGTTTTGTGAATTTTATCCTTCCGCCATCAATGTCAATAGATGTTACTTTAAACTTGTAGCCTTTGCTTTTCATCGGTATTTCAACTTCACTTACCTCCTCCTCAATTAATTTCGAAAAGAAAGAATTAAGAACAAAATTGAAGTCGATGCTGAATTCCTTTTTGTTTGAAGCTGAAAGCCAATTTTGCTTTGCTCTCTCTGCTAACTGTTTGAAAATTCCCTCTCGTTTGTCAAATCGCAAAGTTCCCGAAGTTACATCAGGAGCAATACCAACTACAAAATCTTCATAAGAATAATTTTGATGGAATGTGACAAACTCGATTTGTCCAGTCCTTCTTAATTCGTCAAAGACATCTTTATTGGCCTTGTGATTATTAAAATTAAATCTTTCCGGTGAAGCAATCTCAACAGCCTTATCAATGCTATTGTATGTTTTTCCTGTTCCTGGAGGTCCATAAAGAATAATATTTTTGGCTTGCATGTCAGCTTTATTAGTTGATGCAGTTGAATTATTTATTAAGCTGAAAATAGTTTTGTATTCTCTTTTCGTTGCTGTAAAATTTGTCCCTTGATTTCCGACTTTCAAATTTTCTAATCCTATTGTTCCCTTTATTTTACTCCAAAGCAAAGGTGTTTCAATTATGTTATGTGTGATTTTAATTCCTGCTTTAAGAGGATTTTTATCTTCTGTTTTCCATAGGTGTGAATCTTTTGAGTAAGTGGTATATTGTGGTTCGCTAGTTACTTTGGCAAGGGAGTAGCAACCTGAATTTTTTCCTGAAAGCCATAATATAACCTTGTCACCTATTTTTATCTTGTCTTTATGAGCAGAAACACTCCAGTCTTCTAATAAGTTGTCCTTAATTGCAGTTTCGAAATCAAAATCACTTGGATTACATTGGAATATCCAATAGTTTGCATTTCTATTATTCCACAGGTCAATAACCTTATTACGGATGTCTCTATTTTGAACTTTACAAATTCCTTGTTGCAACTGATAGGAAAATGTATCGTCTTCTTCAAGTTCATACCACTCAGAATTTGTGTAGTTTACCCAAGTGTCATATTCAATTCCCAGATTATCAAAAGAAGGTTTAAGCGTTGTATCGCCTGTAACTGGTTTGGGGTTCTCATTAATTCGTGCAATTGCCTTTACTCGATGTCCTTCTGTAACAACAATCAAATCGCCAATACTGTATTTTTTATCCTTAACACCAATAATAATGTTCTTTTCTTTGATATAGGTATAGAAGCTAGGTTTGCCGCTTCCCCAATTACAACCTAATTTCCAAATATTACCTGTGGTACTTACTGAATTCATAATTGAGTTGGATTTACTTTTAATGTCGAAACCTAATGCAACAAGATACTTGTTAGTTGGCTCACCGCCACTTCTCGCCCAAATGTGCTCACCGTTCATTAATTCATGAGCATATCGCATTACTTCTTTGGGTGGATAGGCTTTATCGTTAATAAGTACATCAAACCTTGTTGAAGGTTCAAGTGAAATAGTCTCAATGTCAATTTTCCTGACTGCATCAAGTACATGTTGTTTGGTTATTTTGTCTGGTTCAAATGCCATTTAAATTTTCTTTTTCTCTTCGTTGTTTATCGTGTGGTTGGGTTGTCTTTTAACCTTCTGACTAACGTTTGTGCAGCCACACACAGTGGGGGACTTTTAGCACTGAACTTTCGACGAAGAACTGAACTTTAAATTTACCACTTTCCTGTCTTATGAAGCACGAAACCCCTGCATGCGTGTAGGGGCTGTTATCGGTTCGGTGTTCTTCTTTCGTATTGGTTGTCAGTTGGTTCCAAGTTGATTTTGAAAGCTCTTTGACAAAGCTTTGGTTGGTGCTTTGGCTCGTGCGGCTTTGACAACGTGCTTGCAAAATGCGTTGGCTTATTACTGTCGGCTTATTCATTAACTGATATCTCTTTAATTAAGTCAACGATTTTATTGTTGCTGAACTGTGTCCTAAATTCAATTTTTACTTTGCCGTCAAAGAATTTTTCAGCATGTTTAATTTTAAATTTTTCTTCGTCTCTAAGTCCATCTTTGCTATTTACATCTTTTGTCTCAACGATAAAGTTTAACTTTTGCTCACCGTCTTTAAATTTTAGTACATAAGCAAAGTCAGGCGAATAGCTTTTGCCACCAGCAACAGGAATTTTAATTGAGTTCTTTGGTATCTTTGTAAATACAATTACTTCCTTTATTTCAGTTTTGATGTTTGATTTTTCTAAGTCAGAATCGTAATACAGTTCATCAAAAAAGTAAGATTTAGCAACATCTTCTTCCGAAAGCAAAACGCCGACATCAGAGGAGGAAATCTCTTTGAGAACATTGCCAGTCTCATCTGTTAGCTTGGTTGGGTGAATATTGTTTGAAACCTTTTTATACTCTATGCTAAATTTGTCAATGGCATTTGCCATCAAGTAATGATCAAAGTTTTGTTTAAATATTCGAAGCGTTGTTTGATTAAGGTATTTATTTATATCTGTTCCTGCTTCAAGGAATGATTGATGAAGTGTCTTCATGTTAATACTTAGAATTCTTGAAAGTTCTTTCAGAAAATCGCTGTATTTCAATATTGAAATGGTTGAAGTCTTTCGATCATAAATCGATTCTGCTTCGTTTGCAACTGCCTTGTTATCTTTAATTTCAATCTTTGAAGTTCTTTCATTGATTCCGCCTGATTTGAAAGTTTCCCTTTGTGCTTTTAAAAAGTCCGTAAACAATCGTCTAAATCCATCTTCACTTTCAAACTTGTATTCGAGAATTACTTTTTCATTGAGTTTTTCCCAAAGGTCTTTTAATTCGTGATATTTCTCTGTCCGAACAACCAATTTCTTTTTCAGGTCTGTTGCTTTGCGGACTTTGTTAGAATTAACGCCTTCAAAAATTCTTGGATAGTTTTGCTTAATAAAATCAAAGCCACCCGTTTTGAAAGAGTTTGTTCTTGTAATAACATTATTTGAATCCAAGACTTCTAAAAGTTCATCTTCGGTTGTTTCGTATAATTCGCAAATTTTCTTAATCATTATATCAGAAAGTTTGTCAGGAACAACTTCTATTGATATTGCTCCTGATTTCTGATTGATTTCATTTACTAGTTTATCAACAAAATCACTTTCTGTGAAGTCAACAAAATAGTTGAGATAAAATTGTTCGTCTTTTACACGATTGCCGTATTCATTTACTGGCAAACGCAAACCACGACCTACTTCTTGCAGTTTTGAAATTTCACTTCCACTGCTTCGGAGTTTACATATTTGAAATACATTTGGGTTATCCCATCCTTCACGCAATGTCCATTTTGAAAAGATGAAACGTCTTGGATTTTCTAAATCAAGCATTGCTTGTTTATCGTGTAAGATTTCGTTAATCTCCTTTTCAATGGCTTCGTCTTTTTCTGTATTATCCTTGGAGAAATAACCTGCGTGTGTTATTGAAAGGTCAAGCAATGTTTTTTCAAGGTAAGCTTTGTAGAAAGCATCCTTTTCAGTTTTCAGCAATTCCTTTATTTCCAATTCAATGTATTCTTCAACGGTTTTACGGATATAACCGTTTTTGTTTCTGTATTCGTCGATGTTGTCAATGAAAAACAGCGTAAGGGGTTTTATTTTTACATCTCTTGTTAATAAAGTTTTTTCGATTTCAAAATGGTGCTTGATTGCTTTTTGAATCATTGTTTCCTGCAACTTTTCAGCATACGAATAAGGATTAATTTTATCACCCTTTTTCATTTCCAAACCATTGGATAAAACAACCGTGCTTTTGTTCAAATTTTCAATTGTTAAGTCGGTCATTTCGGAATGAATCTTTTTCAGACTTTCCTTTTTGGTTATGGTAACTGTTTTGCGTTTATCATTTTCCAACAATTCAAAACTCGCTTCTGTGCCGTCTGAATCAATGAATTTCACAATCGCATTTTTGCCACTTTCAAATTCTGTGATGTGTCCGATAACACCCTTCACTAAGTTTCTGTTAAATGAATCAACTGCGGTCAAAGTGTAAATTAGGTTTTCATAACCTTGAAATGTAGCTCCATAACGAAGAATGAACTGGGGCTTCATTTTTTGAATATTCTCCCAAGTTTTATTGCCATGCACAAACTTGTGTGGTTCGTCAATAATCATAAACGGCTTAGTTGCGCCAATGGCATCAAAGGGAACGGTATATCTATCAAATAGCCCTTTGTCAAAACTCTTTTGCATTGTTTCGGAGTTTATCATACCGGCATTGATAATCATTACCTGAATACTGTTTTTTTCAAAATTTCCTGCATTTACAAAGCTTGTAACGGCTGGAGGAATAAATGATTTCTTGCTTTTATTATTCTTTTTACTTTCTACAATGTGCAAGTGAAGTGTTTTACCGTATTGCTCTTTGAAGTGCTCACGACTGCTGTCAGATTTCAGAAAATCAATAGTTCCTGCTTTAATGGAAAGGGTAGGCACAACTACAATAAACTTGAAAATACCGTTGTGTTTGTTGAGTTCAAAAATTGTTTTAGTGTATGTGTAGGTTTTACCCGTTCCAGTTTCCATCATTATGTCAATGATGTTGCTGCTCCGCTTTATCTTTTCATTTATACCATTATCTTCCTGGATGGCTCTTATGTTTTCAGGATATGTTCTTTCGGTTATATAATTAAGTGCAGGATTAATGAAGTTTTTATCTATTTCGGTTGGCTGAACAAGGCTAATATTCTCAAACACTGCAATAGTGCTATCTACTGCGTGTGATTGATGGTTAAGATTCTTTTCAAAATTAAATCCCTTCATATTAATACCTTGTTATAAAGTCAATATCAATATTTTTCTTGTTGGCGTAGGACTTTACATTTTCAGAAAGTTCTCTCAAATTCTTGCTTTCAAAGTGATAACCAAAACAGATAATGGAAGTAGGATTGAATTTCTTGTCCGAATCTATTTTTTCCAGCAATGCTTTTAAATGGTCAGTGCTGAAACTTTTGTTCATCAAATACAATTTATTGTTGCCATAATAAGCGGTGTAACCGCTTAAATCCATATGCGCTAAGTTTTGAGTTAATGCAATACCGTCATACGTTTTCCAAGTGGTAAGCAATGCTTTGATGTCATCTTCGTTCAATTTGCTTTCATCAAACAATTTGGTTTGATTGTCCAATTCGGTTGCTTCAAAGTCATAATCTTCCCAAATTGGAGTAGTTTCAAAGATTTTAAAACCCAAATCTCCGTTATAATCATTATTTTCTTTTCTAATTTTTGCAGCAGCTCTTATTAAACGCTCTTTGGTGATTTCAAAAATTGTTGGTTCAGCTTTCAATTCATCTTTTACAAAATCGTATGCAGCTTTGTTTTTCTTAGGGTCTATTAGTTCAGGAAGCTGAGCTAAAATAAATTTACGAGTGCCGTCATCTTTTGCATTTATTTGCAAGACCGCATCTCCGGTGGTACCACTACCTCCAAAGAAATCTAAACATATAAAATCATTTTGGGGGACCAGGGAAATTAAATATTGGAGAAGGTCTACATTTTTTGGATTATTAAAAACTCCCTCCGCTTCTAAAAGACTTGATAATTGTGAAGCGCCCTCGTTTGTTGAGAATTCAATAATACTTCTACTATTAGTTGTCTCAATATATGTAAAATAGTAGCGTCCTTCTTTAAGTATTACATCTTTCGAGGGTATGAATGTCCTTTTTTTAACTGAATATCCATTTCTAGTCTTCTTAATAAGAATTTGATCTTTAGAATTATTAAAATTTTTTAAATCCCATGTCCAAGCACCTAATTTGCCTCGTACCTTCGGTGGTCTAATCTTAATATAACCCTCTGCTATTAAACTACTATCGTCTTTATATACCTCATTTTCTTCATTAGAAGTTAGAGCAAGGTCAAGATCATAATCTTGTACACCTATAAAATCAGATGTATTAGGATTAAAATAAACAGTATAACCTAAATTCTTCCTTGAATTTAAAGTACCACCATCTCCTCTAGTAGTTATTGAATCATTAATGATATAGTATCTTTCACCTTCTTTAAAAACCTCTGTAGTAATTACCTTTTTATTTTCAAGCAAAGCTTTTGCATCCGATGATTCTTTAAAAATTGGATTTTTCCTATAACATACCACATACTCATGATTCTTTTGAATATTATCGGTATCATTTTTAGAATTGAGCTTATTTTGAATAATTTGAGCTATAAAATTCTCCTCCCCAAAAATCTCATCCAATAATAAACGTAATTGCGCAACTTCATTATCATCAATTGAAACAAAAATAATTCCATCATCCTTTAACAATTGCTTTGCTATATACAAGCGCGGATATAAAAAAGTCAACCAAGCACTGTGGCTATTACTTTTTTGCTTTGTAAAATCTAAAATTCGTTTTGCTTTTTCAGCATCAACTCCAATTAATTGTTGTAATTCCTTTGCCGTAAATTTCCTGTTGTCATCATATATAAACCCATCGCCACCTGTATTGTAAGGTGGGTCGATGTAAATCATTTTTACTTGTTCGTAGTAAGCATTGGTAAGATGCTTTAGCACCTCCAAGTTATCGCCTTTAATGAGCAAGTTTTCAGAGTTAGTGTTTTCTGGTTTAGCATTATGTGTATCGTCAGCTTTTAACAAAGTTGTTGCTGGGTCGCTTGCCAATAATCTTGCATAAGATTTTCCGAGCCAGTCCAAACCATAACTTTCAGTAGAAAAATTTATTTCCTTTTCACTCAGGCTATTCTTGAATTTCTCAAATTGAAAATTTCCGTCTTTGTCAAAACAATGCGGAAAGTGTATTTTCAATGCTTCCAAATCTTTGTTCGGCACTTTTATATTGTTGGTTATTCTTTGTTCTTTGTTCATTACTTATTCTTTTTTGTTTCGGTGTCAATCAGTAGGTCCTTACATTTACACCATATTCATCGATGATATTGTTGATGAGTTCAATTGTCTGTTTCGCTGTATTAGTTTTCTTGGCGGTCTCTAAACAGTAGTAGAAGCATTTCAGTCTACAGCGTTGGCAGCTCGATTCATTTGTTAATGGAAGTGGCGGCAAAGGAGTGGTGTCAGAGTATTTAGATTGGTACATCATGGAATGGTGTCATTTTTGAAAGCCTTGCTGCTAATTTGGTTATTGACGCAATTATTACATATAGTACTACATAACCGGCGTCTATACGCAATTACATTCCCCAAGGTATTTACAAAACAAGTTAAATGCAACACACAAAATTCAATAAGCCTTAAATAGTTACTTCTCGCCAGTTTTAAATTCTTTTCACCACTTTATTAAAGCAAATCAGGAAAATACAATACAATCCAAATTTCCTTATCGTTTGAATTAGCTTTCAACTTATCCTATCCTTTTGTATTCGGTTAATGGTTCCAAATGTTTGCGGTCCTGGCATTGAAAGGCGTTACTTTGCATTTAAAATCATTTTTAATTTCCATAATATGCTTTAAATCATCATCGCTAAACACTCCAATATAAATACTCCATAATTTATCAGCTTGTTTTCGCCCCATTTTTGCAGCAATGTTTATTGCATCTATTATATGCGTATCATAAGGTCCGAAATTAAATCCAAAAGTTATTAATGAACCTTCAATGTGACACAATCTTTCATAGCAATAAGATAGGTATTTATTGTGCATAATATGAGTTAACTTTTCCTTTCCATTTCCAGCAGTAACGAAGATTGGGTATTGCTTCTGGTCAATTCGATCTTTTACGTTTTCCAATAAAAAGTGCTCATTGTCATATTCAACCTTTACAATATTTATTCCAGTGTCAAAAATTGGCAATGTCCCATGTAAGTAAAAAATTGTTTGTTCTTTTTTATATTTTCCCCATCTAAGTTCTGAATACTCTAAATTATCAGGATCAATATATTCTCCACTATCAATGTCAGTTTCCAAATCTCTTCCAAAACCATCAAAACCCAATAGGGTAATAAATCATAATTAGTTGAAAATACTAGTCCTCCCTTGTCAATGTATTGCTGCAAAAAGTTTATGCATGATTTACTTTTCTCTTCTGGAATTTTGAAAACATGTTCTGGGTGAAGTTCTTTTACAGCATCAATAAGGCTATTTTTAAGTGCTTCACTCGCTTTCCTAATTTTAGGAACAAGAGTATTGTCTTCACTGAATATATCGGCAATTTCACAAAAGTTGTCTAATTGCTGCATTATTAACTCAAAATTCTTTGTATTAAGTCTTTCAAATAAATTTCGAATTAATGGGTCCTTAGTATTTTCAATAAACTTACTCAAGGCATTATAGGAAAAAATATCTTTATCGTAAGCCATGCTAAAACCATTTCCGAAAAGTAAATGCTTTGTACGTGGAATTCTGTCCAAATAAGAAATTACTTCCTGATAGGTTTTTAGCTTTTCTATTTCCATATTATTAATGCATACAACTAATTTATTGATACAGATTCAAGCTGTTCAAGATTTGCAATCGGGCTTTATTAGTGGGTATGATGGCAAATGCAATTGGTGCTTTTTTACTGGACCAATCTAAGCGGTAGCGTTCTTTGGTACCTTCTGCAATAGCTTTTTTCGTAACGCAGCTGGAGAATAAAGCAGCAAGTTTTCGAAAATTTTCGTTCACCAGATCAGGTGAGGTAAGGTCTAGTTTATCAATATTCATTAATAATACTCTCTTGTAATTTAAAAATTACAATATAGGAAAAGTATGGTAGAATTCAAGGAGTAATTGTAGTCACAACTATTCTTCCATCCGTTAAGTTATTGATTAAAGAAAAAGAAATTTTTAATATCAAGCTCCATATTTTGAAATCAAAAATTATTTTGTTTTATTAGAACCAGAGATAAGACTTAATCATAAAGTATGTGTAACGCTGATAATCATCCACCTGGTTGCATGTGTGGATTTGGGGGAGAAGGACATTTAGGAGCCAGAGGTTCCTCTTATAATGATTTAATTTCTAGATTTTTAAGTGCTGATGAACTACTATATAAAAGACTCAGGGATAAGATTGATCCTACAAATTACGATTCCTATGTAAACCCCAATGCCATTTGTCCTGTTTGCGGTGAATCCGTATTTTTTTACCAATCTGAGTATGGTGGTCGAGTTTTTTTTGATGAATTAGGACCACCCTGGCCAAAACATCCTTGTACGGATTCAAATCAGATTCCTGAATTAAACCTAGAACCTGTTGAAATTGACTCAGAATGGCAGAAAAACGGATGGACGCCTTATGAATTAATGAACTCTTCCACCTTGTTCGGGAAGCTTACGATTTATGGAATGTTGCCGGAATTCATTGAGGATTTAGATTTTGCCTTTACTCCCTTAACAATTGATATTAATAACGATTTTATTATTAGCCCTTTCAGATTTTATAAAGAACTAAGTCCCACAAAATTCGAAATAATTTTTTATAATTTAAGAACAGGAAAAGCAGAATTGGTAAAGGGTGAAAAAGATGGAAATATTTAATGCTACTATTTATACAGCAATACCAAATATCTAATTAAGTTTTGTTAGCCTTCCATTTCATTCTACCAAATCGGACGTTTTTGTTCTGACTATGCGAAAGGAATATATTCCTTCTCCTATAAATGCTGGAAAGCATAAGACCCTAATTCTACTCCCTCACCAACCTCCCCAACTTAAATTTTTCATCATCCACCACAAACCTTCCTTTCTTCTCAAAGTCGCTTTTCAAACACAATAATTCAATCAAATTAAGAACATCCGTTCCATTCTCATCTTCGGTAATTCCATAATAGCCGGGTCTGTAAATAGAAAAAATCTGGCTGGAACAAACACTTAAATTCCTGCACCAATTTACATTCCTGAACATTGGCTTGAGATCGCCACCCCTTTCCTCAAGCGCTTTTCCCAAAGTTGAATTAACTAAAACAGGAATCTTATAAGTGGTAGAAAGAGTCGATAAGGTATCAATCAACTCATTCCTGTCCTGCTCACCCAACTCATGCCTTCCTAAAGAACTTTCCAAATCATCCAAAACAATCAGGTCAAAATCCTCCTGAAATAAATTGGGTAATTTAATTTGAGAATGATTCAAATATGGAAAATCATCTATAATGGTCAAGCTTTTCAGTTGCTCCTCCTCTACAAATTTATTGAGCATCCTGTCTAAAAAACTTTTACTTTCCTGGTAGGTAATTAGGCAGACCTTTAGGTTTTGAAGTAAAGCATCTTTAATCAGATAAAGGGAAAAAGAACTATTGCCCATTCCAGGTCTGCTGGCTAGAAGAATAAGACCTTCTAAATGAATTCCGGGAAAATTATTAATGAAAGTGGGGATCAATAGTTCTTGTTTCTGCATAGTTAAATTTAGAAATTAACAACAGCAGGTTTCAGAAAATGGCAAAGAATAGTTATCCACACCCAACTAACAAACACCCGTCATTTGCGAGCGCCTAATAAATATCCGTCATGCGAACCCCTAATAAACCTCCGTCATTGCGAGCCCCTTCGCGAAGCAATCTGCCCGGAAGTCCCGGAAAATTAATAAATAGAAAACCTTTTGCTAAGATCTGCCAGATTGCTTCGTACCTCGCAATGAAAAGAACTTCATACATGGCGGCATCGAAACCTTGTCGGGCAGGTCGCAGCAGATTGCTTCGTGCCTCGCAATGACGGAAAAGAATAGCGATATCGCTTCCAACTTAATCCTTAAATCCCTTATTGCTGTTCAACAGTTAACTTGGTTAGCAACAGATCGCTTCGTTCCTCGCGATGAGGGCTATTTACTGTTTTGATGGTCTATTGGTTTGTTCCTGACCGGACGCCTTCCTCCATTATTCACTAATAGATTTCACCGAAATAACAAGCGAGAGAGGTCAACGAAAGTTAATGTTAGATATGAAAGTGGCTTTTTCAAATCCCTCTTGTCCTTAAATCCCGTCCATTTCCTGGCTCTGTGTGAAATGGCTTAATTGAAGGAATAGGTAGTTAAAAAAGAATTGAATAAATTGGTTTACTTTTTTACCTCAAAAAATGTCTACAAAAAAGAAAAAGCCTAACATACGGCAAGTCCAAAAAAATTTGGCGGCCCAGTACCGCAGGAATTTCTTTAGTAGAATGAAAGATATTATCGATAGTATTTACGGCAAAGCTATCTTCAAATTGATACCACAGGATATTTTAGATTATGCTTACTTAGCTCGTTATGCGCCTTTTAAATTCGAGGTTGACTATAATTGCGATATATCCAAGATGCGGTTTGAGGATATTAAAGCGTTCTTTTCCGTTTTAAGTAAAAGTTTTACAGTTCAACTTTTACCTACTAAGCTTGAGATTAGTGTAAACGAGTTCTTTACAGTATTTTCAACTATTCATGTCGTTAACTCACAACTTTCCGATTCCTTTTTTGAAAAGGCTGGCATATCCGAGGAAACTTTGGATCGTGTTTTAAAAGACAAAACAACAGTCGAAAAAGCCCTTATGCGACTTTATGAGGTTTTGAATATTTTTAACTTCACCGATGTCGATTTAAGCGAAGAGCTATATGTCTTTGATTACAATGTTATAATGCCAGAAGCCCATCCAGGCGAAAATCGAAATGTAATTAGAATAAGTTCAGTCCAACCCGAAAGGATCGTCGTTGCAGTTGATGGAAATACACGCCCGGCAATTCGAGTGGGATGGGTATTGCATGCTATTAGTCCTACATGGCTTAGCCTAAGGCCGTCTGAGTTAGGATTAGAAGGCGCTTTTGCTGAAATTCCTTTGAAAGTTTATATTCAATTGCACGCAATTAATCGTCTGTCGGAGCGCTTAGACTGTTTTTGGGAAGGAATGAATCAATATAACATGTTTTGTTCCTTGTCAAGGCCTGTTATAGCAAGAGACAGCAATAATAACTTGCTTATAGAGTGTACTGTTTTCGGTAAAAGGGTGGGGTATTTCAGGGCCGACATAGTTGAGGGTATTATCTTAATCCGCACATTTTTGTTTATCACTAATAACGGTACCCCTGAAGGGCGATTGCTTGAAAAAACCACGGGGTTACAAAAATTAGATAAAAAGTACTTAGCGATCGACAAGCTAAGTACTTTTATGACCTCCGATCTAGATAAAAACGAAGAGGTTCGGCGGATATTTAAGACAGCGGGTTGTCAGAGCTTATTAGATTTATTTGAGGATATGAAAGGCATGGCTATTAAACAAGCCAACGCTTTCAATTCAGAACTAATGTTAAAATACATTAGCAGTCAGCATTTTGCTTCAGTTCCTGAAAATCCAAAACTAAGTTAATCTCCATCGGCTGTTCCGATATTTGTAATGTCGAACTTCCAATAATTAGGATTTGCAATCCGAAGAATACAAATTTTCAGTGTTCGGAAATTGCCATCCTCTACCCTTCTTGCCTACTCCTTAGGCCTGCCTGTTAATGTGAGTCTGTAACTCGTGTCTACTTTTATTGCTACTGCCTATTCTCTACCCCTTCTTAAATCAACGGTAAGGGCCTTCTTGCGACCCCTAATAAACTGCCGTCATTGCGAGCCCCTTCGCGAAGCAATCTGCCCGAAGTCATGATAATCTATTAAATTGAAAACCTTTTGCTAAGATCTGGCAGAACGCTTCGTGCCTCGCATTTCTCTCAACTTCATACATGGGCGGCATCGAAACCTTATAGGGCAGGCCGCAACAGATTGCTTCGTGCCTCGCAATGACGGCAAAAAATGGCAATATCGCTTCCAACTAATCCTTAAATCCCTTTTAAATCCGTGATTCAGACAACCCAAATTTTAGCAATTCCATTCATTCCATTAGTTCAGGTTCAGATCAAAAGCAAAAGCCTATT
>Ga0196965_1000723_pt1 | contig 16120 bp, 16 predicted proteins | sample S1_20metaG_FD_148668 | JGI IMG/M metagenome (GOLD analysis project Ga0196965, IMG submission 148668) | Soil microbial communities from Anza Borrego desert, Southern California, United States - S1_20 | ecosystem: Environmental > Terrestrial > Soil > Desert | place: USA: California | collected... | reverse complement strand
TTTCCAAATATAAACTTGATGAAGACTAGGAAATCATGAGACACGGTAAGAAGATTAATCACTTAGGCAGGAAATCAGCCCACAGACAAGCGCTGCTTTCGAACCTTGCCTCTTCCCTGATTTTAAATAAACGAATTACGACTACCGTAGCGAAAGCGAAAGCTTTGAGAAAGTATGTTGAGCCTCTTTTGACTAAATCAAAGGATGACACTACGCACTCACGCCGTATCGTGTTCAGCTACCTTGGCAACAAAGAATCTGTAAAGACGCTTTTTGGTGAAGTGGCATCAAAGATTGCTGATCGTCCAGGTGGATACACCCGTATCATCAAGCTTGCAGATCCACGCCAGGGCGATAACGCCGAAATGTGCCTGATGGAACTGGTTGACTTCAACACCCTCTACACAAAAGAGTCTGCTACGAAGAAAGCAAAAACTCGTCGCGGTCGTGGTAAGAAGAAAGAAGAAGGTGCTGAAGGCGAAGAAACGGAAGCAACAGAAGTAAAGGCTGAAAAGAAGGCTAAGAAGCCGGCAGCTGAAAAGAAAGAAAAGCCAAAAGCTGAAAAGAAAACTACCAAGCCCAAAAAGGACAAGGAATAGTGGTTCAGCCATTGAATATAAAAGGGATTGAAGTAACCTTCAATCCCTTTTTTTTTGCTCTCAAACGTTTGGGGGATAACTTTTTGAGTTCATCGGGCGCTTTCATGTCCCCGGGCTTTTAAAATGACTTTCAAGACTTATTTTTGTACGGAAATATGAAAAAAGCCTACTTACTTCTTGCTGACGGACTGCTGGTTGAAGGAATATCAATCGGTAAAATTGGTACAACCGGTGGCGAAATTTGCTTCAATACCGGCATGACCGGCTACCAGGAGATCTACACGGACCCTTCGTACTACGGACAAATCATCGTCAACACGACCGCGCACATTGGTAACTACGGTGCGTTGAACGAAGAGCAGGAATCTTCTGCTACGAAGATCGCTGGCGTTGTTGTAAATGATTTCGCTCAGGAGTATAGTCGTAAAGAGGCGAAAGAAAGTCTTCAGGTTTACCTGGAGCGAAACGGCGTTGTTGGTATCGCGGATGTTGATACCCGCATGCTGGTTCGCTACATCCGGAACAAAGGCGCAATGAACGCACTGATATCCTCCGAGCTCACGCCAGAACAAATGCGTGAGGAAATCAAGAAAGTGCCGTCAATGGATGGACTGGAACTGTCATCAGTCGTAAGCACAAAAGAACCTTACTTCATCGGCGATGAAAACGCGCCTGTGAAGATTGCTGCACTTGACCTCGGTATCAAGAATAATATTCTTAGAAATCTCGCTTCACGCGGATGTTATATTAAAGTGTTTCCGGCGAAAACAACGCAACAAGAAATGTCAAAATGGAATCCGGATGGATATTTCATCTCGAATGGTCCTGGTGATCCTGCGGTAATGGATTATGCCATCAAGACAGTGAAAGATGTTGTTGCGACGGACAAGCCGCTGTTCGGAATTTGCCTTGGTCATCAGATCCTTGCGTTATCGTGTGGGCTGTCGACCTACAAAATGCATCACGGTCATCGCGGACTAAATCATCCTGTAAAAAATCTGCTGACTGGCAAGGGAGAGATGACGTCACAGAATCACGGTTTTGCTGTAAGCGAAAAAGGAATAGACAAGAATCCGAACGTTGAAGTGACACACATGCATCTTAACGACAATACGATCATGGGCATCCGGCTGAAGGACAAGAAAGCGTTTTCAGTGCAGTATCACCCGGAAGCATCTCCCGGTCCGCATGATTCGAATTATTTGTTCGATCAGTTCCTTGATCTGATCCGTTCTGAAAAGAATTGAGGTTGCTTATTTGTGATTTGAGATTTATGATTTGTGAATTGATTTGAGCGATGAACAAGACCGAGCTTCAGCTGAGAACCCATGATTTTGCTGTCAGGGTTTTTAAAATGATCGAGCGCTTTCCGTGAGCGCAATGATTTATGATTTTAGATTTAAGATTTTTGATTTCTTGGAAGCATGAATAAAAACGAACTTCAAGACCGAACTAGATCATTTGCTGTGCGTGTCTTCAAGCTGGTGGAGCAATTTCCAGCGAGTGCGGCTTCCAAGGTCGTTGCAAATCAACTCTTAAAATCTTCATCGTCGGTTGCTGCAAATTACCGTGCTGTCAATAGAGCAAAATCAAAAGCAGATTTCTTGAATAAACTAAAGGTGGTGGCGGAGGAGGCGGACGAAAGCAATTTTTGGCTCGAGTTTTTAAAGGATGTTGGGATATTGAAAGCAGAACGAGAATTAACTGAGCTGATCAATGAATCGAATGAGTTGGTTGCGATATTCACTAAAGCCATCAAAACTACATCGACAAAGCCCGCAGAAGTTCTTTGATCTAACTAAATCATAATTCTAAAATCTAAAATCTTAAATCTAAAATCTTAATTCTTAATTCCTATGAGTTTAATCGAAAGCATACACGCCCGGCAGATCCTCGATAGTCGTGGTAATCCAACAATTGAAGTTGATGTAGTAACAGAAGGTGGCGCATTCGGTCGCGCTGCAGTTCCATCTGGTGCTTCAACAGGTACGCATGAGGCAGTTGAGTTACGCGACAACGATAAGAAGCGTTGGGTTGGTAAAGGTGTGTCAAAAGCTGTCGACAATGTAAACTCAAAGATCGCGGAAGAGATCGTCGGATTTTCTGTGTATGATCAGAATTTAATTGACAAGATCATGCTGGAGGTTGATGGTACGCCGAACAAAGGCAACCTGGGTGCGAATGCTATTTTAGGAACTTCACTTGCAGTTGCAAAGGCAGCGGCGATGGATGCAGGTCTTCCCTTGTACCGCTACATCGGTGGTGTGAACGCAAATACATTGCCTGTTCCGATGATGAATATTTTGAATGGTGGAAGTCATGCTGATAATAAGATCGACTTCCAGGAATTTATGGTAATGCCTGTGAAAGCAGATACGTTTTCAGAATCACTGCGCATGGGTACTGAGATTTTCCATACACTGAAGAAAGTGTTGCATGATAAGCACCTCTCGACAAACGTTGGTGATGAAGGTGGATTTGCGCCGAACATCGCTTCGAATGAAGAAGCTATTGAAGTTGTATTGACAGCGATTGAAAAAGCTGGCTTCAAGCCGGGTGAAGATGTTTTCATTGCGATGGACGCTGCGACTTCCGAGTTCTACGATGCAGGAAGTAATTCATACACTTTCAAGAAGTCGTCCGGTAAGAAGATCTCTTCCGATGAAATGGTTGAGTACTGGGCAAACTGGGCGAGCAAATATCCGATCATCTCTATCGAAGATGGTATGGCTGAAGACGATTGGAATGGATGGAAGAAACTGACCGAGAAGATTGGTAAGAAAATTCAGCTTGTTGGTGATGATCTTTTCGTAACAAACGTGAAGCGTTTGCAAGAAGGTATCGATAAAGGCGTTGCAAACTCGATCCTGATCAAAGTAAACCAGATCGGTTCGTTGACAGAAACGATCGATGCGGTTAACATGGCGCGACGCAATGCTTACAAGAGCGTGATGTCACACCGTTCAGGTGAAACGGAAGACAGCACAATTGCTGATCTTGCGGTGGCGTTGAATACTGGACAAATTAAAACTGGCTCTGCTTCCCGTTCCGACAGGATGGCGAAATACAATCAGCTTATCAGAATTGAAGAAGAGCTCGGTGAAGTTGCATACTTCCCTGGTAGAAAGTTCTGATCACGAAAGAATTGTAATTAAGAAGGCTGCCTTATGGGTGGCCTTTTTCGTTTTCAAATGTTTAAATTTCTCCCATGGAGAGTATCGTTGTAACTGATGGGTTTACGCTGAATTCCGGTGACATTGAATGGCGCATGTTTGAATCTTTCGGCGAGGTAGTTGTCTATCCGCGAACATCTTCGGATGAAGTGATCGACCGTTGCCGGAACGCGACGATCATCATCACCAATAAAACGCCGATATCCGTTGACGTCATTAAAAAATGTTCGCGGCTAAAATTCATCGCCGTTACGGCGACAGGTTACAACGTGGTAGATATTGCTTCGGCTGCGAAAAGAAATGTCAGTGTGTGTAACGTTCCAGGTTACGGAACAGACTCTGTTGCACAACATACGATCGCGCTCTTGCTGGCGATCACCAATGCTGTTGGACCAAATGTGGCAGATGTTGCCAAAGGCGGTTGGAGCAAATCGCACGATTGGTGTTATACAACGAAGCCGATCATCGAGCTAAGCGGAAAGATACTCGGCATTGTTGGCTATGGACGGATCGGAAGAAAGGTTGCAGAGATCGCCCGGGCATTCGGCACGAAAGTGATCTTTTGCAACCGCACGTTGATCAACGATGAGGGTTCTTCGTCATTAGAAGAAGTGTTTCGAAAATCCGATTTCATTTCGCTGCATTGTCCCTTGACCGCCGATAATAATGGCTTCATCAATAGCAGCATTCTCAAGCTCATGAAGCCCTCAGCTTTTTTGATTAACACCGCGCGAGGCCAGTTGATTAATGAAGCCGATCTTCGTGACGTTCTCATTAATAGAAAAATTGCAGGTGCAGCACTTGATGTGCTTTCTGTTGAGCCTCCCCCCGTGGATCATCCCCTTCTCGGAATAGAGAATTGTTTGATAACGCCACATAATGCTTGGCTAAGCTTTGAAGCACGTAAACGGATCTTCGACATCACGCATAAGAACATTGAATCCTATTTACAAAACGCGCCGCAGAATCTGGTTACGGTGTCATGAAAATTCTGATCGCACCAAACACTTTCAAGAATGCGTTGCCGGCCAGAGAAGTAGCGGAAGCGATTAGTCACGGTCTCCGTTCGTCTTCCTTACAGGCTGAACATATTTTATTTCCTGTTGGCGATGGTGGTGATGGAACTGCGAAACTTCTTGCTGATCATCTGGATGCAAAGCCTTTTTATTTTGATGTAAAGGATCCTTTAGACCGAATTGTTCAGGCGCCTGTTTATGTCGCAGACGACCTGGCGATCATCGAAATGGCCGATGCATCAGGGCTTCGTCTTTTATCCCGAGAAGAATATGATCCCATACGCGCGACTTCCTTCGGTACAGGACAGCTGATTATTCACGCACTTGGGAGAGGTGTGAAAAATATTTTAGTCTGTATCGGTGGAAGCGCAACGGTTGACGGCGGTGTAGGCGCGCTTCAGGCCATGGGCGTAAAATTTCTGGATCGATCGCGCAATGCGATTACTGAGTTGCCGCAACGAGTTGACGCAGTACGATCCGCCGATGTGGAGTCGCTCCATCCCGGTTTGCGTGATTGCAAGATCATCATACTATGCGATGTTCAAAATCCGCTGACAGGCGAGAACGGTGCCGCGCGTATTTTTGGCCCACAGAAGGGTGCCGACTCATTTACAGTTAGCGTGCTGGAGAAACGGCTTGAACATCTCGCGCGACTTATCAGCAGCGCAGGCATGGCAGACATTTCCACAATGAAGTTCGGCGGGGCAGCCGGCGGGATTAGCGCCTTGACGCATGCCGTAGCCGGCGCAAAATTGGTAAACGGAATAGATTATTTTCTTAAAGTAACATCGTTTGATGAAGCTGTTCAATGCGCAGATTGGGTGATCACGGGTGAAGGTTCACTGGATCTGCAAACATTGCAGGGCAAGGCGCCATTCGGCGTTCTTACCGCTGCACGTAAATATAAAAAACCTGTGATCGGTATTGGTGGCGTGATCCCCAATGCAGATCGTGAAGTACTGGCGAAGCATTTCGATCTGCTGTTTCCAATCCATGAAGAATCTACTCGCGTTGATAACCACGTTTTACATAAGACAAAGTGGGATTTGATTGAGGTGGGTAGAACAATCGGCGATCATTTATGTCGTATAAAATCCGCTTCCCAACGAGGGTAGCTTGTTCACGCGACGTCAAAGCTGTCGGGCATATTATTAGAGATTATACTGCTGATTGAAATTTTCTCTATCTTAGTATTCATTTTTTAAACTATGCTTACCAAACTTCCAAAGGCGTTTAAGAACTTCTACGTAGTGTCACTCGCCATATTTTTTATCTGGATGCTTGCGCTGGATTCTAATAACCTGATTGCCCGGTGGCAATTGAGTTCAAAGCTGAGATCGTTGGAACATGAGAAGGAATACTACGAGGAGAAAATTCAGGATGTTCAGAAAGATCATGATGAGCTTTTTGGTGACCGCGGCTCGATCGAAAAGTTTGCGCGTGAAAAATACCTGATGAAAAAAGAATCTGAAGACATCTACGTTATTGTAGAAGAGTAGATCCATGAAACACTTTCTTTCAGCACTAATCGTTTTTGCCACTACTTTGGCTTACAGCCAGGGTGAAGATAACAGTCTAAAAGGCGTTCCATTTAAGGAGAGAATTGTAACCGGTGGTGGTTTTGGACTTGGCTTTGGTTCTAATGCAGATTTCATCTCGGTTTCGCCGCAGGTTGGATATATGCTTACACAAAAGATCATGGCGGGAACGGGCTTCACTTATCGTTACACCAATTACAAGTTCGTCAAGCCATCGATCAAATTAAATGATTACAGTATCAACCCATTCGCCAGGTACAATGTGTATGAAAATTTCTTTTTGCAGGCGGAGTATGAGTACCTGAATTTTGAGCTGCCTGTTTCTTTAAACGAAACGACCCGCGAGGATTTTAACTCTTTTCTAGCCGGAGGTGGTATCATTCAACCCCTTGGCGATCGCGTCTCGTTATTCATTATGGCGTTGTACAACTTCTCCTACGTTACACCAAAAGCGGGCGAGTACGCTCCATACGACAGTCCGATTGTGTTTCGTATTGGGGTAAACGCAGGTGGATTTAGTTTTTGACGCTTTTAGAACTTCACTTTCAGTCGCCCACTCAGTTCCTGAAGATCTTCTATCACTTTCGCGTTCACCGGAATACCTTCTTTGATCCGTTGCTCACTCATCATTCTTTCCGGATCACCGGGAATGATCACGCTTTCCTGATCCGCTGTTGTTTTCGCTGAGCGGAAACGCGAGATCCAGTTATCCATGTGCGACTTAAATTCCTCTGCAGGTCTGAAAGCATCGATGCGCATCGCACCAAAAAAATGTCCGATGCCCGCACCAACCGGATCGGCGGGTGGCGCGAGGAAGCTCACAAACGGAGGTACCCATGGACCATAATTCGCACCCGACAAAACGGCGGAGAAAATATCCACCCATGCCCCGAGACAAAATCCTTTATGACTTCCGTGATCGCGATCACTGCCTAACGGAATCAAGGCGCCACCTTCTTTCAACTCATGTGGGTTGGTAGATACAGACCCATCTTTTTTCTGGATCCATCCCGGAGGAGCATCCGCGTTTTTGCGCTGTAAAATTTCAAGCTTGCCGTTGGCTGCGGTTGTTGTTGCAAAGTCTGCGACGAACGGAGGTTGTTTATCGGCAGGAATGGCAACAGCAATTGGATTTGTTCCAAGCAAACGTTCTACGGAGAATGTTGGCGCGACCAATGGACTTGCATTCGTCATCGCGATTCCGATCATGTCGTGGCTCAGGGCCATCATGGCATGGTGCCCGGCAATGCCAAAGTGATTTGAGTTTTTCACGGCGACCCATCCGGTTCCTGCTTGTTGTGCTTTTTTAATGGCAACGTCCATGGCGAAGGGTGCCACCACCAGACCGAGTCCACCATCACCATCGACAACCGCCGTGCTCGGCGATTCGTGAACGATCTTTATCGACGGACTTGCATTGATCCGTTTGGCTTCCCATAACCTGACGTATCCTGAAAGTCGTGCGATGCCGTGTGAATCAATCCCGCGAAGGTCAGCATCGAGCAGCACTTTGGTGGCAAGCATTGAATCGTTCTCAGAACATCCGATCGCACGAAAAACGTCAAGCGTAAATTTTTTCAGCTGTTGGTAGGTGTACATTGTCTCCATAGTCGATGGCAAAAGTAAGTCCGGCAGAAGCAGGATGCCACAATAAATGCAGGGAATTCGAAGGGCGTTGTATAATTCCGTGATGTAGATAGCCTGCCTGGCAGGCATTCACCGAAAGCGTTGGTTGTGCAGAGGCGCCTGGGCATGAGAAGGGCGCCGAAGCATCTCGACCGGAGCGACCGGTCCAGGTCGGAACCGTTTCATTTTGTGTTCAATTAAATGGCGCCAATTCGTGACTCTTGAGTTGAGACCGTGCCTGTCGGAATCAGGCTTCTGCTCATCGCACCTGTGCCTCTATTATTTTTTAACCCAGGTGGAGATGACTGGCATGCGCGAATTCATTTCGATTAAAAAAAAGAACCTCCGACATCTTGCGACCGGAGGTTCTAGCATTCACCTCGTTTCATGATTGTTGATTTTAGTTACGTTTTGTCATCTCGCTCAGTTCAGGGCTTTTAACACCGAACACGCTGCAGACATAGTTTTTCGCACCCTTAATCGTTTGCGTCACGCCGTTTGTTCCGTAAAGCAATTGCTTTTGGAGCTTTCGAGCGTTTTGAAGTGCTGCTTTTGTCTCAACCACTGCGTGCGACTTGCTTTGAAGATCTGCAACTTTGGCTTTCAGCGCGCTGAGTTTCAGATCTGTTTCTTTTGGATTGTAATTTCCAATGTCTGCAATGATCTGAACAAGGTCGCCAAACGTTTGCAATTGCGCACCAAAGTGTCGCCTGATCGCAGCACGTTTTACATCAGTGCTTCCTTCGCTGCCCTCCGCTGACGTTTTCTTTGCTGGCCTTCCCCCTTGCAGCTGTTGTTTCAGACTGTTCACAGCTTCGAGCGTGTCGGGTGACAGGTCGAGCGTGGCCAGCATGCGTACAACGCGCATGGACAGCGTTGGAAGTCCCGCAAAGGTTTCGCGACGGGCGATGATGGCCAGGCGGGAAGCTGACTGCGTTGTGGTTACCGCCTTCATTGCCTGATGTGAACGTTGGAGCAATTCGCTCATGGCGGTGATGCTGAGCTGCGTTGCTGTTGGTTGATAACGTTCACCGATCTGTTTGCAGGATGCTAAGACCTTGTCGAAGGATCCCACGGTTTTAATTGTACTGTTCATAATATCCCTTTTTATTGTAAGGGTTCCTGTTGAATGTAATGCAAGTGATGTGCCAGAAATTCAATATTGTTTCTTTTACGGAAAATTATTTTCGCTGACGAAAAACACCGTGTAGCACGAGCGTTACCATTGATCGGATGGCCGGGAGTATTGCAAGGATTTTCCTGTCTTAGTTTACGATTGGAAGTACACGGTGTAGGATTCGAATGACCTGTGGAAACATTCGAACGTGTTGTGGAAAGATTGGAATGTGCTGTGCAGAGATTCGAACGACTTGTGTAAGGATTCGAGCGTCCTGTGTAAGGATTCGAAGTACCTGTGTAAGGATTAGAACCTCTTGTGCAAGGATTTCAGGCACGTGATATACAACTGGAAGTACGTGGCGTACGATTGGAACCACGCACCCGCGCAGAGTCTCTTCACCAAATGCATGGGCGAGGTGCATGTGAAGAGCGCCGAAGGCTTGTCCACGAAAGCCAGGCGAAGGCGGAATCTCAACTCGCAGGTGCGGTTCGAAGCCTGCCTCTTTGCCCCACCCCTGAGACCTGTATTCTGAGCATTGCCTGTGCGTCGGCCAGCAGCGAGCGAAGAATCCCCATCCAATGAAATGCAAAAGGGAAGACGCACACTATAACCGACTAAGTGGAGGCGCTTCGAAGCACGGGCAGTTGTCTGAACTGGGATTTGTAGGATTAAAGGATTAACAGGATTCTTTTTTAAGATAAGCCCACAGCTGATCTGCGCACGTACCCTCGCTTAACCTGATGCAGAGGGAGCAAGCGATGTGAGAGCGCCGAAGGCTTCTCCGCCGAAGCCAGACGCCATGGCATCTCAACTCACGAGTTCGGTTCGAAGCCTGAATTATCAGCACTTCACCCAGCACACGTACCAAACACGCGTCGCCCCGTAGCGAGCAAATTCTCTTTTTATGAAACAAAAAAAAGCGGGCGAACACTGCAACACAGAAGGCTGATACCGTGCGGTGGAATTTCGTACTTTTATCGTGAAACTGCCGGGTACCCAAACCTCATGAAGAGATACTTGGTGCATATATCCCGGATGTTGCAAGCAACCTCTTTTAAAAAAGTAAACCATGGACGAAACAGAGAAATCAGAATCAGGAGTACCGATATACCGTTACACAGGTCAAGAAAACCAATTTACTCCAGCGACTGGTGACGAAGAAAACATTGACATTATCTCTGACCATATAGAGACACATATAGGACCAATCGAAAGTGTGTTTCATGAAATTGTATCAGACCAAGTGCACATTGATGTTCATTGGGTTAAACCGACAAGCAAAAATCCATTTCATGTGCTCGTGACGTCAGGCATGAGTGACAAACCAATGAATGTCCCTGCGGAAATAGAAGCCCCAAGACACGTTGAATTATGTATCCTATTACCGAGTGACTGGAAGATAGAAGAAAATGCTTTCTCTGATGAAAATATATATTGGCCTGTTCGTTGGTTAAAAACCATTGCAAGGTTTCCCCATTCCTTTAACACTTGGGTAGGGTATGGACATACAATTCCAAATGGAGAAAATGCAGACCCCTTTGCCGAATCGACTAATTTAGGTTGCGTGATGCTCTTACCAAGCATGACTCTTGGACAAGAGTTTTTCGAACTTAAGACAGATAAAAAAACAATAAATTTTCTTTGTCTAATTCCATTATATAAAGAGGAAATGAAGTTTAAGTTAAACCATGGAAGTGATAAACTACTCGACAAATTTGACCAATTTGGTATTGGCGACATTGTTGACATTGGGCGAAAAAACGTTTGTAAGAAAAAAGGACTGTTTGGACTGTGGTGAATAAAGAGGCAGACTGCCAACACCGCATATGCATCATTGCCTGTGACGTGCTGATTTTTGAACATACATTTCAACACGGTTTGTGGGGGACCGTGAATCACCAGATTACGGCAACGCTGCATATGCCAATCGTTGTCGGCAAATGGCAAATGATATCTACGACATCTATAATGTTATTCACGATTTTGACGCTCTTGACAGTTAATACAACTGCACAGGAGACCAGCGTTTTGAGAGGCATCGCTACTGATGGACATCGAAACGGAATCATCGGAGTTAATGTAGTCATCAAGGGTACTACGATCGGAACAGTAACCGACACCTGTGGACGGTTTTCCATTCCGATCGATGAAGATGAATTCACACTTCTTTTTCATGGAATGTCGTATGATGACATCAGGACTTACGAAATAAGACTAAACAAGTCTGAGATAACAACTGCCCCGCTCGTCTTCCAACTAGGGCACTTGACAGTTGATAACACAGGCTGTGAAAAAGTAGATAGGAAACTTGAAAGACGAGTGATCGACTAGCTCATCACATGCGTCTGCATAAGCATGGCTTTCACTATATTGTTAGAATCATTTAAAAAATCATCTGACGGGTTCCTTCTCACGTTCCGTCTTTAGTGATTAACTTTAGAAGCGTTCGAATAATGATCAGCGTTATGAAAAACTATCTAATCGCCTCTGGTATTATATCCGGCATGGTTTCTTGCCTTGGCATAGATGATTCCTGTCTGAGTCCTGATTGCGCCAACGCTTTGGAAATGAGATTTAATTTGGTAGACCCATCCGGTAGAGATCTTGAGTTCGACTCTACACATTATGCCGTTTCGGAAATTCAAATCATTGATAACGCTGGAAAAAGTCAAACCGTTCGGGAGGAAAGTGTCGGTGTTCCAATACTTGTCGTTGATTTAATAGATCATGAAGATGAATACCAACTAGTATTAAAGGGAACCGCAGTTGATACCTTTAAAGTAAGCTATCGCCAGACCAATGAAGAATGTTGTGGCGAAACATTCTGGATTGAAGATGTTGAGTTCAATCTGCCGACCGGCACAAGGGCTCAGAATATCGGGTCGCTGCCAATTGTGATTGATTAGAAGCAGCGTCCCGAATAGCGAGGATTAAATATAACCGAGATCGAATTGTCATGAAAAAGATACTATCATATTCCTTTCTGTTTTTAGCTAGTAGTTGTGACTTTCTCGGCGAAGAGCCAAAAACAGAATTGGAGAAACTTCCACACATAACTCAGGAAGGAAAGTACACATTTGGAAGTTTGGTGAATGGTAACGCGGTTTATACAAGGAACAGTATGTTAATGCGTTCAGAATGTCGGAAATGGGGTTTTTATATAAGTTGCGGTATCACAGTTGATAATAAGATGTGGGGTGAACCTTTGAAGGATTTCTATTTTGAGGTAGGCGACCCGATAGAAGTTGGAGTTCCATACTCCATAACCGATTCAAAGTATAGAATTAAATTTGAAAGTTATACGGACAATACTGATTGCTTCTATGAATATGACGACACTATTAACGGACATATAACATTTTCAAGAATAGACCGAGTCAACTATATAATCTCTGGTACATTTGAATTTTCGACAGTTAATGCAAGTTGTGATACTATAACTGTGACAGATGGACGATTTGATATGGGGTATTTCCCATATTGTTGGCTTGATTAAGCCAGTTATATATTGACGATAGCACATGGTTGCAAAGAGTTTTATTGCCATTGGACAAGATTGTTCGATGCCACCTTTGCTTGGAAACCAAAACAAATACCTTGTTATGGAATTCTCACGTTCTCTGCATCCTACTCTTAAACAACATTCCTTATGAAAACTCCGGCTTTAATTTTAATACTGCTATTCGCATTCAATGCCCAAGCGCAGAACGAAAAACGCACCGACTCCAAAATCACAAACGTTACTGTTTTCCTGAACAAAGCACAGGTGTTCCGGAAAGCCTCGGCGCGGCTCGAAGCCGGCAAAACAAATGTGATCATCTCCGGATTAACATCCAGTCTCGATCAGCAGAGTATCCAGGTGAGCGGCAAGGGTGACTTCATTATTCACGGTATCAATCATCAGCAGAACTATCTCAATGAATTCAATGAGCCGAAAGCACTTAAACATGCGAAAGATTCGCTTGAGCTCATCCAAAGACAAATTGGTTTTGAAAACAGTCAGAAGGAAATCCTGAATAGGGAAGAACAGATGATTCTCAGTAACCAGAAGATCGGTGGTGCAAACCAAAATCTCACGGCAGCGGAATTGAAAGCCATGGCTGATTTCTACAGGACCAGGCTAACCGAGATCATAACCGCGCGTTTGAAGATTGATGAACGCATGAAGAAATTAACAGAGGCGCAGGTAAAGCTTCAACGCCAGGTAGCTGCGCAGAATGACCTGTATTCAAGAAATACCAGCGAGATTGTTGTAAGCGTGTCAGCGTCGGCACCGACAACAGCAGAGCTTGAGATCAATTATATCGTTTCGAATGCAGGCTGGTCTCCGCTTTATGATCTGAGAGCGATCAATACCAAAAGTCCGGTGACGTTGATTTACAAAGCAAATGTTTTTCAGAACACAGGAGAGGAGTGGAAGAACGTGCGATTGAAGCTTTCCACAGCTAATCCGACATTAGGCGGCCAGAAGCCGGAGCTAACCGCATGGTATCTGAACTTTTATCAACCCATTGTAAGGACAAATGGAGGACGGCAAAAACAATCTGCAACCGGAGGGGCATACCGCGATGCTGTTCCCGGGCAAGTGATGGACGCCGAACTTGTCATGGCGCCGGCTCAATCCACGTCGGATTTTGTAACAACAATTCAAACATCACTCAATACGGAATTTGATATTGCACTGCCATATACTGTGAACACCTCAGCGAAGCCAACACTTGTTGATATCCGAACGCACGAACTGAAGGCAGACTACATTTATTCGGTAGCGCCAAAACTTGATAACGACGCGTTTCTTATCGGCAGGGCTACTGGCTGGGAGAGTTTCAGCCTGCTGCCAGGTGAAGCCAACATATTTTTTGAAGGGACGTTCGTCGGTAAAAGCTTTATCGATCCAAATAACATAAGAGACACGCTGAATATTTCGCTCGGTCGTGATAAACGGATTGTTGTGAAGCGTGAAAAGCTCACTGACTTCAATTCGCGGAAACTGATCGGTACAAACCAACGTGAAACACATGCTTTCGAGATCTCTGTAAGGAACACGAAAACAGAACCCATCAAGATTACGATTGAAGATCAACTGCCTGTGTCCCAAAACAGCATGATCGAAGTAACGATCATTGATGTTAATGGTGCTCAGCATAACCCAGACACGGGAAAACTTACCTGGCAGATGGAAATCCAGCCCAGCGAGACGAAAAAGGTGGTCTACAAATTCGAGGTGAAGTATCCGAAGGATAAGATTATCGCCGGCTTGAATTGATTAATGGAGAGGGGGTTACGTAAGGGCCCCCTTCTTTTCTGAAAAAAGTTTCAGATGCATGTTGCGCCATTAATCGGCAAGGTTCTATCTTAAGAGACTTTTAAGATAAACCCCACGTTATGATTCGCAACCTGGTAAAGGCATGCCTTTTCCTTTTATTACCCCTCTCTGCTCAGGCACAGGATCTCGACTCCCTTATGAATATGAGCGCTTTCACTGAAGAAAGTGATCTCCAGAAGACCCTTAATCAAAACCTGACTGTTTCGTCGGCAAAAGCATTAACCACACGTGAAACGCCTGGAATTATTTCGCTTGTAACGAGTGAGCAAATTCAAAATTCCGGCGCGCGTGATCTGATCGATGTGTTAAGACTTGTTCCCGGGTTTGATGTAGCACAAGATCTTTCATTTATCGTGGGTCTTGGTCTTCGTGGAAGCTGGGCGAATGAAGGGAAAGTTTTGGTGATGATGGACGGTCAGCCGTTCAATGATCTCCTATATCAAGGCGTTGCGTTAGGCAATCATTTCCCGGTCGATTTCATTGAGCGGATTGAGATCATTCGTGGACCGGGATCCGCCATCTACGGTGGATCTGCGGAGTATGGTGTCATCAACATCATCACGAAGGCAGCGGATAAACAAAATGGCGTGCACGTTTTTGGCTCCGCCGGCTTTCATAAAAACGCAACTGGACGCACGAATGTCGGCGTGAGCATCGCGCAAAAATCTGAGGACTTTGATTGGGATGTTGCACTTTTTTCCGGTGATGCGATTGTGAGCGACGGCAGCTTTACAGAGTTGTATGGCGATACTTCGAATGTTGATCTGGGAAAACATTCTTATGCGAAGCCATTAAATCTGAACATCGGCTTAAGGGTAAAGAACTTCAAGATTCGCGGGATGTACGACGAGTTCGAAACAAATGAACCGTTCACGGAGGTTTCATTCAAAAATCTTTTCCTCGATGCGCGATATGATTTTAAGATCAATCCGAAGTTTACCCTAACGCCGCAGTTCAAATACATGAATCAGGTTCCGTGGCAATATCGTAGCACGGTTGACCCGGAAGATGTTTTTGAAGTTCGGGCACAACGTTATCAGGCATCGCTTATTGCGAACTACGATGTCACCCGGAAGATCAACGTTAACAGCGGTATGATATATTTTCAGGATAAAGCGACAGACCGGCTTGCGACTGGTTATTTCCAGGAGAAAGACAATATCTCGTTTGATAATTACGCGGTCTTTGCCGAAGCGCTTTTCAAACATCGCCTTGCGAATGCAACGGTGGGTTTGCGGTATGAGCAAAACAGCGCTTATGGAGATGCGTTCGTGCCACGTTTAGCGCTCACGAAGAAAATCGAGAATTTCCATTTTAAAATACTTTATAGTCAGGCATTCCGTGCGCCATCTATCGAAAACATCAATTTAAGACTTGAAGGCGAGGATATAAAACCTGAGAAATCACAAGTATTCGAGTTGGAACTTGGGTACCAGTTTACACCGGAAATGCTGCTTGCAATTAACGCATTCAGCCAGCGAACAAAGAACGTAATTGTGTATGCGACATCAGATATCGACCCTGAAGGCTCTTATAGTAATTTTCCAAAGACTGGATCAGAAGGCCTCGAGCTGATTTACAGCGTACGACAAAAGAACTGGTACGCGCATCTTACGTATTCGTATAGCAGGGCTGGCACCAATTCCGTTGATTCTTATACAGTACCCGGTATCGACAATCAATTTGTTGGATTGGCGAATCATAAGCTATCTCTTAATACAA
>Ga0196965_1000722_pt1 | contig 16150 bp, 12 predicted proteins | sample S1_20metaG_FD_148668 | JGI IMG/M metagenome (GOLD analysis project Ga0196965, IMG submission 148668) | Soil microbial communities from Anza Borrego desert, Southern California, United States - S1_20 | ecosystem: Environmental > Terrestrial > Soil > Desert | place: USA: California | collected... | reverse complement strand
CAGGTGTCGGCGATGTGCAGGGTCTCGGGGGTCACCGCCACGCCCTGCTCCGCCAGCCGGCCGACCTCGGCCTTGAGCGCCCAGGGATCGAGCACCACCCCGTTGCCGATGACCGAGAGTGTGCCCCGGACGATTCCCGACGGCAGCAAGGAGAGCTTGTAGGTCTGGTCGCCGACGACGAGCGTGTGGCCGGCATTGTGCCCGCCCTGGAAGCGGGCGACGACGTCGGCCCGGCTCGCCAGCCAGTCGACGATCTTGCCCTTCCCCTCGTCGCCCCACTGGACGCCGATGACGGTGACGTTGGCCACGGAATTACTCCTACGTTCTACTCCCCTCCCTGAAAGGGAGGGGTTGGGGGTGGGTCCGCCGCAGGCGGCCGAAACTCGGAGTCGGCAGGAAGTCTCGCTGCGCTCGCCTACCCACCCCTAGCCCCTCCCTTTCAGGGAGGGGAATCAAAACCTCAGCGGAGCCACCCTTTTCACCCCCGGCAGGGCCTGCAGCCTCGCGACCAGATCCGGCCCGACATGGCTGTCCACCGAGACCAGGGCCACCGCCTCGCCACCGGCTTCGCGCCGGCCGAGGCTGAAGGTGCCGATATTGACGCCGGCCTCCCCGAGCAGTGTGCCGAGCCGGCCGATGAAGCCCGGAGTGTCCTCGTTGACGATGTAGATCATCTCGCCCTCGAGCTCGGCCTCGACCCGGATCCCGAAAATCTCGACCAGCCGCGGAGTCGAATTGGCGAACAGGGTGCCGGCGACCGGCCGGTCCCCCGCCGAGGTCATCGCCGAGACCCTCAGCAAGGTATGATAGTCCGTCTCGCGATCGTGGCGGATCTCGCGGACGTCGAGCCCGCGTTCCCTGGCGAGATGCGGCGCGTTGACCATGTTCACCGCGTCGGAATGGACCCGCATGAAGCCGGCGAGGACGGCGCCGGTGATCGGCTTCATGTTGAGCTCGGCGGCGGCGCCCTCGGCCTCGATCGAGAGGCCGGCAATCGCCCCGTGCGAGAGCTGCCCGACGAGCGAGCCCAGCTTCTCGGCCAGCGCCATGTAGGGCCTGAGCCGCGGCGCCTCCTCGGCGGAGAGGGAGGGCATGTTGAGCGCGTTCGTCACCCCGCCGCGCATCAGGAACTCGGCCATCTGCTCGGCGACCTGGATGGCGACGTTGACCTGCGCCTCCGTGGTCGAGGCGCCGAGATGGGGGGTGGCGACGAGGCCGGGCGTTCCGAACAGCGGGCTGGCCTTGGCCGGCTCCTCGACGAACACGTCGAGGGCGGCGCCGGCGACCTGACCGGAGTCGAGCGCCTCCTTGAGCGCGGCCTCGTCGATCAGGCCGCCGCGGGCGCAATTGACGATCCTCACGCCTCTCCTGGTCTTCGCCAGATTCTCGCGCGAGAGGATGTTGCGGGTCTGCTCGGTGAGCGGCGTGTGGAGGGTGATGAAATCGGCTCGGGCAAGCAATTCGTCCAGCTCGACCTTCTCGACTCCGAGGTCGAGCGCCCGCTCCGCGGTCAGGAAGGGATCGTAGGCGACCACCTTCATCCTCAGCCCGAGCGCCCGGTCGGCGACGATCGAGCCGATATTGCCGGCGCCGATCAGTCCGAGCGTCTTGTTGGTCAGCTCGACCCCCATGAAGCGGTTCTTCTCCCACTTGCCGGCCTGGGTGGACGAATCCGCGGCGGGCAGGTCCCTGGCCAGGGCGAACATCAGGGCGATGGCGTGCTCGGCGGTGGTGATCGAATTTCCGAACGGCGTGTTCATGACGACGATGCCGCGGGCGGTGGCGGCCGGAATGTCGACATTGTCGACACCGATGCCGGCGCGCCCGATCACCTTGAGATTGGCCGCGGCATCGAGGATTTCGGCGGTCACCTTGGTGGCGGAGCGGATGGCGAGCCCGTCATAATCGCCGATGATCGCCTTGAGCTCGTCCTTCGACAGGCCGGGCTTCTCGTCGACCTCGACGCCCTTGGCCCGGAAGATCTCCGCGGCCTTGGGATCCATGGAGTCGGAAATCAGAACTCTGGGCATTTTTGGAAACTCCGTCATCCCGGCGAAAGCCGGGACCTCGTGGGGTGAAAGGCGAGGCAGGTTGTTCGACCCGGGGTCCCGGCTTCGCCGGGCTGACGGGTCAGGCGCCCCGCGCCTCGTGAAAGGCCCAGTCGAGCCAGGGGAAGAGGGCTTCGAGATCGTCCGTGTCGACCGTCGCCCCGCACCACAGCCTAAGGCCCGGCGGAGCGTCGCGATAGCTGGCGAGGTCGTAGCCCGCTCCTTCCGCCTCGAGCAGCCCGGCCATCCTCTTGACGAGGGCGGCCTGCGCCTCCGGGTCGCCGGCCTCGGCGAACCTCAGGCAGACGCTGGTGTTCGACCGGGTCGCGGGGTCGCGGGCGAGATGCTCGATCCAGTCGGTCCGCTCAACCCAGGAGTCGACCGCGGCGGCATTGGCCTGCGACCGGGCGATCAGGCCGGGCAGCCCGCCTATCCCGATCGCCCATTCGAGCGCGAAGATATAATCCTCGACCGCCAGCATCGACGGCGTGTTGATCGTCTCGCCGTGGAACAGGCCCTCGACCAGCTTGCCGTTCCTGGTCATCCGGAAGATCTTGGGCAGCGGCCAGGGCGGCGACCAGCTCTCCAGCCGCTCGACCGCGCGCGGGCCGAGGACGAGCATGCCATGGCCCCCCTCGCCGCCCAGCGCCTTCTGCCAGCTGAAGGTGGCGACGTCGATCCTGTCCCAGGGAAGATCCTGGGCGAAGGCCGCGGAGGTGGCGTCGGCGATGATCAGCCCCTCGCGGGCGTCGCTGATCCAGTCGCCGTCCGGCACCTTCACCCCGGAGGTCGTGCCGTTCCATGTGAAGACGACGTCGCTCGCCGGATCGACGGCGGCGAGGTCCGGAAGCTCCCCATAGGGCGCCTTGATCACCGCGGCGTCGAGCTTGAGCTGCTTGACGACGTCGGTGACCCAGCCTTCGCCGAAGCTCTCCCAGGCGAGCAGGGTGACCGGCCGAGCGCCGAGCATCGACCACAAGGCCATTTCCACGGCGCCGGTATCCGAGGCGGGGACGATCCCGATCCGGTGGCTCTCGGGAATCCGGAGCACCCGGCGAGTCAGCTCGATGGCATGACCGAGCCGGGCCTTGCCGAGCTTCGAGCGGTGCGATCGCCCGAGCGACCCCAAAGCGAGATGTTCGGGACCCCATCCCGGCGGCTTCGCGCACGGGCCGGAGGAAAAAAAGGGACGCGCAGGCCGCACGTCCGGTTTGGAAATATGCACTGTCTAACTCTCCTCGCAGAGAGCACGCGCCGCGTTGGGACGGCGTGGCCCGCTCGCGGGGATAGAGGCGCAGGCGCGCGTGTCAACCGTGAGGCGGCGGATTGACCTTGGCGGGCCGCGGCCGCACCTTCCGCCGATGCGGTGGGCGATTTCGGCAACCTTGCTTCTGGCGGCCTGCATCCCTTCCAGCGAGCGCGGGCGCGAGCCGGCCGCGCGGGACCGGACGGCCCCGGACCGCCAGGCCCTCCAATGCCAGGCCGACCTCACCCGTGAAGGTGTCCGCTACAAGGCCCTCCCCGATCGCGATTTCGGCGGCGGCTGCTCCGCTCGCGGCGCCGTCCAGCTCCTCGACGTCGGCACGCCGACCGCCAATCTCGGCGCGATGACCTGCCCGCTGGCGCGCCAGTTCGCCCGCTGGACGCGCGAGGCGATGCAGCCGGCGGCCAATGCCTGGCTCGGAAGCCGGGTGGTCAGGATCGAAAGCTTCGGCACCTACAGCTGCCGCCCCGTCAACAGCCGGCCCGGCGCCCGGCTCAGCGAGCATGGCCGCGCCAACGCGGTCGACATCGCTGCCTTCGTGCTCGCCGACGGGCGCCGAATCACCGTGCGCGCGGGCTGGAGCGGCGAAGACGAGGACGTTCGCCGCTTCCTTCGCGCCGTCCACGGCGCCGCCTGCCGGCGCTTCCGGATCGTGCTCGGGCCGGACGCCGACGCCTTCCACCGCGACCATCTTCATTTCGACATGGGACAGGGGCCTTATTGCCGCTAAACGGGCCGCCATGACCGATCCCGTACCGCCGAACCGCGTCTTCCCGGCCGCCCGCCAGGAAGCCGAATCCGCCAACCAGCCGACCCCCTCGGCGCAGACCGAGCACAACGCCTATCGTCTCGCCTTCCAGGACCTCGACTTCCTCCTTCGCGAGGATCTGCGCCCGGTCCGCTTCCAGCTCGAGCTGCTCAAGCCGGAACTGCTGCTCGACGAGGCGAAGATCGGCTCCACCTTCGTCTTCTACGGTTCCGCCCGGATTCCCGAGCCCGCCAAGGCCGACGCTCTCGTCGCGGCGGCCGCCACCGACGAGCAGCGCCACATCGCCGAGCGGCTGAGGGCCAAGAGCAAATATTATGAAGAGGCGCGCCGCCTCGCCCGCCTCGCCAGCCGGTGCGACCCGGACGAAGCCGGGTGGCGGCATTTCGTCGTCTGCTCCGGTGGGGGGCCGTCGATCATGGAGGCGGCAAATCGCGGCGCTCACGAGGAAGGCGTGGAGTCGGTCGGCCTGAACATCGTGCTGATGCACGAGCAGATGCCCAATCCCTACGTCACTCCGTCGCTCAGCTTCCAGTTCCATTATTTCGCGCTGAGGAAGATGCACTTCCTGCTTCGGGCGCGGGCGGTGGCGGTCTTCCCGGGGGGCTTCGGAACGTTCGACGAGGCTTTCGAGCTCCTCACCCTCGTCCAGACCGGCAAGGTCAAGCCGCTGCCGATCCTCTTCTTCGGCCGCGAATTCTGGGAGCGGGTGATCGACTTCCAGGCCCTGGTCGAGGAAGGCGTGATCGCCCCCGACGACCTCAGCCTGTTCACCTTCGTCGACACCGCGGAGGAGGCGTGGGACCACGTCTGCCGCTATTACGCGACCAACGGCGAGCCGGTATCCTGCCCCTGACCGCGTGACGGAGGAGCCTCGGCCCGCCGACCGCGGGCCGGCCTTATTGCTGGGGCCGGGCCTTGGTCTGCTCGTCGCGGCCGGCCACCGCCGGAGCGCCCTCGCCGCCGATCCGGTTCGGCCCGGCCTCCTGCTCGTTGAGCACCGGCTCGTCCTCCGCCTTGTCGCCGGCGGCCGGGGCGTCGGCCTTCTCGGCGGCGGCCTGAGCGGGATCCCCGGCGGCGGCCTGCGGGGGCGGCAGCGGCAGATTGCTGCCCTGCGCGTTGAGATAGACGAGCAGATCGGCCCGGTCCTCGACCTTGGAGATGCCGGCGAAGGTCATCTTGGTCCCCGGCGCGAATTCGCGCGGCGACTTGATCCACTGGCTCATCGATTCCCAGTCCCAGGTCCCGCCCTTGCCGGCGAGCGCCGGCGAATAAGCGAAGCCGGGCGCGACCTTGGCGATACCCTTGCCCATCGCGCCCCACAGATTGGGGCCGGTGCCGTTGGCGCCGCCCTGGTTGATCGTATGGCAGGCGGTGCATTTCTTGAACTGCGCCTCGCCCCGGCCGGCATCGGCATTGGCGAGAACGTTGGCGATCGGCTGCTCGGCCTCGGCGCCGCCGCCTTCGCCCTTCAGCACCACGCCCTCGATCGGATAGCCCATCTTCTCGGGCCGCTCCTGATGGAACATCTCGCCGGTGACGATCGAGGCGCCGAGCGCGACAATGCCCGCGCCGAGCACCCAGCCCGCAATCGTGTTGGAGCGGTTGTCCATGCTCTTTCAAGACCTCCAGGAGACGCGCGGCCGCGCGTGGGATGAGGGAATTCGGGTGCCCCTTTAGGCGGGGCAGGGAGGCGGGGCAAGACGCCGTCGATCCCCCCATCTCACGATGGGGAGGATGAGTCCGCCCAATGCCTGAGCAAGGTATGGGCGATGGCGAAATGGGGCGGGGCGAGGAAGGGGGCGCCCGGCTCGCCGGCCAGCGCCGCCTTCACGCCCGCCCGGTCCACCCACATCGCGTCCTCCAGCTCCCTGGTGTCGAGGACAATCTCCTCGCTCTCCGCGGCGGCGGTGCAGGCGATCATCAGCTGGCCGGGAAAGGGCCAGGGCTGGCTGGCGACGTAGCGGACGTCGCTCACCTCCAGCCCCGCTTCCTCGCCGAGCTCGCGCGCCACCGCCTCCTCGATCGATTCGCCGGGCTCGACGAAGCCGGCGAGGGCGGAATAGCGGCCTTCGGGATATTGCGGCTGACGGCCGAGCAGCACCCGTCCGTCATGCTCGGCGAGCATGATCACGACCGGGTCGACGCGCGGGAAATGCTCGATCCCGCAGGCGGTGCAGCGCCGTCCCCAGCCGCCGCGAAAGGGCAGGGTGGCAGCGCCGCAGGCGCCGCAGAAACGATGGCGGTTGTGCCACTCGATCAGGCTGCGGGCCGTGCCCCAGAGCGCGGCGTCTTCGCCGGCCATCCGGTTGAGCAACGCGAAGACGGACCAGGCCCGCTGCCCGGGCTCGACCCGGACCAGCGGCGCGAACAGAGGCGCGCCGTCGCGAAAGCCGAGGAAGATGTGCTGCTCGACGCCCGCCATTCCGACCCAGCCGAGCCGCCCGTCCTCATCCAGCTCCGGGTCGAGACCGGCGAGTCGAAGCAGCCTCGCCTCGACCGCGCCGGCCAGCTCGGCGAGCCGGGCCTCGTCCAGGCGGAGATGGTCGGCGCGGTCGAGGCCGGCGCCGGTGAAGCCCGGCCTCATGCGGCCGCCCGCCATTCGGCGCCGCGGGCGGCGAGGCGGGCGAACAGGGTCGGAAGGCCCGCTTCGCCCAGCCGCTCGATCGGCCACCAGGTCCCCTCCGGCGGCACCCGTGCATCCGCGCAGAGCAGCCGCATGTTGAGCTCGAAGTGGGTGAAGACATGGTCCACGCTCCCCGCCTCCCGCCACTCGGCTTCCGCCGGAGCGCCCTCGCTGTCGGTGGGCAGCGCCAGCATCCCGCCGAGCAGCCCCCTGGCCGGGCGGCGGACGAGGAAAACGCGGCCGTCATGCTCCAGCCAATAGGCGACCCCCTGCCGCTTCGGCCTGGGCGCCTTGGCCGCCTTGCGGGGATAGGCCCGCGGATCGCCCGCCGCCCGAGCCGCGCAGAGCGAGGCGAGCGGGCAGCGGCCGCATTCGGGCGAGCGCGGAGTGCAGATCGTCGCTCCGAGGTCCATCATCGCCTGAGCGAAGTCGCCGCATCCGGCGTCGGGCGTGATCGAGCCGGCGAGGCGGTAAATCTCCTCCCGCGCCGCCGGAAGCTCGGTTTCCACCGCGAAGAGCCGGGCGACGACCCGCTCCACGTTGGCGTCGACCACCACCGCCCGCCGCCCGAAGGCGATGGCGGCGATTGCGGCGGCGGTGTAGCGGCCGATTCCCGGCAGCTTGCGCAGCCCCTCCTCCGTGTCGGGGAAGCGGCCGCCGAGCTCGTCAGCGACCTTGCGGGCGCAGGCGATCAGATTGCGGGCCCGCGCATAATAGCCGAGGCCGGCCCAGGCGGCCATGACCTCCCCCTCGGCCGCGGCGGCCAGTGCCTCCACCGTCGGCCAGCGGCGGATGAAGGCCTCGAAATAGGGGGCGGCATGGGCGACGGTGGTTTGCTGGAGCATCACTTCGGAGAGCCACACGCGATAGGGCTCGGGCCGCTCGCCGCCCTCCGCGCGCCAGGGCAACCGCCGTTTATCCACAGCAAACCACCGCAACAGCGCCCGGGAAGCATCGACGTGCATGCCGTGCCTATGCCATGATCCCGGGGATGGCGAAATCGGGTGGCACGTCGAAATTGCAGGCGGAGGCGCCGCGGGCGAACCGTGCCCGCGCGGTCTGCGACATCGTGCCCGACGTCGGCCGCGCCGCCTTCCGCCGCTTCGGCTTCGTCCAGTCCTCGATCGTCAGCCGCTGGCGCGAGATCGTCGGCGAGCGCTACGCCACCGTCTCCTCGCCCGAATCGATCCGCTTCCCGCCGGGCAAGCGCTCCGAAGGCGTGCTCAACCTGGTCGTCGAGGGCGCTCACGCCCCGATGATGCAGCATGTCGCTCCGGTCATCGTCGAGCGGGTCAACCGCTTCTTCGGCTATCAGGCGGTGGCCCGGGTCAGCATCAGGCAAGGATTGGTTCAGATTGCCCGCGCCAGGACGCGCGCCGCGCCGCCTTCGCTCCGGCCGATCCCGGTCGAGCTGGGCGATTCGCTGCGCGAGGTGGCGGATCCGGAGCTTCGTGCCTGCCTGGAATCGCTGGCGCGCGGAGTGGCGGCGAACGAGGCGGCGCTGGGGCCGGCGGTGGCCCTCCCGGTGCTTGGAAGAATTGGTGGAGAGACGAAGAGATGAAATCCCTGCTCACGGCCGGTGCGGCCGCACTGGCGCTTTTCCTGACCGGCTGCGGCGACGGCGGCGGCAACGCCCAGGCGCCCGCGAGCGATACGCCGCTCAAGCAGATCGCCGCGCCCAACGGCGACTGGTCGCAGACGGTGGTGAAGACGCCGGAGGGCGGCTACCGGATGGGCAATCCCGAGGCGCCGGTGAAGCTCATCGAATATGGCTCGCTGAGCTGCCCCCATTGCGCCGAGTTCGAGGAGCAGGGCGGGCCGGCGCTGCGCGACAATTATGTGAAGAGCGGCCAGGTGAGCTGGGAATTCCGCACCTATCTCCTCTTCCCGACCGATCCCGGCGTTTCGCTGCTGCTCAACTGTCAGAGCGAGAGCGCTTTCTTCCCGGCGGTCGAGCAGCTCTACAAGGACCAGCGGAACTGGCTCGGCAAGATCCAGGAATTGCCGCAGGATCAGCTGCAGGCGCTCGGGACGATGCCGCCGGCCCAGTCGGCGGGGATCGTCGCCCGCGCCGCCGGGCTCGACGAATTCTTCCGCCAGCGCGGCATGCCTTCGGCCCAGATCCAGGCCTGCCTCAGCGACCCGGCGGGGCTGGAGAAGATCGCCGACATCAAGCGCAAGGGCGACGAGATGGGCGTCAACGGCACCCCCTCCTTCTTCATCAACGGCAAGTTCTACGAAGGGCCGGCCAACTGGACCGGCCTGGAGCCGGTGCTGCGCGAGGCGATCGGGTGATGAAGGCCGCGATCTTCCTCCTGCTGGCCGTCCCGGCCTTGCCCGCCGCCGCGGCCGCGCCGGCGGGCGCTCCCGCCGAGGCCGACTGGGCCAGGACCGTCGTGGCCACCCCCGAAGGCGGCTTCCGGATGGGCAATCCGGCGGCCAAGGTGAAGCTCATCGAATATGGCTCGCTGACCTGCAGCCATTGCGCGACCTTCGCGAAGGAGGGGATGGCGCCGCTGGTGAACAGCTATGTGCGCAGCGGCAAGGTCAGCTACGAATATCGCAACATGGTCCTGAACGGCCTCGACGTCGCGGCGACCCTGGTCGCTCGCTGCGGCGGAGCGGGGCCGTTCTTCCGGGTAGCCGACAGGCTGTACGCGACCCAGGACCAGTGGAAGGGGCGGGTCAGGGAGCTCACCGACGCCCAGAAGCAGGCGCTGAACGCGCTTCCGGAAAACCAGCGTCTGGGCCGGCTGGCGGAGCTGGCCGGAATCCCCGCCATCGCCGCGCCGCTCGGCATCGCGCCCGCACAGGCGAAACGCTGCCTGGCCGACCGGGCCGAGTTCGATCGCCTCGGCACGATGAACGAGGCGGCCACGACCTTGGGTGTGCCGGGCACGCCCACCTTCTTCCTCAACGGCGCGAATATCGGTTCCCACACCTGGGCGACGCTGGAGCCGATCCTGCGGGAGGCGGCGGGCTAGGATGAGGAGCGGGGGGCGGCCATGCAGATAAAGCGGCTGAAGCTTTCGGGCTTCAAAAGCTTCGTCGAGCCGGCCGAGCTTCGCATCGAGCCGGGCCTCACCGGAGTCGTCGGCCCCAATGGCTGCGGCAAATCCAACGTGCTCGAGGCGATCCGCTGGGTGATGGGCGAGAGCTCCCCCAAGTCGATGCGCGGCGCCGGCATGGACGACGTCATCTTCGCGGGGACGGCGTCGCGCCCGGCGCGGGACTTCGCCGAAGTCTCCTTGCTCGTCGAGCGCGAGGCCGAGGACATGCCGGGCGACGTCAGCCTGGCGCCGGTCGGCGACGTCGAGGTCGCCCGCCGGATCGAGCGCGGCGCCGGTTCCGCCTACCGGGTCAACGGCCGGGACGTGCGTGCCAAGGACGTCGCCCTGCTCTTCGCCGACGCCGCGACCGGGCCCCATTCGCCCGCGCTCGTCAGCCAGGGAAAGATCAGCGCGGTCATCGCCGCCAAGCCGACCGAGCGCCGGCTGATGCTCGAGGAAGCCGCCGGCATTTCCGGCCTCCACGTCCGCCGCAAGGACGCCGAGCAGAAACTGCGGGCCGCCGAGGCCAACCTCACCCGCCTCGACGAGGTCCTGGCCGACATGGAGATGCGGGCCTCCGCTCTTCGCCGCCAGGCCAAGGCGGCCGAGCGCTACCGCAGGCTCTCGGACCAGATTCGCGTTGCCGAGGTGCGGAGGATCGTCGCCCGCTGGCGCGAGGCCGCCGCCGCCGCCGATTCGGCGAAGCGGGAAGCCGAGGCCGCCATCGCCGCGGTCGAGACGGCGTCGGAAGGACAGCGTGCCGCCGCCGCCTGGCAGACCTCGGCCGCGCAGGCTTTGGCCGACCGGCGCTCGGCGGCACAGGCGGCGCGCGACCGGGCGACGGCGCTCGGCCACCAGCTGGCGACCTTGCGCGCGGAGCGCGACGGCATTGCCCGCCGCCTCCGGGAGCTGTCCGAGCGCCGCACCGCCTTGCTCGGCGACCGCGAGCGCGAGGCGGCGCTGGGCGAGGACGCGAAGGCGGCCCTGGCGCGGCTCGACCAGGAAGGGCGCGACATCGCCGCCCGGCTCGCCGCCGCCGAAGCCGCGCGCGGCACGATCGACATCCGTACCGTCGCCCTCGAGGACGAGGCTCGGGAAGCGGAAGCGGAGCTGGGCAAGGCAAGGGCGGTCCAGGCGGCGGAGCAGGCCGAGGCCCGGGTCGCCCGGGCCGCGCTCGAGGCGGCGCAGACCAAGCTCGCCCGCTCGGAAGCCGAGAGCCGCCGGCTCGAGGAGCAGATGGCGGGACTCGGCGAAGAGGCGCCGCTGGTCGAAGCGCTGCGCGCGGCGCGGCGGCGGCGGGAGCAGGCGGAAGCGAAGCTTGAAGCCGCCGGCGAGGCGATCCGGTCCGCCGAGGCGCGCCGCCAGCAGGCGGCCGCGGCGCGCGATGCCGCCGAGAGCGAGGGATCCACGGCGCGTGCCGCCCTCGCCGCGCTCGAATCGGAAGCCAAGGCCTTGATCAAGGCTGTCGAAGGCAGCAGCGGCGATCGCGCGATCAACCATGTCAAAGCCGAGCCCGGCTTCGAACGCGCGCTCGCGGCGGCCCTGGGCGACGATCTCGACGCGGCGCTCGAAGGCGACGCCCCCCGGCGGTGGCTTGGCGCCCTCAGCCGGGCCGACGATCCCGCCCTTCCGGCCGGCTGCGAGCCGCTGGCCGCCCATGTCCAGGCGCCGCCCGCGCTTCGCCGGCGGCTCGAGCAGGTGGCGGTGGTCGACCGGGATGAAGGCATCGCGCTCGCCGTCGGCCAGCGCCTCGTCACCCGCGACGGCCGGCTTCGCCGTTGGGACGGTTTCGTCGCCACCGGCCTCGGCGCGGCCGCGGCGGAGCGGCTGATACGGGTCAACCGGCTCGCGCAGATCGAGCAGTCGCTGCCCGCGGCCGCCGCCGCGGTCGAGGCGGCGCGGAGCCGGATCGCCGCGGCCCTGGCGGACATGGCCGCGGCCCGGGACGCCGCGGACGCCGCCCGGCGCGGCGAAGCCGAGGCGTCGGCGGAGATACGCGACGCCGGCCGAGCCGAGGATTCGGCGCGGGTCGAGATCGAGCGGCTGGACCTGCGCCGAACCGGGCTCGCCGAGCGACTGGAGCAGGCGTCGCAGGATCTGGCGGAAGCGCGGCGCGGCGACGAAGAGGCGCGGCGAGTCGTCGCGGCCCTGCCCGATGCCGCCGCCACCGAGGCGCGGGTGGCGGAGCTGCGCGGAGTCGCCGAGGCCGCCCAGCGGGCGCTCGCCGAGGTGCGCGCCGAGGCCGCGACTCATGCGCGGGCGGTCAGCGCCGACAGGCAGCGCGCCGAGGCGGCGCTGAAGGAAGCGGCCGACTGGAACGTGCGGGCCGCCGAGGCCGGCAAGCGCCATGCCGACATGGGGACCCGGATCGCCGACGCCGAAGCCGAGGCGGAACGGCTCGCCGGCGCGCCGGCCGAGATCGCGCGCCGGATCGAGGCGCTGGAGGCCGAGGCCGCCGAGGCCGCCGCCGCCGCCGCCGCCGCCGCGGAGGCGGAGCGGCAAAGCGAGGCGGCGCTGCGCGATACCGAGGCCCGGCTCGCCGAGGTCGCCGAGGCGCTCGCCACCGCCCGCGAGGCCCGCGCCGGCGCCGCCGCCCGTCACGAGAATCAGGAGGCCCGGCGGATCGAGATGGGCCGGATCTCCGGCGAACGCTTCGAATGCCCGCCGCCGCTCCTGCCGGAGAAGCTCGGCTTCGACGAGGACGCCATCCTTCCGGCGGGAGAGGAATCGAGCCGGCACGAGCGGCTTTCCGCGGAGCGCGAGCGAATCGGGCCGGTCAACCTCATCGCCGAGCGCGAGCTGGCCGAGCTCGACGAAAGCCGGGCCGCCAGCCAGTCGGAGCGCGAGGAGCTGGGACTGGCGATCAACCGGCTGCGCGGCTCGATCGGAAGCCTCAACCGCGAAGGGCGGGCCCGTCTGCTCACCGCCTTCGAGACCGTCGACCGCCATTTCCGGAGCCTTTTCACCACCCTCTTCGAAGGCGGCCAGGCGCATCTCGAGCTGGTCGAATCCGACGATCCGCTGGAGGCCGGGCTCGAGATCATGGCCCAGCCCCCCGGCAAGCGCCTCTCCACCCTGACCCTCCTGTCGGGCGGCGAGCAGGCGCTGACCGCCATCGCCCTCATCTTCGCTCTGTTCCTGACCAACCCGGCGCCGATCTGCGTCCTCGACGAGGTCGACGCCCCGCTCGACGACGCCAATATCGAGCGCTTCTGCGACCTTCTCGACCGGATGGTGAACGAGACCGACACCCGCTACCTGATCGTCACCCACAATGCCGTGACGATGAGCCGGATGCACCGCCTGTTCGGAGTCACGATGATCGAGAAGGGCGTCAGCCGGCTGGTCAGCGTCGACCTCGGCGGCGCGGAGAGATTGCTGGCCGCGGAATAATCCTCCCCACGCATTGCATGGGGAGGGGGACCATGCGTAGCATGTTGGAGGGGTAGATGGCGCGGGAGTCAGCGGTTCTGACGGAAACCACCAGCCTCGGAGCAGTTACCCCTCCGCCACCCTCCGCATCGCTCCGCGACGGCGAGGACAAAACCCCCTTCATCCCGCCTTACCCCCCGCGCGGCGCGGGGCCGGTTCCCGTCTGGCGAGGTTTTGTCGGGGAGCGGGCGCGCACCGCCGTCTACGGCTGGTCGGAGCTCGCTTTCCGCCAGCCCTACATGCGGCGGAGGATCCTCGGCTTCAACGTCCACATCCCGCTCGATCCGGAGCTGGTCCAGCGCGTGCTGCTCGACAATGCCGCCAATTACGTGAAGCCCGACGTGGTCAAGCGGCTGCTGGCGCCGGCGATCGGCGAAGGCCTGCTCACCTCCGACGGCGGGCTGTGGCGCGAGCAGAGGCGGATCGTCGCGGCGAATTTCGCGCCCGCCGCCGTCGACGCCCTGGTGCCGGAGTTCGGCAGCGTCGGCCGCGCGGCGCTGGAGCGGTGGCGGCCGGGCGTCCGCGACATGGCGACCGAGGCGACCCAGGCGACCATGCGGATCATCTCCAACACCCTGTTCAGCGGCGATTCCCGGCTCACCCGCGACGCCGCGATGGCGCATATCGCCGCAGCGCTGGAAGGGATCAGCGAGGCGCGGCTGCAGGCCATGCTCGGGCTTCCGCGAATCCCGTGGACGCGCCAGGGATGGCGGGCGCAGAAGGGCCAGAAATATCTGCGCGAAACGCTCGAAGCGGTGGTTCGCGAGCGGCTCCCCGACGGCGGGCCGGACGACTTCCTCGGCAAGCTCATCCGCGGCCTCGGCGAACGCTTCGAGCCGCGCCGGGCGGCGGAGCTGGCCGCGGACAACGCCATGACCTTCTACCTGGCCGGCCACGAGACGACGGCGAACGCGGTGACGTGGACGCTCTACCTGCTGTCCGAGCAGCCCGGCCTTCAGGAGCAGGTCGCCGCGCAGTGCTCGGCCGCGGTGGCCGGAGGGGAGGGGCCCGACCTGCCCGAGCGACTGAAGCTGCTTCGGATGGTGCTCGAGGAATCGCTCCGCCTCTACCCGCCGGCGCCCCGCTTCGACCGCCAGGCGGTCGAGCCCGACCGGCTCGGCGACGAGTCGGTGCAGCCGGGCGACATCGTCTCCATCTGGCCGTGGATCCTCCACCGCCACCAGGCCCTGTGGGAGCGGCCGGACGAATTCGACCCGTCCCGTTTCGCTCCGGAGCGGCGGGAGGGACGCCACCGTTTCCAGTACATACCGTTCGGTGCGGGGCCGCGCCTCTGCGTCGGCGCCCGCTTCGCCACCGCCGAAGCGCTGGCCATCCTGGCTCACTGGCTGGCGACCTGGCGCTTCGACCCGGTCGCCGGCCGCGAGGTCCGGGTCCACGGCATGGTGACCCTGCGTCCCGCCGGCGGAATGCCGCTCAACCTCACGCGGCGTTGACTCCGCCGCCCTGAACTCCGCGAAGCGCCATCCGCATACGGGCACGACCGCGTAACGAAATGCTATTGCGAATAATTCGCAAGAGCGATAGGCAGCCCCGATAACAGCAAGGGGTGTTCATGTCCGTCCGTCACGTTTCGCTGGTGGCGATCAGCTTCGCGCTCGCCGCGCCCGCTCTCGCCGCGGAGGCCGGCCTCGACGAGGCGGCCGCCAATGCCGCCGCGGCCGACGATTCGGCCGATCCCGCGGGGCAGAGCATCGTCGTCACCGGCCAGCGGCCGGAATATGGCGCCCAGGAGACCTGCACCGCGACCCGAACCTGCACCGACGTCAAGGACGTGCCCCAGTCGCTCTCCGTCATCTCCGAAAGCCAGATCGAGGATCAGGCGCTGCGCTCGATCGCCGACGTGCTCATGTACGTCCCGGGCGCCACGCCCGGCACCGGCGAGGGCAATCGCGACCAGATCACCCTTCGCGGCAACAACACGACCGCCGATTTCTTCGTCAACGGAGTGCGCGACGACGTCCAGTATTTCCGCGACCTCTACAATGCCGAGCGGATCGAGGTGCTTCGCGGGCCCAACGCGATGATCTTCGGCCGCGGCGGCGGCGGCGGAGTCGTCAACCGGGTGACCAAGCGGTCGAGCTTCAGGCCCTATCGCGAGTTCGCGGCGCAGGGCGACAGCGAAGGCGGCTTCCGGCTGACCGGAGATCTCGACCAGCCGTTCGGGGAGGATGTCGGCCTGCGGCTGAACGGCGTCTACGAAAATGGCGAGAGCTTCCGCCGCGGGGTGGAGCTGGAGCGCTACGGCGTCAATCCGGTGCTCGGCGCCAGCTTCGGCGACACCCGAATCGACCTGTCCTACGAATATTTCCACGACCGCCGCACCGCCGACCGCGGAGTCCCGGCCTTTCTTGGCCGGCCGCTGCGCGGCTTCGACCGGACCTTCTTCGGCGACCCCGAGCAGAGCTTCGCCGAGGTGGACGCCCACATCGTCAGCCTGGCGGTCGAGCACCGCTTCTCCGACGCGGTGACCTTGCGCAACCGCACCAGCTTCGGCGACTATGACAAATTCTACCAGAATATCTTCCCCGGCGCGGTCAACGCCGCCGGCACTCAAGTGGCTCTGTCGGCCTATAACGACACCCTGAAGCGGCAGAATCTGTTCAGCCAGACCGACCTCGTCGTCGACGGCGATCTCGGCGGCCTTTCCCACACCCTGCTGCTCGGCTTCGAGCTCGGCCGGCAGGATACGGTCAGCCGGCGCCGCAACGGCTTCTTCGTTTCCGCCGCCAATCCCAACGGCGTCGGTTCGATCAATGTCCCGCTGACGTCGCCGACCATCGAGGCGGACGTGATCTTCCTTCCGGTCAACAACAATGCGGCGCGCACTCCCGCCAATTTCAACGAAGGCGACGCATCCGTCCTCGCTTTCTACGCGCAGGAGCAGCTGCGCCTCTCGGACCATTTCGAGATCGTCGCCGGACTGCGTTACGACCGCTTCAAGCT
>Ga0196965_1000721_pt1 | contig 16166 bp, 12 predicted proteins | sample S1_20metaG_FD_148668 | JGI IMG/M metagenome (GOLD analysis project Ga0196965, IMG submission 148668) | Soil microbial communities from Anza Borrego desert, Southern California, United States - S1_20 | ecosystem: Environmental > Terrestrial > Soil > Desert | place: USA: California | collected... | reverse complement strand
GAAGCGGGTCCGGCCAGCACTCGCCAGAGCACGGCGGCGCCCAGCGACCAGCCCACTCCGACCGCTCCCTCCAGACCCAGCGAGCGGGCGAGCCCGGCCACGTCCTCGGCCAGCAGCCGGATCGTCGGCGGCACCGGCCCGGCCGGCGACCGGCCGTGGCCGCGCAGATCGACGGCGATGACCCGGAAGGCGCCGGCCAGCGCGCTTTGCCGCTCGAAGAAGGCCGAATCCGCCATCAGCCCGTGCAGAAACACGAGCGGCCGTCCTTCGCCCTCGTCGGAATAGGCGATTCGAGCGCCGTCGGATGCCGTGAAGTGCCTCAACCCCTCTCCCCCGGCCGCGCGCTCCGTGATCGGAGTCTCCTGGCGGCTGGCGGTTCAATGCGCTAAACTGAAACCTGAGTCAATGTTCAAGTTGTAGCGGAAGCGAGCAACCCGAGGGGCGTCGGGGCGACGGTGAGTTCCAGCGCCTTCTATGCTTCCCCGCCCCCAGCCGCTAAGGCGCGCCGATGACCGCCGCCGCCATCTCGATCCTCGACCTTCAGAAGACCTATGCCGGCGGCAAGCGCGCGCTCGACGGGGTCAGCCTGGAAGTGCCGCAGGGGCAGATTTTCGGGCTGCTCGGGCCCAACGGCGCGGGCAAGTCGACCCTGATCAACATCCTGGCCGGACTCGTCAACAAGAGCGGCGGAAGCGTCACCATCTGGGGCTTCGATGTCGAGAAGCACCCGCGCAATGCCAAGGTCTCGATCGGAATCGTGCCGCAGGAGCTGGTCTTCGACCCCTTCTTCACGCCGCGCGAGACGCTCGAGATCCAGGCCGGCCTCTACGGCGTCCCCAGGGAGCGGCGGCGGACCGACGAGCTGCTCCGGGCGGTCCGGCTCGAGGACAAGGCCGAGGCCTATTCGAGGACCCTGTCGGGCGGGATGAAGCGGCGCCTTCTGGTCGCGAAGGCGATGGTCCATTCGCCGCCCATCCTGGTGCTGGACGAGCCGACGGCGGGCGTCGACATCGAGCTTCGCCAGCAGCTCTGGGCCTATGTCCGGCAGTTGAACGCCGAAGGCGTCACCATCGTCCTTACCACCCATTATCTCGAGGAAGCCGAGGAGCTTTGTGACCGGATCGCCATCATCAACCACGGCCGCCTGATCGCCAACGAGACCACCCGCACCCTCGTCGGAATGGCGCAGGAGAAGGCTGTCGAGGTCACCGTCGACCGCGACATCGCGGCGCTGCCCGACGCCGGCTGCTTCGAGAAGATCGACCTGCTCGGCGAGCGGACCCTCGCCATCACCTACCGCAAGGACAAGGTGAATGCCGGCGAAGTCCTGGCCGCGCTGCAGCGCGACGGCCTCGGCATCGTCGATGTCTCGACCCGGGAAGCGGATCTCGAGGATGTGTTCCTGAACCTGACCCGGGCGTCCGATGCGGCGGTGTGAGCGGGTAATCTCCCCCTCCCGGCAAGGGAGGGGAGGATGAGCGGCGGCGCCCGCGAATTCGACGTCCTCGTCATCGGCTCGGGTGCCGCCGGCCTTTCCGCGGCGCTCACCCTCGCCCCGCAACTCAAGGTCGCGGTGCTTGCCAAGGGCGACCTCTCGGCCGGCTCCACCGCGCTCGCCCAGGGCGGGATCGCGGCGGTGCTCGAGCCCGGCGACACGTTCGAAAGCCATATCGAGGACACGATCATAGCCGGCGCAGGGCTCAACCGGCGCGAGACGGTGGAGTTCGTGGTTGAAGCCGCGCCCGCCGCGATCGAGCGGCTGGCGGCGCTCGGCGTGCCCTTCAACAAAGGCGCGGAGGCGGGCTGGCATCTGACGCGGGAAGGCGGCCACAGCCACCGCCGGATCGTCCACGTCGCCGACGCCACCGGCTGGGCCGTCCAGCGGGCGCTTGAAGAAGCGGCCGGGGAGCATCCGAACATCACCTTGGTCCCGAACCGGGTGGCGGTCGACCTCGTGACCGGCCGCCATTCGGAGAGTGGGGGCGGCGCCCGGGTGTGGGGCGTCTACGCCTTGAACCGCGAATCGGGCCGGGTCGAGCTGTTCACCGGGCGGGCGACGATCCTCGCCAGCGGCGGCGCCAGCCGGGCCTGGCTGTATTCGACCAATCCTAGGGGCTCGACGGGCGACGGCATCGCCATGGCCTGGCGCGCGGGCTGCCGGGTGGCGAACATGGAGTTCAACCAGTTCCACCCGACCTGCCTCTACCACCATGACGTCAAGAACTTCCTGATCACCGAGGCCATGCGCGGGGAAGGGGGAAAGCTCAAGCTCCCCACCACCGGCCGCCGCTTCATGAAGCGCTTCGATCCGCGCGAGGAGCTGGCGCCTCGCGACATCGTCGCCCGCGCCATCGACCATGAGCTGAAGCGGCTCGGGCTGGATTACGTTCATCTCGACATCAGTCACCGCGACCCTGCCTTCGTCCGCGCCCATTTCCCGACCATCGCGGCGCGGCTGGCCGAGCCCGACATCGGCATCGACATCACCCGGGAGCCGATCCCGGTCGTCCCGGCGGCCCATTATACCTGCGGCGGAGTGATGACCGGCCTGGACGGCCGTACCGACATCGACGGCCTCTACGCCGCGGGCGAGGTGACCATGTCCGGCCTGCACGGCGCCAACCGCCTCGCCTCCAACTCGGTGCTCGAATGCCTCGTCTTCGGAGTCGCCGCCGCCGAGCATATCAACGGGAGCTGGAGCGACCTGCCGCCGCCGCCGGCCATCCGCCCCTGGGACGAGAGCCGGGTCACCGATTCGGACGAGGAGGTCGTCGTCCACCACAATTGGCGCGAGATCCGCCGTTTCATGTGGGATTATGTCGGCATCGTCCGAACCACCAAGAGGCTGGAGCGGGCGCTCAACCGGATCAACCTGCTCAAGCAGGAAACCCGCGATTATTACCGCCACTTCCGGGTCACCGCCGACCTCGTCGAGTTGCGCAACCTGGTCGAGGTCGCCGAGCTGATCGTCCGCTCGGCGCTCACCCGCCAGGAGAGCCGCGGCCTCCACTACACGCTCGACTATCCCGAGCTTCTGCCGGAGGCGGTGGACACGGTGCTGATGCCTAGTTCGTCAGGAAGCTCTTCAGCTCCTCCCGGAACCGCGCCGGCTGGTCGTACATGATCATGTGGCCGCTATGGTCGATGCGAACCAGCTTCGCCCCGCGCTTGCGCGCGTAAGCCGAGCGGTAGCGGCTGTCGTCCGATGCCCCGCGGCTGGAGTCGAGACTGGCATAGACCACCGTCAGCGGCGCGGCCATGCGCGGCAGCTCCGCCGTGAGGTCGGTCAGCGCCAGTTCGTGGGTGGCCCGGGCGGTCACGTCCGGATCCGCGCCGCCTTCGGGATTTCCGAACATCCGGATGGCTGATTCGACCAGGCGGCGCCCGCCCGGAGTCGAGCTGAGATCGCGCAGGCTGTCGGCGAGGCCCCGCATCCCGGCCGCGTCGCCGCCGACGATCCCGGCCGGCTGCGGCAGCATGTCGACGACCATCACCTTGCCGGGAAGGCTCGGATGGCGCGCGGCAACCATCATCGCCACCGTGCCGCCCATCGAGTGGCCGACGATCGCCGGCCGCCGCAGGCCCCGGGAGTGGATATAGCGCGCGACCTCCTCCGCGAGCGGAGCGACCACATTGCCCCTGGCGTTGCCGCGCGCCGGCGTGTTGGCGAAGCCGGCGACCTGGACGAGGTGGTAGCGATAGCCGGGCACCGCCGCCACCGCCCCTTTCCATACGTCGCGCGAGCCGGTGAGGCCGGGGATGAGGATGACGTCGGGCCCGGTTCCCTGCACCACGACCGAGAAGCGCGTCGGCGCGAACGGCTTGAGCGCCGGGGCGGGCGGCGCCGGAGCGGGCGCGGCGGCGCCGACGCAGGCGAGGCCGAGAGCGGCGGCGGTGAGGATCGGCCATTTCATGGCGCGGGCCGTAAAATGGCCGGGTTGAACCTCGCCTTACTCGCTCGCCAAAGTCCCTCTCCCGTTCTTGACGGAGAGGGCGAAGCTAGCGAGCCGAAAGGAAGCGGCGCAGCTCGGCCTGGAAGGCGGCGGGCTGGTCCCACATGATGGTGTGGCCGCTGCGATCGATGCGCACCAGCTTCGTTCCGGGACGCGACCGGTAGGCGGAGCCGTATACCCGGCTCACCGGCCCGCAGGCATAGCTGAACCTCGCCGAGCAGGCGTAGACCACGGTCAGCGGCGCCCGGATGCGCGGCAGCTCGGAGGTGAGGTCGGTTGCGAGCAATTCCTCGAGCGAACGCCCGACGACGCCGGAATCGCTTCGGCTTTCCAGCCAGTCGGCGTTGCCGAACCGCCCCACCAGCGAGGCGAGATCGCGCCGCAGGCGGTCGGCGCCCGCCACCTCACCGCCGATCAGCTTCGCCAGCGGCCTGATCGCGGCCGGCGGGACCCCGAACGGGCGCGCCGTCGAGGGCAGCATGTCGACGACCATCACCTTGCCGGCCAGCGACGGGTGGCGCGCCCCGATCATCATGGCGATCGATCCGCCCATCGAATGGCCGACGATCGCCGGGCGATCGAGGCGACGGGCGGCGATGTAGCGGGCGATCTCGTCGGCGACGGGCGCCGCGACGCGCCCGGACGCATTGCCCCCCGGCGGCGTGCCCGCGAAGCCGGCGACCTGGACGAGATGGTAGCGATAGCCGGCCACGGCGGCGACGGTGGAGCTCCAGACTCCGCGCGAGGCCGACAGGCCCGGGATCAGGATCACGTCGGGCCCGCTGCCGCGCACCGCGACGGAGATGCGGGCCGGCTTGAATGGCGCCGCGGCGGCGGGCGCCGCGGCCAGCCCAGGTACGGCGGCGACGGAGAGAAACAGCCAGCGACTCATGCGATGAAAGCTAGCGCGCCATGGTTAACGAATCCCAGACCGTAGAATCGCTGCCTTTCCGTCATTCCGGCATGGGCCCGGGTCGAGGCCGGGATGACGGGAAGGCTCCGCTGCGCTAGACCGCCCTCCATGCCACATCTCTATCTGGTCGACGGGTCCAGCTACATCTTCCGCGCCTATCACCGGCTGCCGCCGCTCACCAACCGGCACGGCCTCAACGTCGGCGCCGTCTACGGCTACACCACCATGCTCTGGAAGCTCGCCGAGAGCCTTCACAAGGAGGAAGGCCCGACCCACCTCGCCGTCATCTTCGACGCCGGCTCGCATACCTTCCGAAACGACATGTTCGAGGGCTACAAGGCGCAGCGGCCGCCGCCGCCGCCCGACCTCGTCCCCCAATTCCCGCTGATCCGCGACGCCACCCGAGCCTTCTCCCTGCCGTGCATCGAGGAGGACGGACTCGAGGCGGACGACATCATCGCCTGCTATTCGAGGGCGGCGCTGGAGGCGGGCTGGCGGGTGACGATCGTCTCCTCGGACAAGGATCTGATGCAGCTCGTCGAGGACGGCAAGCTCGACCTCTACGACACGATGAACGACCGCCGCATCGGCCGCGATTACGTCATCGAGAAGTTCGGAGTGCCGCCGGAGAAGCTGGGCGACGTCCTCGCCTTGATGGGGGACAGCGTCGACAACGTCCCCGGAGTGCCCGGCATCGGCCCCAAGACCGCTGCCCAACTCATCCAGGAATATGGCGATCTCGAAAACGTCCTCGCCCATGCCGAGGAGATCAAGAAGCCCAAGCTGAAGCAGAATCTGATCGAACATGCCGAGGCCGCTCGCCTCTCGCGCGATCTCGTGACCCTGGTCTGCGACGCGCCGCTGCCGGAGCCGCTCGACGGACTCGAGATGAAGGGCATTCCCGACGCGCCCTTGCGCGAGTTTCTCGAGGAGCAGGGATTCAAGTCGCTGCTGGCCCGGCTCAACGGGACCTCGCAGGTGAAAGCCCCGTCCGACAGCGCGACTCCGGTGCAGCGCGAAGTGCGGCCGGAGCCGAAGATCGACCGCTCCGCCTATGTCACGGTCACCACCGAGGAAGAGCTTGACCGCTGGATCGCCGAAGCGGTCCGCAACGGGCTGGTCGCCGTCGACACCGAAACCGATGGCTATGACTGCGTCACCGCGGCCCTGGTCGGAATCAGCCTCGCCACCGAATGCGGCAAGGCCTGCTACATCCCGCTCGAACATGGCGGCCACGACCTGCTGTCGGAGCGGCCGGAGCAGATCGCGGCCGAGGTTGCCCTGGCCAGGCTGAAGCCGATGCTCGAGGATCCGGCGATCCTCAAGGTCGGCCATAATTTCAAGTTCGACTGGATCGTCTTCGACCGCCGCGGGATCAAGGTGGCGCCGGTCGACGACAGCCTGGTGATGAGCTTCAACCTCGACGCCGGCGGCCTCAACAGCCATTCGATGGACGATCTGGCGAAGAAGCATCTCGACCATCAGTGCATCGCCTACAAGGACGTCTGCGGATCGGGGCAGAAGCAGATCAAGTTCAACCAGGTCCCGCTCGACCGCGCGACCGAATATGCCGCCGAGGACGCGGACGTGACCCTGCGCCTGTGGACCCGGTTCAAGACGCGGCTGCCGCACGAGCGCGTTGCCCGCGTCTACGAGATGGTCGACCGGCCGCTCGTCCCGGTGGTGGCCCGGATGGAGCGCGAGGGGGTCAAGGTCGACCGCGAGGAGCTGAACAAGCTCAGCCAGGAATTCCAGGCGCAGATCGTCGCCCTGGAGGAGAGGATCTGCGGCGAGGCCGGCTGCCAGTTCACCATCGGAAGTCCGCAGCAATTGGGCGAGGTGTTGTTCGGCAAGATGGGCTTGAAGGGCGGCCGCAAGGGCAAGTCCGGCACCTGGTCCACGGACGTTAACGAGCTCGAGCGGCTTTCGCGCGACGGAGTACCGATCGCCTCGCTTGTGCTTGAATGGCGCCAGCTTTCGAAGCTCAAGTCGACCTATACCGACGCGCTCCAGCAGCAGATCAACAAGGAGACCGGCCGGGTCCACACCAGCTATTCTCTGTCGGGCGCCCAGACCGGCCGCCTCTCCTCGACCGATCCCAACCTCCAGAACATCCCGATCCGGACCGAGATCGGACGCCGCATCCGCGACGCCTTCGTCGCCGAGCCGGGCCATGTCATGCTCGCCGCCGACTACAGCCAGATCGAGCTTCGGCTTGCGGCGCACATGGCCGACGTGCCCCAGCTCAAGGCGGCTTTCGCCGAGGGCGCGGACATTCACAGCCTGACCGCCCAGGAGCTGTTCGGCGAGGTCAACCGTGACACCCGCGCCAGCGCCAAGACGATCAACTTCGCCATCCTCTACGGCATCTCGCGCTGGGGCCTCGCCGGGCGGTTGAGCATCACAGCGGACGAGGCGCAGGCGATGATAGACCGCTATTTCGAGCGCTTCCCCGGCATTCGCGACTATATCCATTCGACGCTGGAGGGGGTCCGCGAGACCGGCTTCACCACCACCTTGTTCGGGCGCAAGACCCATTTCCCGATGATCCGGAGCAAGGTCCAGCACGAGCGCCAGGGCGCCGAGCGCGCGGCGGTCAACGCGCCGATCCAGGGCACCAGCGCCGACATCATCAAGCGCGCGATGGTTCGCATGTGCCCGGCGCTGGAGCAGCAGGGGCTGGGCTCCGTACGCATGCTGATGCAGGTCCATGACGAGCTCGTCTTCGAAGTTCCGGAAGGTGAGGTGGAGCGGGCCGGCGCGGTCATCCGCAACGTCATGGAGCGGGCGGCGGAGCCCGCCGTCACGCTCAGCGTGCCGCTCGGGGTGGATATCGGCACCGGTCCGAACTGGGGCGCCGCGCATTGATTCCACCCGCGCAGGGTGACGATATCGCCGCCCTCGCCAAGGGCGGGAGGACCAACTTCTTCGGCTTCCTGATCCGACTCGCCGCGCGCCTGCCCTTCCTGTTCATCGCCGGCCGCCTCTACGGGCCGGAGGCGCTCGGCGCCTTCGCTTATGCCGTCATCGTCATGGAGTTCGCCGCGCAGCTGGCGACGCTCGGTCTCAAGCGCGGGCTTGCGCAGCAGCTGTCGACGACGGACCAGCCGCACAGCTGCGTGGTGACGGACGCGATCCTCGCCGCCTTCATCGCCTCGGCGCTGTTCACGATCATTCTCATGGTGTTTCCGCAGGCGATGTTCCCGGCAGGAGGGGTGCACGGCGCCGACTGGCTGCTGCCGATGGTGATTTTCGGGATCGCCGGGGCGGACATCGCTCTGGCCGCCCTCGCTTACCGCCACGATATCGGCGCCACCGTACGCGCCCGGGCCATTGTCGAGCCGTGGACGATCAGCATCGCGGCGGGCGTGTGCGTGCTGATCTTTCCCGCCGCGGAGGACGGGACCCGATCCCGGGACGGATTGATCATCGCCTATGTGATCTCGGTAACGGCCGGGCTGGTGGCATCCTTGTGGCCGCTCTACCGCAGCTACGGCCTGCCCCAGAACTGGAAGCCGAACCCGGCCAAGCTCCTCTACGTCGCCCGCCTCAACATCCCGCTCGCCGCCGCCGACGCCATCGAATGGGGCTCCCGCCGGCTCGACATCGCCATCCTCGGACTGTTCGTCGCGCCTTATTGGGTGGGAGTCTACTATGTCGGCCAGCAGGTCGCCTCGCTGCCGCAGAAGCTGAAGACGAGCTTCGACCCCATCCTCGCACCGGTCATCACCCAGAAGCTCGCGGAGGGCGACAAGCAGGCGGTGGCGAAGCAGGTTCGGCAGGTCGGCTTCTGGGTGATCGCCGCCCAGGCCGGAATCGCGCTCGCTTTGGGCATTCCGGGCGAGGCGGTAATGGGCCTGGTCGGAGAGGAATTCGTCGGCGGCACCGGCGCATTGGCCTTCCTGCTCGCCGCCGAGGTCGTCGCGGCGACGGCGGCGGTCTCCGAAGCCGCGCTCGTCTACGTCGCCCGGCATCGCAACCTGATGATCTCGTCGCTGATGATCGCGGTCCAGGCCGGCCTCACCATCCTGTTCATCCTGAGCGTCAAGCAGCTTCCGCTGCGGCCGGAGAGCGTCCAGGCCTATCAGGCGGCGAGCGCCGCGGCGGCTTTGATGCTCGCGCTCGGCATGGCCTCGATCCTCAAGGCGAGGTTGCTCTGCCGGCTGCTCGACGCGCCGGTCCAGGGCTGGCGCTGGCCGCTGGTCTGGGCGGCCGCGGCGGCGGTGATAGTGGGCCAGCTGTTCACGATGCTGCCCCAGTCGCTGGAATGGGTCGAGCTGTCGATCGGAATTCCCGCCATCCTCGCCACCTTCGGGATCGTCGTCTGGTGGAAGGGCTTCACTCATGACGACCGGCTGCTGTTCCGGATGAAGAAGGACGAGGAGCCCGAGCTTCCGCCTCCCCCCGGACTCACGCCGCCCGGAGCCGGTCCGCCACCCGTCTAGTGCCGGAAGTGGCGCATTCCGGTGAAGACCATCGCAAGCCCCGCTTCGTCCGCCGCTGCGATCACTTCGTCGTCGCGGATCGAGCCGCCCGGCTGGATCACCGCCGTCGCGCCCGCCTCGACCGCGGCGAGGAGGCCGTCGGCGAAGGGGAAGAAGGCGTCCGAAGCGACGGCGGAGCCGACCGTCCTCGGTTCCGGCCACCCCGCCTTGTCCGCCGCGTCGCGCGCCTTCCAGGCGGCGATCCGCGCCGATTCGAGCCGGTTCATCTGGCCGGCGCCGATGCCGGCGGTAGCGCCCTCCCTGGCGTAGACGATGGCGTTCGACTTGACGTGCTTCGCCACCGTCCAGGCGAAGAGGCAGTCGGCCAGCTCCCGCTCGTCGGGATGGCGCCTGGTGACGACCTCGAGCTGGTCGCCGCCGACGCGGCCATTGTCGCGCGACTGCAGCAGATAGCCGCCGGTGATCGCCTTCAGAATCAGCCCCGGCCGCGCCGGATCGGGCAGGCCGCCGGTCAGGAGCAGGCGGAGATTCTTCTTGCGGGCGAAGATCGAGCGAGCGTCGTCGTCGGCGCCGGGAGCGATCACCACCTCGGTGAAGATCCGCGTCATCGCCTCGGCCGCTGCGCCGTCGAGCGGGCGGTTGACGGCGATGATCCCTCCGAAGGCGGAGACGGTGTCGCAGGCGAAGGCGGCCTCATAGGCATCGACCAGGCTCGAGGCGACCGCGACTCCGCAGGGATTGGCATGCTTGACGATCACGCAGGCCGGGTCGCCGTCGCGGAATTCGGAGACCAGCTCGAGGGCCGCGTCGGAATCGTTGTAATTGTTGTAGCTGAGCGACTTGCCCTGGATCTGCTCGGCTTGGGCGATGCCCCGGCCATGGGGGCCGGCGGGGAGGTAGAGGGCGGCTTTCTGGTGCGGGTTCTCGCCGTAGCGAAGCTCCGGGCCGCGGTTCATGGTGAGGGGGAGGACATCGGGGAAGATCTGCCTCTGGTCGGCGAAGGCGAACCATTGGGCGATAGCCGAATCATAGGCGGCGGTCGCGGCAAAAGCCTTGGCTGCCAGATACTCGCGGAACGCCGGTGACGTCGTTCCGCCATCGGCGTCCAAAGTGGCCACGAGCTGAGGATAGTCGCCGGGATCGACACAGATCGTCACGAAGCGGTGGTTCTTGGCGGCCGACCGCACCATCGACGGCCCCCCTATGTCGATATTCTCGACGATCTCGTCGCGGCCGGCGCCGCGGCCGACGGTCTGGGCGAACGGGTAGAGATTGACGACGACGAGATCGATCGCGCCGATGCCGTGCTCCGCCATCGCCGCCGCATGGGCCGGATCGTCGCGGACGGCGAGCAGGCCGCCATGGATCTTCGGGTGGAGGGTCTTGACCCGGCCGTCCATCATTTCGGGGAAAGCGGTGAGGTCGGAGACGTCCTTGACCTCGAGCCCGGCCTCCCGAAGCGCCCTGGCGGTGCCGCCGGTCGAGACCAGCTCGACCCCGTGACGGGCGAGGGCCCGGGCGAGCTCGACGAGGCCCGTCTTGTCGGACACCGAAAGCAGCGCTCGGCCAATCTTCACTCTATCCTGCACGTCGAGCTCCAGCAGATTTTCTGGCAGTCACACACAACCGTTCGGGCTGAGCTTGTCGAAGCCCTCCCTTGTCCGGTTCGGGCAAGAAATAAAGGGCTTCGACAGGCTCGGCCCGGACGAAAGAGCGTCGATCGGCGAATCTATCCCGCGCGGCGGAAGATCCAGGCGATGGCGGTACCGTCGGGCGGGCTCTCCCCGGCGACGACCAGCTGCGACGTCTCGCGAAGACCCGCGTCGCCGTCGATCCACAAGCTGTCCTCGATGGCGAGGCGGCCGCCGCGGCAGCGGAACTGCCAGACGGTGCGGCCGCGAATCCTGAGCAGGGCCCCCTGCCCGTCCGCCGTGGTCGCCGCCTCCACGTCGGGATGGAGATGGAAGCGGACCGCGTAAGGGATGGCTTCGGCGCGGCGGCGGCGCCCTTCCAGGGTCAGCAGGTCCTGGCCGCGAAGCTCGCGCCCGTCGGCGGCGAGGGTGAGCTGGCGCTGGTGGACGAGGCCGAAGCGGCGGACATAGCCGTCGTGGCTGGCCTCGACCATGATCACCCCGGCCGTCTCGTCGCGCGCCAGCTCGACCTGCGATACGCCCTTGCCGAGGCTGCCGTCGTCATGAACGGCCGTCGAATTGCGGTCGCCGAGCGTGAGCGTCGAATGGGCGGCGCTGCTCCTCAAGGCGTGGACGAGCTCCGCCGGCAGAGCGCCCGCCGCGGCTCCGGGGCCGCCGCAATTGACGACCAGGCGGTTCGGCCCCTCCGACAGCTCGAAGGCGAGGGTGGAGGCGCAGCCGCCGGCGAAGGCGCGGGTCGGCGGCGGCGGGGCCGCGTCGAACAGGGCGATCGAACTCTTCGCCTCGAGCCGCTGATAGCCCCATCCGCGCGGCTGGCGAAGCGGCCGCACCCGGACTCCGCTTCCCTCCACCGCCGCGGCGATCCGCCGCTTCGAACCCATGTTGCCGCCCTGCCAGCTGGACAGCGCCTCGTCGCCCAGGGTGACTCCGAGCAGGGCTCCGACCGCGCCGGCCAAGGCGTCCGCGACCGCGTCCGGAATCTCCCGGTCGCCGGCATAGTAGACCGCGCGCAGCTGGGCGAGCAGCTCGACCAGCATCAGCTGCTCCTCGGGCGAGCGGCTGACGAGGCCGCCATCGTCGTGAAGCGAGGCGGCGAGCGCCCTCAGCAGCCCGGCCTCGCCGCGCCCCAGGCGGGCCGGCCCGCCCTGGACGACCAGAGCGGCGGCGATCACCCCGGCCCAGGCGGTGACCCTCGCCAGGCCCGGGCGCGCTTTCTCCGCGGCCTTGTCGAGGTGGCGGGCGCCGCGCGACAGAGTGTTGAGGAGCACCGCGCGATAGGCCGGGTCGCGGCTCGACAGGATGTAGGGCGCGTAGGCGGTCCAGAAGAGGATCCGCCGCCCCCACAGATCCGCCCGCCAGCCCCGCTCTCCGACCGTATCGGCATGAGCGGCCAGCCATTTGTGGACGACCTTCTCGGCCAGCTTGGCGCCGCGCTCCCGGGTCGCGGCGGCGGCGAGGTCGCGAAGCCATTCGAAGCTCTGCAGATAATCGGACAGGTCGGCCGGCAGGCCGGGATCGTTGAAGTCGAGAGTCTCGAGCGCCACCGCCTCGCCGCGGCGAACCAGGCGGCCCTTGAGGATCGCCTCGCCCGCCGCCTTGTCGCCGGCGATCGGATCCTTGGGCACGGCGAGCAGCTTCAGCGGATGGCGGCCGCGAAGCCGCAAGGCGTGGAAGGGAGTACGCCAGGACAGGCGATGGAGCAGCGACGATATCTGCTCGCCCAGCGAGGCGCCCTGGCCGCCGCCGACCCGGATCAGCCGCTTGCCCGGCTCGATCTCGCCGGCCTCGGGCGAGTCGATCTTCTCGAGCAGGCTCATCGCCGCAGATCTTCGATATTGGCCGAATAACGCGACGGACCTCCGCGGAAGGTGGCGGTTCCGGCGACCAGCACGTCGGCGCCGGCGTCGATCGCCCTCCGGGCCGTGGTGGAGTCGATGCCGCCGTCCACCTCGAGATCGACGGCGAGGCCCTGCTTGTCGATCTGCTTCCTGACCGCCTCGATCTTGCGCAGCTGGCTGTCGATGAACCCTTGCCCGCCGAAGCCCGGATTGACGCTCATCACCAGGACCAGGTCGACCTCTTCGAGGACGTAGTCGAGCATCTTGGCGGGCGTGGCGGGGTTGAGCGCCACTCCGGCGCGCTTGCCGAGGGCGCGGATCGCCTGGAGAGTGCGGTGAAGATGAGGCCCCGCCTCGGGGTGTACGGTCAGGATGTCCGCCCCCGCCTCCGCGAACGCCGCGAGGAAAGGATCGACCGGCGAGATCATCAGGTGGACGTCGAACGGCCTGGCGCTGTGCGGGCGGAGCGCCTTCACCACGGCCGGCCCGATGGTGAGGTTGGGCACGAAATGCCCGTCCATCACGTCGACATGGATCCAGTCCGCCCCGGCTTCGTCGACCGCGCGCACCTCCTCGCCGAGCCGGGCGAAATCGGCCGAGAGTATGGAAGGAGCGATGCGGACCGGCTGCTGCACCCGCGAACGTTAACCCTGCCCGAGTCGCGCGGCAAGGAAAGGGAAATACTTATCCCCGCTTTGTTGGGCGCCGCTCTGGGCATGCGGGGACCCGCGTCCGACCCCATTCGGCATCGGAGCAAATTTTGCTCGCACGAAGATCACAAAGGCACGAAGCGGTCCGGGCCGGACCTCGGCCAGCGCTGTCGACGCGTCGAGACACGATATTCCATCGGCCTGATTGGACTGTTTCGGACCCAATGCCGGTCGTTCGAGCCCGGGACCGGCGGTAGCCTCAAGTCTGCCGGGCCGGGCCGTTCGAGCGAGTCGCGCGGAGGCTCGGCAAACCGTGGGAGAATAAGGATGCTTAGGAAACTCAATCTGAGAACAATGGCCGGGCTGGCTGCGGCGCTGGCGATGGCGGGGCTGTCGGGGCCTGCTTCGGCGCAGAGGCTGAATGAACCCCGGCCGGAATGCATGCAGGAAGTCAGAGCTTATTGCGCCATGTACTGGGATGAATCCTGGCAACAACCCAATTTTGCGAACGAACAGGCGTGCGTCGACCATTATGACGAGATGTGCTATTATGAATGGACTTATTATTATTGAGGACTGACTGGCCGAACGGGATCCCCGTCGGATCGCATCCGACGGGGTCCCATGTTCTCGAGTCCGTGCACATCCGGAGCGGAGCCGCCCCCGCAGGCGAGGGTCCAGCGGCGCGACGCCAGCGACCAGACCCTCGAGCATATTGAGATGACGGCATGATAATGCCGCCGGGATGAATGAATTCATCTCCAGCTCCGGACGTAAGGCTGACGATTTCCGCACTCGAGCGACCAATTGGACGGTTTCGGACCGAATGCTCGTCGTCCCATCCCCGTGAGCGGCCTATTCTTCCATTGCGCGCCGAGCGTTCGAGCGAATCGCGTGGGAGTCCGGCGAACCGTGGGAGAATGAGGATGGCGAACGGAAGAATGAGAGTGCGCGGCGCCTTTGCCGCTTCGATCCTGCTCGCGGCTTCGCTGGCCTGGGCGCCGGCGATCGCGAAAAAGCCGCCGCCGCCGCCGCCCGAAGAGCCCGATCCCTGGGAGGGCTGCACGCCTTGGGGACCGGTCATCTATGGAGTCGATTGCTGCGACTATCCGGAGCTGATCGTGCCTTGCGAAAGCCCGTCTTCGGATCCTGTCGTTCGTCCCGAGGACGGGTCGGCAAAGTCGGCCCGGCAAGGCACGACCGGGTAAAAACCGGCACCGTGCGTGGTCCCCGGCTCCCGCTTCCGCCGGGATGACGGAGCTCAGACCCGGCGGAACCGGGCGATGAAGAAGCCGTCGGCTCCGCCCGCCTCGGCGAACAGGCCGGGGAGGATCCGGAGCCGATTGCCTTCGACCGGGATCGCGGCGGGCAGCTCGCCGGCCTCGAGGTGAGCGGGCTCGAAGTCGCGGCGTTCGGCCAGGAACGCCTCGACCACCGCCTCGCCCTCCTCGGGTTCGAGCGAGCAGACGGAGTAGACCAGCATACCGCCAGGCCTCAACCAGCCGGCGGCGCGGGCGAGCATCGCTTTCTGGCCCTCGGCGAGCTCGGCAATGGCGCGGGGGCGGACCCGATGGAGGACGTCGGGGTGGCGGCGATAGATGCCGGTCGCCGAGCAGGGCGCGTCGAGCAGGATCGAGTCCACCTTTTCCGGAGGCGACCAGCGCAGGATGTCGGCCGCGATCACCTTCGCGGAGAGATTGGTCCGCTCAAGATTCTCCGAAAGTCGTGCGAGACGACTTTCGGACGAGTCGACGGCGGTCACGTCGAAGCCGGCGCTGGCGAGCTGCATCGTCTTGCCGCCGGGCGCCGCGCACAGGTCCAGGGCGGTCCGCCCTTGGCCCGGGCCGAGCAGTCGGGCGGGGAGCGAGGCGGCGACGTCCTGCACCCACCAGCCGCCTTCGCCATAGCCGGTGAGGCCGGCGACGGCGGCGCGGGCCGGAAGGCGAAGATGGCCGGGCATCAGGCTGAGGCCCTCCATCTCGGGGGGCGGCTCGGTCCCGGCGGCGAAGCAGAGGTCGAGCGGCGGCGGCGCCGCGAGCAGCCTGGCGGCCTCGGCGGCGACAGCCTCGCCCCAGTTGCGGGTCCAGCGCGCCTCGACCGCCGCCGGCAGCGAAGGGAGGGGCGGAAGCGCGGCTCCCTGCCGCAACAAGGTTCCGAAGACGCCGTGGACCAGCTTGCGCGGGCCGCCGTCGACGAGCGGAAGGACGGTCGAGATCGCCGCGTGGGGAGGCGTGTCCAGCGCCAGCGCCTGGACGAGCGCGATCCGGAGCGCGAAGCGGGCCTTGGCGTCGTCGGGCAGGCGGTTGCGGGTGGCGGAGTCGATCAGGGCGTCGAGATCGGACAGGCGCCGCAACGCCTCGGCGGCGATGGCGTGGGCGAGGCCGCGGTCGTTGGGAGCGAGCCCGCGCGCCGCGGTGTCGAGCGCGGCCTCGAGCGGAAGGCCCTTTCGAAGCACCGCGTCGAGCAGGCTGAGCGCGGCCCGCCGGGCCGGGAGCCCCCCCGGATCGGAAGGACGGTTCATAACGCGGAAAGCCACGGCCAGGAAAAATAGGCCGCCGCTGCGAACGCGCTCCAGCAGTAGACTCCCAGCAGCGCCGCGACCCATTCCGGCACCGGGTTGTCCGGCTTCTTGTGCGGTGGCACTTTCGAAAAATCGCGGAAGTAATCGAGCGTCACGACCTCGATGAAGAAATCGCCGGTTGCGCGGAAGAAGAC
>Ga0196965_1000720_pt1 | contig 16191 bp, 17 predicted proteins | sample S1_20metaG_FD_148668 | JGI IMG/M metagenome (GOLD analysis project Ga0196965, IMG submission 148668) | Soil microbial communities from Anza Borrego desert, Southern California, United States - S1_20 | ecosystem: Environmental > Terrestrial > Soil > Desert | place: USA: California | collected... | reverse complement strand
GCTGCAAATGAGACCATTGATACAACTGCTGCAAATGAGACCATTGATACAACTGCTGCAAATGAGACCATTGATACAACTGCTGCAAATGAGACCATTGTACCCAGTCAACGACAGACTCAGCAACAAGACAACTCGACTGAAGGTAACGTAACCTTGCCGCCCCAGCCAAATTCACCAAATCAATCTTCACCGACATCATTTCTGGACCCTATCATTAACCCATTTAGAGAATTATTTGGAATAAGATAAATCAAATATTTCATTATTGGTAAATAACTAATATGGCAGAAAACATTGATAAGATCAGTTTTGACGACTTTACTAAAGTAGTTCTCAAAGTTGGTCGGGTAGTAAGCGCAGAAAATCTGGAAGGGTATAAAAAGATCCTAAAAATCACCGTTGATATAGGAAACGAAAAAATAGAAATTATGTCAGGCTTGGCCAAACATTATCTAGCCAAAGAAATTGTAAACAAATATGTTATTGTATGTACTAACCTAGCACCTCGAAAGTTTGGCGAACATATTTCCAATGGGATGTTATTAGCGGCGACAAACAAAGAAGGAAGGCCAATTTTACTAACAGTGGCTGAAGATATTGACCCTGGCTCTCAGATATCATAATGATTTGTCCTATCGATAATACCGTAATTTAGGTTATAGTATATTAAATCCGTAGATCATGTCCATTTCTTTTTATCGCCATCTCATTCTTTCTTGGTTCTATTACCGGATACTTTTGCTTTTACAAAAAATTTTTGAAATAGATTCCTCGAAAAATTAAAGAGCACAATCAGACTTGAATATCTTCAACTCGGCAGATCAGCGAGACATCGCTGACATGAGTAATCTACCGAAGAAACATCTGTTTTTACCTTCAGGTAATTTCATCTGGGAGATAAAGAGCAAAAAGTATAACAATTCCTACTTTGTTGACTCCAAGAGAGAATATTGCACTTGTAAGGGGTATTACTATAACTTCAAAGCTAAGCAGGGATGCTATCATTTAGATAAAATCTCAGAATCTTTATCTGATTTAAGATACAGGATTTATGTATATCATGACGAATTTTTTAAGTTGTTCTTAAAAAGGATAGTTATTGGAACTTTCAAAAGTGATTGAATAATTCCAAATATATAGTAGTTAATAAATTTAACGAATATGCATGAGTACGGTAATATACTGATAGTAGGTTCAGGCGGTCGTGAGCACGCATTGGGTTGGAAAGTTTCACAAAATGAGCACATTGATAAAATGATTTATGCTAACGGTAATGGAGGAACTTCGGAGAATATTCCGATATCTCCAATAGAAATACAAAAGTTAGCTGAATATGCACAAGCTAACAACTGCTTTACGATTGTCGGACCCGAAATACCACTTTCAATGGGCATAGTCGATGTATTTGAATCACTCGAACTGCCGATCTTTGGTCCCACTCGGGCTGCAGCACAGTTAGAATCGAGTAAAGCATATTCTAAAAATTTTATGAATAAATATTCTATACCAACTAGTGAATATCAAACATTTACTGACTTTAGTAAAGCTGTAGATTTCATTGAAAAAATCGATTACCAGGCAGTAGTTAAGGCGGATGGGCTAGCAGGGGGTAAGGGAGTGTTTGTCAGCAACAGCAAAACAGAAGCGATCGACTCGATTGATTTGCTACTAAACAAAAAAATATTTGGGGACTCGTGCAATAAGATAATCATAGAAAAAAGAGTTTTGGGAGAAGAGTTGTCCATGATGGCAATTTGTGATGGTAACACATTTGTGATGTTGGATTCCTGTAGAGATTATAAAAGAGTATTTGACAATGATCGAGGCCCTAACACAGGAGGAATGGGTAGTTACTCCCCTGTCCCGGAGATTACAGGCAATGAAATGGAGTATATTGCAGAAAAAATATTTCATCCAGCAATTAAAGGGATGAAAATGGAAGGTAGTCCATTTACCGGCTTCCTGTATGCAGGTTTAATGATAGAAAAACATACGGGAAAGCCATTTGTGTTAGAGTTCAACGCTAGAATGGGAGACCCAGAATGTCAGCCGCTTATGATGAGAATGCAATCAGATCTCTTTCAATATATTGTTGCCGCTAAACAACAATCATTAGACTCAATGCATCCTATTGAATGGAAAAAAAAATCCTCCGTCTGTGTCATTATGACATCAAAAGGATACCCAGATAAATTTGAAACAGGTTATACCATAAGGGGGATTAGTAATAACTATCATCCCGACCTGATGGTCTTTCACTCTGGAACAAAATTGAATAAATCCCATGATCTTGTTACAGCAGGAGGACGAGTCTTAGGTGTAACTTCTATTGGAAACACAATCAATGAAGCTGTTGAAAAAGCTTACGATCAAGTATATAAGATAAGCTGGGGCGAAGATCAACAACAATTTAGAAAAGATATTGGAAAGAAAGCGCTTGAAATGTAATGTGATAGAAACTAATATCTAAAATATTTAATGAATTCTTCTGTAATTAGAATATCCATTTTAGCATCGTGATCGAGCTGGCTTAGTTTTTCACCATAGACCTGAAAATTGTATGCTAAACCCACGATAATGGGTTTAGACGCAGAGACTAAATTAATGAACTTATCGTAGTATCCCTTTCCATAGCCTATCCTATTGCCAGTTGTATCAAAAACAATCCCTGGTACAACAATCAAATCTAAACGTTCATTGATCTCTGGTTTCCTAGGTATGGGTTCCATAATATTATATTTGCCAATTTTCAACAATTGTCTTGATTCGTATTGATAAAAGGATAATTGATGATCCACTACTGCCGGCAGGCAAACGGTCTTGCAAAGTAAGAGAGACTGATCAATAATTCTAAAGGTCTGTACTTCATTTAAAATTGGATAATACAACCCTATCACTTTGCTATCCAGAAAGAAATCTGCTTCAATTAGGTACTTTTGGATCGTCCAACTTTTCATAAAGGAATCAAAGGAGGACATTCCCTTTCTAATTTGCAGGTAGCGTTTCCTAAGACTTTGTTTATCAGCGACCATTTTTTTTAATGATTATTAATCAAAAATCTTACTTGCTTCGACAGTATTCTTTAAAAGCATACAGATTGTCATGGGACCAACCCCACCCGGTACTGGAGTTATATAGCTGGCTTTTTCCTTCACATTTTGAAAATCGACATCCCCACATAATTTACCATTCAGTCTGTTCGTTCCCACATCAATTATCGTAGAATCATCTTTTATCATTTCTGCAGTTAGAGTGAAGGATTCTCTTTTACCTACACCAGTAATAACAATATCAGCATTTTTAGAATAATTAGACAAATCTTTAGTATGAGTATGAGCTACACTGACCGTAGCATTCTTTTCCAGCAGCAGAGAAACCAAAGGTTTACCAACAAGATTGCTTCGATTAATTATCAATACATTAGAACCATCCAGGTCGATATTATAATAATCAAATAGCTTCATGATGCCAAGGGGCGTACAAGGAATCAGTCGAGCCCTATTACTTAATAACAGGCCAGCATTGACAAATGTCAAACCATCCACATCCTTCTTTGGATCGATTTTATTAATTATAGTATATTTGTCTAAATGACCGGGTAATGGTAACTGCAACAATATCCCATGTACTGATGTATCAAAATTCAATTTTTGTATTAATTGTACGAGTTCGTATTCTGAAACAGTGTTGTCTAGTCGATGGTCGAGTGTCTTTATTCCTATTGAGTTAGCAGATTTCTGTTTGTTATTTACATACACCATTGACGGTGGATCTTCACCAACCAGAATTGTTGCCAAGCAGGGAATTATGTCTTCTTGGGCCAATTTATCTATCTGAACTTTTAAATCTTGTTTTACTTTTTGTGATACTATTAATCCATCAATGATTTTGGCAGTCAATATTTAGATAATTAGAATATAGATATAATTTTAATATTTTTATATTCAGTTTCACTAAAGAAATAATTACTTTGAGCGAATCCAAAATTGCAAAAAGATATTATAGATAAAAAAAAATTATTTTACTTTTACTTTTATCTTTGGAGAGAGAGAAGGCGATTTTAATTTTGCAATAGTCACTTCGGCTGCTTTTTTACCCGACAATAGCATAGAACCAAAGGTTGGACCCATTCGAGGTAATCCGTATGTTTCTGTTACTGACATTCCTGCAGCAATTAATCCAGGGAAGACTTCTCCAGTAGAGTGTACCACACCGTCTTCTCCTCCCTCAACCCACATTGGATTCATACCTTTCCAATCAACTAAACCTCTTTGCATTAATCTCTTCACAGCCACTGAATCGTGACCAGTTGCATCAATTACTATTTTGCTTTCAAAGGCTACCGGATCTACACACGTTATATTTCTAGGTAATGCTGAAACAGGCATCCAATTGACTACAACGCCGCTTACCCTCTTGTTCTTTAATACCAAATCATCAAATTTTGTAAGTTGTAAAAACCTAACTCCTGCATCACAAGCAGCTGAAATGAGCTTTGAGCAAGCATCAGGACCCCATGCAGCATACAAATTTTCATTTATTTTGCGGTATGGAACGCCTAATTCATCCCATACTTTTTGAGCAGGAGCTCTAACAGTGACAGGATTCATCATATAGCCTCCTACCCAATAGCCGCCACCTAAGTAATTGTTTTGTTCTATGATCAGAGTTCTTAATCCTTTTTTTGCGATTTCCCTACCAGCTGACAGACCTGCAGGGCCCGCGCCTAAAATGATTACATCTGAATCACTATATTCTTGAATAGTTTCAAAAAACATCGAAGCTATGGAACGAGTAATTTCCTTTTCGCTTACATCAGCAAATATTTTTTTTTCCATAACTAAATTTCGATATCGCAATATTAATACATTCTTGAAATGTGCATGTGTGTGCAGAAACAGAATATTTTTTCATCATTATGTAAATTATTGCATATAGATTAAGTATTTAAGAATAAGATATAAATTAGAATTGACTTTGGCCAGTGTAGAATTCTACTTTAATGGGAAAAAAATTAAAGCAAAAAGGTCCTTTATAGGGTAAGGCATAAGGCGATACTAATTTTTTCTATTATATTTTTGCCTCTTCACGATTAGATAGCCTATAATCACTCCGGCTAAAGTAATAACGATTAGAGCGGATAAAAATGGAAGATAAGTCGATAAACTTTCCGATAAACTATCCCAAGAATTTCCTAACATGTAACCAGAAAATACCAAAGCTATACTCCAAACCAGAGATCCAAGAAATGTAAAAATGGTAAATCTTCCTATTGGCATTTTCGCGATCCCGGCTGGAACGCTTATTAATTCACGAACTCCTGGTGCCATCCTACCTAAAAAAACAGCATATATTCCATATCTTTCAAACCATTTTTCTGCTGCCTCTATTTTATGTTCGTTTACGAATACATACTTTCCGACCTTAATTACTGCTAATCTTCCTATTTTCAATGAGATAAAATAAATTAAAACTGCCCCGATTGTCGCTCCGATAGCTCCACAAACCGCCATTACAAAAGTTTCAATATAAGTAAAATTGGATTTAAAGCCTACAAACCCGGCCAGGGGAAATATAAGCTCACTTGGTATAGGCGGGAAAATTGTTTCTACAAAGGCAGCTATAAAAAGTCCAAGATACCCATAAGAAGAAACAAGAGATGTAATAATATTGATAATATCCACCACTATTCAATTCAGTGTAACTCGTTAAATTTAATTAATTTTTGCTATATTCGAAATTTTGAAAATAAATTTAATAAAGTATGTGTCTTATGAAAGAGTATTGAAGGAAAAAAAATGCGCTCTTTGTTCGGTTGAAATTCCGGACGAATCAAAAGTAAACATTTGTAATGAATGTTTGAAATGCGCCGATTGTTGTGTTGGTCTAGAGAAATTATAAATATTTTGATCCTTAACTAGATTCCACTATTTTTAAAGTATCTGTTAAAGTGATTATTCCAATTACGTTACCCTTTTCACTTACCAGAACACATTTTGCAAATCTTACAAGGGATACGAGCGCTTTAGCCGGTGTGGATTGATCGACTAATGGCGGAGGCGGTTCCATTACAGCACCTATTTTGATTAGATGAATATCCGCGTCATTATTTTCTATCATGATCTTTGCCAAATCATCTTCAGTTAAAATTCCTACTAATCTACCGCCGTTAAACACCGGCATTTGGCTTATACTATGGTCTCTCATTTTTAATATACCCGCACTCAACGATTCCTCACTTTGGATCGTTATTAGATTTCTATTACAAATATTACCTGCCTTAATTGATGCGTCAGATTCCATAGATAAGAGAATTTCAAATATGCGCTTAGCAGTGTCATAACTTGGTTTACACCTACCGGACTCAATTTGATTTATCATTGAGGTACTTATTCCACATAACATAGCCAACTTTTTTTGAGTTACACCCAATTTTAATCGGGCTTGTTTGATATAATCGAGTCTAGGTAGCATGACAAATATCCGATCACGTAATCGGTTAATAATTTTAAGGAAAATAAAAAGAGATACTTTCTAAATACGCTTTTTAAAGAAATGCGACGGCCGGGATTTGAACCCGGGTTACCAGATTGGCAATCTGATGTCCTAGACCAAACTGGACGACCGTCGCCTTTCTGACTCTTATTTAACAATGGTTATATTAATTATTTGGTATATGGAAGAACAATAAAGCCAACGCACTTCCTGTAACATAAGAACTAATATTTGAATATGGACTCTTAGATATTGGACGACCCTCTAGGATTTCATAGATTTTCATCTTTGTTTTGCGTTTATTGCTGTTTTATAATTCGATCTCGTGAGTAGGTTCTAGTATTTTTTCTGTTCCAGTAGGTTTTTTCATCACGTTATATTCTTCAAATAATGCATCTAATGTATCTTTTTTTACGAAGAACTCCTTCTCTATGAATTCTGTGTCATGATTATCACTATACTCTCGAATAAGGACTTTGAAAACACCCTTTTTAATTTCTCTCACTAAGAAGTCAGCGTTTTCACCTTCATAGTTAAAGTAAGTAACATATTCAGAAATAGGTACTTCCAATTTCCTCCAAATAAAGTCAAAAATTAACTAATATTAGTGTATCAAATTGTAAATGAGAACGTATATAACCTACAAGGAATAACACCTGGTCCACAGCGAGGGTTTATGGTCAATTCTTAAATACTTATCTGATCCTCTAAATTCATGCACAAAAAGTATGTTGAAAGGCCTCCTATGGTGCTAATTTCCGGATCATGTCTTGACTTTAAAAAGGAAAGGGAAATTATCATGGAATTAGTTGGAGAATTGGAGTGGGGTTGTCACTACCAATCTAACTTTGAATGCTCCGCGGTGGGAAAAACTATGGGATGGGACTTTTTTCATATGTATTTTGAAATGGAATTTATAAGCACTCTGGCTGAAGTTCATCCAAAAATAACAAAAGAAGAAGGCAATATTTTGGAACAACAATTTATGCTATGGTTAGAAAAACAGTTCAAGAAAATTAAAAAAGATTATCACCTAAAACTTGTGGAAACACCCTATGAACAATCGAAAGGATTTAGAGTCGATCCTGAATTTTATAGAACCGAAGAGAGGTTATGGGATCTTCGATAATACTTTTTTAAAATAATTTAATATTTTGCAGATAATTAAAGAGTCAAATTGAATGTAATAGTCGTGTCCCATGAATCAGATGTAGATGGAGTTTTTTCTGCTTCAATTGTTATGATGAGATACCCGCAAGCAAAGGTTTTTTTTACTTCTTATGGTAAAGAGAATTTTTCTAGAATTTCTGATTTAATTTACAAGGAGGTAATAGAAAAATCTGGCCCGGGTTGTGTTATCTTTTGTGACTTGGGACTCAATGAAGAGATAATTTCATTAATCCGTGAAGTATTTGAGTTTCTTAGTTCCAACTCATGGTCAGTTGTCTGGATAGATCATCACCCATGGTCCTTAGAGGCTTTAAAAATATTTGATAGCAATGAGGACACAAAAAAGAAGGAGTTAGTTTTGGATAAATCTGGAAATAAATGTGCATCTGAGTTGGTTTTTGAATACTTATTAGATAACAATATTAGGGCAAGATATTTGGCGTCAATGGCACACACTTCCGACTTCTTATTGAAGGACCAGTTTTTACCACCACTGCCAGAACTTATTATTTATTATAAAACTATCTCAAGCTTTTATAGTAGGCTCACAACCCTCTGCTCCAAAATTTCTCATGGAATTTTGTGGGATACCGAGATGCAAGAAGATTATAGAATTTACTCTTATCTACGCGATCGAGCAAAGGATGAATCATGGGAAAAATTACATGAGAAAGTATTGGATAATGGTATAAGAATGGCGGTGATCCCTACAGGGCCATATATTCAAACTAGCTTGTTTTCAGAAGAGATTTTTCAGAAAAAAGATTTGGATATTGTTTTTTTTCTGACAAAAGAAGGAAAAGTTAGTATACGTAGAAGCAGTTCCAAATTAAACTGCAATGAAGTAGCAGACGAACTTTTAGAAGGGGGTGGACATTCGTATGCAGCAGGTGGAAAAATAAGGTCTGATCCATCCGATCTTAGTAAAGTAATTAACGAACTTGAAAGAGCTGTTAAAGACTCTATGAAAAGTAAAATCGAATAGAATTTTTTATTGGGTCAAAGAAACCTCGATGTATACGTCTTCGGGTATTTTGAGGCGCATTAACTGTCTAATGGACCTATCGTCCGCACCTAAATCGATAACCCGTCTGTGTACTCTTAATTCATATTTATCCCAGGTATTAGTTCCCTGACCACAAGGTGACTTTCGAGTAACTACCCTCATTTTCTTTGTAGGTAGAGGGTGGGGCCCCTTCAACCTTATTCCATTTTTTTCTCCGATATCTTTAATCTCTGTACAAACATTTTCTAACGTAAGTAAGTTTGTGCTCGTGAGTTTTATTCTGGCTTCTTGCGGCATTTATCGTCACTACTTTTTGTTTGGATCGTATTTATCAGTAATACTCTTTACGATTCCTGCTGCTATTGTAGTACCCATGTCTCTTAATGCAAATCTTCCTATCTCTGGAAATTCTTTGAAAGTTTCTATAGCTAGTGGTCTGACGGGTCGAATTTTTACAATTGCAGCATCACCTGTTTTCAAGAACTTTGGTTTTTCTTCTACTATTCCTCCTGTTTTGGGATCTATTTTAGCAACAAAGTCTGAAATTGTGGCCGCAACTTGAGCTGTATGAGCATGTAGAACAGGAGTATATCCAGGAGCCATGGCAGTTGGATGATGTATTACGATGATCTGAGCCTCAAATTCCTTTGCAACGCTGGGGGGACTATCGATATTTCCTATGATATCACCTCTGTGAATAGCCTTTTTATCTACACCTCTGAGATTGAATCCAATATTGTCACCTGCCTCAGCATAGTCCATCTGAGTATGATGAGTTTCGATAGATTTGATCTCTCCAGGAACACCCGAGGGCATAACTATTACTTTTTCATTTGTCTTCATTTTACCTGTTTCAACTCTACCTACGGGCACTGTTCCCACGCCGGTTATAGTATATACGTCTTGAACTGGTATTCTCAAAGGCTTGTTAATCGGTTTCTCCGGAGGAGTAAAAGCATCTAATGCATCGGCTAAAGTCGGCCCCTTATACCAAGGCATATTTTCGGATTTTTTTACCAAATTATCACCTTTCCATGCCGACACAGGAATAAAGCTCACTTTAGAGGTGTTATACCCGACCATCTTTAACATCTTTTCTACTATCTCTTTGACTTCATTATACCTAGCCTCGGCGTAGCTAACGTCATCCATTTTATTTAAAGCAACCACAATTTGCCCTACTCCTAATGTTCTGGATAAAAATGCGTGTTCCCTTGCCTGCCCACCTGGTTCGGTGGCAGCCTCGGTTTCACCAGGTTTTACAGAAACCACGAGGATCGAAGCATCAGCTTCTGATGCTCCGGTAATCATATTTTTAATAAAGTCTCTATGACCAGGAGCATCGATCAATGTATAAAAGAATTTTGGAGTTTCAAATTTCTGGAAGGCCAAATCGATTGTAATACCTCTTTCTCTTTCATCCTTTATACTATCTAGGACCCAAGCATACTTGAAAGTATCACCCTTGCCGGTTGCTTCAGATTCTTTTGCAAAAGAATCAATAGTTCTTTGATCAATCACACCTAAATCTACCATCAAATGACCAACAGTAGTCGATTTACCATTATCAACATGTCCTGTAACCACCAAATTCATATGTGGTTTTTTACTTGCGCTCATAAAAGATAAAAATCCATCAGGGGTTTATTTGTATTTCGTTATCTTCTTTTTAATAACGTTTGTAATAATTTCGATTGACCAAAGAAGTGACCAGTGAGTTAAGCCTTTATGCTTACTGACCAACATACATTAGGCACAATATTCTAGATCAGTTATTTGAAAGAATTTTCAACTATATGATGTGTTTACCAACCATAATTGATACAATCAACCTCGACCCAATGTCTTGTTTGATCTATAAAAGGATATAATGTAATTACGAATTTCTCTTATAAAGATCCTCTATTCTTACAATGTCTGCTTCCTCAAATTCACCCAACGAAATCTCCAATATTGTAGCAGGAGATTCAGGAGTTGATACCCTATGCCTAGAACCCCTTGGAATATATATAGTCTCATCTTCATTCAATATCCTTTTTTCCCCATCAAGTTCCACTGAGATGCTACCCTTAATTATTTTCCACCATTCCTCCCTTTTATGGTGATATTGTAAACTAGTTTGAGAGTTAGGATTCAAATGTAATAGCTTTATAGTGCACTTTTGGTTTTCGACAAATTTTTCAAACCAACCCCACGGGCGTTCTTCCTTATAAATGTCTATCATTATGTTTATTAGTGTTATTTATTAACATATTTAAAAATATAAATTGTAAATTAATTTTTTTGCGCTGTGGACCAAATATAGCATTATAGTGGTATACTACGGTCCATTTTACTATGCTGACCCTAAACCATGAAATATTTAAGAAAGAATATACCTATTTTAGCATAAGGACATTACATAAAGCAAATTATCTGATAGATAATAATGCATCGTCCAACGAACTAAAACATTGTACAAAGAGGTTATTACTGCGGTCATATATCCATTGGGCAAAATGATCGAAAGTAAATACACGCTGGTGCTGGACGGCTATTGGGACGTATCCTCCAAATGTTATAACTTGTATCACAACAAAATCTTCATTAATTATTGCCAGTTCCTGCTCACCATAGTCACTTTGTTCATCTAATAATGTCGTATACAAAATGATTGGTTTACCAGTCTCAGCCACGCTATGAGAAAGGTCGTGCAGTTTGTCTTTGAAATTATTTATCAAGCAATTTTCAAATGACAATTGTTTACTTTCTTGGAGAGCGGGAACCTTTTTCACGTATTATAAAATCATAATGCAGAATTTATCTACATTAAAGATCATTACATTTGACTTTTTAACCAATGTTTGTTAATCACCATTTCTACTTGAAAAAAAGATTCACAAGATAATTTTAGTTATTAAGGTATTATAAAAAAAAAGCTTTGTATCTATAAGTTATCTACTACTTTGATAACTCTCCTATATCACTTTTACCATGAGAATTTTATATAATTTTTATAGGTCAACACTTTTGCCAAATAAAAAAGTTGATGACCGCCGTCCTAAACAAGTGTATATTAGTTTGGTATTTAGTATCAACTTCAAAGAATGCCTGCACTAAATAAGATATTAAAGAAGAGTTAGAGGGAGAATCTAATGGATGTAAATGGTAATCTCCTTTCCATCGATCTCTATTTGCTTGGACTTGTACTCGCCCTGAGAAATGCCTATAGAGAATTCGATTTTTTTAACCCGCACTAGGTTTCTCAGATCTGTATCAAACTTCTGTATTTTGGTTACCTCATCTTTACTAAAATTGGAGATATAGGCAGTATTGAGTATCTTGGTAGGAGAGTAACCCAATTCTTTTCTTAACTGTTGTATATTTCGGGCCAAATCTTTCACCAAGCCTTTTATTGTTAAATCATCATTTCTATGAGTATTGAGCAACAAAATCAAATGGTCCCTTTCTAATGCCGAATATCCACTAGTTGCCTCAAAATCAATATTTACGTCTTGTAAAGTGATCCTTACAAACTTCTCACTAGAGTATTCTAAATTAAAGGAACCAGATTCTTGTAATTGTTCCAACACAAATAATTTATCTTGCTCTTCAAATTTATCAATTACCAATCCGATATCTCCTCTTACCTCCTTTGCTACGGTTTTTCTGTTTATTGTTATGCTAGGATGTATAGGAGCTTGATTTTTTACCATATCGATTATTTTGGTTGCATTGTTTGTCCATCTAACTTGATTTATTACAATCCGTTCGATATTCGTTTGATCTTGCAACAATTCTAATACTCCTTCCATTTTGAGAAATTCAACGTCATCGCTGAAAATATATAGAGATTCTAAAGGCCATCTCCTCTTTAACTTTAGTTTATTTCTCAACGAAAACGACATAGATGATATTTCTTTAATTTTGTCAAATGCTACTTCAACTTTATCATCTGAAATCTTTTTTAAAGAACTTAAATTGAGTGATCTATCCATCATTATTATGTCATTTCGTTTAAAACATGATTGGTATAAATGTTCAGTAACGAAAGGACAAATGGGGTGCAGGATAAGATCTAATGCAAATAAACAAGTTGACAGAATTGTATATACAGTGAATCTGCGATCCTTATGTTCTTGGTCGTCACTCCAAAGGTCGTATCTTATCAGTGGCACATAAGTTTGGCTCAAAGAGTTTATAATAAAATCTTCAACTTCATGTGACGCTTCGTGAAATCTGCAATTGTCTACTAAATTATTGAATCGCGTGATTAGCTTCTCTAGCTTTGTTAAAATCCAGATATCTTGACTCTTTAGTGTTTTTCGGTCCATGTCAATTAAGGATCTTTCTTTTAATCCTGCATAATCAAACATATCATATAACGCATTTTGTTGATAATAGACATGAAGGTAGTATAATGTACTTAATATTTGGTGGGGCCTTGATATCATTTCTCGAATATCAAAGTTCAGTGGTTCAATTGGTGAAGATTTCCACATAAAATAAAACCTCACGAGGTCTACAGGATTATTTTTAAGCAGAGAGTATGCGTCTACAACATTTCCTAAGCTCTTACTCATCTTATTGCCTTTTTCGTCTAAGACGTGACCTGTAAATAAAAATGATTTAAAGGGAGATTCTGAGGTGTCCTGCAAAATCACATTTAGCATTAATAATGTGTATGCCCACCCTCTCGTTTGATCGATTCCTTCTGTAAGAAAAGTCGCTGGCATATAGTGTTCAAATTCTTGAGTAGATAATGAAGAATAAGGTGCACTTCCACTATTATGCCAGGTATCTAATACGAATGGTTCGCGATTCATATCTCCATAACAATTTAAACATTGAATCTTAATTTCGTCTATCCATGGCCGGTGTAACTCGAAATTAGGTCCCTGTGGAAGATTAGATGCTCTTTTAACAATTTCGTTCCTAGAGAATAATCCCTCTGTAGCAGAACAATTTTTGCATTTCCAAATTGGGAGAGGCGTTCCCCACACCCTCTCTCTTGATATGCACCATGGAACTCTTTCTTTTATGATTTCAAGAAATCGATTCTTTGGTTGATCATAAAAATATTCAACAGATGACGCGGCCTCAAAAGGTCTATCCCCGAGTTTATCTATCATATAAAAGTATTCCTTTCTAGCAAACCAAATTATTTTATGATGAGATCTCCAACATGTTGGATACTTGTGTACAAGTCTGCCAATCTTTATTACAGAATTGGTTAATCTCATATCATCGACTACTTCCATTTCAACGTCCCTTACAAACCTATTTTGATACTTGCCTGCCTCCTGTGTAAAATATGCTCGATCATCTAAAGGTACAAAAATTGGTAATCCCCTTCTTGTTGCTATTTCAAAATCTTCCTCTCCGTTGGCAGGCGATATATGTACAATTCCGCTACCCGTTGTAAAGTCAACAAAATCTTCAGCAACTACATAATGTATTTTATTGCTTGAGGCAAGTTTACTTAATCCAGGTATGTTACTTAATAGTGGATGGATGTATGTTTGACCTTCCAATTCTTTCCCTATGAAAGTATTTATTACATTATACTCCTTGATTTTTAATTCATTCATTAGCGATTCAAGTCTATCTTCAGATATAATCCACTTTTCTGTCGAGGTGGCAAGACTTACATCAACAGTCAAATATTTTGCCTTGGGATTAATGGCGACCAACTCGTCAGTAACGAGAGTAAAAGGCATAGTAGTCCAAACGACAAGATAAGTATCGCTTTTTTCAAGCTTTACCTTATAGTAGAAAGATGGATCCTCTACTTGCTCATAACTTTGATTGATTTCTATATTACTAAGTGAAGTCTGACAGGAAGGACAATATGCGACGACTCTAAACCATTCTTGGAGAATCCCTTCCTCGAAGGCTTTTTTTATATACGTCCATTCTCTCTCTATATAGGAGTCCTTGAAAGTCCAATAAGCATTCTCATAATCAAAAGACATTCCAACTTGATGATCTACCTCTAGCCATTTTTTGTTGTATTCTGATATTATTTTTTTACAAGTCTCCACAATTTTTTCAATCCCTACTTTTCTCAGGTTTTCAGATTTATTTCCGCCTAGACCCAATATTTTTTCTGCTTGAAGTTCTACAGGCAGCCCTTGTGAATCCCAACCTGCCCGAAATATCATTTTCTTACCTTGAAAGATAGATTTTCTATACCATAGATCTTTTATGATTCTACCTCTAATATGGCCTAAGTGTGGCTCACCATTCATGGTCGGCGGCCCTTCAACATATCCTACAGTCGTTGAAAAATTATTTTGATTATCGATAAAATCCTTGATTTTAATCTTAATTTTAGGATCATTATAATAACTCCTAACTTGATTTTCAATTTCTTTTAAGTCTAACTTATTCCCTAAATTCATATTATAAGTGAATCCATCTCAGCAACCACTCTTATATTTTTGGAAAGTGCAACCTTGATTGATAAATAGATAATAAATATCCGAAATAAATAATTGTATAGCATGGCCTTAAAGTCAAGATCCATTTTATTATCGTCGTAAAGCAAAATTTGGAAATGAAATGATAAATCGTTCGATTGCAGTATCCTCATTTTTGTCTCTTCAGACATAAGATTATATTAAAAAAGTATGTGACATGAACCATGAATAATTTTGACCAAATTGGTTCAGGCAAGAGTCCCCCCACCAACATTAACGTCGTTATCGAAATTCCGCAAAACAGTAATATTAAATACGAAGTCGATGCTCAGTCAGGAATCCTCTTCGTAGACAGAAAGTTGCATACGTCAATGGTATATCCTTTTAACTATGGATTTATTCCCAAGACTAGAGAAGAGGACGGAGATCCGATAGATGTCCTAGTAATGAGTAACGATGCATTTTCTCCATTATCAGTTGTCAGGTCCAAGCCAATTGGTGTTTTAATTATGGAAGATGAAGAAGGTCAAGACTCTAAAATAATCGAAGTTCCAAACGAAAAGGTCGATTATGAGTATTCGAAATTAACAGAAATAGAACAGGTAGAAAAGAGAGTACTCGATAAAATAAAGCATTTCTTTGAACACTACAAAGAGTTAGAAAAAGGAAAATTTGTGAAGGTTACTGGATGGGAAAATAAAAAATCAGCAGAAGAAATAATAAAAGAAGGTATAGACAGATTCAACAAAAAATGATTATAATGCCTTAAATTGTTCGCTCCAACGCAAATAGGCCCTGATCATGTCCGGACTCACACTTGGTTTTCTTACCTTAAACATTTCCTTAAAATCTGACAAGTTCAGATCCCGTGGTTGAATTGTATCATCCGCTGGTTCTCCTTTTTCGAAAAGTTCGTTTACAACCTTTAATTGTGCAGATTGGCAAATGTCTTTGATATCACTAGCACTGTAAGATTCAGATAGCCTGGCAAGATCATCTACTTTCACAGATGTATCTTGAGCTAACTTTGAAGTATATTGTTTAAAAAGATTTTTACGCGATGCTATATCTGGAAGTGTAACATAGATTCGCTTTTGAAACCGTCTCAAAAAGCCA
>Ga0196965_1000719_pt1 | contig 16200 bp, 14 predicted proteins | sample S1_20metaG_FD_148668 | JGI IMG/M metagenome (GOLD analysis project Ga0196965, IMG submission 148668) | Soil microbial communities from Anza Borrego desert, Southern California, United States - S1_20 | ecosystem: Environmental > Terrestrial > Soil > Desert | place: USA: California | collected... | reverse complement strand
ACAGTAAGCCCGGCAACAAAACAATGAAGAGAGGTCTTGACCAATTTAAAAGTATATACAAAGGGTGGTACTTATATAAAGCTAAAAAAACTGATGGTGGGTAAAAAGATGTGGGTATAGACAAGCCCCATAGTGAGAATCCGCGTGTACACATAACGTTGTATCAGATAAAGAAGCAAAGAGGCTACTCGCACACAAACGCAATGCTACCTTGATACGTAGAGATTTACCGGCTGTAGAACCAGATTATTTTTTAAAATACAAGATGAATGAAGATCCTTCGTTACGTTTACTTTCAACGTGCACCTTTCCACCCAGTGCTTCGATTTGTGTTTTCACCAGGTATAATCCTAATCCCTTTCCTTCCACATGAAAATGAAAACGTTTATAGAGATTAAATAATTTTGTTTGGTTCTGTTCGAGATCAATACCGAGTCCGTTATCATTGTGCCTTAGCACCATAAATGTTCCTTCATCCGAAGCATCAATGTTAATTTCGGGGATACGATCAGGATGGCGGTATTTAAGTGCATTACTCATCAGGTTATACAGGATACTTTCGACGTATTGTGGCACTGAAATAATATTTTCTGTGCCATTCAAATGAACGTTCAGCTGCGCACCTGTTGCACGAATCTCATCGGAAAGCATGGTCTCAATTTTCTGTATGGCTTTTCGCAGGTTCACTTCAACGAGTAGCTGAGAACCGCTTTTCTGAACACCGAGGATAACACCTAAGTCCCGGATCACCTCATCGAGCTCACTGGCTGAACGAATCATCATCTGTGTTATCGATGTTGCTTCCTCCGGGCTCTTCGCGTGATCAAGAATGGAAGACAAGCCGATAAAACGTGCCATGGGTGCGCGCAGATTATGTGAAATCATATAAGCGAACTGTTCAAGCCTGTTATTGTGCTCGATCAATTCATGATTTGCTTTTTTCAGATCCTGGGTTTGCCGATCCACTTCCCTGGCAAGATCATCATGCTTCACCTGGATTTGGGCATGTTGTTGTTCTATGATCGCGTTTGCTTCCTGTAATAACTGATTCTGATGATGAAGTTCATTTCGCTGATTTTCGATTTCCTGTTGCTGTAACAAAAGTTGATCATTGTGTGCAGCAAGCTCTTCGTGTTGTGAAATAATTTCTTCGTTTTGCGCGAGTAATTCTTTTGTCCTTTCATCCACCTTCTTTTCAAGGTGAAGGTTCTGCTCTTCAACGAACTTAACCTGTGCCTCCTTTGCCCGTCTTAATTGATTTGCAAGTTTAATAGACTTGGTTGTGTAGTATGCTGTGTACATCAGTGTTGGCATGGCAATAAAGAACAGCAACACCTGCAACATATAACTGTTTTGCAACGCCTGCTTGTAATTATCGCGGGCTCTTACGGCTATATCGGTCTCGAATACAATCACATCTGCCTCAAACCGCTTAAAAGCAATCCATGCACGACGCCCAGGATCAGATTCCAATAACTGCATAAAAGCTTCGGTATTATCATTGATCAAATGCATTTTCTTCGCCCTGGCAATCCGATAATAGGATTCCATGGAATCGCGCATCACATTGAATTTTTCCATCGCATAGTGCTGCGACTCAAGGGAATTTTCTAATTGATCGAAGAGCAAGTCTTTTGATCTCAGGCAACTGTCAGCTACATCAAGATAATGCTCCTGTCGAATAAGCGCATAACTTCGCAGGGCCATATCCAGCAAATGTAAATTCCGGATTACTTCAACGGTACTAACTTTAATTTTTTCTGCATTTTCATACATCAAGCGGTTATGCTCAATGGTTTGGCTATTCTTATAGATCACATAAATATTACCGATCAATAAAAAACTGATCAGTATTACTATGCCGTATAGGGCGTATCCTTTAAACCATACCTTTGGGGCCATTAGCTAAATATTAGGTCAGGATCAGCCACTTAACTAAAAACCAACAATTGACTTTCGGTTGGATGGCTTACTTCATAAACGAAACAAGGTAAAGTAAATCCGGTAAATTTTCGCCATGCATAATCCGGATTCCTTACATACCACAAATTAGCCTGAAGGCATATTCCTTAGCCGGGATATGGATAACATCACCCGATCAGGTTTTAATGTAATCAGCGGGTTTATTACAGGGGTTTGCGCATTTGTAATAATCCGGAACTGGTGTATGAACGTCTGTAAAAAAATCGTCATTTCAGCCATTGCAAAATTATTACCAATACACAGTCTCGGCCCTGCTCCAAACGGATAGTATGCTTTATGTCTCCCTTTGCTGGCATCCGATTTCGAGAATCGTTCCGGAAGAAAGCTATCGGGATCTTCCCAGTATTTTTTATCCCGATGCATACCGTAGTAAAAAAGAATAACAATTGTATTGGCCGGAAAACTGAAACCGCTAAACCTATCCGCTGCTAATGATACGCGATCAACGATCCATGCCGGTGGATACAACCGCATAGTTTCCTGGATAACACAATTTAAAGGATCGGAAGAAACAGTTTGTTGCAGATCGATGTCGATGGTGGCCTCCTTTAGTTTTTCGAGTTGGTTTGGATGCTTCGCCAATAAAAAAAGTGCCCATGCAAGGGCGTTGGCAGTAGTATCGTGACCGGCGATGGTCAACACCATAATTTCATCGATGATCTGTTCTTCTTCCATGGGGGTGCCGGTATCTTCATACCGCGCATCCAGCAACATATCCAACAGGTCATTAAATTTTTCCTGGTGCCTTTGTCTTTCCCTGATTATCTCGCGGATAATATTTCTTGCCCGACTCGCCTGATCGAGGTTCTTTTTCATTTCTCCTGAAAGCCGGAACCACCAACGTTTATAAGGCTGTCGAACATCTTTAACCACAAAAGCCTGCGCCTCGTTGATAAACCGACTTAATTCATTACGTTTCTCTTCGGCTACTTCAACATCAAATAATGTATTGATGACAAGTTGAAAAGCGAGTTTGTTCATCAGAGGAAATACGTCTATTTCTTTTCCGACAGGAAAATCAACAAGAAATTCATCAATCGTTTTTTTTATAATACCATACAAGGCCTGAATTTTATCTGCGTGAAAACCCGGCTGAATCAAACGTCGTTGCTTCAACCAATAGTCGCCGTTTGATGTGAGCAGCCCTTTCCCTAAAAACCTTCCCAGTTGCTTTGTCTGTATAGCTGACTTATGGTAATTCCTGTGATTTGTTTTAAGAACATGCGTTGTAAAATCCGGATCCTGCGTTACAATCATCCGGGTAAGCCCAAGATAAACGGAATAAGTTCCGCCGAAATGTTCCAAGCTTTCCTCCATTGAACCGATCGGATCTTTCACCTGCTTGAACATCCGGTCAATGGATGCGAAGAAAGAATATCCGGCTGGAAAGTTATACTTTTTCATTCAAGCGGAATTTAAAACGTTTATATAACACCATTGTATACAAAGCATTTGAATTAAAGGTCCGCTTTGCTTTCAGGTATATTCACTTGTATTTTTTTACTTTTTGACCTTGCTCGTTGCCATGGTTTCCGCTACCCTGAATTTGACTACTTTTTTTATCAACGCCAGGGGTAATGGTTCATCTTTCGGGAACCGTAAACTTCCTTTACCGCCCAGGTAAGCGGCAAGTTCTTTTTTAAATTCAGTGATTCCACTTGGTGCCGGATAAAATCCAATGTGATTTTTGAAGGCCGCAAAATGTACGAGATTACTGCCGTTAACGGTAAAAGTAGGAATTGCGTATTTAATATCTTCTTTTGCACCGGGAGCAGCTTTTTTTATTGTTGCCCTTACCGCTTCGAGCAGTTGCTGAACATCCTTCGGAAAGGCTGCGATGTACTCGTCGATGTCTTTTGCCTGAATTGTACTCATTGATTTTGCCATGATTACTATTGTTTGATTTATGAATAAACTTAAACCATTATGGATATAATCATGCTGTGCATAAACGACATAATACGAGGTTAAATGCGGCGTCTGCCATTGAGGTTATTATGCTTTGCAACGAAGCCAGGGGGTGTTGAGAAAAGCAAATGCCTAACGCTTTGGAACTAATTCACTTTTTCTCGCAGCATCTTTTTCCTTCGTTAGGAAATAATCCTCCGTCATTTGAAGCAAATCGATCTCAGAAATTTCAATTGTATAACCTTTTTTAAAAGGCTTGTCCTCGACAAGAGGGCGAAGCACACCATATTTATCGCGGGGTAGAACCAGAATATACCGATAACCGATTTGCTTCCAATTTTGAAGAATTGAAGGATTAAAAACAACCATAGTAAGTCAGGTTTAGTTTATCTAAAGTATAAACTATTTCTGTTTAAAGCGCCCCTGATTTCTGAGGTATATTTTGGATTTTAGGTGAAGAAAAATGTTCCAATGTGTTTCGAATTTGAAATATATTAGCCCTAATACAGGAATGCCAAGCAAAATAAAAGCAAAAGAGTCCGCGTATTCTTCTGTGCTTCCGTGAGAAAAAGCAGATGAAATTGATCAATCCATTTCCCTTATAATCTCAAGCAGTTCATCCTTACGAACTGACTTAATTAATCCAAGTTCCTTTGATTGCAGACCAACCCAATCTTTTTCAAGAATGATTCCATAAGTTTCAACAAGTTCGTCGTCTTTAAAAACACGCAAGGTACTCGAAGCCCTGGTTACCCCCTGGCGATAATAGATAAACTTCCACTTTCGGATTTTTTTAATCAAATCGGTATTCGTTGTCGAAAACATTCTGGTTTTTAATTTGTGTGAAACATCGACCAGGTCTTCACCAGAAATGCGTATCACCACATGCCAGTCGTGGTTTTTAGGATCAATGAAAGCAAAGGGATGAATGGTATCGCCTTTCACCAGGGATGCAGGATCAAGCACCGCTACCTCCGGCCTTTCGGCAGGTTTTGTACATGAAAAACAACAAGCACAACAGGAAATTAAAACAACAAGGCGAAAACAGATTTTCATGTCAGGGGCTTTTTTTCGTAACACAATTTACGCAATTTATCATGTAGCACGAAACCTGACTATAATGTTGTTGAATGTCTTTTACATACTTAATAAAAACAAAAGGTCCAGCATTTGCTGGACCCTTATAAAAACTAATGAATGATCTTATCTACTGCCGGAAAATCTTACCGCGTTTAATGATTCTACCGTTTTTAGAAATCTGGTAAATGTAAAGACCTCTTTCAGTGAATATCTGGTCGTAAGACGCTGCAGTCCATTTATCGTTGTAGATTGGTTTTAAAGTTTCATTGTAAACAACCACGTGGCATTCGTTACAAGAAGTTAAATCACCCTGTTCAGACTCCTCTTCTTCACCTTTAGTGGTTTCAATTTCCGCTGCCATGGCCATACGTCCTGACGAAGCTGTGGAACCCTCCTTATAAACAATCCTGACATGGTCTATCTCGCGATATCCAAGGCTATTATAAACGGTAAGCTTGAAAGCTTTAGTCGAAGGATTTGTAACACCACTTATGGTAAGTGTTGCCGTATTGGCATTTTTAATATCTACTGGTGTGCCGGCAACCTGTATCCATTCATACGATTCTATTGAAGTTCCAGACGGTGTACTTACCTCAGCGCTTATGTCGACAGAACTCACTGGCAGTTCAACAGTTCGGTCCGGTCCCGCATCTGCTGAGAATGGCCCTATTTCAATCGGTGAGGCTTCCGGCTCATCATCCGATGGTCGCACAGTAACCGTTATATCATCTGCATCCGTGGCAGATTTATTATCCTTCACCGTTAAACGGAACACATATGTGCCCACTTCTAAATCAGCTACATTAACTCTTGATTCTGTCGCATACGTCAAAGAGGCTTTCCCGCCGGAAACCTTCGTCCAACTGTAAGATACAATTTGTCCATCAGCATCCGATCCTGAACCTTGGAGGCTTACCGTGTTGATTGGAATTTGTATGGATGTATCATCGCCCGCATTCGCCACAGGAAGAATATTGGAATCACCATCCTGAGGTCTTACTGTTACCTTGACATCATCGGTACCAATGCCCCCTTTATCATCCTTAACAGTTAAACGAAAAACATACGTACCAGGTTCGAGATCAACGACATTCACTCTTGTGGTGGTCGCTACCTTTATCGTTGCATTGCCTCCCGAAACTTTCGTCCAGGTGTATGAAACTATTTCACCGTCTGAATCTGATCCGGCCCCTGGTAAACTTACTGTATTGATTGGTATTTGTAAAGATTTATCCGATCCGGCATTGGCAACAGGTGCAATATTTGTCGGTTCAGGATTTGGTTTTGTAACCACGGGAGCTTTCACTGTAACGGTTACATCGTCGGTATCTGTTGCGGATTTATCATCCTTCACGGTAAGTCTGAAAACATAAGTGCCTTGAACTAATCCGCTGATGTTAACCCTTGCACTTGTTGCGCCGCTTAAGGAAGCATTCCCACCAGAAACTTTTGTCCAGTTGTACGAAACAATGGATCCATCGGAATCACTTGCCGATCCCTCTAGTGTTACAGTATTAATGGGAATTTGAAGGGTTTTATCTGATCCGGCATTGGCAACAGGTGCCGTATTACTCGCCGCGTTTACCGTTACCTTAACATCATCTGACTTGGTTGCACCATTATTATCCGTTACGGATAAACGAAAAGTATATACACCTTCAACCAATCCTGAGGCTGTAACGGTTGCGGTACTGGCATTACTTAGTGTAGCTGCTCCTCCCGAAACTTTTGTCCATGCATAAGAAGAAATGCTCCCATCAGGATCAGAAGCGGTACCGGTGATTTTAATTGAGTTGGTGGGAAGCTGCACTGTCTTATCTAACCCTGCGCTTGCAGTAGGAGCTGCATTGCTCCCGCTGGACTTAACCGTTATGGTAATATCATCTGTATCAATTCCTCCCTTGTTATCTCTCACGAGTAATTTGAATACATAAGTCCCCGCGGAAAGATCGTTCACCGTGAGAAGGGAAGTCCGTGTTCCTTTTAATTTGGGTGTCGCTCCCGAAACCTGTGACCAGGAGTAATCGATAATAATCCCATCAGCGTCTGTTCCCGTACCTGTTAATACCGCTTTTGTCGTGGGCAAAATAATGGTCTGATCTGCGCCTGCTTTTGCTGTTGGTTTACTGTTGGAAGGGATTGTTCCGTTGTTATTAACCTGGGCCAGCATCCATTCATAAAGATCTGGATCCTGATACATCAGATAAGGATCATATGCTTTCGAATAAGCGTTGTGTCCGAGTCCTTTGTAAATTGAAATTTTTGCTTTTACAGATGCTCCGCAGTTGTTAATGGCATTCACCATGTTTACACTGCGACTCAACGGTATGGTGCGATCCTGATCACCATGAAATGCCCAGACCGGAAGATCAGAATCTGCTATGCCACATGCTTTACCGGTGTTATTTGTACTTCCTGCGACAGGTGCCACGGCAGCAAAATAATCGGGATAGTCCTGTGCTGTAGTCCATGCACCGCCGCCGCCAAGACTGGTACCGGTAAGATAAATACGGTTCGGATCAACCCGAAGATATTTACGCACGTGCTCAATTACCTCCATGACATAAGAGGAAGGCCAGTTACCATAGGAGTTCTTTAACTGAGGGCAAACCAGAATAAAAGGAAAATTTGTCCCCAGTCTCACAAATTTCGGGGGTCCATAGAATACAAGATCGGAGTAGCCCGTCTTTAAAACCGCAGGATCATTACTGGTAGGACCGCTCTGTCCTTTGCCATGAAGAAAAATAACGATAGGGTATTTATCATTGTTTTGATGATAATCGGGAGGAAGGTATTCAATATATCCTATCACTGACTTGGGTGTAGTCTTAAACACCTGCTCTTGTTGAGCAACACAGATAAGGGTTGAAAAAATCAGGCAGCACTGAATTAGGAAAGATTTTATCATTCGTTATAATTTTTTTAGGGCTATGGCGACCCAGAGACGAAAAAGTTAAGAAGACCAAGTGGACAACAATAGACAAAAGATCTGTTGGGCAATTCAGACTTTATGCATTGCGATATATTTAAAGTGAAAAAATAATTTACTGATTGTGAACGGGCGCAAATAAAATAAAATGGTTACGAATCGCGTTGAAGAAACCGACAAACAAACATTGTAACCGTTAAGGTTTAAAGAGAAACGTTGCGATAAGAAAACGAATACAAGCACTAGTTTTTCCGATGATTTATCGTTTCGAAAAATTAGTAGATGTTAAAACTCAAGGATATTTGAAACATGATAAACTATTGCGCTTCATAGAGAACGTAGTTGAGTATTCTAAATTTTTATTTCCACTTTATGTCTTAATGTAACTAGCGACAGTTAGACCATTGATCATCAGGCGTATCAACAACTTATTCTTCACCCAATAATTGCTCAACCCTCCGAACGCTTTTATTAAAGCTCGGTCGCCTGATTCCCAACGGATGGGTTATTCGCCGGATCAAAACCACACAAATCGGGAAAGGAGTTATTCGGCTTCGAGAAAACGCGGATCAATTTTATAGTGATCGTACTGCGTCAGGTTATTCTGTCTGATGATCGTTTCTAATAACCTGGTGTAAGAATTTCTACGTTCTGAATAATACCTGAGATGGGGAAGAAGCGCATACGGGTCAGAGGTTTTTAGCCGGGCCTGGCGTAAACCGCGATATGCCTTTGCCCGGGCCAAAACTTCAAAATAGTCAGTAACCGACATTGACAGATCATCATAAGAACGAAGGTATACCGTTCCGTCTTTACGTGGTTCAGCTGCTGCAATACGCGCTTTTGAAGAGTCTGATGACCAAATGCCGAAGATATTTCTGGCCTGAACAAAAAATCGTGACCTTCCCCAACCGGTTTCTATAGCAGCCTGCGCAAGCACAATGCTATTGGGCAGCGTTCCAATCCGAAGCCTAAGTTCTTCCAACGACTTTGCATTGTATCTCATTTTTAATTCGTCAAAAACAACGGAGTCCCAAGAATTCCAACTATTCTTTTCTGACAAAGAGTTCATCCTCACCCGATGCATGTCAACCTGATGTTTTGCTATCAGGATGGCCGGAAGTATGGCCGAAATAAAGGTGCTTTTTGCCTGGACAAAGGGAAGTCTATCCAAACCAGAAACATTGGTGTACAGGATAGGCTGAACGAGCGAATCACGAAGTGGAATAATCTGACTTAATGAATCTACACGAACTACAGTGGTCTGGACATTATAAATTTTATTTTTTCCACATGCGAAGAAAAAAATAAAAAGGCTGAATAAGAATGGGGTGTTCCAGCGGTTCACAGTCCTCAAAATCTTTTCCACGCTGACTCGTACAATTTAATTATGTGATTGAACGTCGGTGTTTACGAAACTATTTCATGCACGCGTCCCACCTGGCCATCCTCAAGACGCACTTTAATTCCGCGAGAGTGATGGGCGGAACTGGTGAGTATATTTTGTACAATACCATCCGTTGTTTTCCCGGACCGCTGATCTTTTTTTAGAATAATGCGCACCCGTAAACCGGGTTTTATATTGGCACGAACAGTTCCATCCATCAATGCATTCTTTTAATCCAGTTCTTATTGGCGTTCACGATAAGTTGCTTAGGATCTTTATGTTCATCCCACTTCCGTAGACGGTTATCTCCGCTGAAATTATAAAACAAGTACAATTTGCCTTCAATAATTTTGTAAGCTGTAGGATCAATTCTGACACGTTCTCCGGTCGTGGCCACGGTATAGGCACACCATCCACCATACATCGGCTCATACTTTGCGGGATTCTTTTTAAATTCATCACGATTCACTTCACTTGAGAAGTAATACATAATGCCTTTATAATCTGCTTTTATTTTTTCTGTGCCCTTTGCCGGTTTGCCCTTAAAGTAACTTACAGGATCAAAATTTCTTAAAGCGATAAAGTTTTCATTGTTAAAATTCCGGCGTCGTATGGCATTTTCCTGCTGTGCAAACGACGAAATACAAATCAGGCCGAATAGAATACTGAATATTATTTTCATTGCTTTTCCCTTTCTGATACAAAGCTGACAAATGGGCGGCAATACGAAAAACCAATCAGGTTTAACGTCGGAATGAGGCGATTATAGGTGAAGATCTCACTTTGAGTGTAATGATGGAGCGGTGCCCGAACATTGATTTGATTTTATCGCAACAAAATTATCTGCATCGTTTGAGCCTCTGTTTAAGCGCATCATTCTCCCTTCTGAGTTCGATAGCAAGTGAATACTGGCGCTCTCTTTCAATTTCATAATTCAACTCCACTTCATGCGCCGCCTGAAGCGCCTTTTTACACCGAGTTGCCTCGTCTCGCTGATACAGGGCATATACTGAGAGCACAATGAGTAAAGTGAGTAAGACAACGAACAAAAACTTGTTTAACATGTGGTTTTAACCGATTAAAAGCAGAATGTATGGGGTACGGGAGTAGGTGGCCGGTTGTAAGACCTAAGTGTAGCAGCTTACCGCGGATTATTTACAGGATACGTCCATAGAAACAAAAAGTTTTCCTTGTATTGGCCTAATTATTTTTATCAACTAAGAAATCGTTTGCAAACGCGCAAAAGAATATTTCTTAACTATTTAGTAAATTGATTTTTATCATACCAAGCCGATAACTGCTTTGAAACTTCGGGATCTGATCATTGGAAAAGAACTGATTGCGTCGCGCGCCGAATTCAAGCGATTGATGTTAACCGGATATCTTGCCCTAATCAGTATGATTGTCGCCGTCATTTACACGGTTCTTGACGTATCGAACAACGTCTATTACGCATTGCCAACCTACCTTATTCTCCTGATTATACCTGTAATCAGTTTAGTACTTATTCGCAAAAAGCATTTCAAAACAGCCAAAGTGATCTTAATGGCATCGGGTAACCTTGTTGTATTTTGGATTGCCTTGAATGATCCGCTTGAAACGGGCGTGTATTTGTTCTTTATTCCCGCTGCCATTGGTTCATTCGCCATGCTGGCATTTGAACATTATAGGACCGGGATTGCACTTGCCTGCATGACGACCCTTCTTTTCCTTATTGCTTTTTACGGCGACTTTCGTCCGATGCAGTTACCACGACCATCCGATCAATACATTAAGACGAGTTTTGTTGCCAACTACTTTATTTCACTTACGGTCTCCGTACTTATCGTTTACTTTTTGATGAACCTCAACAAGGTATCTGAAACACACCTGATGCGAAAGAACAGACAACTTCAGAAAGTTAATAAGGAGCTGGACCGTTTCGTTTACAGCGTGTCTCACGATCTTCGTTCGCCGTTAAGTTCCATTCTTGGTTTGATCAACATTGCAAAACTGTCCAATGATCCTGGCGAAATGAACCATATCCTAACGTTAATCCAGGGAAGGGTAAATGCACAAGATCATTTTATCCGGGAGATCATTGATTACGCACGCAATGCACGAACAGAAACCACCATAGAAACCGTAAACCTGCAGCAGCTCACAAACGAAGTAATTGATAGTCTTCGATTCAACCAGGATGCGAACCGAATCGATTTTCGGAACACTATTCCGGTCGATCACAATGTTCAATCCGACCGTATCAGGTTAACCATAATCTTAAGCAACCTCATCAGCAATGCCATCAAGTACCACGATTTCACAAAAGATTTTCCCTTTATCGAAATTGGAATAAACGAAACTCAACCAGGCTTTTTTGTTCAGGATAACGGGATCGGTATGCGCCCTGAAAATCAGAAAAAAATCTTTAATATGTTCTACCGTGGCTCAGACCGGTCTACCGGCAGCGGCCTGGGTTTGTTCATCACACAGGAAGCAGTAATTAAACTAAATGGTTCAATTGAAGTAGAATCAACCCACACAAAAGGCAGCATTTTCACGGTGCGATTGTGAATTCCTCTGGCATAGTAGATCTTATCATGGGGAAGGATGAAATCTTAAGTCAGCAAATGTGTGAACCGATAACACCACACTACAACGCTTCCGCCTGGAAGACAAGTTGTATTCCCACTTTTAGACGCGTCCTGTCGTTTGGCAATCTTGGGGAATTGCAGGTATAATTTTTTACGGTGACCTGTAGACCCATGCTTTCAACCATGCTAACGAAAACCACCCTCCTTTTATCATTCTCCCTTTTCTTTCTGTTCGCGAATGCGCAGGTAAAACCGGATTACTTATACAACACAAATATGCCGTACGGTACGCTTGATATCCGAACCAGCATTTCAGCTTCACAATATTACTATTTAGAGGAAGGAATTACCTTTAGCTTCCGCGAAAGCGCACCCGGCGTAAAAACCAATACATATCTTGATTTGACGCATTGGGATACAAGCCCTTATGGTGAAGGAAACATGCGCATGAAGAACGGTGCCACTGACCAGTTTGTAATGAACTACCGGTTATTACAACCGATTGAATATTCGTCAACTTATGAGAATGGATATCCATTAATTGTCCTCATGCATGGCGCCGGAGAACCCGGTAATTGTTATTACGAGGACTGTTACCATGCCGATTGGGATTATGATCCCAATGCTAATGATCCGCCAGCACCTACAGCAGCAGATCATCGGCTCCTGAATAACGATGACCATTTGAATATCGGAGCAGGTCCCCATCTCGATGCCCGTAACCGCGCTGGTAACAAATTGCCTGATGACCCAACCTTACCCGACCGTGCTTTTCCGGGGTTTGTACTCATGCCGCAAATGTTTAACATCTGGGATTCACTGTCCGTGGAAAATATGATTCGCCTTGTCCAACTCCATTGTGAAAAGTATAATATCGATGAGAACAGAATATATATTCATGGATTATCCATCGGCGGATATGCGACCTACGAAGCCATTAAAAGAGCACCATGGCTTTTTGCTGCCGCGCTACCAATGTCGGCAGTACGGGAAGCCGGAAACATTTTTTATCACCAACTCCAAAGTAAGGTTGTTCACATTCCAATCTGGGCATTTCAAGGTGGCGTTGATCCGGAACCAACACCAGCTTATACAGAATCTCTGCTGAAAAAATTTGAGGACAACGGTGGTCTCACCAAATATACTATTTACCCGACCGCGGGTCACAATGTCTGGAACCTGGCGTATGGAGACCAGCATTTTTTCTCCTGGATGTTAGCTAAAAACAAATCGGACATCCATCCCTTATTTAATTTAAAAACGATCGACAGAGGCCAAAACGCGTATCCGATGTTAACGCTGGCAGAAGGGTTTCTCGCTTATCAATGGGAAAAAGATGGTGAAACAATAGCAGATGCTACAACCAATAAACACAAAGCAGTTGAGCCTGGTGCATACCGCGCAAGATTTAGCAGGATATCTTCGTCCCCTGCAGAAAACGAATGGAACAAATGGTCTTCCCCTGTTACTGTAACGGAGGGTACGATACCACCAGGCGAAGTTCCACCTGTCATAACGGGAATCAGCAATCAGGAGAACTTTACATTTTCCGTTTTTCCTAACCCTGCCATAGGTGAAAAAGTTGTTATTAATTTCGAGCAATCGTTTCGCGGACCTTTTTCAATTGAATTAGTAGATGCCTATGGTCGTGAACACGTTCGTATGGGTGGCACAAGCAATCAACAGGTCATGGAGTTACTGCTATCCCCCGCAATTGCTGAAGGCGTTTATCTTTTGCGAATACACAATGGCCAATCAACCCATTCAAAACGAATTACGATCCTTCGTTAAAATCACACACGTTATTCTGATTGGATTGTGTATAAATGGGCACAGCGTTGTTGACTTTTTCAGCAGTTAAAACGATTCATAAAAATTTCTGAAAATCAAATCATTCCAAATACCGCGTAACCTGTATGTCCGGGCGGTTTTTTTCTTATTATCTGGTTTTTCAATCGCACTGTCTTTTTTGGTACAAAAGTTTATCTGTAAAAGGAAACATGTCACATTTAAACTGATACATTATGAAAAAAATATTCTTAATCACATGCGCTGCATTTCTTTTCAGCATAGGCGCAATGGCACAAGTACAAGATGATAATAACGCAACCGACAATAGCTTGCGGGATGATGTTAATCAAACTGAAGAACAAATCGAAGACACTGGCGATGAAGTTGAACGGGATGCCGAAAACACCAGCGATCAACTCCGTAATGATGCGGAAGATGCCGGGGAGGATGTTGAGCGTGGCGCTGAACGTGCTGGTGATAATATCGAACAAGGCGTTGAAAGAACTGGTTCAGAAATAGAAGAAGGTGCAGCGGAAACCGGCAATACCATTGAAGAAGGGGCCCAGGATACAGGCAGTGCCATTGAAGAAGGTGCTGACGATACTGGTAATGCTATCGAAGAAGGTGCAGAAGATACTGGTAATGCTGTAGAACAAGGCGCGGAGAAAACAGGTGATGCCATGGATCGTGGCGCAGAACGAACAGGTGATGCGATCAATGAAACCACTACTGATGATGATACTCAAATGGACGCGAACACTAACGATGAGAGCCGTCAGCAAGGAATCGCCTCCGGACCCGAGATTGAAGTAATAGAATCAAAAGAAGGACCGATGAACGAGGTGGTATATGAACATAAAGGCAAAATGTTTTACGTAGACCGTGAAAAAGAAGAAATCGTTAAAGTTGAAGACGAATCAAGCCTTAACGATGTTGGTGAAAACAAAATCATCACCAGCAACGAAAGGGAATAACAATGGATTAACAAAACTATTATAGTTCTTAAAGAAAAGGATCATGGCTTCGGCTATGATCCTTTTTTTGCTAATCAACAGTAAAGACGAGGTACGAGGTACGAGAGGTACTCAATATAGTGACTTAACATGTCCAGGGGTAAAAATGAGATGAAGCGTTTTAACCATCCCCGTTCAGCCATTCGCTGAACATCCCCCTTAATCAAGGCCTTAATCAAGGAGGGCAATTCGTGTTGTTCCATCTTTCAAGTATGGCCAGGAACATTCAAACAATCTCGCTATCGCGTCGTTTTCAGAGAAACCTCAACCTCAGACATCAAACTTCAAACAATGTCGTAACCTCCTCGTTATTGGACACCAACTTTGAACCATGAACTTTGAGCTATGAACAATAACGACCACTGAAGCAACGTTTTAACCGGAATTCCGTCTTTGATAAACCACGTATCAAAAAAGATGAATAGTTTGTATCGCTTTTACGTATGCTGTGAATAAAACGGGTATTATAGTAAGGCCCTTAGCCATAAATCATGAAACCGCTTGTAATCCTGACGCTAACCTGCTGCTTAAGTTCTGCTTTTGCGCAAGACGAGAATGCAAAAGGATTATCAAAAAGCCAACGACCGGATACCCTAAAAACATATTCAACTGCACGAATCCAGGGAGAGCCTCCGAACATCGATGGCCAACTTAATGATGCGGCGTGGAATCAGGTCTCTTGGGGAGGCGGAGATTTTCGTCAGCTTGATCCGGACAAAGGAAAGCCTGCTTCCGTACAAACCAAATTCAAGATTCTGTATGATGACAAAAATCTTTATGTAGGCATACGGTGCCTGGATCCGAAACCGGATAAAATAATGAAACGGATGTCACGACGCGACTCCTTTGAAGGCGACATGGTTGAAATTAATATCGATAGCTATTACGATAAAAGAACCGCATTCTCTTTTACGGCTTCTGTTTCCGGGGTAAAAGGAGATGAATATGTCTCTAATAATGGTGACAACTGGGATCCGGGATGGGATCCGATCTGGTATCTTAAAACACGTATTGATGCTGAAGGGTGGATTGCAGAATTCAGAATTCCACTAAGCCAACTCAGGTTTGCAAAAAAAGAAGAACTGCGTTGGGGTCTCCAGATCACAAGGATTTTTTTTCGTAACCAGGAACGATCCATCTGGCAATACATTCCTCCGGATGCTGGTGGATGGGTTCACCTTTTCGGTGAAATGAATGGCATCAAAGGGATTAAACCGCAAAAGCAACTTGAGGTCCAGCCATTCCTCGTTACACAGGCAGAAAAATTTCAACGTGAAAAAGAAAACCCTTATCAGACGGGAAAGGCAGCTTCTATAAATGCCGGCCTTGATGCAAAGATCGGCCTTACCAGCGACATCACCCTCGACCTTTCCATCAATCCGGATTTTGGTCAGGTGGAAGCCGACCCGTCTCAGGTAAATCTTTCCGCATTCGAACTTTACTTTCGCGAACAACGACCGTTTTTTACTGAGGGAAATAACACTTTGAACTTTCCTGTTAGCGTTACCAACAACAACAATTTATTTTACTCACGCA
>Ga0196965_1000718_pt1 | contig 16202 bp, 8 predicted proteins | sample S1_20metaG_FD_148668 | JGI IMG/M metagenome (GOLD analysis project Ga0196965, IMG submission 148668) | Soil microbial communities from Anza Borrego desert, Southern California, United States - S1_20 | ecosystem: Environmental > Terrestrial > Soil > Desert | place: USA: California | collected... | reverse complement strand
GCTCCATGATCCTATCGATGCGACGCATGCCCATCAGGATCACTACCGTTGCGTTAGATTGTGCAGCCAAAGCAATATCTGAACTGATCTCACCTGTTTTCGTGGTACCCGTAACCACCCAGAAGCTTTCGCTTATACCACGCGCGGTTACTGGTATTTGCAACGTAGCCGGTACTGCAATTGCACTACTGATTCCCGGAACAACCTCAGTTTCGATTCCATGCGCATGTGCGAAATTCAGCTCTTCAGATCCACGTCCAAAAACAAAAGGATCTCCTCCTTTCAGACGAACCACATGACCATAAAGATATGCCATCTCTACAATGAGGTCATTAATTTCCTCCTGGCTAAATGAATGCGCATTGGCACGCTTTCCCACAGACAACGTTGGAATACCTTCCGGGATGAAATTCAGTATCTCCTGGGAGACCAATGCATCAAACAAAACAATATCAGCTTCCTTCAACACGCGGATGGCTTTAAGCGTAATCAATTCCGGATCGCCTGGTCCCGCTCCTACTAAAGTTAAGCGCGGTTTTTTGCTGTAAGTAAAAACCGTTGTGATCATTTGGTTACGGTTTCTTTTTCATTCCTGAAGACCACTACATCGGCGATAAATTTTTTAGCATCCTCCAGGTAAGAGATTGCGAATTCTTCTGTTGGCTCGTTTTTGTTAATCCGCAATACGAATTCAACAAAATCAGGTGCGAATGTAAAGAGTCCGGTATCTACAAACTCTTTCTGGAAGTCGTTCATCACCTGAATCTGTGTGCTTGATCTTTTATCGCGCGTTAACAACAATGCTTTCGCGGTATTGATGAGAGAACTGTAACTATGATAGATTGAATCAGCATATTGTTTTTCCCGTATGGTTTCTATCGCAAATTCAATTTTCTCTTCAGAGTCAGCCAGTAAAGTAGACACGAGGTCGATCATTACACCAGCACATTCACCGACAGAAGTGTGAAGTATAAAATTTTTATCACCACCCCAGTCAATGTAATCAGTCGGAACCACACTGGTAAGGTCGCCCAATGGTTTTAGCAATGTGTAAAAGTAATTACGACCGAGGCGTTTGAAATAATCATGATAGTATTCACCATCCAGGGAATTGGCTTCGTAATCATTTAAAAGTATGCGCAGTGCATCAGGTCCACGTTTACTTGGGATCTTAATGATCTTGTCGGAGATGATAGCCTCTCCGTTACCCAACTTACCGCCACCGAGTAAAACGATCAAAGCAGGTAGTACCTTGCCTTGCTTATCTTTTATGGTACTTCCGTGTAATCCAATTCCTGCTAACCCGTGTTGACCACAAGAGTTCGGACAACCACTGATCTTAATTTTTATATCCACATTAAAAATGAGATCAGGATATTCTTCGCGAATTACTTTTTCCAATGCGACTGAGACATTTGTGCTGTCCGAGATCGCCAGATTACATGATTCTGTACCAGGGCATGCTGTGATATCTGCCACACTGTCGAAGCCAGGTTCTGCTAAGCCCAGGTTATCCAAGGCAACATACAAAGGTTTCAATGCTTCAGGACGAACAAACCGTATCAGATATCCCTGGTTTATCGTTACCCGCATTTCGTTGGAAGCATATGTATCTACAACATCAGCGAATTTTCTGGCTAAAGCAGAAGACATATTTCCCAACAATAACTTGACGTAAACGCCGAAGAAACCTTCCTGCTTTTGTGTAATGACATTGGTTCTTCTCCACCGTTCAAATTTCGTCAGGTCTTTAATTTCAACATCTGCAACAGGGACTTTATCCGGAATTATAGCCGGAGGAAGAATATCTAAATTGATCGGGTATACTTTGTGCTTTATGGCTTTCCATTCTTCGCGAACCAGCTCCATGGTTTTTTCGAGTCCGATGTCAGTGATCAAAAACTTAAAGCGTGCTTTCATCCTACGGTTTCGTTCGCCATAACGATCGAAGACGCGCAGGACAGCTTCGGTCAAAGGAATCACCTGATCTTCCGGAAGGAAATCGTAAGCCTTTAACGACAACGTCGGATTTGCACCAAGCCCGCCGCCGATCATCACTTTAAAACCACGTTTACCATCCACGATTTTAGGAATGAAACCAAGATCATGAATAAAAGAAAATGCTGTGTCGTCATCACTGGAAGAAAACGAAATCTTGAATTTTCTTCCCATCTCCTGGTTAACCGGATTACGAAGTAAATATTGAAACGTCTCGTACGCGTAAGGTGAAATATCAAATGGTTCTTTCGGATCAATACCTGCCAAATCAGACGCAGTTACGTTACGAACCGTATTACCACATGCTTCACGAATGGTAATATCGTCCTGCTGAAGTTTGGTCCAAAGTTCCGGTGTACGGTCAAGACTTACAAAGTGTATCTGGATATCCTGTCTGGTGGTAGCATGAAGATTACTACTTGCATATTCATCAGAAATGTCTGCAATCCTGCGAATCTGTCTTGTGGTAACCCGTCCAAGTGGCAATTTGATCCGCACCATCTGCACACCTGGCTGGCGTTGGCCATAAATCCCGCGCACCAGACGCAGGCTTCTGAATTTATCGTCATCGATTTTTCCATCGCGAAACAGCCTGATCTGTTTTTCAAGATTAATAATATCGCGGGATACAACCGGGTTGTTCAAATCTTCAAGTTCTGAGCGAAAGCTTTCCATAGCTAAGGGCTGTTAGTTCGGTTTTAGTTATAAATAAAAGAGCCTTTCCCGTTGTCAGGAAAGGCTCGTTGTATTTGTTTTTTTCTATTAGTTAGAACAATGCAACGTTCCATATTCCTTCACCAGGCATATTTGTTTACAGCAACACTTATTGATCGCATTTAATTTCTCGCCGATATAGGAAGACATTCTTTTCATATAGTACAGCGAAAGTAGCCGTTGTGCATCTAAAATCAAATCAATCATTAATAAAAATTACTTGTTTTTGCCTTAACAGGTGTTAGTATTAACCTGCAAACGATGCCGGGATAAGATCGGTTGTTAATTATTTGTTAATGTTTGATAATAAAATACGACCGCTAGTTCTGCATTAATAACCTGAACAGGCTACATTAAGTTTCTGATTCTGTAATCAAATGTATTATTATGGCCAATGCCCCAACGTTCCTGGTCATCAGTGGGAAACGTTGGAGTATCGGGAGCAGTTAACGATAAAATTACTCTGGCCATGCGTCATTAGCCGAAGTGGCATACAAACCCAGCAAGGTTCCTGTGAATCCTCCTGCTACGTCTGTAGAAAGAATGTCTCCGGAAACAGTATCGCCCACGCGTGCAAAATCGTCTTCGCCTACTGCATAACTAAAGACATAATCATCTCCATTTGCTTCTATTTTTAATCTGATAGGGCCGTCGATGTCAATCCTGGTGCTTCCCACTATGTTGGAAATTACTTCACGACTTCGAATTGATTTTTTTTCATTTCGTTGCAAGACGACAAAATAGTCATTGCCCTTCCGGGTAATTCCAAACACATAGTTGAAAGCTTCACTTTGAAGACACACAAGGCCGGCCAGGTCTTTTTCGGAAGCAGGTTTATAGTTTATTGTTGAAGTAAATGAAAAACTGCTATGCTGCTGTCTGTAAAAAAGCGTCGAAGTTGGCTTAAGTTCCTTGATGTTTGTTTCAAATGGAGTTATCTGTAGTCCATTTTTTGTCTTTGAGATAAACGCTTCACGAGGACCACGAAGTCCTATCCAGCGGTAGTCCAGTTTATCGGACACGAATTTTTCGGTGAATGTGAAGTTGCCATTAGGAAAAAATCCTTCCTCACCTGTTTTATTTTGTACACCTCCCGGCATTTTCAATTTAGGCTCCATAGGAATTAATCCGTTTTCAAAAACAGGATAAGTGCCAGACCAATCAACAGGAAGAATGAAAGTTTCGCGACCGCTATTTACGCGACCTTTCTCGTTTGGACGTATGGCGAGAAATACGCCATAGTATTTGTTATCCGGTCCGAGTACGAGGTCCGCGTGGCCAGCCCAGTCTACTTTATTAGATCGATTTTTATCGAGGTACCGTTGGCTGAGGATGGGATTTGAAGGTGCAGGCTTGTATGGTCCATTCGGATTTTCACTTGTAAAGATCACTTCACTGTGCCATCCTCCGGTACCACCTTCGGCACACATCAAATAGTAAATTCCATTCTTTTTATAGATGTGGGGCGCTTCAATCCAGATCGGCTTTTTTGAAAGGTCAACACCGCCATCCACAATAATTTTATCTGTACCTGATATGATCTTGTCATTTTCAACATCATATTCCCAGACCTTAATTACACGGTGACCAGAATAAAGTTCTTTCCCTTTGTCAGGTGCATCGTTGTGAACAACATACCCTTTCCCATTATCATCGAAAAAAATAGACGGATCAATTCCTTCGAAGGGAAGTTTTATCGGCTCACTCCATCCCTTCATCGGATCTTTTGTTTTCACTACAAAGTTTCCTAAGCCTCCCGCGAACGCTGTGGTAATCATGTAGAAGGTATCATTATTCGGATTGTATGTAATTCCCGGCGCGTAAACACCTGCACTTATTCCGGTATCGTGTACATCCAACTGCGAAGTACGGTCAAGCACGTGTCCTATCTGTTTCCAGTTGACAAGATCGTTTGAATGAAAAATAGGAACACCAGGAAACATAGCAAATGAAGAACAAACCATGTAGTAGTCATTGCCTTTTCGCGTAATCGCGGGATCAGGATAACACCCCTGTAAAATTGGATTGTAAAACTCATCCGCTTTCAGTGGGTGGTCCTTGTATATTTTGTCGTTACCCTGGTATACGGCATTTGAAAACACCGGGGCTTTATTTGGTTGTTTTCCCTTTGATTGGCCGGTTACGTCAAACCCTATCAGGCAGACCAAGACACAAGCTATTAAAATAATCGACTTTCCTCTTTTCATGCTTAGTTATTAGTTAATATTTTCTTCGTTATAATTCAAACCAGTTACGATTTTATCTATCAATACCTGCCGATCCTTCAGCAGAACGTCTCCACATTAAATGTCGGGTATGACCGGACCTACTGTAACACGCCAGATGCCGAGGGAATCTTTCTTCATTACAGCAGGTTCTTTTAAAAATTGACCACGCAGTTTACACTTCTTTCGCATTTGGCGCGAGATAGCTAAACGTAACAGTGTTGTCGGTGTTGACCTTCGGCGAAATTACAAATGGACCACGTGGTGGTTGTGCCTTTAAATTCATATGCGGTATCGCCACCATCAAGAGGGTCAGCAGGAAAGTGATCCTTACCATTATATGCACGTTATTTTTCATAAAGGTTTTATGTATTGACATTAAGTACTGATTATTCTTGCTCCGGATTATTCAAAAGTTATCCAGTCAGGAACAAAGTTTGAATCATATCTAAAACTTGACTGAGACGATTGGAAGAGCATGATATTTTAAAGCCGATTTTAAGAGGTAATTGTTTTTTAAGTCATCATTTCGCCAGGAACACCAGCGTCTGTCCTTCTTTTGTTTCTATATCATATAAGAAGGTCTTTCCAACAGATGTATCAATTTTTGCATCCGGTGAGATGACCGGTTCAGCGATTGAATTCAGATGAAACAAGGGATTTGGATTTTCTCCAACGGCTTCCTTCAAAGAACCCTTTGACACCCTTAATTCAGTGTTGGCTCTCAGTCGGAGATTTCCTCCCAATGTTGACTTGATGATAACTTGGGTGAGCTTTCCATCGCTCCATTGCATGTCGCTAAGCTCGAATCCCCCGTGTGCGCGTAAGCCACCGATGTTTCCTTTATCCCATTCATCGGGTAAGGCAGGTAAGAGATGAATAGCACCATCAGCACTTTGCATGAGCATTTCTGCAATGCCCGACGTACATCCAAAATTTCCATCAATCTGAAAGGGAGGATGCGCATCAAAAAGATTATTATAAGTACCTCCGCCACCGGGATTCGTCCCTACGGGAGTAAGTTGATCTTTAATCAGCTTGAGCGCGCGATTGCCATCCAGAAGCCTTGCCCACCAATTTACCTTCCAGCCCATTGACCAACCGGTTGAAATATCACCACGGTGGGTTAGTGTAGTTTTTGCAGCGGAATATAATTCAGGTGTACGATATGGTGATATCTGTGAGGAGGGAAACAAACCATAAAGGTGAGAAATGTGTCGGTGTTCATCTTCAGGGTCATCGATATCTTCGAGCCACTCCTGTAGTTGTCCGTGACGACCTATATGCATCGGTGGTAGACGCAACAACATTTTTCGAAGTGTATCGGCAAATACTTTATCCTTTTGCAATAACTCAGCTGCGCGGATTGCATTACTGAAAACATCGAAAACAATCTGGTTGTCTATCGTTGTGCCGGCATCAAGAGACGAACCACCATGTGCCTTTGGTGCGTTCTCCGGAGATGTACCTGGATTAACAACGAGCCAACCGTTATCCGGATGCTCAACTAAAAAATCAACATAGAACTTTGCCGCGTCTCTTAACACTGGATAAACTGTGCCGAGATACGCGATGTCACCATTATATAAGAAATGGTCCCAAAGGTGTTGGCTGGTCCATCCGCCACCTGCGTTCCAACATCCCCAGAAAGCACCATCCACAGCACCGGTAGTCCGCCAGATATCAGTATTATGATGTGCCATCCATCCACGTGCACCATACATTACGCTGGCAGTTTCCTGGCCGGTGACAGCCAGTTCTTTTACCATCTTGAGAAACGGCTCGTGAAGTTCAGCGAGGTTTGTTTTCTCCGCCGGCCAATAATTCATTTCAGCATTGATGTTGATCGTGTACTTGCTGTCCCAGGGCGGATTCATTCGGTGATTCCAGATTCCCTGGAGATTCGCGGGCTGACCACCCGGTTGTGATGACGATATCAGCAGGTATCTGCCATACTGAAAATACAGCGCGACAAGGTGTGGATCAGTAGCGTTTCTAAACCTCTTTAATCGCTCATCGGTAGGTAGTTGCACAGCGTTGATTGCACCAAGATCAAATTTTACCCTGTTGAAGTACTTCTGATAAGCTTTGGTGTGTGATTTAGCAATGTCTTTAAAAGCCTTTGCAGATGATGTACGAAGTAGCGCATCAACTCTTTTGTTTTCGTCGCCAGTCAAATCTTTATAACTGTTGAAGTTTGTTGCTATGCCGATGTAGATTGTTACAGCATCTGCATTGTTCACAACGAGTGATGTATCAGTAGATGAAACCAGGCCGCCTTCGGTTTTAAGACGCGCAATCGCCTTGAAGCGAACGTTGCCTTCAACTCCTTCGTGGTTTGTTGTTACGCCGGCAAGTGTGAGGTCGTTACCTGAGGTTCCGGTATTCGATCGTGGTTGCGGACTGGAAAATTCTGCGATGCATGATATCTGTCCTTTAGCAGAGGCAGAAAGCCTGATTGCAATTACACCCTCAGTAAGAGAAGTTAAAACTTCACGACGATAGGTGATATCGCCAATGGTATAGGTTACCGTTGTAATGGCACTCGCAATATCAAGTTCTCGCTTGTAATTGGTGTATTGTTGATGACCTGGAAAATACAATTCCAGATTGCCAACAGGTTGAAACATTTGACCATGAGAAGATTTTGAAATGATTGTCTTATTGGCAATGGCTTCCGCCTCCTTGTGCTTTCCTTCGAAAATAAGTCTTCTTATCTCCTGAAGCGACTCCAGGGCTTTTGGATTATCGTTTCGATTTGGGCTCCCGCTCCATACCGTGTGTTCATTCAACTGAATTGTTTCATTCTCTACATTGCCATAAACCATTGCGCCTACTTTTCCATTCCCGATGGGAAGGGCATTCTCCCAAACTTCTCCCGAAGGCTCGTCATACCAAAGCCTTAAATGCGATGTAGTATTTTGCGACAATACACCGGCCAACTTTAGTGTGAGTAAGAATGTTAAAAGCAATGATCTCATATTATTTAAAATTTCGCATCTAATTTACTATGTCAAAGGCTTAAATATTGAACCAGCCTTTCGTTATTATTGCTAATGTGCGGCAGATGTTTCTTCATTTCGCAAATGGAACATCGACTGTAACTGTGAAGCTTTTGCAATAATACCGCAGAATAAACATCTAAACGACCATGATAATTTTTACTTAACATAAAGATTGAGACAAATTACGATGACAGATCGCATCAATTCATATTCGTTGGTGTAATATTATCGCGTCTGCTCAGGCTGATCAATAGCGCCCCAGCGAACTTGCCCAGTTCGACGAGCACTTGATTTTCTTTACCTTTCCTGCACGTTACCCAAAATTCATTTCTCTTTGCGTTTGAAGTATTTGAAGAAGTAAAAGCCAGCGCTGTTACTTCTTCGGTAGAAAAAATAATTCCATCAGGCATCGGCAATAACGAACCGAGAATCTCAGCTATGTCCGCCCAGGAATTCTGCACATCATGGGTATTTAGAACAAACTTATCGGCGTCGGAAAGTCTATTATGTTGAAGTGCCTTATGATATCCGGAAAGCAAGTTTGCGTGCCGCGTTTTATCCAGGTCGACAGACATATAAGCTATTTTGCGACAACCTTTTTCAATAAGGTGGTTCGTAAGTTCATAAGCGTTTTGGAAGTCACTGGCCTGTTTCCTTGGAAGACTGGGAAGCATGGAGGATGCTTCAATAACAAGCACAGGAACATCCAATGCTGTAAATTGATCAAGTGACGGGTACTCCTGAAAATAAGCGGAGGTAACCAAGATTCCGTCTACACTTTGATTTCTAAAATTTTCGAGGTTACTGGCGCGAAGTTCAGGATTGTTCATTGATTGATGAACAATTATACTATGCCCCAATTGCCTCGCCGTTGTTTCAGCTCCTGACAACACGCTCGACGCAATGGTCGTATTAAATTGGGTGACCATTGCACCCAAAAGAAAGCTCTTTTGAGATCGTAATCTACTGGCTAAGGCATTTTTCTGATATCCCAACTCATTGGCTACCTGTTCTACCTTTGACCGCGTTTGTTTGGTCACAAGTTCAGAGCCATTGAGTGCCCTGCTGATCGTGGAAGCTGAAAGATTTAAAACTTTAGCAATATCGTAAATAGTGACTTCGTTCCTACTACCCATATGACCGTCTGTGAAATGTTACTACTTGAAAAGCAATGGTGCGAACTCGAATAAATTGTTTCGCCATACTGGCCAGGTGTGACCACCGGGGTATTCACTGTATTGATATTTTATCCCGATTTCATCAAACCTTTTCAGCATAACCTTACAATTCTCATAAGCAATATCTTCCTTACCGCCCATTGCGACCCAGAAGAGTTTTATATCGTTATTAATCGCCCCGACATGATCTTTCATGAAAGCGTACTGTGGCCCAGAAAGTGTGTTGTTATTGGCAAACCATCCAGAACTAAAAACACCCAGATAGGAGAACATCTTGTGATTTTTAACACCCGCGTATAATGTTTGCAGTCCACCCATGGACAATCCAGCCAGCGCTCTTTTGCCGGGACTCGTTTCAGCCTTATAGTTTTCTTCAACAAAAGGTATCACCACCTGCTTAAGCTCATTTTCAAAAACCTGTAGTGAACGTTCACCGAAAGACCTGATGCCGCCTCCGCCTGTGTTACCATCCATCATGACGATCAGCATTGGTTTTGCCTTTCCTTCAGCAATGAGATTGTCCAGAATCAAATCTGTTTTGCCTTGAGTCGACCAACCTCTTTCGTCTTCTCCTCCACCATGTAATAAATACAACACCGGATATTTTTTGTCAGAGTTCTGGTCATATTCAGCAGGTGTGTAGATGTAGAACCGTCTCCATTCATTGAATACATTTGAATAATAACGCTTCATGCGTATTTCTCCGTGCGGCACATCGTTAAGCGCATAAAACGCTCCATTCCTGGATGGTATTTCAATACCAGACGCCATCCGTCCCATACCGTAAAATGTTTCGCTTGACGGATCAGCCAGAGCCACACCATCAATAATGAGAGAATAGTAGTGAATACCTTCGCTGATTTTATCTGTCGTAACGGTCCAAACTCCTTCAGCGTCTTTTGTCATGTCGTATTTTTGCCCAAGATCAATTTGCACTTGCTGAGCATCTGGCGCTTTGATTTGAAATATCACACGATTATCTGGAAGTACCTGTGGATATTTTGCCGATCTGACATTTGTAGATGCTGGAGAACCCAAAACGGTAAGTGAAGAAAATTTTTCAGAATTGACAGGTTTGAAGAGCAGTTGAGAAAACATATACAAGTCATTCTTCCAAACGTTAAAATCATGTCCACCTGGCTCCACATAGTAAACATGTGGTACACCCTTTTTAAAAAGGTAGTCATGCGTACGCTTGCTGAAATTGATCAATCCATCTGCGTCGCCGCACGAAATCCATAATAGTTTCAATTTTGCTTTTGCTTCTTCCGGATCAGGGATCAGCAGTTCCGGCTGCTTCGTATTTGGTGCTGATGAGAAACCACCGACCCATGCGAACTTGTCAAGATTGCCTAACCCGAAATTTAATGATTGACCGCCACCCATTGACAGGCCAGCGATTGCCCGATGTTCACGATACGTATAAGCCGCATATTTTTTTTCAACGAAAGGAATCAGATCGTTAAGCAAATCCTTTTCGAATGTACTAAAGGCCTGCACCTTCAGACTATCGAAGATATTACCAGTCGCGCGATCGTCTTTCATTGCCCGCCCATTGGGCATTACGACAATCATTGGAGCTAACTTTTTGTCAGCATAGAGATTATCCAGAATAACAGGAACATTAGCACCATTTAGCCATTCCTTTTCATCACCACCAATTCCATGAAGGAGATACAAGACGGGATACTTCTTATTCTTTTTGTATCCCGGAGGTTTGTACACAAGTGCCCGCCGCGTTGTGCCAACGGTTTTTGACGAATATGAAACAGTATCCAGTTTACCGCGGGTAATTTCGTTGCGTGGTTGATCGAAACCAGTTGGCGCATATTTTTCGATCTCTTGAGCAATGGCTCCACAAACCAACATTGAAAATATCAAGATTAAAATTCTGTTTTTTTTCATTTGCCTTTTCTAATTACTAGTTGTTCGTATTGTTTTTACACTGCCTATTTCCCCGTGCTCATGTATTTGTCACGATCTGGAAATAGGCGGTGAGACTATCCGATTGTTCGAAGTCGCCATCACCGCACTAACCCAAAACAAACTAAAGTGACAGTCTTTAGTTTATTATTTTTATTACCTGATCAATGATTATCTAAAAATCCCAACGCATGTGATTTGGTACTAACACTATTGGATAAATTGTTATTGGATAAATTGTCGTTTATCGAAAGTGTTCTTCTACCACCCATTGAATCGAACACTACAATTTTGTCGACTCCTTCAGGGATAGAAACAGTTCTCGGTGATTGTGAGAGGTAAGACTCTCCGAAGTAAAATTCTACTTTTCGCTTGGCTCCATTTGTAAAATGAAATTCGGCATACAAATCGCTTTGTTTTAGTTTTATAAATGAACCTTCACGTTTAGAAGCATATAAAAACGCAACGATATCATCTTGATTTTGTGTAGCTAAGAAAAGTTCTTTGTTCTTTACAGGAAGAGAAACTAATGCTTTAGCATCCCCGTCAACGCTGAATCCTGAAAAAGTTACATCCAGTGACTTGAAATTTCCCTTCCCATCACCAAGTAAACAATTTCCAATACCGGCATCATAATAACCACTTAATGGCTCGGCTGAATAATCGTTTCCAATAGAAATGATATCGAGGTTATGATCCTTGTTTATATCCCTTAAAAGTATTCCGCAAACCGGAGCATACTGTGCCGGACCCGGTAGTGGCCTTAACGCGAATTGGTTATTGCCTAAATTCTCCAACAAGGAAGAACGAAATTCCGTTGCCCTTAAAATGTATGCATCTTGAATCATTTCAGCTGTCAGCAGGTCTTTGAGGAAAGTCTTTCCGTATATTTCATAGGACCGAAGTTTCTTCTTAAAGCCAACGATCTGTGCCGTTAAAGTTTCACGCGGATGTACCGGATATTCGTTGCCGCCGATATACCGGGAAAGAATCGGATCTACACTCCCATTATCATCAAAGTCTTTGGCATAGACAGAAACCGGCTCATGGATAGAAGCTTTAAAAGTCGAATTCAATCCTACATTACCAATCACATAGTCTGTATCTCCGTCGTTGTCGATATCTCCTCCTGCAATACTATTCCACCAACCACTTGAATTCTTAATTGTAAGTTCAGTATCATTAATGAATTGTTTGCCATTAACATTCTTAAAAAATGTAACCGGCATGAACTCCCCAACTACCAGCATGTCAATCCAGCCGTCGTTGTTGTAATCTGTCCATAATGCAGAAGTAACCATCCCAATATTCCGTATTTGGGGAGCCATGTTTTCGGTCACATCTGTGAATACACCCTTTCCGTTATTTTGCAGGATATAACTTTCGGGCGCTAAAAGATAACTACCAGGTTTTACCCTTCCACCTACAAACAAGTCGATGTCTCCATCACGGTCAAAATCCTGTCCGATCACACAACTTCCACTTGATTTCGTTTCCGGAATTGATTCAGCAGTGCGGTTGAATTGACCGTTACCATTATTTAAATAAATCCGATCCTTATAATTTTCGTCGTCTTTACCTAATTCACTACTGCCACTTACACAATACAGGTCAAGATCGTTGTCTCCATCTGCATCAAAAAGTAGCAAGCCAATATCTTCTTCGGTTTTTTTTGGCAATTCAAACCGCCTGAATTTCCCTTCCCTTGTTTGAATAAATCCAACGGCTGGCCTATGTGCAGAACCACCGACAATAAAATCCACAAGCTCGTCTCCATTAACATCGCCTGTGCAGATAGCGGGTCCTTGTTGAGAATGTTTTCGTGGAAGCGTTGCCGTTACTTTAAAATCAATGAAATTATTTTCCTGGTGACTGAATGTAATACCCATTTCTTCCAAGTCTGCCTGGTTGAATATCGAACTATGCCGCACTGTTTGCAGGCTCGATTCTGTGGCATCATCTTCACGTAAAGCCAATACCTGATTCACTTTTACATTTGTAATCTTTTGGCTTTTGAAGCCAGGCCACTTTACAATCAGAGAATCTATAGCAGCAATATTGGCAAGTCCAAAATGTAAGGATTGCTCTACGTTGGATTTGAATCCCCTTTGGGGAGTGTTCTCGACAAATTGACTAATTCCATTGTAGTAAATCGAAACGGTGGCACCGATTCCCTCTCTGTTTCCCTGCGTACCAATCAGATCTATTCTTAGAAAATTATGTTCCCCTCTCGTGGAGTCTGAAGTAACACATCGGTTTTCAAATAAAAAGGCTTTACTATTCAGGTTATTGATCACGATATCCAAATCACCATCGTTGTCTAAATCTGCATACGCGGATCCATTCGAGTAAGAGGGCTCAGCGAGTCCCCAGTCCTCCGCGGTATTCGTGAACGTAAGATCCTTATTGTTGCGAAAGAGTAAATTTGGTTTGTTGATGCCTTGTAGCTTATTGGCACCTTCTATTAATTTTTGTCTTCTGGCATCCTTCGTCCCGAACATGCCCACATCTTTCGCATAGACGCCAAAATCAAGATCGGTAACATCTCTTACGTACCCATTGGTTATAAAAATATCTTTCCAACCGTCGTTGTCAAAATCTGCTATTAGCGGACTCCAACTCCAATCGGTGGCGTGGATGCCAGCGTAATACCCGATATCACTAAACGTTCCGTTGCCGTTGTTTAGCTGAAGAACATTTCTTACATACTGTGGCTCGTACTTTCGTTGTAAGGCCAACTGAAACCGATCGTATGAGAGATCCGAAAACATTGTCTTTTGCCTGAGATTGTCTTCCGGAAGCATATCAACAACTACGATATCGTTTAAGCCATCATTATTCAGGTCGGCTATATCAACACCCATCCCGTTCATTTCCTGGTGTTTTAATCTTTGGCCAGATTGCTCGGAGAACGTACCATTCTGATTATTAATATAGAAGTGATCGTTTGACATGAAGTCGTTGGCAACATACACATCCGGATATCCATCCTGGGTAAGGTCGCTTATAACGACACCCAGGCCCCATCCTTCAGACAAAATACCAGCTTCGCGCGATACATCTTTGAAGCTGGGGTTGCCGAGTGAATCATTACCGATATTCTGATAAAGTTTATCTACACTTTTTCCTGAACCGTCATGTCGTTGTCCAATAGGATTGCTTCGAACGAATAATTCATTGGCATTGGTGAGCAGGTACATATCCAAATCGCCATCGAGATCATAATCAAAAAATGCACTTTGGGTAGAATAACTGGTGTCGGCAACACCTAATTGATGTGCCATTTCTCTGAAAACAGGAACACCATTTTCATCGTTACCCTGATTGATAAAAAAGAGGTTTTCAGAATGACCATTTAACTTTGGTGTTATCGTTGAAACGTGAACATCAAGTTTTCCATCCTGATTGATATCTATCATCGCAATTCCAGTACACCAATCTGCAGTGGATACATTGGCTTTATCTGTAATATCTTCAAAGACAAAATCTCCCTTGTTGAGGTACAGCTTTGAAGACACCATATTTCCGCCGAAATAAAGATCGATCAAACCATCTCCGTTTACATCACCAACACCAACTCCGGCACCGTTGTAGATATATTCGAAATTGAGCACATTAAAAGAATCAGTTTCTATGATTGAATTCTGAAACTCAATTCCCGAGTGTGACGAGGAAACTAATTTGAACAGCTTATCATCCTTTTCTTTTTCAGAGCATCCGAAAATGAAGAAAGACGAAACGACGAATCCTAAAATGATTCTGCAACTTATCTTTACCATGCTATACTATTCACAATAAATACGGGGATCGACTAAGAACGAGTATGGAATGGAAACCAATCTGGCTTCCATTCCTGAATCTATACATGATCAATATCCTGGATTCTGGTCTTCCTGCGATATCATTGAGTTATTATCAATCTCTTGTAGCGGTATTGGTAATAAGAGGTGCTTGGTATCAAAGTAAGAAATGGGTTCGCTTGGTAATTTATTCTGTTCTCTCCAACGCAGAATGTCACGATTCCGTATTTGTTCACCACTGAGTTCAATACGTTTTTCATGAACGATCGCCTCAAATATTTGAGCTTGTGATAAGCAAGGGTATTCGTCCGTTGGATAGTGAGGCATCATGACACTAGCCCTGTCACGAATTTCGTTCAGCAAATCTATTGCTTCATCACCATTATCTAACTCGTTCTCACACTCTGCAAGCATGAGCAAAACTTCCGCATAGCGAATTACTCTGAAATTGATTCCAGAACGTTGATCTTCCGATGGAACTTTGTAAATCATGGTATACTTGCGCCAGCTGATCTTAGGACTGGCATTTTGCATCTCTGTGATGGTCATCGTTCCGTTATTATAAGTATCACCGATCTGATAGAATGTATCTTCAAATCTTGGATCATCATCTTCGAATTCAGCAAGAAGTTCATTCGAAGGTATAAGGTTACGCCATGCATTTGGTCCATACTCCTGACCGCGAACAGTAACCTCCATGTTGGCACCGTCCCCTGCAGGATTCCAACCCAAACCACCGAAATTGGAACTAAAGGCAATTTCAAAAAGAGACTCCTCGTTGAATTCCTGTTCTTCCTGAAAATTGTCGATGTACTCATCTGTTAACGAAAACGCTTCTGAATTAACGATTGGATCTAATTGCTCTTTTGCCAACCCATACTCACCCCGTTGCATGTACACCCGGGCCAGCATCGCCCGTGCTGCGTATGTTGTGGCCCTCCCAATGTCAGAATCCGCATAAGTTTCAGGAAGAGCGTTTACTGCGTCGGTTAAGTCAGCAATAACCTGCGCATACACCTCATCAGCTGATGCTCTTCCTTCCGCCTCAGAAGGACTTGTCGCATAAGTCGTATATAGCGGCACTCCACCCCACATACTTACAAGTTCAAAATACGCCCAGCCCCGGTGGAATTTCGCCTCACCACTAATCCTGTTTTTCACTTCATCAGGAGCGTTGACTTCTGGCCTGTCGGCCGACTGGATAACCACGTTGGCCCTGTGAATTACTCTGTACAAACCCTGCCATACAGAAAACATTACAGGATTTGATGCATCCAACGTTCCTTCAATTACCTGTCTTCTTTGAAGTTCCAGATTCTCACCTCCAGGCTGCATGTCGTCTCCTCTCATATCGTGCAG
>Ga0196965_1000717_pt1 | contig 16250 bp, 13 predicted proteins | sample S1_20metaG_FD_148668 | JGI IMG/M metagenome (GOLD analysis project Ga0196965, IMG submission 148668) | Soil microbial communities from Anza Borrego desert, Southern California, United States - S1_20 | ecosystem: Environmental > Terrestrial > Soil > Desert | place: USA: California | collected... | reverse complement strand
TTACTGAAATTGACAATGCAATGTTAATTCCTACTCAGGCAATTGTCCCTGTTCAAAATGGAAAGAAAATATTCGTTGTTGAAAATGGAAAAGCAAAAGAAGTGATGGTAGAAGCTTCCACCAGAACCGATAAAGATATAATAATAACATCAGGAATAAATGCCGGCGATACTGTGATCACCACAGGGGTTATGACATTAAAACAAGGAACACCGGTAAATGTAGTTATCCGCAATAATCAATAAGATGAGTTTATCCACCACAAGCATAAAAAGACCTGTATTCACCATTGTTATCAACCTTATTCTGATATTATTTGGTATTATAGGCTACACGTTTTTGGGTGTCAGGGAATTTCCTTCCATTGACCCGGCTACTATTTCAGTAAGGACAAGCTATTCAGGAGCCAATGCCGATATTATTGAATCGCAAATCACAGAACCCCTTGAAAAATCCATTAATGCCATTGATGGAATTAAAAACATTTCGTCGTCAAGTAACCAGGGTTCAAGCAATATTACAGTGGAATTTCAACTGGATAAAAATTTGGAGGAAGCCGCAAATGATGTCCGGGATAAAGTTTCACAGGCGATAAGAAGTCTTCCTCAGGATATTGACGCCCCTCCTGTCGTTTCTAAAGCCGATGCAGATTCTCAACCTATCATCGTACTCACTTTAAGAAGCGATAAGCGAAGCACTCTTGAATTAAGTGATTATTCGGAAAATGTAGTTGCGCAACGGTTGCAAACATTGCCTGGTGTAAGTAGTGTAAGGGTTTGGGGTGAGAAAAGGTATGCCATGCGACTTTGGATTGACCCTATGAAACTGGCTTCTTATGGTTTAACCGTGAGTGATGTCCGTGACGCTTTAAACAGGCAGAATGTGGAGCTGCCTTCGGGAAAAGTAACAGGAGCGAATACAGAACTCTCAGTTAGAACCATAGGAAATCTGAATACTGCTGAGCAGTTCAATGATTTAATTATTCGCACGGATGGCGCTAAAATTATAAGATTCAGTGATATCGGAAAAGCGGTATTAGGTCCTGAAAATCTTGAAACGAGGATGACGGAATCCGGGATTACCATGGTGGGACTTGCCATAGTACCGCAACCCGGAACTAATTATCTGGATGTTGCTGATGCTTTTTATCAACGTTTGGAACAATTAAGAAAGGATGTTCCCGAAGACATTCAACTGAATGTAGGATTTGACAATACATTGTTCATCAAAAAATCTGTAATGGAAGTTGGGGAAACCATTTTGATCGCTTTGATCCTGGTAATTCTCATTATTTATTTCTTTTTCCGGGATTGGAGTATCGCTTTCCGACCATTGATAGACATTCCTGTTTCTCTGATTACCACTTTCTTTATAATGTATTTGTTTGGGTTTTCGGTGAATGTATTAACGTTGCTGGCGATTGTATTGGCCACAGGTCTGGTGGTAGACGATGGTATCGTGGTTACGGAGAATATCTTTAAAAAGGTGGAGGAAGGAATGTCTCCTATCGAAGCAGCTATAAAAGGTTCCAATGAAATTTTCCTGGCAGTAATTTCTATTTCTATTACCTTGGCGGCAGTATTTCTTCCTGTTATATTTCTCCAGGGTTTTGTCGGGCAATTGTTTCGGGAGTTTGGAGTTGTTATAGCGTCCGCGGTTTTAATTTCGGCTTTTGTTTCTTTGACCCTCACTCCTATGCTCAATGCCTATTTGATGAAGGCCGGGAAACAGGAAAAATCAAAATTCTATAATTTAACTGAACCTTATTTTCAAAAACTTAACCGCAGCTATGCGAGTTCTTTAACCAGTTTCATGAAAAGAAGATGGTTGAGTTTTCCTATTATTTTTACCTGCTTAGGCCTTATCGTTCTTTTCTATACCATACTACAAAAAGAAACGGCTCCGTATGACGACAGAAGTTACATAAGGGCGTCTATATCAGCGCCGGAAGGAGCTTCCTATGACTATATGGTTAGGTTTATGGATGAAATCACTCAGCTTGTAAACGATTCCATTCCTGAAAAGAAGGTTAATTTAGTCATTACGTCGCCCGGATGGGGATCTGCATCCGTGAATAGCGGAATGATGGTACTTTCATTAGTTCAGCCCGATGAAAGAGAGCGATCTCAAAGGGAAATAGCCGATCATTTGCGACAAATGACACAAAAATATCCTGAAGCAAAAACACTGATTACTGAGCAACCTACTATTTCTGTAAACCGAAGAGGTGGATTACCAATTCAATATATTATTCAGGCACAGAATTTTGAAAAGCTGGAAGAGAAGATGCCTCAATTTATGGAAGAAGCTGCCAATGACCCCACTTTTACAACTACGGATGTAAATTTGAAATTTAATAAACCTGAGATTAATGTTTCAATTAACCGGGACAAGGCGCAGAGTTTAGGTGTTTCTGTAATTGATGTTGCCCAGACACTTCAATTGTCTTTAAGTGGACAAAGATTTGCCTACTTTCTGATGAATGGAAGACAATATGAGGTAATCGGACAGTTTGATATTAGTGACAGGGATGATCCACTCGACCTGACGTCCACTTATGTGAGAAGTAATACCGGTGAATTGGTGCAGCTTGACAACCTTGTTACCCTTGAAGAAAGAAGCAGTCCACCTCAATTGTATCATAACAACAGGTATTTGTCTGCAACTGTATCTGCAGGTCTGGCACCCGGCAAAAGTATAGGAGATGGAATTGAAGCAATGGACAGAATAGCCGAAAAAGTCCTTGATGATTCCTTTTCTACTGATTTGGGCGGAGAATCCAGGGATTTTAAAGAAAGTGGGTCCAACACGCTTTTTGCTTTCGGCCTGGCCCTATTATTAATCTATCTGATCCTTGCTGCGCAATTTGAAAGTTTTGTTGATCCTTTCATTATAATTCTTACTGTTCCAATGGCCGTTGCCGGCGCGCTTCTCTCTTTGTGGCTCTTCGGTCAGACATGGAATATTTTCAGTCAGATAGGCACGATTATGCTCATTGGACTGGTTACAAAAAATGGTATTCTAATAGTAGAGTTTGCTAATCAGCTTAGAGAACAGGGTAAATCTAAAATGGAGGCAATAATTGAAGCGTCTGAAGCCAGGCTCAGGCCTATATTAATGACGAGTTTGGCAATTGCTTTAGGAGCCCTGCCAATTGCTCTTGCCCTGGGAGCCGCTGCTACCAGTAGAATGGGTATGGGAATTGTAATTGTGGGAGGAACAATATTTTCGCTTATCCTTACTTTGTTCATTATTCCGGCTATATATTCTATGTGGTCAAGAGAGCGAAAACACAGACCAGAGTTTGAACATGCGGAGATCTATGAACAAAAAGAACTGGAGTATGCTGAGTAAAGGTGAATGAATGGATGAGTGAATGAGTGAATACATGATTAGGAAGTTCCTTAAAAGCCGCAAATCGTCCTGCTGAATTTATTTCAGCATCTTATTTTAGCTGATATAAATAAGAAAAAATTGAATGAATATAGACTGATTGGAATTGTAAACTTTATTCAGGTTTAATGTTTAACCTAGGACAATACAATGAGATCAATAAATTATAATCTCGTCATCCTTAAATCCAATTAGTCCTAATTCAGACCATTTCTTGAATTATTTTTTCAAATTAATGCTTTAATTTCCCCTTGAAAAATAGTCAGTGTCAGTAACACTGACTATTTTTAAGAAAAGATAAAAAAATGAATGACGACCTAAAACAGCTAATTAAAGTATTTGCCAGAAAATGGATGGACGGTAAAATGCAAAATCAATCTTTTCAACACTCTTTAATCGATTATCTCGGGCTTGGTGAATCGGCGCAGGATGAAGAGTTAGTAAGAACTTGTACGGATTATGCTTCTGTTATACTTACGGTCGAGTGTTTGTTAATGGAAGATACTGTTTAAATACTTTCAGAACCGAGCTCAATTAATGTCAATCGGAGTTCTTTAATTCTTCTGAATCTCACCTTACCCCTTTTCATCCACTTTGCAACCAAACTTGTGGAGATCTTTTTATTTAACTTTTTTGACATTATTCTGGAATATTCCGCGGGAATAACCTCTTTTGAGGTATCTATACTTACCATCATATAAGCGACAATTTTTATGAAATCGTTTTATTCAATCATTGATTCTGAGCGGCACTTCGGTTAAAACCAGAATATGTGACTAAAAAAATAAGTACTGCACAGGAAAATTCTTTTACTTTCTTTTGAGGGTATGGAAATAATCCAACAGATTCACAAAAGGCTTAATTGTATCTTCAAGGTCTTTTCCCAGCAAATACTCAATATCCTGTTTCTCAATATCCTCAGAATTTAAATATTGCCTTAACACCAATAAATACTTTTCAAGCACCTCTTTAAGTATTTCGGGAGGTAATTTATTTTCTTCTAAATAATCTACCAATAGAAGAAGCATATTCCTGTTTAAGATGTTTTGCAAGGTTTTTTTGTTAGATTTATGGTTTAACAAATAAATGCTTTAGTAAAGTATTTAAACTGGAAAAAAGCAAAATAGTTTATAAAATTAACATTTGTCAATTTGGTAAACAAACCTTCGTTAGAAAATTTTGTCGAAAATATCCGGCTGGGGGAAAAAATTGCATTTTTTCGAAAGCAAAGTGGTATCTCTCAGGATGTATTGGCACAACGAATCGGGAAAACCCGAAGTACGGTTGCTGCTTATGAAAATAATATTGCAGACATTACGATCTCCATCCTTCGTGATATTGCCAAGGCGCTAGGCATACATATTTATGATTTCGTCCATGACCTGGATGTACCCGGCGATTCAATTAATCCTACCGGTACCACCTATGTGCAGGAGCTGGAGAGCCAGATAAAACAGCTCCGGGAAGATGTTGGTGCCATTAAGAAAGAATTAGCGGATAAGAACCAGGAGCTAAACGATAAGAATAAAATAATTGCCCTGTATGAAAAAAGGGAAGGCGACATTGAAAAAAAAGAAGCTCAGATAGAATCCAAGCTTCAGCAAATGGAAAATCTTTATAACCTGCTTACAAAAAAGCCTTCTTCTCCGACCTGAGCGCTTTAATATCTTCCAGACACTTCCCGATCTCAGCAACCCCCTCTTCCACAAATACAAGTCTCTTCTCCTTCTGCATTAATCTTCTTCTAACCAGATAAATACCTCCTGCACCGATTATAAAAAGAAGAACAAGTATAATTATAAGAAAGCGATTTTGTTCACTTCTGAGCGCCAGGTTTTCCTGCATCAATTCATAATTTTCTTTTTCAGCCAAACGTGCCTCAAGCCCTTCCACTTCATACTTCATTTTTACGGTGGACTCAATATCTACTTTGGCTAAAGCGCTAAGGCTGTCCTTAAGATTATTAGTGATTTTAGAGTAGTAGTAGGCTTTTTCTAAGTTGCCATTCTTTTCAAAGTAACTTCTGATTGAATCGCCCACTTGTGCCAAATCATATAAATCTGAATTTCCATTTCTAGCCAAATTATAAAAATAATTAGCTTGTTCGATGTTTTTTAATTTAAGATTTACATATACTAATTGTAGGCAGGCATAATCTTTAAGTGGAGTATTGAATTCTAAAGATTTATTTAAAAAATATAACGATTTAGGATATTCACCTTTTGAATAAAAGGCACCACCAATATTTATAAATGATCTTGCTATTTCTAATGTATCATTAAATTGGATGCTCAATATTTGAAATTTTTCAAAATAGGTCATTGCTGAATCGTATTTTTTAATCTTCCAAAAAGCTTTACCTAAATTATTATATTCCATTCCTATCTGACTATATTGTCTTTTATCTTTTCTAATTTCTATTACTTTCTTTAAATAATTAATCTGCCTTTTATGGTCGTTTAAAAGGCCATAGGAATTACTATAATTGATATAACAATTTAGAAGAACATCCTCATTAGGTTGCTTTTTTAAATTTATTAAACAAAGTTTATTATATCGTATGGCTTCATTATAATTTTTAAGAAGATTATAGATTATAGCAATATTTTGATATGTTTTGGCTAATAATAAATAATTTGAAGTATTATCTAAATATCTAATTGCAGATAAATAATTTTCTAAAGCTTTTATATTGTTATTGTAATAATAATAGGCATATCCCAAATTTCTATAAGAAGAAATAATACCTTCACTATAATTCTCCCATTTTGCAATATTTAAACATTCACTTGCAGCTTTTATAGCTTGTTCATAATTACCATTCTCTTTGTATACCTTGATTAACTCAGTCAATAAATTAATTTTCTTAATGTTATCAGTTGTAACTTTAATTACATTTATTAAGCTATCTTGTTTATTACAATATCCATGAGTACTTAAAAAGATAGATACAATTAATAATATTCCCCAACATTTAATTGAAAAAAATTTCATATCTGATTACAGTTAAGAATCAAATATAATTAAATTATATAAATATTAAATACAAATTATAGGAGAACAAGTATTATACTTGTTTCCTATAATCAATTCACATATTAATCATTTACAGGCTGTTTTGGTGATGATGGCTCACCTGGATCTGTATTAAGCGTCCCACTCTTTTTTATAACATCTGGTGCTACGGCTTCCTCCTGACTACATGCAAAATTCAAACTGAAGAAGGAAACAAATAATAAGATCCTCAGACCTTTAGATAATGAATTTTTTAATTGATTTTTCATATGTTTTTTCATTTTTATGGTTTAAATAAAATTAACAATTCTTGGAATAAAACAATATTTAATTAAATAAATACCTTTTTTACGAGGTAATTTATCATACTGTTATTTGAAATAGCCTATTTTATAAAGTGGTTAATAGTTTTAAAAAGGAAGAATTTTATGATTCCCCACTTTATCATTAGTTTCTGATAAGTCAGGATGGGTGGTTATTAGAGGTTGTATTTGTGGTTTATAATTCATGTAATCCGCAACAAAAGAAAACTAATGTACTTTCTTCATAATTATTACTTTACCCCGATATATGGAACGTGTTAATTATGTGAAGGTTAAGCGAAGGGCCGGTTTAATAACGTTCAGCAGATGTGATATGGGAAGGCTCATTGGTGATTCACGAATTGATTGTCCCCTACCCTCTCGTTTGCTGAGTAATTTTTGAGGGTCTAAAAGATGAGTTTATTGTGATAAAAAAGGCGAAGAAGAAATTGTCTTTTCTCATTCGCCTTTTTCTTTGAGGAGAGAGTAATCGTTTTTATTCTCCCTGGTGTGCTTCTAAAACTTTCTTCATTCTATCCGCGTCAGCAGTTCTGTTCAACCTTGAATAAATGGTTTGTAAGGTTTCCACTACCGCCATATCTTCCGGATTTATGCTGTAGGCTTTTTCAAAGTAAGGAAGCGATGTTTTTAACAAAGCAACGCCTTCAGCTTCTCTTTTCTTTCCAGTTTTTTGATAGGTGCTTAAGTCCATGGCATTAACTTCTTTCAGGATATCAGCCGCCTTATTGTAATGTACCACACCCAAATTAAAATGTGCTTCAAAATACTCAGGATTTAATTCGATGGCCTTTTCATAATTTTGAATTGCTTTCTCAGTCTCCTTAGTTTGATCGTACATAAACCCAAGGTTATAATAATAATTGGCGTTATTTGGCTCTCTTTCAATGGCTTCTTCCAGGCTCTTCCTGGCTTCATCCAGTCTGTTTGTTGAAATAAGAATATTCAGCTCTTCCTGGGCATAAGATTTTTCCTGAGGGAATAATTTCCTTGCTTCTCTTATGATCTTCAAAGCTTCATCTTCGTTCTTATCAACATTTCTGGCAATGTATATTAAATTGCTATAGATGTCTTGTTTTTGATATCCGAGATCTATCAGTTTATGGTAGGCTTCTTTTGCAGTATTGTAATCTTCCGCCTGCTGCGCTGCTACTCCCAGGTAAAGCAAAGCCGTAGTATCTGATGGTATCATTTCTGACGCAGCTTTAAAATATTTTGCCGCTTCTTTGAAATCAGAATCTTTGTAAGCGATTGCCCCTACATTCAAAGAATTACTATAAAAGGCCTGGATTGTAGAGTCGATTTTAACCTTTTTGTCCTTTTTATTTTCTAACTCATTGGCCTTATTAAAAGATGCAATAGCCACTGCTCCTGGATTTTCTGCCAGGGTTTTGTATTGGCCTGAATCTAAAAATATTGCCTGGTATATTCTACCTCTCATAAGGTGGGTTTTACTTTTATCCCTGGTCTTTTCATGTTCAGCAGCCAAGTCTATATGTTCTTTAGCCTTATCCAGAATATTTTTTTTGAAATTCATTTCTGCTTTCATTATTTCTGAATTTTGAGCAAAAGCTCCAGACCCTATCATGGAAAGGATCACGACGAAGAGAATTTTTTTCATGCTGTATTAGGTTTTTTAGTTTTTATTTTTGGTCCAAATTGTTTTCTGAGTCACGATTTTCTCCTTCTGGTTTTTCTTTATTTTCTCCTTCAATAGCAGTAGTTCCGTCTTCCTCCTTTTCTTCATCTGCCTCTATCAGTTCAATTTTTGCTACGGAAGATATCTCATCGGTTTCATTCAGCTTGATGAGTCTTACTCCCTGGGTGGCTCGTCCCATCACTCTAAGATGTTCTACTTCGATTCTTATAGTGATTCCTGACTTGTTAATAATCATTAAATCATCCGAATCTTTCACTTCAAGAATGGCTACCAGATGACCTGTCTTTTCTGTAACACTGATGGTTTTAACTCCCTTACCGCCTCTGTTTGTCACCCTGTATTCTTCGATAGAAGATCTTTTTCCATAGCCTTTTTCTGATACGACAAGTAATTGGGATTCTAAGTTATTGATACAAACCATTCCTACAACTTCATCTGTTGCACTTGCCAGGGATACTCCCCTCACTCCGGCAGCAGTCCTTCCCATCGGTCTCACATGCTGTTCATTAAAACGGATAGCTCTACCTGATTTCAACGCCATTACAATTTCATTATTTCCATTGGTAAGGCTCACGTTCAGAAGTCTGTCTCCTTCATTTATCGTAATCGCATTAATTCCATTTTGCCTTGGACGAGAATAAGCTTCCAGGGAAGTCTTTTTAATGGTACCTTTAACGGTACACATTATCAGATAGTTATTGTTTATATAGTCTTCGTCCTGTAAGTTTTTAACGTTTATAACAGCCCGAACCTTGTCTTCCTTTTCAATATTGATAAGGTTTTGGATTGCTCTTCCTTTTGATACTTTATTACCCTCAGGGATCTGGTATACTTTTTTCCAGAATACTTTGCCGGATTCAGTAAAGATCAGAAGGTAATTGTGCATGGATGCTATAAAAAGATGCTCGGTAAAATCATCTTCTTTGGTGGAGACGCCTTTTGAACCAACTCCTCCCCTTCCCTGAGTCTTATATTCTATTAAAGGAGTTCTTTTAATATAACCCTGATGCGAAATGGTAATAACCATTGCTTCATCGGCAATCATATCTTCTATCGAAAAGTCATCTTCTGATTGAATGATTTCAGTTCTTCTTTCATCCCCATACCTTTCCTTCATTTCCAGAAGTTCTTCTTTTATGATGCCCATTCTTAACTCTAAGCTTCCCAGAATTTCTTTTAATCGGGTTATTAGTTTTTGAATTTCTTCAAATTCATTAACTATTTTCTCCCTTTCCATTCCAGTCAATCTTTGCAAACGCATTTCAAGGATAGCTTTGGCTTGTATTTCGCTAAGATTGAAGGAGGTCATTAACCCAGTTTTTGCAGTTTCCGGATCTCTCGAATTTCTGATCAATGCTATTACTTCATCCAGATGATCCAAGGCTATTAAATACCCTTCTAAAATATGTGCGCGTTTTTCAGCTTCTCTTAATTCATATTCTGTCCTTCGGGTAATTACCTCATGCCTATGTTCTACAAAACACTGAATCTGATCTTTTAGATTTAAAGTAACGGGTCTGCCTTTCACAAGAGCTACTGCATTTACTCCAAAAGAGGATTGAAGTTGTGTATACTTGTAAAGATTATTTAATACAATATTTGGAATGGCATCCTTTTTAAGATCATAAACTACCCTAAATCCATCTCTGTCTGATTCATCCCTTAGTTCGGAAATCCCTTCAATCTTTTTCTCATTAATCAATTCAGCGGTCCTTTCAATCATAGATGCCTTATTTACCATATAAGGTATTTCGGTGACTACAATCTGATCTTTTCCGCTTTTTGTAGTTTGAAACTCTGCCTTTCCTCTGATCACAATCCTTCCTCTTCCTGTTTCAAATGCAGACTTTACACCCTGATACCCGTATATTGATCCTCCTGTAGGAAAATCAGGCGCAGTTACATGCTGCATTAATTCAGTTATCGTGATATCGTGATTATCAATATAGGCGATAATTCCGTTAATAATTTCAGTGATATTGTGAGGCGGCATATTGGTAGCCATTCCCACAGCAATTCCTGAAGTTCCGTTAATTAAAAGGTTGGGAATTTTAGCAGGTAAAACGGTAGGCTCACTTTGAGAATCGTCAAAGTTTGGTTGAAAATCAACCGTGTCTTTATTTAAATCAGCAAGTAGTTCTTCAGCTATCCTCTTTAACCTGGCCTCTGTATAACGCATAGCTGCTGGTGGATCACCATCTACAGAACCAAAATTTCCCTGTCCGTCCACCAAAGGATATCGAAGTGACCAATCCTGCGCCATTCTCACCATCGTGTCATATACAGATGCATCTCCATGAGGGTGATATTTACCAAGGACCTCTCCTACTATTCTGGCTGATTTTTTATAAGGTTTATTATAATTAACGCCCAACTCCGACATCCCGTAAAGAACCCTTCGGTGTACAGGTTTTAATCCATCTCTCACATCCGGAAGCGCTCGTGATATAATTACCGACATCGAATAATCGATGTATGCGCCCCGCATTTCGTCTTCAATATTTATCGGAATTACATGTCCTCCTGATGGTATTATGTTTTCGCCTTCTGCCATATTAAATTATTATAAAAACTGTGCAAGATACACAAAAATCTATTGTCATGGGCATCAATTTAATGATCTGAACCCTTCTGATTTAAGAAAATTTTAATGTTTTTGATAGTAACAAATCCTGAATAGGTGTAGTTGATTTTTACACCCGCTACTTCGTCCTTAATAAGGATCCATTCTCCTTTTGTTTTTACCTCTTTCTCTTATGAATTTCCGGTCTTCTTCCCCATAGTTAGGATTTTGCAATCGTTGAAAAGGGTTTCCCCTAAATACCCGCCCTCCATGGTAATGATGAACCCTCACTCCACAAGCCCTGATAGGACATTTACGAACCAAAGGAATGCTGTAACTGATACCCCAGGTTACATAAAATGTAATCATCTTGTGGTTATTCACCGGAAAATCAAAATCCCTAAGCTCGAAAGGTTGAGTTTTGTATTCGAGTGAAGGCTTTAGAAACATTCTGAAATATTCGGAATATTTTCTTTCCATGGTTATCCCTAAATTGACGAATGGTCTCATGGAATTATTTGCAGTATTAACAGAAGGACTTCCTTTGTATACCCCAGCTTCCAAATCGAGAAGGTAACCATACAAACGATTCTCAAAATAAGTATAGCCAAGATGACCGTAAAACTTTTTAAAGCTCCCTGTTCCTTTCAAATTGTAGACATCTAAAGAATTTTCAAAAGCATTGGGCTTTAGCTTTTTCATAAAATAGAAATCATAAGATGTTCCTCCTCCCAATCTTACTTTCCCAAAATCGAATAACATCTGAAAATGAAAGGGAATATTTGAACCCAGTCCTTTATATTTTACAGTAGATGTATCAATTTGATTATCATCCTGATTAAAATAGCCATAATTATACCTCCCGCTTTGCCAGGAGGTTAACCCATAACCAGAAGAAAAATTAAATTGAAATCTTTCCAGCAATAATGCTACCTTACTTGGACCTTTTTTAATTTTAAAGGCTGATTCACCCTGTTTTATTGACGGTGATTGGATTGTATCCTGGTTTTCACCATCAATGTTTTCTTCGTCATATTCCTCTTCGTCGTCATAGCCATAGTCGTCTTCTTCTATGTCTTCTTCCAAAGGCTCTTCTTCTGAAACCTCCTCCGATTCCTCAATTAGCTGTTCCTGCTTTTCCTTTTTCCTTTCCTTTTTAGATCGCTTTTTTTGAGCAAGGGAAATTGAAGAAGTTAAAATGATAAGAATCAAAGTAAGTTTTAAAACTTTTAACATCTATAATTTTAGTGACATGGCCTTTTATTCCACGAAAGCGCAATAAACGAATTTATTTAGTCTTCTTAAATAAATTTTTAAACGAAAAAGCATGTGCTGATTATATCCGCTGATAATTATTAAGAATATCAAATTAAAAAGAGACCAAAAAATGAATTACATAAATTCGCTTTTTAATTATCAGCATTAACAAAAAAAAAGTAGCGCCGTACCTTATTAATGTAATCAATTAAAATAAGGCTATGGAAAAATTAAAATTATTTTTATTTGCACTTGCCACGACTGCATTATTGTATTCTTGTGAAACGAAAAGACAAGAAGGAGGCAGTGAAGGATCGGGTCAAGGGCAAGGTTTTGAAGAAGAAACCACCAATGATGTCAATGACTTAGCCGAAGATCCGGTGGACAATGCCGAAGAGGCTAACGAGAACAAATTTGAATCAAACTCAGCTGCCAGTGATGCAGAATTTATGGTAGAAGCAGCAGAAGGCGGAATGTTTGAAGTGGAGGCCGCGAGACTGGCCCAAAGCAAAGCAAGCTCTCAAAAAGTAAAGGATTTCGCTATGCACATGGAAAAAGAACATTCTAAAGCCAATGATGAATTGAAGGCTTTGGCTGCTCAAAAAAATGTGACGCTACCGAAAACATTAAGCAATGACAAAATGGAAAAAATTCAGGAATTGACCAATTTGTCCGGAACAGAGTTCGATAAAGAATATATGGACATTATGGTAGAAGACCATAAAAAAGATGTAAATACCTTTGAAAGCGAAGCAAAAGGCGAAACTCAGGGAGAAGTAGAAGCCTGGGCAGCTAAAACTTTGCCAGTCCTTCAAAATCATCTTGAAATGGCAAAACAAACTAAGGATGAAGTAGATAATCTCGGGGGAAACAACAACAATCTGTAATTTAATATTAAATACAAAAAAAAGAGCGATATGAACTTATTGCTCTTTTTTTATGTGTTTAAAATAAAAAATAAAGAATCTTTGTTTTCGATTTGCAAATAAAGATTAAAACTCTATTTTTGCATCACAATTTTGGAGTGGTAGTTCAGCTGGTTAGAATGCCTGCCTGTCACGCAGGAGGTCGCGGGTTCGAGTCCCGTCCATTCCGCAGATTGAAACCTAAGAGCCTTGATAGATCACTATCGGGGCTTTTTTGATTTTAGTCGGTAGCAACTTTTAGGGATCTGGGATCTGTCGGAAAAGTTGAGGGGAATGCATTTTTCAACTTAATATTGAACAGATGTCTTTTAGAAGTACCCACCTTAGAATAATACCAATTATGCCTACACCGAAGGAAGAGCGAACCTACAGCGAACCTACAGCGAACCTAGAAAATTCCAGGAAAACGGTTTAAAAATTAGAATAATACAAAAACCTTATTTTTATCGGTGAAAAAATTGAAAGTTCTGGCGGTCCGTCAGTTTTATCAATTTTTCCAACAGTAGTTTGAGCCCTTACTACATTGTCTGCCTTTTCAACAAATAGTGGTAAACATTTTGATTACCAACTGTCATAACGTAAGAATCAACAAAAACCCATCCTTGTTCACTCATGAAATTTAATGCATCGACTATTGAATTAAATTTAATGACCTTTCCATCTTCATCTTTAAGTCTTGCATCACTGAAATACTTTTTTTCTTCTCCAAAGTCCACAGAGATAGCTACTTTATGACTTAACGGCCTCGATTTGGCAATAATCATTGCATAGACCTCTTTGTTTTGACTATAGGCATCGAACCCGATTATAATAAAAATTAATATAATAAGTTTTTTCATATTATTTAGTGATTTTAACTTGCATGTTTTTATTAATAATAATCGTACCAAATGCCTTATAAATCAACCGTTCTAGTAAGGGAAAAATTAGTCGAGTCAATTCTGAACCAATCCTCCGAAAATGTATCTTCTATCTCTTTTCCAAATTTCAACATTGCAAGGTTCGAAACCATAGTTTCAATATCTATTAAATAATATTTATAATCGTAAAAACTAAACCTCGATTTTTCAATATGCATTCCAGAAGAAACTTCATTAAATTATCAGCTACCGTTAGCATAGGTTTTATTGGCCTTAATCGATTTGCTCAAGGTTGTACACCAAAAGACGGACTTGGGTATGGGGATCTTATTCCCGATCCTAAAGGAATTCTTGATTTGCCTAAGGGTTTTACTTATAAAATTATTTCAGAAACAGGCACTAAAATGACAGATGGGTTTTATTTACCCGGCGCGCCGGATGGAATGGCTACATTTTCCAGCACAAATGGAAAAACCATTCTGATCAGAAATCATGAATTAAATGCCGGGAATGCGGAAATTGGCCCGTTTGGAAAAAACAACGAATTGCTAACCAAGATAGACAAAAGCAAGGTTTATGATTTTGGAAAAGGTATAAAACCTGGAATGGGGGGCACCACGACTTTAGTTTATGACGAAGATTCACAAAAGGTAGAAACCGAATATTTAAGTCTTGCCGGAACAATTCGTAATTGCGCTGGCGGCCCAACGCCTTGGAACTCATGGATCACCTGTGAGGAAACAATAGAAAAAGTTGGGGGTATGGACGGCGCCCTGGAAAAAGATCATGGATATACTTTTGAAGTACCTGCCTCTGCCAAGGTTGGATTAGCAGAACCGGTTCCCATAAAAGGGATGGGCCGATTTAACCATGAAGCAGTATGTGTAGATCCAAGGACAAATATTGTTTACCTTACCGAGGACAGGCCAGATGGCTTGATTTACAGGTATCTTCCAAATGATATTGAAAACATTCATAAAGGCGGGCAGCTACAGGCATTGGCTATAAAAGGATCTAAAAGCATGGATACAAGAAATTGGGAGAACTTAACTACGCCTAAGTTGGATAAAAATAAAGAGGTGGAAGTAGAATGGATTCATCTTGAAAATGTAGAGGCCCCAGATGATGACCTTCGTCTCAGAGGGTTTGAAAGTGGTGCGGCACGCTTTGCCAGGGGCGAAGGAATGTGGTTTGGGAATGATGAAATTTTCTTTGCCTGTACAAGTGGTGGCACTAATAATCAGGGCCAAATATTTAAATATCTCCCCAGCTCCAAGGAGGGAACTGCTGAAGAAAAGGGGAATCCCGGAAAACTGGAACTTTTCATAGAGCCGAACGACTCAGCCATCTTAAAAAGTTGTGATAACCTTACCGTTGCTCCCTGGGGTGATATAATTGTTTGTGAAGATGATAAAGCGCCTTTCGTCTTGGGAATAACCCCTGAGGGACAGATATATAAATTTGCAAGAAATGCAGGTCATCAGTCTGAGTTTGCTGGAGCAACTTTTTCGCCGAGTGGAAAAACTTTATTTGTAAACATGCAAGGAGCCGGGCTTACTTTGGCAATTACAGGACCGTGGAAGTAATTTTCAAAGTTGGAAGCGGGAAGACGGAAGTTTAAAAAGCTTCCCACTTCTAACTATTTTTACCCAACATTATGATACACAGCCGTTACATCATCATCCTGCTCAAATTTCTCAATCAAGTTCATAATTTCATCCTCTTGTTCATGATTCAATTCAACAGTTGTATTTGGAATCCTTTGAAGGGTTGCTGATTTTACATGTATTCCTTTTTCCTCTAAAAATTTTTGCATGTGGGCAAATTCGGAAAACGCAGAATGCACTGTAATTTCGCCTTCTTCTTCAATAATTTCTTCTAAACCATAATCAATTAGTTCTAACTCCAGCTCCTCCTTATCATAGCCATTTGCATCAAATTTGAATACACCCTTCCTGGTAAAAATAAAATCCAACGAGCCTGTTTTCCCCAGTGTCCCCCCTCCTCTTGTAAAGTACATCCTCACATTGGCAACCGTTCTTGTAGAATTATCAGTAGCTGTCTCCACCAGAATTGCTACCCCATAAGGTCCATAACCTTCGTACACCACCTCTTCATATTCCTTTTCATCTTTGGCAGAAGCTCGTTTAATTGCCGCCTCAATTCTATCCTTCGGCATGTTATCCGTTTTTGCATTTTGAATTAAGGACCGCAGGCGAGGGTTGGTTTCAGGATCAGGGCCACCATTCTTTACAG
>Ga0196965_1000716_pt1 | contig 16271 bp, 15 predicted proteins | sample S1_20metaG_FD_148668 | JGI IMG/M metagenome (GOLD analysis project Ga0196965, IMG submission 148668) | Soil microbial communities from Anza Borrego desert, Southern California, United States - S1_20 | ecosystem: Environmental > Terrestrial > Soil > Desert | place: USA: California | collected... | reverse complement strand
ACGGTGGTCGGCTCGTCGACGACCACCACCCGCGGCGAGCGCACCATCACCTGGGCGATCGCCAGCATCTGGCGGTGCTCGCCGGACAGGTTGCCGACCGGCTCGCGCAGCGAGCGCACCGGCACGTCGAGCTGGGCCAGGATCCTGGTGGCGGCGTCGTCCATCTGGCGCTGGTTGGGCATGTGCAGCCAGCCCAGGCGGCGCGCCGGCCGGCCCTCGTGGCCCAGGAAGATCGTGTCGGTGATATCGAGGTGGTCGACCAGGCTGGGCTGCTGGTGGATGACGGCCACGCCGAGCGCATTCGCCTGGCCGGACGACCCAATCGGCGCGCCGCCGACCGTGATCGCGCCGCTGTCGGGCGGCTCCAGGCCGGCGGCGATGCGCACCAGCACCGATTTGCCGGACCCGCTCTGGCCGGTCAGGCCGACCACCTCGCCGGCGCCGATGGAGAAGCTCACATCCTGCAACACCGGCAAGGTGTTGAATTGCTTGGAGACATGCTGGGAATAAAGCAGCGCGTTCATCATAGTAAAAGGATAAAGGATAAAGGATAAAGGATAAAAAATAAAGCGAAAGCAGGTGGTGTATGCCCAAGCGCAGCGTTGCATGCAACAGCTTGCTATCAAGTCACCCTCACCATTTCCCAGGCTCAATTTTTATCCTTTATCCTTTATCCTTTATCCTTTATCCTTTATCCTTTATCCCTTAGCCGCTCTTAGCGGCCGGTGTTCTCGCGGCGCGAGCGGGTCGAGGCGTCCAGGGTCACGGCCAGCAGCAGCACGGTTCCGGTGACCATAAACTTGATCGCCGAGGACAGCGCCAGCAGGTCCATGCCGTTGGCGATGGCGCCGATGACCAGGATGCCCAGCAGCGACGACCAGACCCGGCCGCGGCCGCCGAACAGGCTGGTGCCGCCGATCACGGCCGCCGCGATGGCGTTGAGCAGCTCGGTGGCGCCGCCCGACTGCTGGTTGACCGCGTACAGGCGCGAGGCGGCCAGGATGCCGCCGCAGGCGGCCAGGGTCGAGCAGAGCATAAACACCGCCACGCGCACGCGGGTCACGTTGATGCCGGCCCGGCGGGCGGCCTCGATGTTGCCGCCGACGGCGTAGACGTAGCGGCCGAAGCGGGTGCGCCGGGTGATGAAGTCAAACACGATCAGCAGGGTCACGAAGATCACCACCGCCGACGGCACGCCGCGCACGGCCGGCCCGTCGAGGTTGGGGTTGCGGTTGAGGCTCATCAGCACCACCGGCACCAGGGTCGCCGCCGCGATCAGGCCGATCCGGCCGAACAGGATGGTCGTCGGCTGGACCGGCAGCCCGGCGGCCTGGCGCCCGCGGTGCTCGCCCAGCACCACCGCCGCGTAGCCCAGGATGCCCAGGGCGGCCAGCGCGAAGCCCAGCCAGACCGGCAGGCGCGAGTTGGCGATGCCGACGATGACTTTGTTGGTCAGGTTGACCGTGCCGGTCGAGCCGAGCACCGAAAGCAGCGCGCCCTGCCAGGCTAGCAGGCCGGCCAGGCTGACCACGAACGACGGCACGCGGAAGTTGGCGATCCAGAAGCCCTGCACGGTGCCGATCACCGTGCCGGTGGCGATGCCGCACAGGATGGCCAGCGGCGCCGGCCAGCCCAGCTTGACCGATAGCACGGCCATCACGGCCGCCGACAGGCCGCTGACCGCGCCGACCGACAGATCGACCTCGCCCAGCAGCAGCACCAGCACCACGCCGATCGAGATCGTACCGACGGCGGCGATCTGGACCAGCAGGTTGGTCAGGTTGACCGGGGTCAGGAAGGTCTGGTTGAAATATTGGAAAACAATTGCGATCACGGCCAGGCCGATCAGCACCGGCACCGGCCCGAGATTGCCCTGGCGGAGCCGGCCGCGGAGCGCGTTCGTGGGCGAGGTGCGCGCCGCTGGCGCATCGGGCTGCGTGTTTGAGAAGGCTTGTTTCATCAGGGGACACTCCATTGTGAGCTTCGCAGGGAGCGAGTGGCTAGTAGCTAGTAGCTAGTGGCTAGTAGCTAGTAGTTTGAACCGTTTGGAAGCCATAAAATACAGATCACACCGTACTAGCCGCTAGCTGCTAGCTACTAGCCACTCACCTGCGGTATCGCGCCGGTGATCGCGCCGACGACCTGCTCGGTGGTCGAGTTGGCGGTGTGGAAGGTCGCCACGCGCCGGCCCAGCCGCATCACGATGATCCGGTCGGAGACCTCGAACACATCGGCCAGGTTGTGGCTGATCACGACCACGCCCAGGCCCTTGGCGCGCAGGCGCATGATCAGGTCCTTGACCTGGCGGGTCTGCTCGACGCCGAGGGCGGCGGTCGGCTCGTCCAGCAGCACCACCTTGGAGTTCCACATCACCGAGCGGGCCACGGCCACCGACTGGCGCTGGCCGCCGGACAGGTTGGCGATCTGGACGCGCACGCTGGGGATCTTGACGCTCAGGTCGCGCAGCACATCGGTGGCGCGCCGCTCCATCTCGATCTCCCTGAGCATGTGGGTCGAGCGCGGGCCGGTCGGGCGGGCCTCCTCGCGGCCCAGGTACAGGTTGGCGACCACGTCGAGGTTGTCGCACAGGGCCAGGTCCTGGTAGACCGTCTCGACGCCCAGGTCGGTGGCCTCGCGCGGGCTGTTGACGACGACCTCGCGGCCTTCCCAGATATACTGGCCCTCGTCGGGGCGATAGGCCCCGGCGATGGTCTTGATCAGGGTCGATTTGCCGGCGCCGTTGTCGCCGACCAGCGCGACGACCTCGTCGGAATGGACCTCGAAATCCACGTTGGAAAGCGCCTGGACCGCGCCGAAGCGTTTGTTGATCTGGCGCAGTTGCAGCACCGGCGTTCGATTGGCTGCCATCATAGTTCTATCCTCTTGCAGGGTTCACCCCGGTTGTTGGAACGTCGGGAGGGGTGGCCGGCCCGGTTCCGCGGCGGGAACCGGGCCGGCCGGGGGCTTACTTCAGGCCAGCCGCGGTGCAGGCGGCGGCGAAGTCGCCGGCGCAGATCTGCTCGAGGGTCCAGAAGGCGTCCTTGACGATGGTGTCCTTGACGTTGGCGGCCGAGACCGAGATCGGGGTCAGCAGCACCGAGGGGACGTCGATCTTGCCGTTGTTGACCTTGGCGGTGGCGCCGTTGACCGGCTGGCCGTTGAGCAGGGCCACGGCCATCTCGGCGGCGGTTTCGGCTTCGGGCTTGATGGCCTTGTAGACCGTCATGAACTGCTCGCCCGAGATGATGCGCTGGATGGCGGCCAGCTCGGCGTCCTGGCCGGTCACGGCCGGCAGCGGGGTCAGGCCGGCCGACTTCATCGCGGCGATCGCGCCGCCGCCGGTGCCGTCGTTGGCGGCGTAGACGCCGTCAACCTTGTTGCCCAGCGCGGTCAGGGCCTGCTGCATCTGGTTCTGGGCCTGGTCCGGGCTCCAGTCCGGGGTGTCATACTCTTTGGCGATGGTCAGCTTGCCTTCGGCGACCAGCGGATCGAACACGCTGTGGGCGCCGGCCTTGAACAGCTTGGCGTTGTTGTCGGTGGGCGAGCCGTTGATCATCACGATCTGCGGGTTGGTCTTGCCCTGCTTGGTCAGCTCGTCGACCAGGCTCTGGGCCTGCAGCTTGCCAACCTGCTCGTTGTCGAACGAGATGTAGTAGCTGACGCCGTCCGAGTTAAGGATCAGGCGGTCGTAGGAGATGACCGGGATGCCCTGGGCCTTGGCCTTGTCGGCGATCACCGCGGAGGCGGCCGAGTCGACCGGGTCGAGCACCAGCACCTTGGCGCCGTTGGACAGGGCGGCCTCGGCCTGCGACAGCTGGGCGCTGGCGTCCTGGTTGGCGTTGCTGTAGATCACTTCGCAGGTCGGGCAGAGTTCCTTGACCTTGGCCTCGAACATGGGGCGATCTGCGGCTTCATAGCGGGTGGTCTTGGTTTCGGGCAACAGGAGGGCGATCTTGCCGCCGGTGGCGCCGCCGGTGGCCGGGGCGGTGGTGGCTTCGCCGCCGCCGGAGGCCGGCGTGGCGGTGGGAGCGGCTTCGCTGCCGCATGCGGCCACAAGCATGGAGATCAGGAGCAGGATAAACACGAACGACAGACGTTTACGCGATTGCATGCGCGGGACTCCTTTGTCAGATAAAGATATCAGCATTGACGATTCGGGCCGGGCCGCCAGTTCAAATCAGCCTTCGGTGCGCGGGCGCTCCTTTCCAGGCGCGGTTCCGGCCGTCCCTGGCCCAGATGGGCCTGGCGCGCGGCGAGAAGCGCAGATTTGCCTAAATGTCCAGGTTATGGCACGATGGATGAGGTTTGTTTGGCGAGTTGCTACCAAGTATAGACAAACGCCCGGGGCAGGCTCAACCCCCAGGCCCCCAAATCGGGAAAGCGATTTCCCCGCACCCACAGGGGGGAATCCCCCCATGACACCAACGAAGCGAGGGCGCCATGAAACTCGACGCTGAGAGCCGACCTGTCCGCATTATCGTGGCCGATGACCACGCCGTCGTCCGAGCCGGGATCTCCGCGGCGCTGGCCGTGGCGCCCAACATCACCATCGCGGCCGAGGTCGGCGACGGCCCGGGCGTGCTGGAGGCGCTGCGCACCCACGCCGCCGACGCGCTGGTGATCGATGTCAGCATGCCCGACTTCGATCCGCTGCGCGCCATCCAGCATATCCGCCGGACCTACCCGGCGCTGAAGATCCTGGTGGTCAGCGCCTACGACGACGACGTGTATGTCCAGGGCCTGCTCGGCGCCGGCGTCGACGGCTACCATCTCAAGGACCAGCCGCTGGCCGATCTCCAGCTGGCCATGCGCCGGGTGCTGGCCGGCGAGCGCTGGGTCTGCTCGCCGCTGCTCAGCAAGCTGGTGCGCGGCGCCGGCGCGGCGGCCGACAGCGGCCTGACCCAGCGCCAGCGCGAGCTGCTGTGGTGCCTGGCCCAGGGCGACGACAACCAGGCCATCGCCCGGCGCATGAACCTGAGCGTCAAAACGGTCGAGAACCACCTGACCCGGCTGTACCGCCAGATCAACGTGCAAAGCCGGCTGGAGGCCGTCCACTACCTCGGCCAGCACCCCGACCTGCCGCTGCCGGTGCGCGGCGCCGAAAGCCCGGCCGGGACGGGGCTGATCACGATCCTGCTGGTCGATGACAACGCCCGCTACCGCCAGCACCTGCGCCGGATCGTCGGCAAGGTCTGCCCGAACGCGCTGATCGAGGAGGCCGCCGCGACCGCCGAGGCCGTCGCCCTGGCCCGCGCCCAGCCGCCCCAGCTGGTCTTCGCCGATGTCGTGCTGGGCGACGAGGACGGCATTGTCTGCGCCCAGCATATCAAGCAGATGGCGCCGGACGCGCGCATCATTCTGATCAGCGCCTACCCCGACCGCGAGTTCCACCGCCGCGGCCTGGAGGTCGGCGTGCTGGCCCTGCTGGATAAAAAGGATCTTGACGGCGCGGCGCTGCGGCTGGTCATCGAGGACGCGCTGGATCACATCGAGCAGCGCGGCTAGGTGGGCGGCGGCGCGCCCGGCGCCAGTGCCAATTGAGGAAGCCATGAAAATCTATATTTCCGCCGATATCGAGGGCGTGGCCGGGATCGTCGACTGGGAGCAGTGCCGCCCGTCCGGGGGCGCGGCCTGGCAGGAGGGCCGCGAGCTGCTGACCGCCGAGGTCAACGCCGCCATCGAGGGCGCCTTCAACGCCGGGGCCGAGGAGGTCGTCGTCAACGACGCCCACGGCGCCATGCGCACGCTGCTGCCCCGCGAGCTGGACGCCCGCGCCCGCCTGATCCAGGGCCGGGTCAAGGCCAACTATATGCTGGAAGGCCTGGACCGCTCGTTCCAGGCCATGTTTTTTGTCGGCTACCACGGCGGCGCCGGCGCGCGCTGGGGCGTCCTCAACCACACCTACAGCCCCTACGCCACCCGGCTCAACGGCGACACCGTCGACGAGACCGCCCTCAACGCGGCGGTGGCCGGCGTCGGCTACGACGTGCCGCTGGCCTTCATCAGCGGCGACGAGTGGACCGTCGCCGAAACCAAGCGCCGCTTCGGCTCGGGTGCGATCGGCGTGGTCACCAAGCGCTCGACCAGCCGCTACGCCAGCAACTCGCTGCACCCCAGCGAGTCCTGCCGCCAGATCAAAGAAGGCGCCGGCCGGGCGATGGGCCGCGTCGGCACGCTGCTGCCCTATCTCCTGCCCACGCCCTACACCATCGAGCTTGATTTCGAGACCAGCGCCCAGGCCGACCGGGCCAACCTGATGCCCGGCACCGAGCGGGTCGGCGACCGCACCGTCGGCTACAGCGACAGCGATATCTTCGCCGTCTACCGCGCCTACCAGGCCCTGATGATCCTGGGCAGATCAGGGGAAGCGTAGTAACCAGAAGTCAATGTTTAACGCAAAGGCGCAAAGGCACAAAGATCGCAAAGATTCTTTGTAGGTGCTTCCCTCTCATGTAGAGTGGGACACATACATATCTTTCGTCTTTGCGCCTTTGCGCCTTTGCGCCTTTGCGTTGAAGGTTATCCTTTCCTTCCGCCCACCGGACACCGGCCACCGCTCACCGCGGCAGCGCCACGCTCCAGGCCGCCAGGTCGGCGCCGGGCTGGTCGCGCCAGACCAGCAGGCCGTCCACGGCCAGGCCCTGGGCCAGCCTGGCCAGCCAGGGCAGCTCGTCGTCGCTCCACTCCTCCTTGACCAGCGGGCCAAGCTCGGCCAGCGTGTGGGCGCCGTCGTCGGCCAGCCCGCGCAGGGCGTCGATCACCCGGCCGCGGAAGAAGCGGTTGGAGGTGTGGAAGGGCTGCTCGGCGGCCTTGCGCCGGACCTTGGCCACCGGCGGCGTCCATTCCAGCAGGTTGGCGTTGCTGTCGGCCTCGCTCCAGGCGCGGTAGGCCGCGCAGGACTCGCGCAGCGGGCAGCGCCAGCACTGCGGGCGCGCCGCCGTGCAGATCGTCGCCCCCAGCTCCATGATCGCCTGGTTCCAGGCCCAGCCGCGCCCCGGCGGCACCAGACCGGCCGCCAGGCTCACCAGGGCGGCCTCCGATGTTTCCGGCGGCTGGTCCTCCGGGCCAGCCAGCAGCCGCCGCACCACGCGCCGGATATTGGTGTCCAGAAAAGCCACGTCGCGCTCGAAGGCGAAGCAGGCCACCGCCCCGGCCGTGTAGGCGCCGATGCCGGGCAGGCTGCGCAGCCCCTCGGGCGTGTCCGGGAAGGCCGCCGGGTCGCCGGGGTAGCCGGCCGCCACCACAGCCTGGGCCGCCCGCTGCAGGTTGACCGCCCGCCGGTTATAGCCCAGCCCCTGCCAGGCCTTGATCACATCGGCCGTCGGCGCCGCCGCCAGCGCTTCGGCGGTCGGGAACAGTTCCAGAAACGCCGCGTACTTCGGCATCACCCGGTCAACCTGGGTCTGCTGGAGCATAATCTCCGAGACCAGGATCCGGTACGGGTCGCGCGTCCGCCGCCAGGGCAGGTCGCGACCGTTCGCGGCGAACCAGTCAAGCAGCGCCCGCTGCAATGGGGAGAGTTGGGTCATTATCATCTCACTGTTTTAGGATGTCGGATGTCGGATGTCGGGAGTTGGACTTTACGAGAAGGGCGGAGGCGAAGCGAGAAAGAACCATCAGTGGCGCTAAATACAGCGTACGTCCTCTTGCCGACATCCGACATCCAAATAGCACAGATATTCGCTTAATCGTATCACAATCGCGGTCATTGCGCGGCCGGTTCGCATCCCATAGAATAGACCTGATACAGCAAAGGATGCTCGTCATGTCACTGCTTGCGTTTGAACACGTTGACCGAGAAAAGCGCGGGTCGTTGTGGAGCCGCCCGCGCTGGCGCTACGGCGCGGCCATGCTGATCCCGCTGCTCCTGGCCTGGCCGGGCATCATGTGGGGGCTGAGCTTCCCGACCCAGGAGTACCAGGCCTTCATCGCCGAGGCCAGCACCTACGTGGTATTTGTCGGCGTGTTCTGCTGGATGGCCTGGTTTCGCCAGCCGCGCGGCGGGATCCAGGCCATCGCGATGGCGACGCTCTGGCTGCTGGCGAGCATGCTGGTCAACTTCCTGACCAAGCGCGGACAGACCCGGCACGCGCTCAGCGCCGGCCTGGGCGGCCATCCCATGCTGCTGTGGGGCCTGGTCTTCCTCATCCCGGTCGGCGCCCTGCTGCTGGCCGCCCGGCGCGACCCGGCGCTGGACCGGGCCGGGCTGAGCCAGCGGGCGCTGGGCTGGCAGATCGGGGCCGGGCTGATCGCCGGCGGCATCATCGGGCTGCACTTCCTGACCACGATCCGCTTCAGCGGCATCACCGGCATCACCGCCAAGCCCATGCCCTACCTGGTCTGGTCGCTGTGCTACGAGCTGTTTCAGTCGCTGGCCGAGGAGCTGTTTTTCCGCGGCGTGATGCTGCGGGCGCTCCAGCAGATCTACAAGCTGGATTTCTGGGCGGCCATGACGATCACGACGGCGGCCAACCTGAGCATTTTCCTGATCAAAACCCAGTGGCAGAACCCGCTTGAGCTGGCCGGGGTGTTTCTGTACCTGACTATGCTGTCGGTGACCGCGTGCTTGCTGTACCGGCGCTTCCAAAGCGTCGTGCCGGGCTTTGTCTGCAACCTGTTCTTCAGCCTGATCTCGGTGGTGCGCGGATGAGCGCCAGACGCCGCCACACCCAGGCCATCCTGATCGGCATCAGCATCATCGCCATCACCGGCGTGATCTACGTCACCGAAGGGCGCTGGAACGCCGCGCCGGTGCTGCGCTACCTGTATATGATCCCGGTGGTCCAGGCGGCGATCTCGTTTGGCCTGACCGGCAGCATGACGGTGGCCCTGCTGGCCGACCTGCTGTTCGCGCCGCTGGTGGCGGTCGCCTTCGGCCGCTACGGCATCTTCGGCGCGCCGACGGTCGAGATCCTGACCACGCTGGCGCTGCTGCCGGCCCTGGCCTATTTCACCGGCTCCAACTGGGGCCGGCTGGCCCGCCAGCGCGAGCTGTACCAGTTCCTCAGCGGCATGGGCGACCTGTTCGGCCGCTCGCTGCCCCGGCGCGAGCTGCTCACCGAGGTGCTGGAGCAGGGCGCCCGGCTGGTCGAGGCCAGCGGCGGCGAGATCATCCTGCTGCGCGGGGAGGAGGCCGAGGTCGCCGCCCAGTGGGGCAGCGAGTCCGAGGCCAGGGCCAGCTACCAGGCCAGCCTGGCCCACGACATCATCAGCGAGAACCGGGTCTGGCGCGGGGTCGGCCTGGACTACGACGCCGACTACAAGCGGGTCGGCGCCGGGCCGCGCATCGACTCGGCCCTGGCGGTGCCGCTGCGCCTGGAGGGCCGGCCGGTCGGCGTGCTGGCCTTCTACAACCGGCCGGGCGGGTTTAGCAAAAACGAGCAGGCGGCGGTCGAGGCGATCGGCAGCAAGGTCGAGGTGGTGCTGGAGAACTTCCGCCAGGTCGCCCAGCGGGCCGAAAGCGAGCGCCTCCAGCGCGAGCTGGAGCTGGCCGCCGAGGTGCAGAACCGCTTCCTGCCCACCAGCATGCCGCAGATCCCCGGCTACCACATCGCCGGCCAGACCATCCCGGCCCGCGAGGTCGGGGGCGATTTCTTCTCGTTCGCCCGCCTGTCCGACGGCCGCTGGTACATCGCGGTCGGCGATGTCTCCGGCAAGGGCGTGGTCGGGGCGTTTTTCATGGCCATCGCCACCAGCGTGATCGACATCCAGCTCCAGGGGCCGCCGGCCGCCGGCGAGCCGACTCTGGCCACCCGCCTGAACCCGCTGTTTCACTCGCGCATGGCCAGCCAGAAGATCAACACCGCGCTGTGCTACCTGCTGCTCGACCCGGCCTCGGGCGATGTCCAGGTCGGCAACGCCGGCCTGATCGCGCCGCTGTATCTGTGCCAGGATGGCGTCTGCGAGTATGTCGATGTGGCCGGGCTGCCGCTCGGCGTGGCCCGCGACACCCGCTACCAGGAGGGGCTGCTGCGCCTGGCCCCCGGCGAAACGCTGGTGCTGATCAGCGACGGCGTGGTCGAGGCCCACAACGGCACCCGCGAGCTGTATGGCCTGGAAACGCTGCAAGCCCTGGTCAACAGCCAGCGCGGCGTCGGCGCCGGCGAGCTATCCGAGCGCATCCTGGACGCCGCCCGCGCCTGGAGCCAGGGCGACCTGCACGACGATATGACAGCGGTGGTGATCCAGCGCATCTGATCACGCTCGTCGCGGCTAGCCGGCGGCCGGGGTGGGCCGGTAGATCTCCATCCAGCGATCAGGGTCGCTCAAGCGGCTGAAGCCGTACTGCTCGTACAGGCCGTGGGCGTCGCGCGTGGCCAGCGACCAGCGCCGCAGCCCCTGGAGCAGCGGATAGCCGGCCACCACCGAGATCAGCCACTTGCCCAGGCCGCGGCCCTGGTGGGCTTCCAGGATATAGACATCGCAGAGATAGGCGAAGGTCGCGTGGTCGGTGACCACCCGGGCCAGGCCGATCTGCTCGGCGCCGCGGTAGACCCCGAAGCACAGCGAGTGCTGCAGCGAGCGGGCGACCACGTCGATCGGGCGGTTGTTGCCCCAGTACGAGCGCGCAATATAGGCGTGGATCGCGGCCAGGTCGAGCCGCGCCGGGTCGGTGCTGATCTGATAGTCGCCGTTGGTGTAGTCGGCCATCGTGGTTCCTCCTCGCAGGATCGATAAACGGCGGCAGTCTACCATATGGCCGGCGAACGGCCTAAAACCGCAACGCGCCGCCCTGGGTCCAGGGCGGCGCGTCGGCGTACGGGGATGCGGTTTCTGTGCTACTTGGCGGTGGCGGGGGCGCCGTTCTCGCCCCGGCGGGCCAGGTTCGAGCCGATGGCGCCGCCCAGGAACAGGCCCCACAGCAGGCCGAGCGACATCGCGTGGACAAACACCACGCCGCGGACCTCGTCATCCCAGCGCGGGAGGAAGAAGATCACGCAGAACTGGATGACCGGGATCAGCATCAGCGCCATGCCGAGCCGTTGCAGGCCCTGCACCACCGGCTGCGAGCGCAGGTGATTGCTGAAGCCGGCCACGATCCAGGCGATGATAAAAACGATTGTCGCGGTGACGACCGGCAGCAGCACCAGGATATCGCTGATAGCGATGCTCAGGAGCTTGGTCGAGGGATCGATCGCGCCTTGCAGGAAGGCGGTCAGGAAGGTCAGGCCGAAGAAGGTGCCGACCATCACGCCCAGCATCACCACGAAGGCGATCAGGCCGCCGCGCGGCGCGCGCCGCCACAGGATGGCGGTGTTGGCCAGCACGGCGTAGCCGATGGCGCAGAACCAGAGCAGGTAGTACATGATATCTTTTTTCACCTGCAGCGTCTCCGGGCCGCCGGCCATATACGGCCCGTTGCTGAGGGTCCAGTAGGCGCCGAAGGCCGTGTACAGCAGCGCGAAGGGAATAAAGATCACCACATCAATCCAGTTGATGCCGAGCTTACTCAAAAATCTAGTCACGGAAGTTCTCCTGATGAGCCGCAGGCGGGCTGTGCGCCCGCCTGTGTTGCGTCTTGTATTCCGAAGCTAGCGGGTCAGCGTCTTCAGATAAGCGATGATCTGGCCGATCTCTTCGTCGTTGACGACGCCGGCCTGGGCCGGCATCGGGCCGTATTCGCCGCCACCGGTCGGGGAGTCGTTGGCATCCGGGCCGACGCCGGGGCCGCCGCCGCCAACCTTGATCCACTCAAGCACGGTGGCGTCGTTGACCTCTTCGCCGTTGGGCAGAACCGTGCCGTAGGCAACGGTGCCTTCGGGCGTGAACAAGCCGGCCAGCCCGGGGCCGACCGCGGGCTTGTCGGTGACGTTGTGGCAGCCCACGCAGCCCCGGCCGCGGAACAGGTCGCGCCCGGCGTTGGCCTGCGGGTCGTCCAGCGGCGGCTCGGGGGTGGCCACGGGCGTCGGGATCTTGGCGGTCTCGGTGGCGTTCCACTCGGCCGCGACGCTCTTGGCGACCGGCGAAACCGCGCCGCCCTGCATCGCCATCACGTAGGCGGCGATGGCGCGGATCTGGTCGTCGCGCATGCCCTGCTGCTTCCAGGCCGGCATGGCCGTGCCGCGGATGCCGTTGGTGATCATGGCTTCGACATAGTTGCGCAGCGAGCCGTATTTCTTCTGGATGCCGTTGGTGGTCGTGAAGGCTTCGGTGCCGGGGCCTTTGCCCGTCTGGAGCGAGTTGAGGGGCGGCGCAGACTTAAGCTGCGGCCCGGCGCCTTCGCCGGCCAGGCCATGGCAGGCGGCGCAATACTGCTCGTAGTTGCGCTGGCCGAACTCAAGCTGCTGGGCGTCCTGGCGCTGGGTCGTGGCGACCAGGCGGTCCGAGGTCTGGCCGAACCAGATATAGCCCAGCAGCGCAACCGTGGCCACCGTGAACAGCAGCGAAATTGCAATATTTTTGGTCATTGTGTATGTCAATCCTTCACGCCGGGGCCAGCCCTGGGCGGCCCCGGCGCGTGCTAAGCTCACTTATTTGTGTGGCTCGGTCTTGCCAACCTCAACGATGCCGTTGCGGTTGATATACTTGGTCTGGGTGTAGGTGCTCTTCTCGGCCTGCTCGACCAACTGGCCGTCCTCCTCCTTGACCGTCGTCCAGCTCATGGTGATGGTGGCCCGCTTCTGCTGGATAAACGGCGCGGCCGTCTTCAGCGCGAGGTTGTTCGGGTCATCGATCTGGCCGTACAGCCACGGCTCGATGGTCAGGGTGACCAGCGGGCGGACAAAGCGCTGGTCGAAGTCGGCCCAGTAGACCACATCGTGGCGCAGCTCGGCCAGCAGCTCCAGGGTTTCCGGGCTGAGGTCCTCGACCCGCAGGCCGGGGTCGCTCTGGGTGCGGTCGATGCCGTACTCGCCGGCGACCAGCCCTTCGGTGTCGGCCTTGGAGTTGTAGTAGACCTGATAGACCAGGCGCTTGTCGGGCAGCTTGTCGAAGGGGATCTCCATCACGATGCCTTCACCCTCGACCGGCACGTAGTGCTCGGCGATCTCGTTGGAAGCCACCTTCTGGATGCCGAAGGCCGGCAGGCCGCCGTACGACACCACCACGAACACGATCAGCGAGATGATGCCGCCGGCCAGGGCGAACTTGCGGTCGACGAAGCGCCGCGACGGGTTGCGGTCGATGTAGGGCAGCAGGAACAGCGCCCCGAACACGATGCCGGCCACGCCGAGGCCCCAGACAATCTTATCGCCCAGCTTGAGCATGCCCTGCAGCCAGAAGAAGTACCAGGGCGCCTTGGTGTGCTGCGGGGTTTGCAGCGCGTTGGCGTGGCTTTCCAGCTTGGCATCCCAGAAGAAGTTGTTGATAAAGATAAAGGCGAAAGTCAGGATCAGGATGACCGCCAGCTCGAAGAAGACCTGGTCGGGCAAAAACGGGATTTTGCGCTTGGTCGGCTTTTTGTTGACGAACAGCTCGTGGATGGGCGAGATCTCCTGCTTGCGCACCGCGTAGTAGTGGACGCTGATCAGGATGATCGTCAGCATCGGCAGCATAAAGATATGCAGCAGATAGAAGCGCAGCAGCGCGCCCGCCCCGATCTCGGCGCCGCCGCGCAGCAGCGCGCCGATCGCCGGGCCGACGCCGGGGGCCGCGTCGGCCATCGAGGAGCCGATCGTCACCGCCCAGAAGGCCAGCTGGTCCCAGGGCAGCAGGTAGCCTGAGAACGACAGCAGCAGGGTCATCAACAGCAGGATCATGCCGGTGAACCAGATAAACTGGCGCGGCGCTTTATACGACGCCGTAAAATACGTGCGCAGCATATGCAAAATCACCACCGCGACCATAAAGTGGGCGCCCAGGCGGTGGATGTTGCGCATCAGGCCGCCCAGCGGCACGTCGTTCATGATCTGGACCATGGACGCGTAGGCTTCGTTGGGCGAGGGCGAGTAGTAGATCATCAGGAACAGGCCCGTGATCGCCTCAAGCACAAAGAAGAAGAACGACATCCAGCCCAGGCCCATGGTGTAGTACCACGCGGTTGCCTCTTCGGGCAGCGAGCGCGGGCGGATATGGTACCAGAAGCTGTTGGTGTGAACGCGCATGCGCGGGTTGGGCCGCGGTGCGGCTTCACCGCGCAGGGTGTCCCGCCATTCGCGGGCGCCCATGGATGGGAAGAACGAGCGCCCGACCTCGGTTAGCCAGCCACCGAGGCCTCCGCGCTTGCTTTCAGGCGATACGGCCATACGAAATACTCCTTGTGACTGGTCTCAATTAAGGATGGGTAACCCCGGTTCGCTTTTTACCGGTATCGACAGTGACCAGTCCTTCTTCGATCGTGATCGGGAACTGGTCGAGGTTGCGCGGCGCCGGACCGAGCACATAGTTGCTGTTGCGCTGGAAGGTCGAGCCGTGGCACGGGCAGATAAAGCGGTTCTCGGCGGCCTGGAACGGGATCAGGCAGCCCAGGTGGGTGCAGACCTGGTAGATGGCCAGCAGGCCTTCATCCTTCAGGCCAACGATGCCGTCGTTGGTATCGACTAGGCCGTTTTCGGTCTCGGATTTCCCGGCCTCGACCCGCACGATATAGAACTTGCCGGCCGAGTTCAGCTCGGGCGCTTCCGCCGTGGTGTAGCTGTCCACCGCGCGGGTCAGGGTGAATTTGCCGCCGAACTGGCCGGCCTTGATGCGCGGATAGGCGAAGCCGCCGGGGACCCACTCGCCTTCGCCGGGCAGCTGCTTGACCAGCTCGTCGTTGTTGTTGGGCGACACCATGGTGCCCAGGCCCAGCGCGGTCAGCAGCGCCAGCGAGCCGGCCGTCGCGTAGGACATAAACTCGCGGCGGTTGAGCGATTTGCGCTCGCGGGCCGGCTTGCCCACCCTGGTGCGCTGGATGGAATCCACGCCCGCTTTGGCTTGGACCGCGTCGGCATCTGACTGCGAGACGATGCGGCGTCCGCCGGATTGTTTCAAATTTTCAGCCATATTAAATCTCCTAGCCGCCCGGTTATTGCTGTCCGCGACAGGTCTAAGCACCGCACGTATACCAAATGGGCGGGGTCAGTCGGTATTGTAACATAGCGCCTTGACGAGCGTCAAACCAGAGGGAGGGCGATTTTGCAGCATCAGGAAGGGATATTTTTACAGCGAATCGTGGGCGTTTGGCCAAATGCCGGCCCGTCGCCAGCCTGAAGCGAACCGGCGCAGGAAAGCGTTTCTCCTGCGCCGGTCCCGGCCAGACCCGCGGGCCCGGCCCGCTACGGGGCGATTTCGTGTTCCGAGCCAAGCCCGCCGAGCAGCATGCACCAGCCAAGCGCAAGCAACCAGGGCCAGGCGGCCGGCGGACCGGTGGGTTTCCAGGGAGCGCGTAGGGCCATGCGTTTCTCACCTCGCAACAATCGATGTGTCGCTGTATCGAACGATCCACCTCCGGCTGCGCGGCACGGCGCCCAGGATCAGATTCAGCCTCGAGATGCCGCCGGTTGGCGACCAGGTCCGCGAGTTCTCCTTCGAACTCAAGAACGTCACCGAGGAATGGCAGCAATACACCGTGAAGATCGCCGATCTCATGCCCCTGGAAGGCACCGATCCGCTTGACCCGCGCCAGATCAAGGCGCTTTCCTGGAACAGCGTCGGCCCGACCGGCGGCCCGGTCGAGTTCGCGGTCGACTCGGTGTATTTTTCGGAGGACGAGTAAAACCGCTAGGCCGGATCGAGGTGCCAGAGAGTGTGGAACTCGCGGTCCTGGTCGGCGCGGTGGACATGGATCTCGCCCAGGTAGGACACCGCGTTCGGCCGCTGGCAATCCAGGCAGCGGTAGATATCGTATTTGAAGCGCGTGCTGATCGGATTGGCGACCGTCGCGTTGATCTCGTAGGCGTCGGTGTTGGCGCTGGCGCACCAGGCGCACGGCACCGGGTAGATCACGACCCACAGCGGCCGCCGAAAGCGCCGCTTGTACTCGCGGCCCTTGCGCCTCACGACGTGGTCCGGCCAGCGGATATCCAGCATGGCCTCATGGCATTCCGGACAGCGGCGCACTTCGTGCAACAGGCTGACCTGGGGGTTGACCGGCGTCACGCTGTCGCCGGCCAGCAGCGGCCCCGCGTGGCCGCACCATAAACATCCTTGGGTTGGAATAGTCATCGATTATTCTTTCTAGGATCAAAGCCGTCAGGCTTAATTATAGCAAGAGCCGGCCCTTGTTGTCGGCGCCATCAGGAGCTTGACAAATCATGCGCTGAATTGTATATTTAGGTAGTACTTAAAAGAGAGGTGTTGTCATGCGGATCACGGCGGGAGTTCAAGATTATGTCAAGGCTATCTATACCTTG
>Ga0196965_1000715_pt1 | contig 16299 bp, 16 predicted proteins | sample S1_20metaG_FD_148668 | JGI IMG/M metagenome (GOLD analysis project Ga0196965, IMG submission 148668) | Soil microbial communities from Anza Borrego desert, Southern California, United States - S1_20 | ecosystem: Environmental > Terrestrial > Soil > Desert | place: USA: California | collected... | reverse complement strand
ACGCCCTCCCCCTCGACGAGGACGTGGTGGGCGAGGCGGGCGCCTTCGCCCCCCCCGTGTTCGGCGCCGTCGGTATGGGCGAAGGCGGTCGACTGGCCGGTGGCGAGCAGCCGGTCGATCGCGCCGCGCGCCGCCTTGCGCCCGTCGGGGTCGAGCTTGCGGAACAGCTCCAGCAGGCTGATCCTCTGCCCCGCTTCCTCGCCTAGGCCCGCGCGGCGGGCGAGAGCCGGGCTGAGCTCGACCGTCTGCGAGCCCGGCCGCCAGCGCCACGAGGCGCTTCCGGCCTTGCCCTTCTGCCCTTCCGGCTCGCCGCGGCGAAGCGGCCGGCGGCCGCCGACCCGCTCGGCATGGCGGTGGGCATATTGAAGCGCCTGGAGGAATTGGGAATCGCTGAACGGGCTGACCAGGAAATGGGTGGCGCCATCCGCGTAGAGCGTGTCGAGGGCGTCCGAATCGCCGCGCGACAGAAGCACCAGCAGGGCGGCGGCATTGGCCTCGGCGGGATCGGCGAGGCTTCGCACCGCCTCCTTGCCCTCGGGCAGGGCGCCGCGCGCGTCGACCACGGCGACCGAGGCGCCCGAGGCGATGAACCGGCTTTCGGCATTGTCGGCGCGGCGGGCGGCGATGGCGAGCCAGCCGGCACGCTCCGCGGTCGCGGTCAGCTCGTCGCGGTGGCGGAAGGACAGCAGGAAGAGCGGTGCGCCGGACGCGGCCATGCCTCCCTCTCCCTTCCCCTTCGACGGCGCTTCGAACCCCATCGGTCTACTCTGGGCGCATCCCCTCAACAATCGGTTTAGACGAGCCGCGGTGCCGGTGCGGGACAGGGCCGGGCCAATCGCTCCGTTTTGGCGGCGAAGCGCCTTGGTATTCGCAGGAAAGCTTGCTACAGCCTTGATTGCGAGCCGTTTTTTCGGGCGCAGGGGGGATTTTTCAAATGATCATCGAAGAGGAGACGCCGTGGCGTCCCCGTGACCGGCGAAGCCGTGCCGTCACTTCGAGCACGCCTTGCGGGCGGGGCGCCGTCGCGATGCAGCTCGAATGCGGGCACGTGACGAAGCGCCGGCCGGCCCTGTGCGCGCCGTCGCGGCTGATCTGCGAGCAATGCTGAACAGGTGCTCCGCGGGATTCTCGAATCCCGGGGGTCGCCAGCGGGTGACTCTTCGCTCGCGGCGAAACGGCGCCGTCTAGCGGGCCGTTTCGGATCTGCGTGACTTCGAGCCGGCGGACCCCGATGCGCGTTCCTGAGCGGCCCGGATCGCGTCCCAAACCAAGGCGGAAGGCGCGATCGCCTCTGCGATTTGCAGTGCATTGCGCATCCCTGGGATCTCCTCGCCGCTTCGGCGAGGCGAGACAAGCCGATCGACCGGTACGAACCGAGCCTTGATGCCGAGGCGCTCGTCCTGGAAGGGAATGGCGGGTTCCGAACTGACCCATCGGGGAACGCCCCCATCGAAAATCGCCTCGTCGACGAACAGGCGAGGGCCCGCGAGCCCGGCGCTCGAGCCGCCGGCGTCGGCGACATAGGCTTTGGTGAACGCGAAATTCGCTTGAAGCTGTGGAAGAACGTCGAAGTATCGGTCGATGCTCGCCGCTTCGCGCACGGCCTCTTCAGCCCCAATCTGTCCAGCATCGAGGCGCGCCAAGATAGAATCGAGTTGGCCCGATGCCGCGTCCATGGCGCGTCGGCTGCCCTTGGCACGAAAGCCCACCGCGAGAACCATCCGAGCGCCCGGCCAGCCGTTGCGCCGCTCGCTCGCCCGAAGGGCTTCGGACAAGGCAGCCGAACGCGCGAGGAAATCGTAGGTGACCCGGGAACTGCGCAACGAAAGATCGCGATAGGCGACCGCACCGTCGTTGAGCACCAGCGTCCGGTACTGGCGGTCGCTATGCTCGGCGACGATGCGATGAAAGGCGCGCAGCCGGGTGATCGACGCCCTGGCCCCGGGATGAACCGGGTTGAATTCGGCTTCTGCGATCATGCTGCCATAGCCCAGCAGGTCGATCCAGCAGACGGCGGCGACCTGGAAGGGCAGCCCCCCGGTCCCGGCTCGGGACATCTGGGAGGGGCTGCGAGATGATTTTATTGCCATGATTGCCTGCGCCTGCCCGATTCCATGTAGCCGGGCGGAAGGATAAAGTAATCAGGATCGAGAAAATCGGCCGACACCGCCTCCCCTTGCTCCCCCGTCCCTTCCCCCCTAGCAATCAGGCCATGACGGCCAATGCCGACCTGCCCACCGCCCTGCTCGCCTCGTCCGCCGAGGCGGCGCAGGCGGCCGAGGCGCTGCTTCGCGGGGCCTATGACTTCGTGCCCCTGGGGGAGGCGGAGCAGGTGATCGCGCTGGGCGGCGACGGCTTCCTTCTGCAGACCCTTCACGAGATGCTGAACGCCGGCCGGATCCTGCCCATTTTCGGGATGAACCGAGGGACGGTCGGCTTCCTGATGAACGAGTGGCGGATCGAGGGGCTGAGGGAGCGGGTCAACCGGGCCAAGGCGGTGTCGGTGGCGCCGCTCAGGATGGAGGCGGTGACCGTCGCCGGCGAGACCGTCACCAGCCCGGCGATCAACGAGGTGTCGCTGCTTCGCGAGACCCGGCAGACGGCGCGGATCGAGGTTTCGGTCAACGGCCGGACCGTGCTTCCCGAGCTGGTCTGCGACGGCGTCCTGGTGGCCACTCCGGCCGGCTCCACCGCCTATAATTTCTCAGCCCAGGGGCCGATCCTGCCGCTCGGCGCCAACCTCGTCGCCCTGACCCCGATCAGCCCGTTCCGGCCGAGGCGCTGGAAGGGCGCGCTCATCCCCGACGACCTCAAGATATCGCTGCGCGTGCTCGACGCCGAGAAGCGCCCGGTCTCGGCCGTGGCCGACCAGCGCGAGGTGCGCGACGTCGCCACGGTCGAGGTCAGCGTCGACCGCGGCCACGCGCTCACCCTCCTCTTCGATCCCGAGCACGCCCTCGACGAACGGATCTCGATGGAGCAGTTCGCGGCCTGAGCCGCCCTCGCGAGCCCTTGCCAGCCGGAGAAACCCGCTGCTATAGGCGCGCCTCGCCCGAGAGGCTGCTCCCCGGTAGCTCAGCGGTAGAGCAACCGGCTGTTAACCGGTTGGTCGATGGTTCGAATCCGTCCCGGGGAGCCACTCGCTTTCGCCGCCCACGCCAATTCCCTCGGCCGCTCAGCCCCGGTCCTCGCGCATCGAGCGGGCGAAGGTGCGGCATTGGGGGGTCGAGCGGCCGCTGCGCTGGCAGAAGAGGCGCATCGTTTTCGAATGCTTTCGCGAATAGCGCTTGACGCCGGGCTCGGGGGCGGCCGCCAGCCGCCTGGCGCTGTGCCTTTGCGTAGCCGCCGGCTTGCGCGGACGGGTTTCCCCTGACTCGGGCGTCCGTGCCTCCGCGGATGCGACGACGGGCGCCGAGGGAGCCGGAAGAGCTTCTTCCGGCGACGCCTCGGTCACGGGCGTGACCGGAGCGGGAGACGCGGCCGGTGCGCGAATTGCTTCATCCGCTGCGGGGGCCGGGCGGGCGGCGACGGCCACCGGCCGGTTGTCCGTGGCGGCGGGGCTGCGCCATTCGAGCGCCGTCGCCGCGGCCAAGGTCGCGGCGATCAAGGCGCCCGCGGCGACGAAGGCGCGCGCGGCCGGGCGCCGCCGCGGCGAAGCGCCGGCCGCCACTTCCGCCGCGCGGACCGGCCGGCCCTGCGGGGCGGGCACGGCGCGGGCGGGAAGCTCGCCCGGTCCCGACCGCCGCTCGACCTCGGCGAGAATACGGCGCCAGCCGGGATGGAAGGGCTGGCCCCGCCAGCCGGACAGCAGAATGACGGGGCTTGCCTCGCCTCCGAAAGCGGGTTCGATGCTGTCGACGGAGACCTCGACGAGGCTTGGCTGGCGACGGGCTTCGGCGAGCGCTCCCGGAGCCATGGCGGCGGTGACGAGCCCCCGCGACCAGATCAGCAGCAGCACCTTCGCCCCGCCGGCCTGAGCGGCCAGGCGAGGAAAGGCCCCGCCCTCCGCCAGCGCCTCGCGCTCAACCGAATAGCCCGCCGCCGTCAAAGCCTCGGCGAGCCGTACGGCCGCTTCATATTTGTCCCGGGGGTAGAGCAGGCGGACGTCGACCATGAGACGATCAACGCTCAAGGGTTCGAAAGGGTCATGGGAGCCCGTCGGCGATGTCGTAATAATCGCCTTTGTCGCCGGTGAAGACATGCCTGTCGAGACTCGTGCCCGTCGGCGCCTCGAAGGCGCCCATGGCGATGGCGGTCCAGTCGCGGTGGAGCGGATCCCAGAACAGCGACGAGCCGCAGATCGAGCAGAAGCCGCGCCGCACCCTTTCCGAGGATCGGTACCAGGCGACATGCTCGCCGCCATGGACGGTGACCCGGTCGCGCGGAACGTCGGTGGAGGCGAAGCAATGGCCCGACCATGAGCGGCATTGGCGGCAGTGACAGGCGTCGGGCGGCGGCAGCTCGCCCTCCACTTCGAAGCTGACGGCGCCGCACAGGCAGGCTCCCCTCGGCATCTTCCTCTCCTCGGCTCGGCGGACCTGGCTGATTAACGCGCCCGCCGGCCGCCTCCAAGAGCCGCGGCCGGCGCTCCGTTCGGCTGTCGTTCAGCCCGCGTAACGATAATCGCCCGGTCCGGAACGGAGCCCCGACATGCGCCTCTTCCCCCTCCCCGCCTTGGTCCTTCTCGTCTTCGCCGCCGCCGCCGCTCCGGCCGCGGCGCGGATCGCCGGCAGGCACGATTACGGTCCCGTCTCCCGGTCGAGCCCCTTCCTCGGCGACAGCCGGCTGCCCGGCCCCGGAATCGGCCGCGAGGTCCGCGACCTCAGGGACCGGATCGGCCGGGCCCGCGACAGCGGCCATCTCACTCGGGCCGAGGCGCGCCGCCTCGAGCGCGAGGCGCGCGCGATCGGGCGCCTCGGCCGGCGCTACGGCCGCGACGGCCTCTCGCCCTCGGAGCAGGCGGAGCTGGAGAGCCGGGCCGCCTATCTGCGCGGCGCCGTCGGCCTTCCGCCCGCCTCGGGACTCTGAGCCAAATCCGCCGCGGCGGCCGGATCGGCTGCCCGGCCATATCCACGAGTCCGACTCCGGGCTCTTATCCGAACCAGCCCGCGCCGGGCGAGCAGGAGCCGCCTCTGGCTGACTCCCCCTTCCTTCCAGGGAGGGGGGCGCTCAGCGCAGCTGGCTGTCCTTGCTTCCGCGCCGGTTGATGCCGGCGCCGGAGCGCCGGGCCCGCGAGTCGCGCTCCGACTGGCAGGGGACGCAGGTCCGCGTCCCCGGCAGCGCCTCGCGCCTCCGCCGGGGGATGAGCTCGCCGCAATCCTCGCAATATTCGGAGCCCTCGCCGGCCGGAAGCCGCGCCCGGGCGCCCAGCACCGCGTCCCTGACGGTATCGTCGATCTGATCCTGAACCGCGCCGTCGCGCGCCCAACCGCCGGCCATGGCGATGCTCCTTCCGCAGCAAGGGCTTAAATGGGGAAAGGCCGCGCTTCGTTCCAGCGAGGGTCCTACTCCCCTCCCTCGCAGGGAGGGGAGGCAAAGGCGGAGACGCGTCGGCTGACCTCCCCTCCCTGCCAAGGGAGGGGTTGGGGGTGGGTCCGCCGGAGGCGGGCGAACCGAAGAGTCAGCGAAAAAGTCTCGCTTCGCCACCCCCGGCCCCTCCCTTCCAGGGAGGGGAGGTAAGGGGGGAGGCGGCGGATTGATCTGGATCGTGGCGGAGGGGCGACATTTCGGCCCGGCTGCGCCACGCTCCGCCGAACCGCGCCCGCGCGGCACGGAGACCCGGCGGCCCTCGACGGTTGATCCGGTACCGTCCGCGGCCGTGGCGCCCCGGGCTGGACGGCGCGCGCGCACGGCCCGCGCCGCCACTTCGTAACCATTGGAGTAGATGCGATGAAAACAGCGGCCCTTGCGATTGCGCTCCTGCTGAGCGGCGCGGCCTACGCGCAGACCACCACCACCACCACGCAGCCGGACGTCGACGTCGACGTCGGAGTCCAGCCCGACGGCGATCCCGATGTCGATCTCGACGCCGGCACCAAGACCAAGACCACCACCCACCATGCCGACGGAACGGCCACCACGACGACCACGAGCACCGCCAACGCCCCCGGCGACATGCCCAACACCACCACCAGCGCGCCCGGCGCGACGACGGTCGCGGCCGCGATGCCCGCGAGCGGCCAGGTCGTCGCCCCGAGCAACGCCAATCCCGAGCATGACGCCCGCGGCATCGCCGTCATCTCCGACCCGGCGGTGGTCCCCGCCGGCTTCAACGGCACCGCCGGAACCGGCGTCGGCGGCCCGATGGTCGATGCGGCGACCGGAACGACGATGACCGGCGCCGACGCCTCGCACCCCGCCTGCTCGAAGACGGTCACGGACAATTGCGTCCAGACCTACGAGAAAGGGCGCAGGCGCTAGGCGCGGCTTGCCTCCCCTCCCTGCCAAGGGAGGGGATCAGCCGGCCGCCATGTCCCCCGGACATGGCTGCGAACGTCCGGGGGACGTTCGCACCGGCTCGATGGTGGGTCCGCCGAAGGCGGGCGAAAACTCCGCCGGCCGGAAAGTCTCGCTGCGCTCGCCTACCCACCCCCGGCCCCTCCCTTGCAGGGAGGGGAGCTAAGGGCGCGCGCCGGCGGGTTTGCCGGCATACGGATTTTGGATCGGCTTTTGCGGCGCTTATGCTCGTCCGCATGCCCGGCCGCCGCGTCCCCCGCCGCTTGACCGCCCGAGCCCGCGACCTGCGCAGCCAGGCGACGAAGCAGGAGCGCGTCCTTTGGCGTCTGCTCTCCCGCTACCGCCCCAAATTCACCCGCCAGCTTCCGATCGAGCCGTATATCGCGGACTTCGCCTGCCGCCAGGCCAAGCTCGTCGTGGAGATCGACGGAAGCCAGCATATCGGTTCGCGCGGCGACGAGGCCCGGACCCGTCATTTGCAGGCGGAAGGCTGGACCGTCATCCGCTTCTGGAACAGCGACGTCGCCGCCAATCCCGAGGGCGTGGCCGAGGCGATCCTGCGGCGGGCCGCCGAGTGCCTCGGCGGCACCCACCCCCAACCCCTCCCTTCAAGGCAGGGGAGGCGGAGGCGGCGGCGCTTCGACTGACTCCCCTCCCTGTAAGGGAGGGGTTGGGGGTGGGTCCGCCGAAGGCGGGGGAAACTCCGAGTCAGCAAAAGTCTCGCTTCGCTCGCCTACCCACCCCCGGCCCCTCCCTTGCAGGGAGGGGAGGTGGAGGCGGGGGGCTTGTGCGGCATTTTCCCGCTGGCCGCGGGGCCGGCCCATGCTATCGGTCCGGCTGGGCAGGTTGGGGCGCTTTGCGGGATGGCGGGTGAGATGGCGTCCGAGGGCGAGGCGGCGGCGGCCGGGTTCCGGCTTCGGCTGCCCCGGCGCGTGCCGGATTTCGGGCCGCGCACCTTCTTCCTCTTCCGGATAATCTGGTTCGCGGCCTTCGCGCTGGCCTTGCTGGGGCCGGTCGCCGGCACCTGGCACCGGGTGGCGGAGGCGGGCCGCAATTCCGGGCTGGTCGCCGGAAGCCGCGCCGGGGTGGCGCTCGCCGAGCACGACCTCACCCGGATCCGCTTCCCGGTCGGGCCCGCCGCCGCCGCCGCCGGAATCCGGCCGGGCGACGACATCGTCGCGATCGACACCATCCCGGTCTCTCCGGCGGTGGCGATGCCGGGCTCGCCGGGCGCCCCGCCGGGCGCGGGCAACGAGACGGATCAGCTGCTGTTCGGGGACCTTCTGAGCGGCGCCGAAGACCGCGACGTGACCCTGAGGCTGCGCTCGCCGGACGGGCGCGAGCGCGAGGTCGCGCTGCGCACCGGCGAGGCCCATATCGAGCAGGGCGCGCGAGCGCTCGGAGTGCCGGGCGGGCTGCTCAGCGTCATCGACCTCATTCATCTGCTCACCTACCCCTTCCTGCTCGTCTCCGCCTGGCTGCTCTACAAGCGCAAGCGCTTCGACGTGGTGAGCTCGATCGTGTCGCTCGCCATCCTCCTCACCATGGGCACCGAGCAGCCTTCGGCGACCTTCCTCGCCCTGGTCGCGATGGTTCCCGACGGCGTTCACCGCACCCTCTACGATCTCGCCAACATCTTCCTGATCGGCGGCATATTGCTGTTCCCGCACGGCCGCCTGTCGCCCCGGATCACCCTGGCGCTGCTGGCGGCGCTGCCGCTGCTCCTGTTCCTCGAGGGGGACGTCTACCGGGCCATCCTGATCGCCGCGATGACCGCCTCCGTCCTTCTCTTCCTGTGGCGGCTGAGGACGGCTTCGGGGGACGAGCGCCAGCAGCTCAAATGGGCGGTGTTCGGCTTTTCCGGCTACGCCTTCTTCTTCGGAGCCTCGCTGACCGCCGACATGCTGAAGGCGGGGGCGCCGAGCCTCGGCCAGCAGCTGGTGCTGGAGGTCGCGGCCGGCTTCGCCCTCGGCCTCGCCTTCCTGCTGCTCGTCTCCGGACTGCTCGTCGCGCTGCTCCGCTACCGGCTCTACGACGCCGAGGTGGCGATCAGCCGCTCGGCCTCCTTCGCCCTGATCGCGCTCATCCTCGCCGGCATCTTCGCCGCGACGATGGAGGGGGTGAAGGAGGTGATCCTTCGCTTCTTCGGCCGCGACGCGGGCTCGATCGCTCCGATCGTCGGCGCCGCTTTGTCGACGATCATGATCAACCCCATTTACGAGCGGGTCCAGGGCTGGGCGGAGCGGCGATTCCACCGCCGGCTCGCCGAGATGCGCCGCGACCTGCCCGACTGCCTTCGCGACCTGCGCCATTTCGCCACCCTGCCGGAGCTGGTCGAGGAAGTGCTGAAGCGAATCTCCGCCGGGGTTCGCTCGGCCCGGCTGGCGCTCGTCATCAACGGCGAGGTGGCGGGGACCCGGGGCGCCGGCGCCGGGGAGGTGGAGGCGTGGCTGGCGCGGACCGCGCTCGACGCTTCCTGCTCGGCCGGGGTCGAGACCGGCGACGCCTTCTTCCCGCTTCGCCGCCCGCTCAGCCTCGACGACGGCACCTGCCTGGGCTGGATCCTGCTCGGGCCGCACCCCGACCGCTCGCGCCTCAGCACCGCCGAGCTCGACGCGCTCGACGAGCTCGCCGCTCCGCTGGCGCGGGCGGTTCGGGTGGTGCTTGCCCGCCAGGCGCGGGAGGGCGCGATCGACTCGGCGCTCGCCCGGCAGCAGCGGCAGATCGAGGCGCTGATGCTCCGGCTGCCGATTGACCCCGCGGCGCCGGCGGCGTAGCTTTCCTCGAGCCCCCGCCACAATTGAAACATAAAGGCGGGCGCCCGGGCATAAACCCGCAACAGGGCAGGATTAGCCGCCTCGGAACAATCATTTGGCATGAAGGTGGGACAGATGGGACGAACCGGGTTCAAGGCGCTGACCGGAGCCGCGGCGGCGGCGGTGATCGCGGCGCCGGCCGCGCTTTCGGCGGCGCCTCTGGTGGTGCGCTCGCTCGGGCCCTCGGCCAAGGCCTATCCTCCCGGCCGGGCGGTCGGCGAGAATACTCCGCTCGTCCTCAAGGCCGGCGACGTGATCACCGTGCTCGCCCCGTCGGGCGCCCGAACCCTGCGCGGCCCGGGCACGTTCAAGGTGGCCGGCGGAAGCAGCGCCGCGCCGTTCAACCCGCGCTCGCGGTTCAGCGCGATGCGCGGCCCCGAAGTGCCGCCCGCGCCGGGCCTGTGGGACGTCGACGTGTCGAAGGGCGGCAATGTCTGCCTCGCCGACCCGAAGCAGGTCGTGCTGTGGCGGCCGGCCGGCGATTCCGAGGCGACGCTGGAGGTGATTCCGGCGGCCGGCGCCGGCCAGCCGGTCGCCTGGCCGGCGGGACGGCTGGTGCAGCGCTGGCCGCAGCAGCTGCCGGTCGCCGACGGCGCCGAATATAAGCTCAAATGGGCCGGCGCCGCCGAGCCCACCAGCCTGCGCTTCAAGACCCTGGCCGCGGTCGGCGACGATCCGACCGCGCTCGCCAAGGCGCTGATCGACGCCGGCTGCGACGCCCAGCTCGACCTGCTGATCAGGGCCGCCCCGGAGGAGTGAGCGGAGGCGGGCCGCCGGCGGCTGCCGGCCCCGCGGCCCTGCCCGGGCTCTTGCGGGCGCACCGCGCCATCGCCATAGCCCCGCCATGCGGATCGACGCGTTCATGAAGCCGGCGCTGCTTTCCCTCCTCCTCCTCGCCGCCTGCGATTCGGCCGATGCCCCGGCGCCGCCGCGCCCGGGCGATCCGGCCCGGCCCGCCGCGACCGCGGGCGGAGCCGCGCCCGCCGCCGCCCCCGCTCCGGCCGACCCCGCCCGCGACGAGGCCGAGCTGATCCGGCTCGAGCAGGATTATGCCCGCGCCCTGATGACCCGCGACCGCGACTTCCTGATGCGCTTCTACGCGCCCGACTGGCGGGGCGGGAACTGGATGGGCTTCTGGTCCAAGTCGACCATGCTCAAGTCGGTCCTCGACGCCCGCTACGTCGTCAAATCGATGAACGTGCGCGACCTCAAGGTCCGGCTGATGGGCGACACCGCCATCGTCCAGGGCGTCGACGAGGAAGTCACCTCCCTCGACGGCAGGGACACCAGCGGCAAATGGGCCTTCACCGACGTCTTCGCCCGCCGCGGCGGTCAGTGGGTGGCGGTGGCCAGCCACACCAGCGAGGTGAAGCCGACGGAGGAATAGGGACTTCACCTCCCCTCCCCGGAAGGGAGGGGCCGGGGGTGGGCAGGCGAGCGTAGCGAGACTTCACTGACTAGAAGTTTCGGCCGACTTCAGCGGACATGACGACACGAATTGTGACCGGTACGGAGGCGGCTCGACCGGAGGCTATACCGGCTATGACGGCGGTGGGCGCGGCGGCGGCGGCGGAGATCTGGCCAGCCCGGTACAGGTCACCAGGGCATGTGAAGGGTGAGCTGGCGGAGGGCGTCGCCGGTCCGCCCAATCGCTGTCCACGTCGAGCGGGAATAACGACACTATCTATTCGAACGATCTGCCAGACAAGGTGAACATGGCATTCGCCACCGGGCCTGCAGTCCAGGGCTTCTGGCATTCGCATCGACCGGTAGAGACAGTGCCAGGCACCGGTTTCCGCGAGAGTTGGTGTATTGCGCGACTAATACTCTCATGCTACCCCGCCGCCATGGCCGACGAAATCGAGATCGCCCCCGAACATATCCGGACGGTCGCCGTCCCCCATCAGGGGCACCGGCCGCCCTCCGCCGCCCCCGAAGCGGCGCCCTCGCCGGTGCTGGAGCGGCTGCATGCTTTGGTCCGCCGCGGCTATACGGCCGAGCTCGGGGCGCCCGGCAATCCCGACCGGGTGGTGCTCCGCCATCTCGGGCTCGCTCCCGACCTCGTGCTGCACGCCGACGGGGAGCTGGAGGGGCTCGACGCGCGGCGGCCGCGCTACAAGCGCGACATCGAGCCGCCGGCGCGGATCGGCGGAAGCGCCGATGCCGACCATCTGCGCTTCATGCGCTTCCTCGACACCGTGCCCCCCGTCACCTTCTGGCACCGCAACCGCCCGTGGCGGAAGAAATATCTCTACCTTCCGGCCGTGCTCGTCACCGTCTGGCTGGCCTGCGTGATGCTGACGGTGATGATCTTCGGCGCCTGAGCTCCGGGCGGATCGGACGGGCCATCCGTCCGGCTCAGTCCCCCTTCGCCTCCAGCCGGGCCGCTTCCGCCTCGATGACCTCGGCCAGCTCGATCAGGGTGCGGGACACTCCGGACGAGAAATCGCAGGCGGCCTCGCGAAGGCTCCGCGCCCGCTGGCGCATCGCGGCGGCCTGGACCTTCCGGATTTCCATAGACACGCACCTCGCACCCACCGAACCCGGCTAGTGATCCCAAGTCGTAATACTGGCAAGAGCTTTCGCGAATATTAGCTTCCCCCGCTGGTAGTCGGACGCCATGCTCAGTGGAAAGCAAGGTGAGTTCACCAAGACTATCCCGCTTTCGAAAAGTGACGGCGGTTCGCTACGAGGCTTGCTTCCGGCGGCAATCGCCTCGCCCGCTATTCATCCCGCAATCCAGCCGTTCGCCTGGAGCGTGATCGCTTTTGCCTGCTTCGTCATCGCGAGGAGCCCTTCGACGCCGCCCGCGGCGGCGCTCGGGATGAACCGCCGCTTCGCGGCAGCGACGAAGCAATCCAGCGGGAGTCCAGGCTGGATTGCCCCGCTTCGCTCGCGATGACGAAGTGAAGCCTCGGTCGATCATGCTCTAACGGTGCAGGGAAAGGCAGGAGGTCGAGGCGTACCGGGCGAGAGAATTGGTCCGGGCGGCGGCTCAGGCCGTCAGATCCTGCGGATTGGTCGGGATCAGCCGCTGCAGGCCTCCGGAAAGGCCGAGCATCGCGAAGCCGTTCACCATCACGACCGGCAATTGTCCTTCCCAGAAGAGGAAGAATATCGCGATCGCGCACGCGCCTATGACGATTGGAGCAACGATCCGTTTGTTCGTCGTCCACGGGCGATGATAGCTCGCTCGAGTCACGTATACTGACGCCGCGGTTACGATGACGCCGAACAGAGTGAGCAGGCTGGAGATGAACGTCGCGTATTTCTCGAGCGGAACCCAGGGTTCGGTCAGCGCGGCGACAATGCTGTACAGCACAAGCACCCAGCCGATGTGACCCAGGCCCTGGTTGAAGAGCCACCACAATAGTCGCAGGTTGCGGCCGGAGGGCGGCGCAGCCGGTTGATTTTGCGGTTCGCCCATGAAACCTCCCTGTCATCGGGGGCGACGCTTGCCTCGACCACGGAGCGTCGGCGATCTGGGTACGAACAGGGTCGAAAAGCGGCCACGTTACACGGCGCTCCGCCATCGTGCAAAAAGATGCGGTTACCGGCGCTAGTCCGAGCCGTGAGCTCCCGGCGCCGGCAGGCTGAGATAATGGAGCCGCCGCACTTCGTGGCGGCCGCGCACCACGGTGTCGAGGATGAGGCCGACGGCGAAGCTCAAGGCGGCGACGATCATCATTCCGGTGATGAGGATGGCGGTCGGGAAGCGCGGCACCAGCCCGGTTCGCGCGTAGGTGATCACCAGCGGCACCGCGAGCACCAGAGCGAGGACGGCGAGGAAGGCCGCGAAGCCGCCGTAGAAGAGCACCGGCCGCTCGATCCGGAAGAGGTGGAGGATGGTCCGAAGGATTCGCCAGCCGTCGCGCCAGGTGGAGAGCTTGGACACCGAGCCTTCGGGGCGGGCGCCGTAGGCGGTGACCACTTCCGCCACCGGCATCGCCAGCTCGAGCGCGTGGACGCTGATCTCGGTCTCGGTCTCGAAGCCCCTCGACAGCGCCGGGAAGCTCTTGACGAAGCGGCGCGAGAAGACCCGGTAGCCGGACAATATGTCGGTGAAGCTTCGGCCGAACAGCCCGGCGAGCAGGCCGGTGAGGAGCCGGTTGCCGGCCCGGTGGCCGCGGCGATAGGCCTCGTCCACCTCCGACCGGCGGGCGCCGACGACCATGTCGAGCCGCTCCGCGACGAGCCTGCGGACGAGCTCGGGAGCGGCGGTGGCGTCGTAGGTCGCGTCGCCGTCGGCCATCACGTAGACGTCGGCCTCGATGTCGGCGAACATCCGGCGCACGACATGGCCCTTGCCCTGCATGCGCTCCTCGCGGACGATCGCTCCGGCGGCGGCGGCGACCTCGCGGGTGCGGTCGCGGCTGTTATTGTCGTAGACGTAGATCAGCGCCGAGGGCAGAGCGGCGCGGAACGCCGCCACCGTCTGGGCGATCGCCCGCTCCTCGTTATAGCAAGGGAGGAGGATTGCGATTCGAGGCTTCGACTGATCCACTTTTCCCCCTGCCCCGCGGCCCTCGCCGCTTCTTAGGCGAGGACTCCGGGCTTAGGAATCCTTCTTCTTCGAGCGCGGCTTCCTGGCGGGCGCCGCCTCGGCGGGCGCCTCCCCGGCGGCCTCGGCCTTCTTCGCCCTGCCCTTTTTGGCGGGAGCCTCAGCGGCGGGCGCCTCAGCGGCGGGGGCCTCAGCGGCGGTCGCCTCCGCGGTTTCGGCCTTCGCCTTGCCTTTCTTCGCGGGCCTGGCTTCGGCCTCGGCCTTCGCGGCGGCGGGCTTCTTCTTCGCCTTGGGAGCGTGATCGTGCCCGTGATCGTGATCGTGGTCGCAATCCGGGCCGTGGACATGGCCGGTATCGGTCGATTCGATCTCCGCCTGGAGCGCCTCGCGGCTCACAGTGCGCTCGGTGACCTGGGCCTTCGAGAACAGGAAATCGACCACCTTGTCCTCGAACAGCGGCGCCCTGAGCTGGGCGGCGGCCATGGGCTCGTTGCGGACATAGTCGACGAACTTCTGCCGGTCCTCGGGGCGGTATTGCTGCGCCGCCTGCATGATCAGCTGGTTCATCTCGTTGTCGTTGATCTGGATCTTGTTGCGCTGGCCGATCTCGGCGAGCAGCAGGCCGAGCCTCACCCGGCGCTCGGCGATGGCGCGATAATCCCCGCGCTCCGCCTCCATCTCGGCGCGCGCCGCCTCGCTGTCCTCCTCCTGGGCCGCCTCCTGCTCGAGCTGCTGCCAGATCTGGTTGAACTCGGCCTCGACCATCGACTCCGGGACCTCGAAATCATGCGCCTCGGCGAGCTGGTCGAGAAGCCTGCGCTTCATGTGGGTGCGGGTGAGGCCGCCCAGCTCCTGCTCGACCTGGCCCTTCATCAGCTCGCGAAGCTGGCCGATGCCCTCGAGGCCCATCGACTGGGCGAAGGCGTCGTCCGCCTTGGTCTCGCGCGGCTTCTGGACCTCGCCGACGGTCACCTCGAACACCGCCTCGCGCCCCTTCAGATAGGCGACCGGATAGTCGTCGGGAAAGGTGACCCGGACGGTGCGCTGCTCATTGGCCCTGGCCCCGACCAGCTGGTCCTCGAAGCCCGGGATGAGCCGGCCCGAGCCGAGCTCGACCCGCATCGATTCCCCCTTGCCGCCCTCGAACGGCTCGCCGTCGACGCTGCCTTCATAATCGATGACGACGAGGTCGCCGGTCTCGGCCGCCGCTCCGGCGGGCGCCGGGTCGAAGCTCTTCTGCCCCTCGGCCAGGCGGGCGATCGCGGAGTCCACCTCCGAGTCGCTCGGCTCGACGATCAGCCGCTCGAGCCTGAGGTCGTCGATCCTGGGCTCCGGAACTTCCGGAAGAGTCTCGATCTCGACCTTGATCACGGCGTCCTTGCCGGGGCCGCCTTCCTCGAGCTCGACCTGCGGGTTCATCGCGGGGCGCAGATTCTGCTCGGCGATGAGCTGCTGGACGCCTTCCTGGACGGCGCTGTTGAGCGCCTCCTGCTCGATCGCGGCGCCGTGCATCTTGCGCACGAGGTTGGCCGGAACCTTGCCGGGACGGAATCCCGGCATCCGGATCTGCGGAGCGACCTTCTTCAGCTCGCCGTCGACCCGGGCGTCGATCTCCTTCTTCTCAATAGTGATCCGGTAGGCGCGCTTGAGGCCCTGGTTCAACGTCTCGACGGTCTGCATGGTTGGAAGCTCTTACCTTCTCGCGGGAGTGCGGCCTTTGGGCGATTAGCGGCCTGGCGGCACCGCCCTCGCTTTCGCTCGGGAGTTGCGCAAGCCGAAACCGTCCCCCGGACGGTTTCGAGTCTGGCGCAACTGGTGCGGGCGAAGGGACTCGAACCCCCACATCTTTCGATACCAGGACCTAAACCTGGCGCGTCTACCAGTTCCGCCACGCCCGCCGGGCCGCCGGTCGCGCGGGGATATAGCAGGCGTGGCGCGGGGGGCAAGGGCGGTGGTGGGAGCGCTTGCCGCCGACCCGGCAGACGCGGCCGAGACGACGCGCGCGGCGCGGCCCTGTCGCAGATGTACTAATTTTGGCGGGGATCCGGCGCCGCCGGCACCGGCGAGACGGGCGCGGAGCATTGCATCTCCGCGCCCGCCCTGCCGTCTTCATGCGATGACGAAATGCTCCACGCGCAGATCGTCCAGTTCGCCGCGCAGGGACGGCTGGACCAGCGGCCCGAGATCGACATCGGCTTCGAAGACGCTCCGGCCGATCGCCCGCATTCCGTGATCGTCGGCTTCCGGCGGCGCGAAGTAGCTGTCGAAATTCACGTCCTGACTGCGATCGATAGTCTCCATCGAGAAGCCGGCCGGGCTGCTCTGGGCCTGGGCGGTCCCCACCGTCACGTCGACGCCGCCGTCCGACGCCGCCGAAACGGTGAAGGTCAGGCCAGCGCCGTTGGCGATCGTCGCGGTGAGTCCGCCGCCCAGATTGAGCGTCGTTCCCGAGACCGAAACGCTGCCGACGCTCCCGTCGGTGATATGGATTCGATCCCCCGCGGCGATATCGACGACGGTGTCGCC
>Ga0196965_1000714_pt1 | contig 16301 bp, 17 predicted proteins | sample S1_20metaG_FD_148668 | JGI IMG/M metagenome (GOLD analysis project Ga0196965, IMG submission 148668) | Soil microbial communities from Anza Borrego desert, Southern California, United States - S1_20 | ecosystem: Environmental > Terrestrial > Soil > Desert | place: USA: California | collected... | reverse complement strand
CTCGTAATTTTTTATATAATCCAGGGAGATGTCGCAAAAGGTACATTTCTTCCAGTAACAGCCATGCGCCATCGTTAACTTGTTCCATCGGCCGTCGCTCCACAAACGGTGCATCGGGTTCGCGATTTCTATTACAGAAAGGTATTTGTCCAGCAATAGATCCGAGTAGTCAGGAGTGCCCGTTTTACTGAAAGGAAAATCACCTTCTTTGGCGCCATTGATATAGACCACCTTTCCGTTTTCCCTTGTGAAGGTCCTTTTCAAGAAAACTTTTTCTCTTTTGCCTTGAAAATAATCGAGCAAACACATTATCGGCCTCTCACCATCGTCAAGCGTGATGAAATCGCAATAGTCAAACACCCTCGGTTCACTTAAAGACCTTAATTCTGTATTGGGATATCCGCCACCCATCAGCACTTTTATATCGGGATGGTGCGTTTTTAAATATTTTCCACATCGAAAGGCGCCGTAAAGGTTTCCCGGAAAAGGAACCGAAAGGCAGACGATATCAGGTCTGAGCGCTTCTACTTTTGCTTTAAGCAGATCGGTCAGTATATTGTCTATATAAGTAGGCGGACTTTCAAGCGTTTCATAAATGGGATCAAAAGAAGAGGCGGAGCTGCCCAATCTTTCGGCATAGCGGCTGAAACCAAAAAAAGGGTCTATGGTCTCCTTAATAAAGTCTGAAAGATCCTCCAGGTATAAAGTAGCGAAATGTCTTGCCCTATCCTGAATGCCCATCGTTCCAAAAGCCCAGTCCAGGTCCTCCACCTGATCAAACCGGCTTGCCTTAGGTAGGTAATTTCCGTCTTCAATGGTATAGGCAAGTGTGGGGTTTTTGTGTTGCAGAAAACGCATTACCGCGTCAATGGTGGAAATGTAATCCCGCCTGAGGGTCAATATCCTTGAGCTATTTTCTGAAAGTTGCAGCCCTTTTTGTTCTGCTGTATCGAACAATTGATTTAATCCTTTGGAAGAAAATAAATCAAGAACAACCTCGATCCCCAGATCCATCTGAAAGGAGGGAATACCCTGGGTATTTAAAAAGCCTTTGATATAAGTCGTAGCCGGATAAGGGGTATTTAGTTGAGTAAATGGGGGCGTTATTAATAGGATTGAAGGATTCACGGGCAGTTTTTCTCTTTTGCAAAGGTCGGAAACTTATCGGGATAAAAGTATTGTGTGGAGGTTATTTTGAAATGAGACCAGACTTTTTCAACCTAAGACTGGGAATTGCACCACTTGGGAATGGTATACAAGTGTAAGTACTGTACTTTGCCTTTATCATCGCGCCTATTGTTCTTTGCCAACTATCCTTTCCCTCCTTTTCCGAGGAGGGATATCAGGGTGGTTTTTATAAAAAATTCCAGCAATTACTCAGGCTTTTACCACCCCGCCGTACCGGCACCCCTCCTTAAAAAAGGAGGGGAAGGGATGTTTGGAGTAGGTCTAAGAAAATAATAAAGAGGAGAAAAGCAGCTATTATAATGGCCTTCTAGATTGCAAATTCTCTTTCCTTCAAGGAGACAGCCTATTACAATAGTTTAGAGCTTGCGAACGAAGTTCTTTTAGGGGGTGGTAAGGGTGTCTTTTATAAATATTCCATATCTTTCATTTATGAGAAAACTCTTATACTTCCTTTTGCTCATCTTTTGCTTATCCTGCACTAAAAAAGATAATAATAAAGACTGGCCGATATACGGCGGAGATTCAAAAGCAAACCGGTATTCTTCTCTTGATCAGATTAATACGGACAATGTAAAACAATTGGAAGTAGCCTGGGAATTTCATACTGAGGATAATCCGGTAGACAGCGCTGCTGAAATTCAGTGCCATCCTATAGTCGTGAATGGTACCTTGTTTGGCACCACCTCAAAGCTTAAAGCTTTCGCCCTTGATGCTGCCACAGGAAAAAGGAAATGGATTTTTGACCCGTTTAAAAACAGTGAACCTCAAATTCATGCTTCAAGAGGGGTAACCTATTGGGAGGAGGGGGAGGATAAAAGAATCTTATATACTGCCGGCTCAAACCTTTATTGCCTGGATGCATCAACAGGAAACCTCATAAAAAGCTTTGGAAATGAAGGAATAATAAGTCTTCTGGAAGGGTTGGATAAAGACGTGAGCGGGCTTTATGTAATCAATACTACTCCGGGAATTGTTTACAAAGACCTGTTGATCCTGGGTTCAAGGGTCTCTGAAAATAGTGATGCCGCTCCGGGTCATGTGAGGGCCTTTGATATAAAAACCGGGAAAAGGAAATGGATCTTTCACACAATCCCTGGTCCTGGAGAATATGGCCATGAAACCTGGCCTAAAGATGCTTACAAAAAGATAGGAGGCGTAAATGTGTGGAGTGGTTTTAGTCTTGATGAAGAAAGAGGGATGGTTTTTCTCCCTACGGGGTCTCCTTCCTATGATTTTTATGGAAAAAACAGGCTTGGAGAAAATTTATTCGGAAACTGCATTGTAGCCTTGAATGCTGAAACAGGCAAACGGATGTGGCATTTTCAGACTGTCCATCATGACCTTTGGGACAGGGACTTGCCTTGTCAGCCCAGCTTGGTGACAGTGGAGCATAATGGGAAAAAGATAGACGCGGTAGCCCAGGCAACGAAATCGGGATTTGTCTTTTTGCTGGACAGGGAGACGGGAAAACCACTGTGGCCGGTGGAAGAAAAGCCTTTCCCTGAATCGGATTTACCCGGAGAAGTGGCATGGCCCACACAACCGGTGCCTTCTGTTCCCGAGCCTTTTGCAAGACAGGAATTTAAGGAAGGAGATCTTAACAACCTTGTTCCTGATTCTTACCCAGAGTTTTTGGAGAAATTCAAAAAGAGCAAAACAGGGAGCATTTTCATTCCCCCGAGTAAACAAGGCACCTTGATCTTTCCAGGATTTGACGGCGGTGCAGAGTGGGGAGGAAATGCTTTTGATCCTGCTTCTAATGTCCTTTACCTAAATTCCAATGAAATGCCTTGGATCCTGACAATGGTGGATGTGGGCGGCTCAGGAAATGAGGTTTCAAAAATACAGAAAACGTATACTTTAAACTGCGCGCCCTGTCATGGCATAGATCGAATGGGTGACCAACATGCCTTTCCGTCTTTAGTAAAAATCGGGGAAAAATATTCAAAGGAAGACGTGAGAAGAATTATCAATTCAGGAAAAGGAAGAATGCCTTCCTTTAAACAAATTCCCGAAGAAGAAAAAAAGCGGTTGATCGACTACCTTTTTGAGGTGGAGACCACAATAGCTTCAAGGCCAAAAGAAATGAAAGAGGGTACGGAGGACAAAGCATTTCCTTATGTTCATACCGGCTACCACAGGTTTGTGGATAAAAATGGTTATCCTGCCATTAAGCCACCATGGGGAACACTGAACGCTCTTGATTTGAATACCGGAAAATATTTATGGAGAGTTCCCCTGGGTGAATTTCCTGAACTGTCAAAAAAAGGAATTCCGCCAACCGGAACAGAAAATTACGGAGGGCCGATAGTCACAGCGGGAGGATTGGTCTTTATAGGAGCAACAAAAGATGAAATGTTCAGGGCCATAGATAAGAATACCGGGAAGGTCTTGTGGCAAACAAAGTTGCCTGCTGGAGGCTACGCCACACCCACGACTTATGCTGTTAATGGTAAACAATATGTGGTTATTGCTGCCGGCGGAACAAAGATGGGAACCAAGCCGGGCGATTCTTATATCGCCTTTAGTTTGCCGGATTGAAGTTTTAACCACGGAGATAGGGGAGAAAAATGGAGAAACACAGTGCTTTAAAACTCTGCTTATTCTGTTTAACTTCTTTTCTCCGGGGTTGTATTTTTTTTATTATCAAAGAGTTAAGGTTCGTTTTTACTTCAACTCTTCCTGCATCTTCAAGTTGGCTTGACGCTCTTTAGGCTCATTACTTTTGCCTGTCTCGAAGATTGTTTTATAATGCCTTCTATAGTAATAAGCCAAAAATAAATTAGCTCCAAGGACAAAAACACTCATCCCAAGGCCTGCTGGTGCAAGAAACAGGTGGAAAAGGAAAATGTTAAGGGAAATGGGGAAAATAACTATTGAGGCAAGCGGAATATAATATCCTGAAATCAATACTAGTCCTACAACTAACTCAATAATTTTTATCAAGGGAAACATATAAACGGAGGCTGACATTCCGATAAAGAACTTTTGAGCTTCCCCCTCCGGCATCTCCATGGGCATAAAATTGAAAAAGAAATTAAGTGAGGAGAATATCAATAAAGCTCCAAAAAGAATTCTGACGATTAATACTGCTGTTTTCATACGAAAATGTGTTTTGTTTTAATGGATCGTATGGAACCATCTGACATTTTATCCCTTTTTGTGAGATTATTTATCATGATGGTTTCATATGTATATAATTTGTTTTTTAGTTGCCATATGGAATTCGCATGATATATAACCTCCTTAGGATGGTTCTTTCACATGCTCATTTCATATGTGTATAATTTAAAATGCCGTTAAAATTCTCCTTTTAATTGATTGAAAACCTGAAAGTATACTTTTGTATACCGGTAACATAAAGTATACTTTCCTATCTTTACTTGCATTGAAAGCCAAGTGCAGAAAGCAGATTTTTAATCAAATAAAGTTTATGGGAAACCTGGAATCTTGTAAAAATAGAATAATGCCTATCAGAGATACTTTAGATGTGGTAGGCGGAAAATGGAAATTGATTATCGTACAGGCCCTCTTTTTTCATGAGAAAAGAAGGTTTAAAGAATTGCAACGGGATATCGAAGGGATTACATCCAGGGTATTGTCTGCAGAACTTAAACAGCTTGAAATAAATGATCTTGTAAAAAGAGAAGTATTTAATACCGCACCACCAACCGTAGAATACAGCCTTACCGAATATGGGCAATCGTTAAAATATGTGATCGCTGCCTTATACAATTGGGGTGCTCAGCACCGGGAAAGGATGTTGCATGGTTCCGATCATATCCTCAGTTCTGCCGATATGGAAAATGTTGAAGGTTGCACGGAAGGTGCCGAGACGAAAGCGATGTTTCAAGCAAAGAAGAAAAAAGAGAAGGTTTTGGTTGGGGAATAATTTTTTATAATATTAGATCCTTTATTTTTTTACATTTTTTTAACGCCGGGAAATATTTTTTATAAGCGAATGCTTATTCCCTGCAAGACCCACAAAATAGGATGAATAAATACCGAAATAAATACAGAATTCCCTCTGCCAGGTTGCAGGGATATGATTATGGTGCACATGGAATGTATTTTATAACCATTTGTACCAGGGAAAGGATTTATTATTTTGGTGATATCGCTGTAGAGACGCACAATTGTGCGTCTCTACCCAATTGTGCGTATCTACCAAATATAGGGAAGGACAATTTGAATGTAGAGACGGATAATTATCCGTCTAATAATTCCAATGTGGTAGAGACGGATAATCATCCGTCTGATAATTCCAATGTAATAGAGACGGATAATTATTTGTATGATAATTCCAATGTGGTAGAGATGGATAATCATCCGTCTGATAATTCCAATGTAATAGAGACGGATAATTATTTGTATGATAATTCCAATGTGGTAGAGATGGATAATTATCCGTCTAATAATTCCAATGTAATAGAGATGGACAATTATTTGTCTGATAATTCCAATGTAATAGAGACGGACAATTGTCCGTCTCTACGGTATACACGCATTGGCACCATTGCCCTTGATTATTGGATTCAAATTCCCCAACATTTTCCATTTATTGAATTGGATGAATTTGTAATAATGCCGAATCACATTCATGGCATTTTATTTTTTAATAAACCTGAAAAAACAGATTGGTGTCCAAACCAATTTGGAATACAATCTCAAAATTTAGGTTCGGTAATAAGAGGCTTTAAATCCTCTGTGAAAAGATATGCCAATCAACATAACATAGAATTTGAATGGCAAAGCCGATACCATGACAGAATAATAAGAGATGAGAAAGAATTGAATAATATCAGGGAATACATAAGAAATAATCCGGCAAAATGGGTTAATGATAAATTGAATTTAAACAATAAAACATCCCCGTAGAGACGGATAATTATCCGTCTCTACGAAATCGGTTTTTGCATACGCATTATTTCCAGAGAATAAACGGAATGCGGAATGGTGAAAAAATGAGATGCATGGTGATATGAAATGGGACGGTAATTATGGGATGGATAATTATCAGATGGATAATATGAGATGGATAATTAAAAATGGGACGGATAATATCAGATGGATAATATCAGATGGACAATTATGAAATGGATAATTTCAGATGGATATTATGAGACGGAATATCAGACGGACAATTATGAGACGGACAATTGTCCGTCTCTACCCTAAGATTAATTGATCTTCCAGATTCTCCTCAAAAATTTCAAAACCTGCCTTTTGAAAGGTGGGAACAGCAGCATCATGATCTAATTCGCAGGTGTGAAACCAGAAACGCTCCGGCTTGTAGGTCCATACCTTATCTATTGTCCAGTTTAAAAGATAACTGCCAAACCCCATTTCTCTGTAACGAGGTATTATTCCAAAATAAACCAGCTTTACCTGATCGGATGTTTTTCGATCAATTTCAGCAAATCCTGCTGGGCTACCCTTGTAATACAGCACAAAAATTTCTGTATTTGGACTATTGATTATGTTGTAAAGTTCCTCATCTTCCATAATTAATCGATTAACCCAATTGACGTCTTCGCCAACTTTTTTATAGAGGTACCTATAATAATGAATATTAGGATCATTCAGTTTCATTATCACACAACCTTCTTTTTCTAAATCGGATGGTTGAATAGGAGGTTTGGTCATCTCCCAATACTTCGTTCGGACACTAAGGATTTTGTAGTTTTTCAAAATGGATAAGGGTTAAATACAAACATATTTGCCTCAATCTTAATGAGGTCGTTTTGTTAAGTCCACACAATCAAAATTTTAAGGAAATTATTTTAGATTAAAACGGGAAAGTTTGAAATGGGTTTTACCTAGGCATGTTTATGTTCGGTATCTCTTAAGACCAGACGTAACGAAAGTTTAACAATATCTCCCATAGTCTCACATTTTAAAAAATCTTCATTTCGATAATGCATGAAAAGCGCTTTCCTTAAACTTTCAATATTTGTACCAGACGAAATGGTATCCGCTGCCATAATATCTGTTAAGGATATAATTCTGTTTCCGGCAGTATTTAACCTGTTGGCTATCATTACCTTTTCTTCCTTTTGATATTGCCTTACCGATTCGGGGGTAATCTGATTAAAACCGAGTTCAAGAATAGGGTTGTTTTGTTTGAAATACTGAGGAAGAAAGACAGATTTGTTGCCTTCGTATGACTGTTGATCAAAGTCAATGGCCCGGATTCTGTAATGCACTTCTTCAAAATCAGGCGTAAGGACAATTACAAAATTACTGGAATGCATATCACCCAAAAGTCTTACAAAACAACGTTCATTAAACTTAATAAACTCTTTGGCAAGCCTTACTTTATTAAGATTGGGGTCATTCAAATGGTATTGTATAAATAAATCTCCGGGAATCCCTGCGATATGTTCTTCAACCAGCGTTTCGCGGGAGGTCATATAACTTATTCTGTTAGGAGAAAGAATATGCTCCAATTCGAGACCGTATACCCTAGAAGCATCCGCCCTTTTTATATAAAAATAATCGAAATTGTCGTTGATGGTATTCATCACCCTGATACGAAAGGGCTTGGTATTGGCGTAGGAGCAAACATCCACACGGTCGACAATAAGATGCTGAGTTACAGATAAGTCGCCATTGGTTTTCAGTTCGGCATAAATGACCTTTAAATTATAATAAATGTCCTGAATTTCAGAGTGTGGGTAAAAAACAGTTTCCCAAAGGGTGTCCTGTCTGGCCTTATCATATAGAGTAATAGAATTATTGTAGCGGTTAAGGTCATCATAACCAATCGGTAAATTTACTTCCCGGCCGTACTTCACCAAATATTCCCTTAAAGCAGGATTTATTTTATAAATAAGCTTCTTTTTGGTGATAAAGGCCATTTCGCGTTTTTTGTAAAATTAAAAATAGTTAAAAAAGCCCGGAGAATCCAAAACCTACAATTAATAGAAGAGGAAAGGAGCCGGTAAACTAATTTCGAAGAAATATATAAGGAAACCCCTTTTTAGTGATTATCGTTCAAGTAACAATTTTAATCACTGAGTTTATTACCCATAATAAAAGTAACTTATGGAATTATTGATTAAATTATCTTTTAGTTATCACAGGGAAAATATCAATAAATAGTATGGACATAAAGCAGTCATTTGATCAGTTAGCGGGTAAAAGTGTTTTAATAACAGGTGCAAGTGGCTTTATAGGATACAATTTAACAACGAGACTTTGTGATATGGGCGCTTATGTTCATGGTACCTCCAGAAGTGATCAGATTAGCGCCAGGGAAAATCTCAAATGGTGGCGTGGGAATTTTGAAGATTATGAAACCGCTAAAAGATTGATAAGGGAAATCAAACCCGATTTTATTTTTCATTTAGCCGGAGCTGTTACTGCAGCCAATAGTCTGGATTTAGTACTTCCTACATATCACAGCCTTTTGACAAGTACTGTCAATATTTTGACTTTGGCCACAGAAATAGGGTGTGAAAGAATAATTTTAACCGGTTCCAGCACGGAACCATTGGATGAAAACCCTTATCCTAATTCGCCTTATGCAGCAGCAAAATGGGCTACCTCGGCTTACGGACATTTATTTCAGGAAATATACAAGGCGCCAGTAATAATAGTGCGGCCCTTTATGGGTTATGGTCCCGGACAACCCATCGGGAAACTTATTCCTCATGTAATCCTTTCTTTATTGAAAAATGAAAGTCCGCGGCTAAGTCAGGGACTCTGGCTAACGGATTGGGTATACATTGATGATACGGTGGACGGAATTTTAGCTTCGGCTGTTGAGGGCAGTCCGGGTGGCAAAACCATAGACCTGGGATCGGGCGTACTTACTTCCGTCCGGCAAATTGTAGAAAAAATAGTGGAAATAATTGAGCCCGAAATAAGCCCGCTATTTGGCGCATTGCCAGACAGACATGAAGAGCACACCCGCGTCGCAGATACGAAATACGCATTTGAAAAGCTGAACTGGAAAGCAAAAGTATCTTTGGAGGAAGGACTGAGAAAAACCGTCCAGTGGTATAGAGATATGTATTTTTAAAAGACCCAAGCAAAGAGCGCATAAATCCAGACTTTGCGCTTTCTTTGCGTAATCAGCTTTGCGTTTCCTCTGCGTGAAACCCTTAAACCTATACAGAACCATGTCTAGCTTTTTTGAAGCAAGGCAAATTCCTTGGCAAAGTATGACAATATGATTTTTGCCCCGGCTCTTTTTATGCTTATTAAACTTTCAACCATTGCCTTTGTCGGGTCAATCCAGCCCTTCTGGCCTGCCGCTTTAATCATTGCATATTCACCGCTTACGTTATAAGCAGCAACGGGAAGGTGAAAGTTGTCATTTAATGTCTTAATAACGTCCAGATAGGAGAGGGCAGGTTTTACCATTAAAAAGTCTGCACCCTCTTCTACATCCAACTGTGCTTCGATAATTGCCTCCCTGACATTTGCCGGGTTCATTTGGTAAGTCTTTTTGTCGCCAAATTTAGGAGCAGAGTCCAGCGCATCTCTGAAGGGGCCATAAAAAGCACTGGCATACTTTGCCGAATACGCCATGATGGATACATTCTTGAAATTATTGTCATCCAGCACTTTTCTGATGTGTCCCACTCTTCCGTCCATCATGTCGGAAGGGCCCACGATATCACTTCCTGCCCGGGCTTGGGCAAGGGCCATTTTACCCAGAACTACTAATGTTTCATCGTTTAATATTTCTCCATTTTCCACAATGCCATCATGCCCGTCAGAGCTATATGGATCCATAGCTACATCGGTCATGAGTACAGCTTCGGGGAATTCCTGCTTTATAGCTTTGATGGCTTTCAGATAAAGATTATTCTCCTTATAGCTTTCCGTGGCGTATTTGTCCTTCAGGTCCTCACTTATGTTTGGAAAGGGAGCAAAGGTTCTTACTCCTAATTGCATACATTCTTCTACCTCTTTTAAAACAAGATCTGTAGTAAACCTGTATATCCCTGGCATTGAGCTCACTTCCGTTTTTTTACCACTTCCTTCGATTATAAATAGAGGGAAAATAAAGTCACTTGGGGACAGTGTTGTTTCCTCTGTCAGCGCCCTGATTACCGCATTTTTCCTATTTCTTCTTGGTCTAATAATCATAGTCAAAAGTATGAAATGCAAAGTTACTTGCTGATGGGTAAAGTTTATACATATTGATGGTTTATATGATTACACTTTGGTTTTGAAGCTTCTAAATATGATCAAAGAAGGCTTCGATCCAGAAACGATGCATCGAAAATTGTTGAACCGAAGAGATGAATGGGAATAAGTTATTTGTCGATACTAATATTATAGTATTTTCTATTGGGGAGATGAAACCTTAACAGTTTTGCCAGACGATAATGCGGCAATATAAAAGCAATCAAAGTTTATCTTTAAGACAAAAACTAATAAGTCCTTTTATTATATGGTTTGAATTCAAAATACCTTTCAATTATCATTCTTTTTAATTTATCGGGAGTGCTTTCTATGTTGTCATCCTGATAACTTCTGTTTAACCTAAAGATGTCTTTTAAATCGAAGCTGGTTCCGACATATGCTTTTTTCTCAATGGCAAAATCCAATGGTATAATTTCTTCTCTATCCTCTGAAAGGAATGCTACGAAAGTTTTATAGAAATTTTGAGGAGGAAGTTTAACAGGTAATTTGTTTAGCTTTTTATAAATTGTTTGAAAAGCCGGGCAATCCGGTAAATCAGCAAATTGCTTTTTTACTTCTTTTATCAACTCTTTTAAAACAGAATCAGGGTCCTCTGCTTCTTCGTATTTTTCCAGAGGAACTATTAAAGTGACACAAGGGTAACCGTTTTGTTCATCCAATTCTCTCAATCGAGTTTCTAGTTCCGGATTTGACATAAAATTGTAATTAAATAAGAGTACATTTAACTTTACCTAAAAAGTGTGGAAAAAGTTTCACATATTCTTATTTATACTTTATCTTAAAATAAATCATAAGAAAGGTTAAAACGAGAGAAAATGAATTGGTGACTATGATAGGAAAATCTTCCCTTATTGCGCCATAGGTTATCCACATCCCAAACCCAACCACATAAACCAAAAACATCTGAATAGATAATTCACCCGCTTTTTTAGTTTTAATAGTCTTGATAAGTTGAGGCATCATTCCGCTGGCAGTAACTAGTCCGGCTAGAAATCCAAATATTTGAACTCCGTTCATCGTCGTTTCGAGTTGTTCCTTTGTAATTACTCCTCCGAAAGAAAATAGTTTTTGGGGCGTTCGATAAGTTTTATTCTATTTCTGTTTGGCTTTTTCTTTTGCTTCGTCAGATACTTTTCCGCCTACATCCGTACTCAGCCCGTTTTCACTAGTGCCGGTACCTGTTGTCGGGTCGGCGGGGTCCATGCTGTTTGTGCCTTTTCCTGATTTAAGGCTGTCCACGACCACGTCATCAGAAGTCCTCGGCACTATACTGTCGGAGGCAAGGGAGTCTAATAATTTGTTACTCTCTGTCTGAGACTCAGCAGTTGTATTGTTTTCCTTTTTCTCAGAACAGGATAAAAAGGTGGAGAAAATAAGAACCATTGAGAAGCAAATCGTTTTTTCCATTTTATAAAAGGTATAAATGAAATAACGACTTCTTTTGAAGGGAGTTTAAAATAATCCAGCTAAGGAGCAGGAGCTATTCTTTTGTATTTGGGGCAATGGTATAGTTGAAGTGCTTTTTAATTAAGTCTTTCAAAACCTCCTTTGTCAGAGGTTTTACCAGATAATCATTAATGTTAAAAGTATGTGCCTTTTCTACATCCACTTTCAGGGCTGAAGTGGAGAGTATAACAATAACCACATTACTCTTATCAGCAAACTCTAACAGGTTAAAAGCCTCAAGGAAATCAAATCCGTTGGCACAAGGCATATTAATATCCAGAAGGATTAACTCCGGACATTCGCCAATAAAACAAGAACTCTTTATGAATTGAAATGCGTCTTCACCATCTTCAAATATTTCAATGTTCTCTGCAATTTCGAGATCTTCAATTATTGTTTTATGAACAAAATTAGTTGTGTGATCATCATCAATTAAACAGATGCTATTTAATTTCCTCATTTTATTGACTCTGTTTATAAAATTCTATGATAATAAAGGAATGTCGGGGTAATGTCTACTGAATGTAAAATTATAGTAATAATATCTAATTATTATGGATTTTTTCCTTTCTGTCTAAATTTTTTTAAATAGTTGGCGACTTATAATCTGTGCAAGCACGTCCTCCTGAACTTGTTCTAGAATCTTCCAAACCGCTGACAGGTCCGAAATAAATTAGGCAGGACGATCTGCTGGTTGCGAAAGGAACCTTAGAATAGAAACCCTTTAAGAAGATAAAAAGAGAAAGCACATTTTAAAAAGTAAAAGCCTTCGAGTCTGCGTCCTCCTGAACTTGTTTCAGGATCTTTCAAGTCTCGCTGACAGGTGCCGAAATAAATTCGGCAGGGCGATCTGCTGGTTGCGAAAGGAAACTTAAAATAGAGCCTGCATAGTTATTTTCTATTTTTAGTGGACGACAAAAGCTTTTTTCGCTAATTTCATAACCCCTTTAACCAGAGCTTTTATGGAAAATGAACTTACTTTCAAGCAAAAATTTCTGTTGGTAAAAAATCACCCGAAATTATTCTATTTGAAAGTTTTTAAGTCTTTTGAAATTTACTTCGATCAGAATCCTGTTTCCGTAAATGTTCAAAAAGTAATGTTATTGAGCAACAATTAATAGCCTCCGGCTTTAATTTCAATTCGTTGTCTGTTCTTGTTTTTATTCCCATCTTTTCCATTCAATTTATTGACGGGCGGAATCATTCAGTTTATACATTAAAATAATAACTGCAAGAAAATGCTGATTATGTTAATGTAATCAGATATTATTTTGATTTCATCACTGTCATTCTTTTAAAAAAACTGCCCTTTTTTGTCTTATTTTACGATTTTATAAGTAATTAATTTTCAAATGGTAACAAGGGTCTTCAAAACGGTTATTATCCCTCATTTGTAAGGTTTATTTCTTATGTTAACCTTTGACGTCAAATTAAAACCAGGAGGCTGCCTCCTTACACTTCCCTTTCTTTTCAAGGCTTTGTAACATTTTTTCCTCTTTCAATTTTCAACTACTTTCATACTGCGTTTGGAAAAATATTGAGATAGACAAACATGAAGAACAGTTTTGAAATAAATGGAATAAAAAAAAGATGGAATGACTTTTTATCCACCAGTTATTTCCTGTTGTTGTCCTTCTCAAAAAATGCGAAGGCTTTTAAATTTTTCTTTCAAATTCAGAAAACAACAAATGGTGTGATGCCTTCAGCTTACAATGTGAATGATCATAGTTTGAGCGCACTACTATACTTTTTTCTAAAATCACTGCGGATCAAGACTTTACAAAAAACCGGGCATACCTCAAAAAGCAAAGATTCTTTAAAGTATATACCCGAAAAAGAAATTATAGAATATGCTAGTTAATAGGTTGTTAATTTAAAAAAAAGACCTCGCTTTTAGCGAGGTTTTTTTTAAATTTATTAAAATATAAGGAAAGTTAAATAAAATATAATTTTTTCATGTAAGATAAAACTGTTTTTGATATTTGTTTTACATAATCAATGAATATAACTTTCGCCCTTTAAATATTCATATTTATTTTTAAAAAAATAACAAATGAAACCGTCATGAGGAATAACCTTATTAAAAGGATGAGAATACTAATGATAGTTTATGAGGCCCTTAAAAAACAAATTATTCACGAGTGAAATTATACTCATTGGCAGGTATAATAGATTAGGAACAACTTGACATTATATTATCAATATGCAAGACATTGAAATAGCGGAATTAAGGAAACTGACTGAGTTTATACAGGAAAATTTCAATTATGACTTTTCCAATTATGCCATGTCTTCCTTTAAAAGGAGAATACAAAGGATTTTAGAATTATATAAGTTTCCTAATGTAGATTCGCTGGTTAAGAGGCTCAGAGAAGAGCCCCGATTTTTTCATGAGTTTATATCCGAAGTTACTGTCAATGTAACGGAGATGTTCAGGGACCCATCCTTCTGGAGAGAAGTAAGGGATCATATTATTCCTAATATTTTACTTAATAACGATACTTTAAGTATATGGCATGCAGGCTGTTCTTCAGGGGAGGAGGTTTATTCCATGGCTATTCTTTTAAAGGAGATGGGGATTTTGGAGAAATCTAAAATAATTGCCACAGACATAGACAAATCAATACTACTTAAAGCTACCTCAGGAGTCACGCCTACAAAAAATATGGAACTCAATGAGAAAAACTATATTAGGTTTCAGGGTACAGGCAATCTCAATGATTATTTTAAAGAAGAAAATGGGAAATCCATATTAGATAAGTCATTAATTGCCAATGTTTCTTTTCGTGAGCATGACTTGGTGAAAGGGGCAGTATTCAACAAGTTTGATTTGATTCTTTGTCGCAACGTGATGATTTATTTTAATCAGCAGCTACAAAACAAGGTGCTTATTAAACTACACGAGAGTTTATTCAAATATGGTTATTTGATCATTGGTTCAAAGGAATCATTGATTTGGTGTGATATAGCAAATAAATTCATTGTGGTTAATAATGAAGAAAAGATTTATAAGAAAATAAAAGATTAAGCGCCAAAGGCTAAGGGATGGACAGAAGCAAAGTAAGTCAATATAAAGCCATAGTTATTGGCGGGTCTGCAGGGAGCTTCCAGGTAATTACCAAATTACTTGCGGCACTTCCTAAAGATCTTGACTTGCCTATAATAATGTGCTTACACCGATTGAAACATGTGAGACATGGATTTGTGGAAGCGCTAAACATAAAAAGCGTAAAGCCCCTTGAAGAGCCTAACGATAAGGATATGATCAAGAAAGGAAAAATTTACCTGGCACCGGCAAATTATCATTTGTGTGTTGAGCTGGGAAATAGCTTTTCTTTATCTACCGAAGAAATGGTTAATAATTCGAGGCCTTCAATAGACATTACTTTGGAAACGGCCTCCTATGTTTATAAAAATAAATTGATAGGAATACTCCTTTCGGGTGCAAACAAAGATGGCGCGTGGGGAATGAAAAAAATTAAGGACCGGGGAGGTTTTACGATTGTACAGGATCCTGCCGACTGCATGATAGATACAATGCCGTCAGCGGCCTTGAATCTGACAGAGATAGATCTTGTGCTCAAAGTAGATGGTTTAATAAAGTTTTTTCAGAATTTAAATAAGTAATTGATTTTACGGTGATATGAATATTTATAAAAATTTATCAATAATTACAGTCGTCCTTTTTCTCTTAGGGATTCTGATCACTGTAATTTATTTATTAAATCTTCCGAGCCAGATCGTATCAGTTTTGCCTGCATTGAATGCTAAAACAGACCAGATAAATGGAATATTTTACAACGCATATTTAATAGTAGGTATTGAATTGATATTAGGAATAAGCGCGATTGTTTTTTTATTCCTTTCTGCACAGAAAAGAGATAAAGCAAATATTGTATATGTAGATAAATACGCTACCAATAGAGAAAAAGAGGATGCCGAATCGCAAGACAACGCTGAGATTCAGGATCACAAAGAAGAAATAGAAGGTAGAGTAAAGGCGGTTAAAGGAATTTTGACTGGAAAAAAGGACCTGAAGACAGAGCTAGACAGCGCACTATCTTATATATGTAATCAGGTGGAAGCATGCCAGGGCGCAATCTTTTTAAAAAATGAAACGGACGGTAAAAGGGTTATCAGGCTCTTTTCAAGCTATGCCTACAGTGTCGCAGAAAGTTCAGTGCTTGAATATGAGTTTGGCGAAGGCCTTACCGGACAAGCTGCAAAGGAAGGAAAGCTTGTAAAGATCGATTCTGTGCCTGACGGATATATTAAAGTTTTTTCAGGGTTAGGGAATAGTTCACCTTCCAAATTAATCTTTATACCTATTAAAAACCAGGAGGAAACTATAGGGGTAATGGAGATCGCTGCATTTAAAGCCTTTTCACGCACAAACCAGGAGTTCCTTAAACAATTGTCTCCTGCGATTTCAGATTATATCGGTAAAAAGGAAATAGTAACTGAAAGCAATTAGAAAAGCGGATAGAATTATTTGATTTTAATAA
>Ga0196965_1000713_pt1 | contig 16301 bp, 7 predicted proteins | sample S1_20metaG_FD_148668 | JGI IMG/M metagenome (GOLD analysis project Ga0196965, IMG submission 148668) | Soil microbial communities from Anza Borrego desert, Southern California, United States - S1_20 | ecosystem: Environmental > Terrestrial > Soil > Desert | place: USA: California | collected... | reverse complement strand
CTTATAGAAGTCTTGAGCAGGTGAACCAACAATTTTGCTGAAGGAAAATCTCCAAGGATTATTCAATTGATGGTGAAGAAAAGTTTGTTCTTCAGCGGGTCTACGTTTTATCTCAGCCTGGTTAATATATTTATTGATAAGTCCGCCTTTTTTGAAAACCTTGTGAATTATGTATTGTGCCTTGAGCATGTTCGCCAGGCTAGATTGAAACCTTAAGTCAACGTGTCTGTATTTCTTCAACTGTGCTTCTACCTCTCGTCCAACACCATCTTTGCCTGCAGCATAGTTCATGATGAAATCATCAACAACTGCCGCTGAGAGTTTTGAGTTTGCTTCGCAGGTATGTTTCAGGAGATCAAAGTCACTCATTTTATTGTTTATCTAGATACTTATACGGAGTCAGAAAAAATAATCTACACTCGTTTAGTTACAAATTCCTTTAGAACCATGGCCCTGGAGCGCGCCAAGTCCGAGGCAATGTCAAATTATTATCCAGTGCCGCGGCGAAGTGATATATGTCCTTCATTTTTATCTTTTTTCTTGACCGGTAAAATTTCAGCGCTTCAAGAGCAACATCCATTCCGATTCTTTTTGGAACTTGAAACAATCTGCGAGCGTCTTCTCTGCACTGTAAACCCTCACCTCTATTCCGTCTACCGTATGAATCTCAACACCCTCACTAAATGCTTTTCCGGAAAACCGATGGATGGAAGTGGCTGATAGTCCAGCCGTGGCGTTTCAGCCGTGCGGTCCAGCGCGATAAATACGCTATTGGGAATTTGTGTCGTGATGCCAGCAGAGGAGGAGGGAAATGAACCCAACCCTATGGCTACTGTTTTTCAATATCTTAACAGCTTCTTCAAAGGTGACGCTCCATTTAAGGAACAACATTTTGAACGCTGCAGAACTTATTTAACACAAAAGTATACAAATCATTTGAGCTTGTCCATATTTTTGACACGCTCTTGGTGTTTGTCATACAATTCGTCATTGGAGGCTAGCAACTGATAAATTGATTAAAAAAAGTTAGACTTATTGACCTTACTCCAAGTGTTGTAATTTGTAAACTGTTGCGTCGTCTGTAAGCGAGTCTATTTTGACCTTCCATTTCGTCTGCCCATTGAGACCCCATCGCGTCATAGCAAAAGACAATAGCGCCTCTTCTCTTTTATCTAGAAAGTTTACGACAAAATCCCTAGTATATACCATCGCCCCCTTATCAATATTCTCTAAACCATAGAACGTTTCTAATTCCGAGAGGGACCTTGGGGTAATGTATTTGTGATGGTGCTTTTTATATTCAAGCAGCTTCTTGTATAGCGGTGCATCTTGAATTGACTTGTTAACACTTGGCGTTAATAGAACAAAATTTCCAAGTCGCCTTTTGTTTACGTCATCGATTTCGCTGATCGCTGATAATTCATTCTTTGCAATGATGTGTTCCTTCTCAAAATGTGCATTCTTACTTTTCGTGTCGAGCTTATTTAGAAATCTCGTGAAATCATCAACACCTCCATACAAATTGGCAATGTATTCCTCGTAGTTCGCTAGAAAGTATTTCAAATTGGCCCAGTAATATAAATCTCCAGATTCATCTTTTCCCAGGGTCAACCTTTTTATGAAGGCCTGATCGTTGCAGTTTTCTTCTATAAAATTCAGCAGTCGAGTTTTCAGAGATTCCACTGAATAATTGGAGTCGTTAAAAAAATCGTGAGCTGCGCCAAATAAAAACCCGTTTCCAGTATCGGATCGTGTGGCAATGCCACAGCCATAATATCTGAAGTTCAGTTTCTCAACTATCGATAGAATTTCCAGCCTTTCTTTGGTATTTTTTATTCTAGAATAAATTGAAAGAAGTAAAGGAAGGATAGATGCAGTTGAAGATTGGAAGAAAATTTGTTCGACAATTTTCTTTTCATCTTTCGACTCGATGAGATTTCTAGTTAGCAGCTTATGGTACGTCTCAGCGGCCTCGCCTATAAATTCAATATATCGTTTAAGCCGCCTCCAATCTGAACCCGGTTTAGCAGGAAAGCGTTGCTTGAGATTGTCATAGACATAATAACTTTCGCTTTTGTTGGTCTGTTCAAATACAATCCAGGTAAATCGAAGAAATGAATCTTCCTCTTCATTTGAAGTTTGTCCACACGCATTTAGGTTGTAAAGGATCTTTCCCCAATTGTCTTCAACAGCAACAGCGATGTCTGAGTATCCAGACTTTTCTGAATAGTAGATTAAGTAGTTTTTAATTTTCTCTAACTCGCTTAGCTTCTTACCCCTATTGTTAATCACCTCGAACATCAATCCAACTTCTGCTGAAGTCTCCGGGACATGAAATAGAAACCCAATTTTTTGGGTAATGACAGTATATACTTGACTCGGAAAATCCTTGTTGTTTTTGGCCTTATCCTCAAGCCATTTGCTGAATTCATTGAAAGCATTGTCAATATTCGTATGCGCCTTAGTTGTGTGCTCTTCTGAAGTATAACCCCATTTCTCCAATTTACGGTAGAAATACTTGTCGAGATCACCATTCAGTTTGAACAGTCGTACAGTGTTACCAGTATCTTTTCCCTTGAACAAATAGTTCTCGTTAATTTCCCTGTTTTCCTCTTCACTCAGCAGTTCCGACTGTGCTAACACGGAAAGAACAATGACCAACGAGGTTAAACGTTGTTGCCCATCCACAACATAGAATTCCTTTATAGTCTTCTTCGATTCTTTTTCTTGGGCAACGATTGTTCCGGCAAAGTGTCTATAGTTGGAGAGTTGAATGACGTTTTCAATATCTGTCATCAGATCCTTCCGTTGACTTTCTTCCCATGAATATGCTCTTTGATAGTCAGGGATTTCAAAACTATTAGTTCCGGTGCCAAAAATTTGGAGCAGAGATAAAATCTCTGACTTTTTAGTCAATCTCATATGCATATTCATACTTTCCAACCAAGTTTATGCCATACGTCATTGAAGACTCAACTGGCTCGTCAAGCTCCACTTTGATCCCCTCTTCGAACGAGACGAGCCTACTCTCTATTATAAAATTGAATCAAGTTTGAAAAAAGTGCCTTCATCTCGACCCTTAATTGAGAAGGCTCCAACACTTCAATTCCATCGCCGTAGGATAAGAGCGTTTGTTTAAGCTCGTAGTTGTTGTAAAGAGTTAATTCAATAATCACTGAACCATCTTCCGCAGAATCATCGAGTAGTTGCTGATTGTGATGGATCGGCTTAGTTAATATGTAGTCAGCTGATTTTGGATAAACCTTAATAATTATTCTCTCTGGTTCTTTATGGTAAGGCGGTGATACACCGATTAGATTTTCGAAATAATTCTCAGGATCAAAAATTTCGTTAGGCTTAAAATCGGCAACTGCTTTTCTTACATCTTGGATTCTGTCAATTGCCAGAGTAAGTGGTTTTGAATTTCCATCTGCCGCACCGATTAGGAACCAACGGTTTCGGTACTCCCGCAACACATAGGAATGAAACAAGTATTTGCGAACTGCTTCATTGTAGGGCTTGTACGAAACATCTAGTGCAAATTCCTGATTTACCGCACTAATTAATGTTGGAAGGTAATCAAGGTTATCGACTCGAGTATGGCTCTCAAAATAAATTTTTGATTTCTTATTGCTATCCTGGTTACGACTATCAGTAATCCCGGCGATGGCGTTCTCAATATTGACGAGACCTTTGATGTCCGCTATTCCCTTTAAAATTTCTGCTGCATCTCGTAACGTTTCGATATCTTGTTCCTGAACGGAGATATTCCTGATTGAGAAATCTGAAGTATACCCAATATAAGTTGGATCATCTTCTTCATAGCCCTTTGTGTTCCAATTTAATGGAGCCAAATACAGCTCCCTCAGATCCTTTAGATCGCGTTGAAACGTCCTGAAGCTTATTTTCGGCAGTGAGTCATGGTGCATCTGCTCCTCAAGCGCTCCAAACAAACTTGTCGTCGACTCCCATTTTAGCTTATTCTGCAAAAACTTATCAATCAAAAGATGGCGTTCGTAACTTCTTTTATTAATTGGCATTATCTAAACTGTTAATTAGGTTGAGTAGAATTCGCTCGATACTCCATTCAACTATTCGATCTGCACTTTATTCGCTCTGTGAAATTCGCAAAACCATAGCCTTATACATTTTCGGATTCCCGTCACTCAATAGGACAGTTAAATGAATGAAGTGACAAAGTATGCCACCTACTGGTGGCACAGTTCAAAAATATTACAAGAAGCAACTACTCTATTCCACACTTCTCCTTTAGCATCGCGTTTACAGCTAATCGCCTATGCAGTTGATCACCCGCAATATCAAGATTTTGCAACCATTCCTCGACGCCCATACTCTCCTTCAAGGAGACATTGATCAGCACCGATACTACGGTTCTACATATCTGCCGTATCTGTTTCAGCAAATCCTCGTCGATTGTCTTTCCGGCATGCACAAACTCACTTCTATTCACGTACAAGACTGTCAACGCGGCAAACTCATCTTGATAGGATTTTCCATTCTTTAATGAAGTGATGACGGAAACTCGTTTCTTCAAATTGAAGGAACTAGCTTGGTCGGTGTCAAAATTAAAGATCGCATCAAGACCAACCATAAAATTCATGAATGCCTCACTCCTCCGCTTTTTGTAGGCAAGCATCTCAGCGTCGGCCATGAACTGAGTAAAAAGCTTGAGGATTGAACTGAAGCCACTATTTATCCCCAAGGCCTTCTCCACCCGAGCTAAGAGCGCTTGACCGTCTTCTATCTCCCTGAAGCTTTGAAGATTAATGCCCTGTAATCGATATGCTCCGGCATTTACCCACCCTAATCCTTTTTCTTCATCAATTCGATAAAAGATGGCTATTGATTCGCCTCCTAAAAAATTAAACAAAATATCCGGATCAAAAAATACTCCCATCAGTCCAGTTAAGAGTTTGCTCTGTTGTTCCAGTTCTTGCAAGAAATCTTTAAACAGCACTAACCGAAGTGATTCAAAATAGTAGTCTAAATTACAATTGTTCTTGTGATTGACTTTAGCAGAGTATTGAGTCGTATTTAATACAATTATATCCATTGGGCTCTGCTCTACGACAATGGCACCAATCAATAAGTGAGAATACCTAGAATGATAATCAGATTGTGTTTGTGTGCTTATTAGTCGTGAGATTTGCTCCCAGTCTAGCACACCCATCCTAAACTTGCCGAAAAGTATATCCTTAATCTGTCCCTTGCCTCTTGACGAATAGATCATTTTGACCTTTGCCTTACAAAAGGATTCAAGAAATTCCTCCATACGTCTGACAGGGCTTGGGGAATTCTCACAAAGATCAAGTACTAGGTTTAATACCGCCAGTATGATCTGTTCCGAAGAACGATGTTTGGAATTCGTAAGTTTAGTTCCAATGTGGCATTTAAGCGCCTCAAAGTCGTCGTCATAACTTTCAGGATAAAAAATTGTGATTTTGCTAATATTTTGAACTTCACCCAGTACAACACATCGGTATCCTTCACCTTTCTTTGAACGGGTAATTGCCTTAAGAATTGAATCAAAATTAGTCAAACTTGTTTATTTTGAATTCGCCAAATGTATTATGATCACCCGGCATTTCTATTTAATCTGTTCAACCTTTCTACGATGGACGACACTTCGTCAACTTCCTCCTCGCTGAAAACAGCCATGATGCCGCCGTCATGAATCCTTCGAAACTCGGGCCCGTCGTAAATATGACTCACATCAATAATGCCATTAATAGAAATAGAATTTACAATTGCCTGAAGATACCGTGTCTGAATATCGGACAATCGGTGCTTCCTTTCGAATTCAGCGAACATGCCCTTGACAGCATTTCGATCCATACCCATTGTGCTTTTAATAAATTCAACCAGGGAAAGCTTAGTTAAATATTCCTTCATGCCCTGCTTTTGATCTTCCCGTACATCCTCCAATAGAATTTCTTGTAACGCGTTCAGTTCTGCATTGGTAATTGTATCACCTCTTCTGATTTTCTGGACAGCTAAATGATTGCTTTTTAATTCGAGTAGACTTTCTAAGCGTTTCTCGAAATTATAGCCGCTATTAGATGCATAGCGCCCCAAAGGATCAACAACTTCGATCTCCTGATCAATTCGATCAGTAAAATTAGTATGATAGATAGCTCGTCTGTTCTTATCGATATGTTTGATTAAATTTCTAATCCCTGAACGGACTTCTTCTAGTGCGTTGATTGTCGGTGATTGCCAAAAGGACTCTTTCAGGATCTTCTGGATGACCGATTTCTTCTCTTGCACTTCCGGGACATTAAATAGCTTATTCAACGAGAATGCAGTGGACACCAGTTTCATCCTAAAGTTTTCGAAATCCGGATTTTCTTCGAGGAGTGAAATCTGCATCTGATGGACGAAGTGATCAAATCGTTTGGCATATTGATCTGGCTCCCGAATCTCAACGATCGGAGCAAGATCCCTTAATACAATAACTCGATCAGCGGCCTCAAGATTATCCCAGTCTGCCCTGTCTAAGTAATTGAGCACGCTCTCCCAAACTCGGCGCACAGAGACATTATTTTTATTTTCCTCGAGACGCTTTACCTCGAAATGTGCTCTATCTAAAAGTTGTCTTCTGTAACGTTGCGCATCTTCATTTTTGGTAAACGTTTCACTACTCAGAATGAAAATAATGTTCAGCCAGGACGTGAATATTTGCTGAGACAAAGATTGCGTAGTCGCTCCCGGCAATCCCTCTGGGTTCTGTTCAAAGAAATCAAAGTTTCCACAGAAGTCGAAAATGTAAAAATACTCCTTGTCTTGTCCCGGCCCGAACAAGTCTTCACACTTACGAGTACCTCGACCGACCATTTGCCAGTACTTTGCCTTTGAGTATACCGGTTTAAAGAATACCAGATTTACCAACTCAGGCACATCGATGCCCGTGTCCAGCATATCTACTGATACTGCTATCCTTGGAAGTTTAATGCGGTCTTTAAAACGGTCGATTAGATCGCCTGATTTCTCGGTCTCATAATGAATCGTCTGGCAGAAATCGCCGCCGTAGCTCGGGTATTGTTTCTCAAATGTTTTAGTGATGAGCTCGGCATGTGTTCTGTTCTTGGCAAAGATGATCGTTTTTCCAACCTTATCCGCTACCATTATGCCGCCTCTCATCAGCACTTCAAGTACTTTGACGATGGTGTCTTCATTATAGAGCCACTCGTTGATGGCACTCGCGTCGATTTCTTCTGGGACATTTCCATGCTCATCTGCAAAGGTCTCTTCATACCGAAGCTTTTCTTCTCCAACAAGATCATTGTATCGGATTCCGCTTCTGATAAAACCGAGATCTACTTTTTTACCTTTCGGCAATAGAAGGTGCTTATCTTCTGCCGCTTCAAAGAGATCATAGCTATAGATCGGTTCGCCTCGGCCATGACCAAAAAATACAAATGTATCAAAATCGACTTCGTTCCTTGGAGTAGCTGTCAGACCCAAAATCATGCTATCGAAATAGTCAAAGATAGACCTGTATCGATTATAGATTGAGCGATGGGCCTCATCGACGATGATTAAATCAAAATGACCAATGCTATAATCTTTGTCGTCTCTTTCTATCCTATTGATAATGGTTTGATAAGTTGAAAACACAATTCTGGTGCTTTCGTCGTCATCCTCTTTTGTGATATCTCTGCACGAATAGGAAGGGAGGTACTCTGCAATTGCTTTCTTAGCCTGATCAACCAGTGCATTTCTATCGGCAAGGAAAAGAACTCGTTTAACCCAATTGGCCTTAGCTAGTACTTCAATAATGGCAGCCGCAGTCCTTGTTTTTCCTGCACCTGTAGCCATTACTAAAAGACCTTTTCGATGATTGCCGATTAGCTGATCTTTGTCACAAAACCGCTTCATCGTACGGGTAACGGCAGAAATCTGGTAAGCTCTTCCCTGACCACCAACAATTTTTTTATTCGGCTCAATATCTAACAAATGGGTTCTATTCGCCTTTCTATGTAAAGCCAAACGTAATTCTTCCTTGGTGAGGAAACCCATCACTAATCTGGAAGGATAAAAATGGTCCTCCCATAACCAGGTGTTAAATCCGTTAGAGTAAAAGATGATTGGACGTTGGCCATACGCTTTCTCGAGGCCATCGGCATACAACTTAGCCTGGTGCTTTCCGTTTTCTGCACTCTTGAATGTGCGTTTCGCTTCGATCACCGCTAATGGTTTATGGTTGTCATCCCAAAGGACGTAATCGGCTCGGCCCTTGCCCGTTGGGAACACCGATTTTGGAAGGCCATCTATTTCAAATTCATGCGTATTTTCTGCAAATGGATCCCATCCTGCTTCTAGCAGGAGTACGTTAATGAGCCGTATTCGCGTTTCATCTTCTGTCCAACTACCCGGTTTGTACCTGGCGTGCTGTGCGTTCTTTAGTCTTCGCTGTCTGAAGTTTTCGCGTTCCAAGTCAAATGCTTCGCGCTCACTCTGTAGTTGCATGCGCTGATCTTGAAGCTGCTGCAAATCTTTCTCGGCTTTTTCTACGCTTTCTTTTAAACGCTTTTGCTCCTTATCGGAGATGACAGGTGCTTGAGTGGGAACTTTAGCAATATCAAAAGGTATAGCGTCAGGAATATCATCCTGATAGTTCATGGCAAGTTGCAAGAGGAAGCCATAGAGCAGCTCCACCACCGTGATCGCCGTTTCTTTGGTAAATCTCTCCGTGCCTCGGTGAACAGCTTTATTGCCGAGTAAACGTATCTCATGCAACGCAGCAATTAGATCGGAGTCATTAAACAAGTCGTCAAATTCACGAAGGTTAATGAGTTCGTCTAAGCTGAGATAATGGCCATATTGAAACTTTAATTTATCCAAACGGGGAAGCGCAGATTCATTATTGTAAAGCCAGTAAACCCCATGCTCCAAACATAAACGGCTATAGATGATGGCTGCTCTAGGATCCGAAATGGCATATTTCTCTGCGGATTGTGCAATGCTTTTGATTTCAGAAAACGCTGAACTTAAGAAGTTAAAGTTGCTCATTACCACGGGTTGTATTGTTTTTCAATCTTTAATTAATTCTCCTTTGAAGGCCCGTCGGAGTAAACTTTGAAATAGCTCTTGCGACTTTGTACAAATGCTCATGACTCTTTCTTTTTGTTCATCAATCAGCTGAACTTTTTTGGTAAATCTGTTTTGAATTTCCATTGGAGGTACCGGGATTTTGAATTCCCTAAACATCTTTAAATTCAAATGAGAAACAGCTACTCCAACCTTTTCACCCAGCAATCTTTTTTGAAATCGGTCATTTCTAATTAAATGCATTAGAAAAATATTTGTGGCTTTATTAGGTTTCAACCTAATAGTAAAAATGCTCTCGTAAGTCGTGAATTCTGTGTCAGTTTGGACAATGGCACAAGTGCCAAGTGTCCCCGATTTGCTGACAAGAACATCTCCTTTTCTAGTAATTCTTCTTGCTGTTATTTTTTTGTGTTGCTGTTCAGAAATGTATTTGACATTTTCAAATGAAAGCTTCCCGCCCCTGATATCTGTCGCTCTTATAAGGGGATATCCCCCTTGTTCTACATAGTCCACCGTTGAAGTCAAGCCTAAAAATAATTCATCACAAATATTACCTAAGGGTTCAGTGGGAAAGGTTCTGTCATTCGAAAGAATGTCACCAAACATATCAAAAAACAAACTTTGACTTAGCTCATCGTATTTCTTGAGCAGGGCCTGGTCTTTTTGGCGTAAAGTATCAGCAGCATCGAGTATCGCAGCAATGCGTTCTTGGATGGGTAGTGGGGGGAGGGGAATTTGAAATTTACAGTATGTGGAGATCCAATATCGTTTATGTAGAACTGGTGTAAACCTTAAAGTGGACATTGCATAATAAATATACTTAATATTTACGTCCTTGTTTTTTGCCTTAAGAATCTTAAGGGCTGACGATTTTACTTTGAAATTAAAATCAACGTAATGAAATGAGGTTGTGAAGTCATCAAATATGATCACGGGCGGATTACTGAAAATTCCGTTTGTCTCATTCGTGCGACCAAGCAGAAATGATTTTCCTGCAGTAAGGACGGGGGTCTCATATGACGAATCGTAGTCTGTGCTTTCTACGAGGTATTTTGTAGGTTGGATATAATCTAATACCTGACCTAAATTTTCCAATTTCCAACTATTCATTTTATTGAAGCCTTTAATAGTTTCAATATTTTTAGCCTTTCCTCATCCAAGTTTTCAATTTCCTCAATTATGTTCTTTGGAAGGCTATACTTAATTTCCCGGTGAGTTATTTCCTTGTATCTATTAATGTTCAAATCCCAATCATTTTCAATTATTTCGGAAATAGGAACCATGAAAGACTGATCTGTTCGCGTTCGTCCTTCTTCCTCCTTTAGTTTTTTCCACCGGTTTATTATATCTGGAATGTCGTTTGAGTCAGTCGCAATTCTCTTTACGTCCAGTGAATATCCATCGGCCGCCATGTCGTAAAACCAAACTTTACCGGTACCGCCTGAGTTTGTCTTGGTAAAAAATAATACAGCGGTACTAATGCCAGTATAGGGCTGAAAAACTCCTGATGGGATATTAATAACGGCTTCGAGGTTCTGATTTTCGATAAGTTCTTTGCGGACTGCTATATATGCTTTGTTGGAATTAAAGAGCACGCCGGTTGGAATAATTACTCCTGCTCTCCCTCCAACTTTTAGCATTCGAAGTATTAAAGAAATAAAGAGCAACTCGGTGTCTTTCGTTTTCGCTAAGCTCAATACATCTTTACTGACCTGATCGGTATCCAGTTTTGCTGCGAAAGGTGGATTTGCCAGTATTAGTGAAAATTCTTCTTTATATTTATTATCATCACTCAAAGAGTTTATCCTATGTAGTATCGGATTTTCTACACCGTGAAGAATTAAGTTCATCGCACCCACCTGCATCATGTTAGGATCGAACTCAATGCCTGTAAACATTTCATTATTCAAGTAATTCTGAAATGCTGCTTTGTAAAATTCGTCCGGATAATGGCTTCGAAGATACTCCTCCGACATCACAAGAAATCCCGCAGTACCCGAAGCGGGGTCGCAAATTTTATCGGTAGTGCTAGGCTTCATCATTTCCACGATCATGCGTATGATGTGTCGGGGTGTACGATAAGCCCCCATTCGCCCGGCAGAACTGAGTTTGCCCAACATGTATTCATAGATATCACCTTTGGTATCTTTGTCGTGCATGTTGAGCTTGTCAATCATCTGCACCACGCGGTCTAACAAGTATGGTGAGTATCCGCCAAACGTAGCTTTTTCAAAATACCTCGAGATCTGGCTATTCTCTCCACCGACATTTTTGATAAAGTCAAAAGCAGTAATTGGTCTTTTCTTGGTTGTCTTTGTAAACACCTCGAGCATTTTATCCGGATCATAATTCTTGAATGTACTCCAACGTATCTCCTGCTGCTCCGGTGTGTAAATAGGTTTTTCGATCGGTTTCTTCAGCCTCGCCGCCTTGTTTTCTTTCAGCGTTTGTTCCTCGTCCAGCCTTTTAATGAAGATCAGATATGTAACCTGTTGTATTACCGAAAACGGCTCTCCAAACCCATTGGAATAGTAGGTATCCCAAATCGCATCAATCTTGTTCTTTAAGTCTCCTGTTATCATAATTAATTTCTCCTCAACCTGTCAGTTTGTTGTTTTTTTTCAAATAGTCACTGCTCCAAAAATGCGAAATCCTCCTGGAAATACCGAGAAATTCCGGAACAGAACATTCCATGACCATCTTATGATTTAGTAATGAATAACTCAGTGGGGTGATCTTGTCCATTAGTAACACGTAACTCCATGCCTTCATTCAAAAGCCATTCAGCTTGATAAGCGGCATCTTCGTCGTAGGGGTATTCTACTGACGAATTGCAATCCCAATATCCAACCCCTTGGTCGAGCCGAATTTTTATGGTGTTTCCAGTCGCCAATACAATTTCCAAAACGCGATTGTGTGGTAAATCTTTCGTTCTCGGCTTAAGATTAATTGCACACTTTGGTGAAAGCTCGCTGAAAATGCGCTTCAATGCGGCAAGTCTCTCATTGTCTTCTTGGGGAATCCAATTAGCCTTCACACGGAAATCGCGCCTGTTCCAATTCCTCAACTCATCTGAAACAACTGTATTAATGGCTAAGGTAAAACCGTCCGTAACTCCAACCTTCTCGACAAGGTTCTCCAAAAGACTATAAAGAAGTAAGGTCGAGAGTGGCGACTTCACATAACGATCACTATACAAGATTCGTTGAATTGGCCCCTTAGATAGCTCACCCAGGTACCCTTTTCCCTCTATATAGTCCCACAATTTCTTTCCGAAATCCTTAATCAACCCATTACATTGGTTTGATACTTCCACCAACGTCGCGTTGTTGAGGTTTTGCGGTAAAATGCTTTTTACTTCAACTGTCTCGTCAAATTCCACAACATCGAAGATGGCAGACTTGATCAGTAGAACTTCTTGAGTATTTCCCCAATGTGAATCGAAACTAGTAGCCTGATTATTCTTCGTTGCAAAGGCTACTCGTGAATTAGAAGCTGGGTTAAGCACTTGCGCTAGTAAAACTCCATTTAAGTCACATGCAAGATCATTCAACCCTAATACTAATTGCAGGTGAACGTTTGGAAAGAAAGCAATTAATCGATATAAATCATGCCGTTGATAGTCATCCAGTTTCTCGTAACTGTCTTTCGTCAAAACAATGTCTACCTCTTGAAACGATGAGGCTAAAGTCGTAATTCTATTTTTTATTGAGGAACCGCTAATATTCCAATCGTCTGGATCGCCGTTAACAAATAAAGAAATGGTACTTTGATTTTTATTCCTGATTACCTCGAGCTCGCTAAAAAGATTTTCGGAACAGAAGGTAGAGCCGTTACCGAGAATCTTTTCATTTTCTGGTAGCGAAATACGATTCAGAAGTTCATTTGATAAATAATTAAGAGCCAGGTGACGATTCAAAAGATGAGAAAGTTTCCGCGTATCATATTGCAATAAGCACTGCTCGCAAGCGCCAGAGCAATTAGACGAACATAGAAGTGTTTCTTTGGCTTCCAAAAATAGATCTTCAAGAAATTGAGGTGCCGAAGATGAAAAGCCGGCTCCCCCGGAGCAATTGTCGTAAATGTAGATGGCATAAATTGATGGCGATCCCTCGATCTTAGTTTCTTTGACTCCAAATCCAAGCTCTTCAACGTTAATTCCCAGCTTTTTCGCTAGTGATTGACGAAGAGCAACAGCTAATGTCCAACTTATCGAATAGTTTTCTGCTTGTGCCGGACCTGTTGCTAAAAAGTACTCGTTTGAGTGAGGTTTCTTCAGGTAGAGTTCGAGAACATCTGTCCTCGTTTGGTATCCTAAATTCAGATTTCTTTTTATCGCATATCCTGTTCCCTCGCATACGGCCTTCTCTTCTGATCCCATTTTGCCTCTTAGTTTTTTGTGTCCCTTGCGAACCATCGCAGGCTCTTCTCCTCCTTCTGGCGGTTCAGACTCGGCTTTGCCACAGACCAAGCATAATGCATACCCATTCCCAATTTCACCAGCGCTATGATAGAAGATGTTGCCACTAGTTGAAACCTTATAGTATCCAAGAGTTGAATCAGGGAAAGATTTAAGTGGGCCACCTGCATCAACCCATGGATCCTTTGCAGGTATAAAATGTTGAGTGGAAACGTCATTAGTTGGCTTACTGTAAAAGCCAGTGGCAAAACCAGCAGGCTCTATGTATTCAAAACGGGTATCGTGCCCGTACTCAACAGCTGCATGGCAGTTTTTACAACGTCCGTCAAAAGTGCTTTTAGACGTACCTGAACTTCCGCAATTATTGCATCGCCATGCAATTTCAATCTTCTGATTTTCGCTCACTTCTGATGCACTTTGTGGAATATGCCAGTTTAGTGACAAGCCTTCAGATTTATAGACCAGGCCATCCAGCACAATATCTGAACCAGGGGCATAATCCCTAATAGCCAATGCTAAGTTTCGGCTCGGTTTATCGCGACTGATTTGAAACGTGTCGTCTCTATTTTCACGTTCAAATTTATTTTTTTTATAATCCGTGATCGTGTACGGATCAAATTGAGCGATTCCTAAAGGGAAGCCATAACTCGGAAGAAACCCTTTAGACGCGAGTTCGCTTAATAGATATTCACCTTTTGTTCGATCAATGTCACGCATTACTCTTCTTACAAATGGATCATTTTGATTTCCACCGGTGAGACCCTCAAGCTCTTTCTCTAGCTGCGCGTACTCATTAATCCAATTCTGTGAAATAGAAATAAGTATTGTTTTTGCTGCAGTGAACAGCGTGCTAACAGAGTTGTTTTCCAAAATGCTATTCGTGACGAGAACCTTTATATGTTTCACTAGCTCGTTTTCGGGATCCAACGAAATAGATCTTTCTTCTAGCCACGTGCAAAATTTATCGCAGATGGAAAGTTGATCTGTTTGCGGAATAAAGAACCATCCACAATCGAGTTTAATTGACTCGGTATCCATAGGTCCCATCACGTTGTTTAGCCAGTAAGTAAAAATGAGTGAATTTACTTGGCGCTGGACAATTGTAACACTATTGAGTGTAATGTAGGGGCGCTTCATCTTTGCATGGAAAGGCCAAAGAGGGTTATTAAAAACTGACTGGTCAAGAGGATTGTCTTTACAGATTGTCATCACTAAAGATCTTGTTTCCTTCCTTCGACCAGCGCGGCCGGCACGCTGCATGTAGTTTGCAGGATGAGGGGGAACATTATTATTTGCCACCATTGTAAGACCGCCGATATCAACACCCATTTCCATAGTTGTTGAGCAACTCAAAACGTTAACATCACCCATTTTAAAATCTTCTTCGTATCGTTTTAGCTTCTTGGCTGGTTGTTGGGCGGAATGTTCCGCTGCACGAAAGAACATACCTCCTTCAACTATTCGATCACTTTGCTCGGTCCACAGTCCCTGATCGCGTAGCATGTTAACTTGCTCGTCGGATTTAAGCCATTGACGTATCTCTTCCAATAACTCTTTATTGTCTTGGGCCTGCCAAGCGGGGTAGGTGGGGAGCTGGATAGGTGTACATTTAAAGGAACCTACTTTTGCTCCTTCTGGCAGATACGGACTGTATTCACACAATGTTGTGTCTAGTACCCGTAATGTAATGGGGCATCTCCATGCTTTCGTTATTCTCCCGAAGCTCAGACTTTCAAGAGATAATCGGAATCCGATAGCGCCTATCTCCTGCGTAAGTAGTCGTGTCTTTGTTTTGTCTGTAAGGTTGCTCCACGCACTTTTCAAAAGAAAATCGATTATGTCAATTTGCTCTTTCGTTATAATCTCTAGATCAATTTGTAAAATATGCGCCAGTAGCCTAACAAGCCTGTGCTGCCTTTTGCCTCTCATGTGATCGTATAATGGCCAGAGCTTATGTTTTCGATCCGGTTGTTCGGCTGTATCTGGAGGAAGTATAGACTTTGGAGTGAATCGGCCACCTAGCCAGGTCAACCACTCTTCCGAGATGTTTACATAAATGCCATCTCGCACATAAAAGTCCAAGCATATCTTTAGGAAATTGTGCCAGTCATCAATCGACAGCCCATAATTACTCCACTCTTTTGGCGATGAAGTAATTGTTAGGAGTTGAGGATACACGATTTGAACCAATCCAAGGGTCTCTAAAGAATTAGCACGTTTGGGTCTCCTACTAAACTCGCGTACTAATAGTACCTTCGCGAGAGTAGATACACTATCAAAAAGGCTAGAATCTTTTTTCTGATAGTAGTCCAACATGTGTTTCTTGAAATCTTGCTGGTTAGATAAAGTGTAAACTAGCTCGGACCAAGAAACAGGTTTGTTTTCAAAACTGTTCAACTCTTGAATGAACCCGTCATATACCTCCTTAACGCCGTTTAAATGTTTGTTTGGCTCGAGACTACGTATTGCCGCTAGGAGCCTATTACGTTCGGCACTTTCTGCACTTGAAACCAATGAATTAAAAACAGCTCCTCTGGTTCTACTACGTTCTGAATCCTGCTGAATCTTTGCCGCTATCCTGGCAGTGCCTTGTCGGCTATCTGTAAAAGTAATCAAGTTTCTACCCCTTGCAGGTCGCGATAAGGGTTCATTGACACCGATTGGACAATGCTCTAATAAAGTCGGTATTATATTACTAACGTAAAAAGGAGTTCCTATATAAGCATGCCGGAAAGCTTGCTGTTGCCCTCGCCCTGAAAACCCGCACGACACGCAAAATGGTCTTTCCTCCTTCAATCGATACATCTAT
>Ga0196965_1000712_pt1 | contig 16307 bp, 8 predicted proteins | sample S1_20metaG_FD_148668 | JGI IMG/M metagenome (GOLD analysis project Ga0196965, IMG submission 148668) | Soil microbial communities from Anza Borrego desert, Southern California, United States - S1_20 | ecosystem: Environmental > Terrestrial > Soil > Desert | place: USA: California | collected... | reverse complement strand
AACCGCATCAACTGTGATCACAAAAGTCTGTGCTGCCGATGTATTGCTTCCACCACCGTTATCGCTGAGCGTGACAGTTACCGTAGCACTTCCGAAAGCGTTCGCTGCAGGTGTATACGCCAGCTCGCCCGTTGCACTGATCGCAGGTTGAGTTGAGAATAAAGCATTGTTATCATTCGATACATTGAACGTGAGCGTTTGCGTGCTTTCGTTTGCAGGTCCCGCTGAGATCGCTGTCGCCCAGGCAGTTTCTGTCTGAGCACCTGCATCCTCGCTAACGGTTTGATCAAGTCCTTTTGTGAATGAAGGTGTATCATTAATAGATGTTACATCAACCGTGATCGCGTAGTTAACTGAATAGTCTGTGCCGTCTGATACCTGAAAGTCAAATGTTGCGTATGATGTTCCATTTTCATTTGCCGCTGGCACAAACGTAAGTTCATCGAGATCCGCAACCGCGATCACCTGGTTTACTGTCACATCAACTCCACCAAGCTGTAGAACACCGGATGCTGGTAGTGAAGTGATTTTTACCCCTGCAAATGCGTCGCCATCGGTATCAGCATAAGATGCGTCAAAATCTGTACTTGTGAAAGTGTAAGTAGCGTCTTCGTTAACTGTAATTGTTTTGCCGGCTGCGGTCGGAGCTGTGTTAGGTGTCGCCGAAACTGTAATATCAAATGTTTGCGTTCCCGAGATATCTACTCCACCATTCGCTGTTCCTCCATCATCTGAGATCGACACTGTTACAGTAGCTGACCCGGTGACACTATTCGCAATAGTATATGTGAGCGTTCCAGTAGCTGAAATCGAAGGCTGTACTGTGAACAACGAATTATTATCGTTGGAAACATTAAATGAAACGGCTTGTCCTGACTCATTTGCTGGTCCCGCAGAAATCAATGTCGCCCAGTTGTTCACCGTGATCGCGCCTGCATTAGTCAAGTGTGACTGATCCGATCCCGCTGCAAAAGATGGAACATCATTTACCGCATCGACTGTGATCACAAAAGCCTGTGCTGCCGATGTATTGCTTCCGCCACCATTGTCACTGAGCGTGACAGTTACCGTAGCACTTCCGAAAGCGTTCGCTGCAGGTGTGTACGTCAGCTCGCCTGTTGCGCTGATCGCAGGTTGCGTTGAGAATAAGCTGTTATTATCATTCGATACATTGAACGTGAGCGGTTGTGTGTTTTCATTCGCCGGGCCGGCAGAGATCGCAGTAGCCCAACCAGTCTCTGTTTGTGAACCTGCATCTTCGCTAACGGTTTGATCAAGTCCTTTCGTGAATGAAGGTGTGTCGTTTACTGCATCAACTGTGATTACAAAAGTCTGTGCTGTTGATGTATTGCTTCCCCCTCCATTGTCACTGAGCGTGACAGTTACCGTAGCACTTCCGAAAGCATTTGCTGCAGGTGTGTACGTCAGTTCTCCAGTCGCACTGATCGCAGGTTGAGTTGAGAATAAGCTGTTATTATCATTCGATACATTGAACGTGAGCGTTTGTGTGCTTTCGTTCGCTGGCCCCGCAGAGATCGTTGTTGCCCAGCCAGTTTCTGTCTGTACACCTGCATCTTCGCTAACTGTTTGATCAAGTCCTTTTGTGAATGATGGTGTGTCGTTTACTGCATCAACTGTGATTACAAAAGTCTGTGCTGTTGATGTATTGCTTCCCCCTCCATTGTCACTGAGCGTGACAGTTGCCGTAGCACTTCCGAAAGCATTTGCTGCAGGTGTGTACGTCAGTTCTCCAGTCGCACTGATCGCAGGTTGAGTTGAGAATAAGCTGTTATTATCATTCGATACATTGAACGTGAGCGTTTGTGTGTTTTCATTCGCCGGGCCGGCAGAGATCGTCGTTGCCCAGCCAGTCTCTGTCTGTGCACCGGCATCTTCGCTAACGGTTTGATCAAGACCTTTCGTGAATGAAGGTGTGTCGTTCACCGATGTTACATCCACTGTCATCGCGTAGTTGCCTGAGTAATCTGTACCGTCCGATACCTGGAAGTTAAATGTTGTGTACGATGTTCCATTTTCATTTGCGACTGACGCAAATGTAAGATCATCGATATCGGCAACAGCAATTACCTGGTTTGTTGTCACATCAACTCCACCAAGCTGAAGCACACCGGATGCTGGTAGCGAAGTGACTTTAATCCCGGCGAATGCGTCACCATCCACATCCGCATATGAAACGGTAAAATCGGCGGTAGAAAATTCGTAGGCGACATCCTCGGAAGTCGACACGGTTTTGCTCGCGGCCGTTGGCGCGTCATTGGCTCCGGTAACATTAATGGTAACCGTTGAAGTTGCAGAGGAGTAAACGTTTCCATCAAATCCTTTCCATGTAAAAGAGGTGGATCCTTCGAAATTCGAGGACGGGATAAACCGAAGGTTTGCAAAATCTGCTGCTGCAATAACGGAGCCTACACTCAATGCAGACCCACCGATATGCAATACCCCATCAGAAGAAATGGATTCTATCCTTATTTGCGCGAGTGCATCTCCATCCGCGTCGGTGAAGTTGCTGGTAAAATCATTAGCCGCGAATAAAAGTTCTGTATCCTCAGTAGCACCAATCGAAAAACTCGTCACAGAAGGAGTGTGATTAACAGCATAGGTAATCACATTACTCGTCGACGAACAGGCGCCATTGGTTGCCAGACGACGGAAGTACGTTGTACTATTAATGCCAGTGCCGGGAGCATAGTTTTGTGAAGTAATACCGGTTGAGCCCCAGGTCGTATTATCGGAGCTCATTTGCCAAACGTATGTTATACCGACGCCACCATCATTGCCGGTCATCTCAGGAATACCACTGTCCGTCATTGTCGTTGACACCGACGAAGAGATCGTATTTGTGAGACTCGTGTTCTGAATAGTTAATATCACAGGCGAACTCGTTGTAGTCTGACATGGACCGCTTGTGACTACGCGTTTGTAATATGTTGTTGATGTAATCGTTCCGGGATTGTAGCTTTTTTCTGTCGCACCTGAAACGTTTGTATACGTGACGTTGTCTGTAGACGTCATCCACTGATAGGTATACGCACCGTTGCCCCCCGCAGGATCGGATCCGGCGATCGCATCCGGATCACCGGATTGACAGAACGTCGAAGTCGTTGGAGCCGTTATGGTATTGTTTGTAATCGTGGTTGTGATGGTTACAGCGTGTGTTGCTGTCAAGATTGCCGTACAGCTGACTGCAGATATCTTTAACGCCTTCACGGTGAGCGTCGCGTCATCGGTAAGCGCGGCGGACGTCAACGTGAGTGTTCCAGACGCTGGACCAAGCCTGGCAACACCGCTCGCAGTTCCGCCATCAAATAATTGATAGATGATATTTTCCTCAGGGTTCGTAAGTATAACATTGGTCGTGGACCCGCTACAGATGTTGCTCGAAAGTGTTGCCGCGTCGATTGATACACTTGCAGAAGGCGTTAGACACGGTACCGTCACGGCGGTGCTGTGCGCACTTTCACAACCACCTGAAGTCACAGTAGCGGTAACAGATGCTCCCGCATAAATTTCATAAATGCCTACCGTCAAATTAAATGGACTTGATGTCGTGCTTGCCAGCAAGGCGCCATCGACATAAATATTCAACGTAGTTCCACCTGAGAATGTCCCGCTTACAGTCGTTGAGCCTTCAACCATCGGGTCAAAAGAAACAACAGGTGCCCCACCGCTTAGGCTTACAGTTATCTCGTTAGAAAGTCCGCTAACATTTTCGCCTGAGGCGGTCGCGGTCGCCCGAACCTTATCATTCGACTTCAACGTCAGGGCTATTGCCCATGTTCCGTTGTAAACCGTTGTTGTACCTGTACTAATACCATTGATATAGGTAGTAATAACGGTGCCATCCGCTTCCGTACTTGTACCCGTCACAGCCTGCAGGGTTCCCGCTGCAGTTCCACAATATGATCCGGTAACAACAGGCGTTGTGGACGTTGGCGTTGGAACTGTGATCAGCACCGCCGAACTGAGTGCAATGGCTACGCACTTGCCTGATTCGATTGCTTGCACCCAAACATATTTACCCCCATGTGCTGAAAGGTTGACTGTCGCCGTCCAACTGGACCCTGACGCAGTTGCCGTTCCAATGACTGTGCTGTTTGCATAAATCGTAACCGAAGCATTGTTTCCGGAAGTGCCACTCAAGGTAGTTGTGCTTGTGGATATAGAAGTTTGCGCAAGTGTTGGATTTGTAGAAATATTATTGTTAGCAACGCAAACAGGTACCTTTGCCGACTCGCAACCATTCACAGTTTGAGAAACATAATATGTTGTAAGTGTAAGGTCGCTTGCGCCGCTTGTGCTACAATCGCTGACGCCGGTATTGTTTGCTCTCCAACACCAGGAACCACCTGAAGGCACCGTAATCGAACCACCCGCAGCGACATAAGATCCGGCCGAAAATGTATATACATTTAGTAATGCGCCAACCGTGCCAGTTCCCTCAATCAGTTTCTTTCCACTTCCAACTGTGAGCACGTACGGCGGAGCAGGTGGGCTGCAGTTTGTGACAGTTATTTGCGAACACGCGTTTGTCGAAAGTCCTTTTCCTGCCGCCTGGGCCTTCGCGCTAATAACGTCGCCGGTTGTCACGGCCGGAACTGTCGCGGTCCACGTACCATCTGCCTGTACCGTAACCGTTGCGCTGTTGATCTGTGTGAGTGTTGTCGTTCCTTTATATACATAGATCGTTGCACCAATCGCCGTCGAAGTTCCGGTAACCGTCGTTGCTCCGTTGTTAACTCCACCATTTACTATCGGACAAGGCGTTCTGTCCACAGGGGTACCGGTAGCCGGTGTCGGCGTATAATTGTTGATGACAGTCTGAAAGATCTGGTCATAGTTGTAGCCTGCTGCTTTGTCGTCGATACCACCCGCATCTGAAACCGCACCATTGCCAATAGCAGGATTTGGATTCATGGTTGTTACCGCCAACATCCTGATCGGTGTATTTTGATCGACACCCGGGAAGTAGGTTGTTATCGTACTCCAGGGAATATAAAAATCATAGAAATAATCTGCGTCGCCACAATTTGTTGTCAGTGCGATAGATTTTTGCGCATGGCTTTCCCACGGAAGTGTTGTGCCTTTTTGCACCGGCGTAGTTGTACCGTCGACATCATAGAGGCTGACGCCAAAGTTACTTTCAAGGATGATCTCCATCTCAAATCCGGGATTGCCAGCAACTGCATTAGCGTCTGCATCAACGCCAGTGAAACCAAATTTCTGATCGGTGTCGATCATTACACTGTAGCCTTTTGAGTTGTCTGCCGATCGACCGATGCGAAACCGGAAAAGAAAATTTCCGCTTGCATCTACGTAGGAGAACACCGGATCCTCATCACCCGAATCAACAATGTCTGTAAATCCGCAGTCCGGACCTGGCCCCGGGTCGGCAACAGGCTCAACCGATGGAACAACAAGCGGCCGGTATGGTATTTCACTTTCAGTGTGATCGTCTGTTACGAAACCCGATGACGACACAGAGGTGTATCCATCACTGTTCGGATCGAGCACGGATGTCGACGCTTTTTTGAAGATTAGCCCTGGCGTTTGTGCGTATGAAAGGTTGACACCTAAAAAAAATGTCAACAGAAATGCAATAGCAAATATGGGTTTGTGGCAGGCACGTAGTCCGGCCGTGGGATGATGTTTCATCTCGTTTTGGGAAGGGTGATTCCAGAATTTGAAAATTTAATTGGCTCCGAAGCAATGCTAGTTGGGTCGAACCAATTCTGCTACCGCTAAATTAGCTGCAATTGAGGCGGTTTTTTTCTAAGAATAACGTTTAACATACACTAGTGGGGTTTAAAAATAATTGTCTGGTATTACCAAAGCGAAATGCGTTCCAGTTCTGGCATCTGGGGTTTAGATGACACAGGCTGCATACAGGTAACCGACTGTTCACGCTCATCCAGTAGATTTATTCCATGGCTTTTCGGAGCGTCCTGAGCGTAATGGAATAGCGAACGTCTCTTACCGGCGCAATACTATGTTGCCAATCACTTCGCGCGGCTCCTTTGATGACATACAATGAACGTTGCATTACAGGGAGAGAGATTACGCTCCGCCGATTTTGTTTCATTTTCTCGTGTGGGCGAAACCTGAAAATGCAATCTGAAAGAAGTGAGATTCCAGCGATAACATCAAACGGCGGTGCATCGCGATGCCAGTTGATAACAGCGCCTGCAGGATATTCTGTGATAAGTAGTTCCGCAAACGCGTCAATAGATAATGACAAAGCTGATGCTGCCTTTGCAACAACATCGTGGAATCCTTCCGGGATCGGTTTACCCTTCGAGAGCGCGCGATCATCAAAACTGTAATCATATCCAAAGCTCGCGACTTTTCTTTTTGCTTCGTACCCCTGGAAGACAAACGTATGAAGGGGTATCTTTCTGATCTCTTCGAGTAGATTCATTTCCTCTTGCGCGCTGAGAAACTCCGGCAGATAATCAAACCCAGCCGGCGCGTTTTGTGCTTCCTCAGGGAATAATGACAGCATGGCTTCGGTGGTTACAATTGTGTGCCGCGTCCCTTTCGTACGCATGACAGACGGCTCAATGCCAAACTCCAAACCATGCCAAGCGGCATTATCGCTGTTTGGTCTCTGGAAACAACGATTACAAAATTCGTCAACCAGCACGCGACCAAATCAGTGTGTCAAAAAATACTTTTAGCATAAACCCGCTAATGACAAATTTATTGTCGTAACGTTGCGTAAGACGCGATAATGTCCGCAATCCACGGCATAATATTGTCTGACAAGACCTACGAGCCGGCCTCCGTTTTACTTTTGAGATAAATAGGCGAGTTTGCAACTATACCGGAGACATCCACGTTATCATAGCATCTCTTCTTTATTTTGAGCCCAGCACGTGGGTCGGCCTTAACATAATTCAGAGCGCTTAAACAGCCAGTGGGCTATACATATACACTTAAAGTCAGTTGAAATATTCGCTGATCTAAATACAATGCGCTACCGAACAAATTCAGACAACATCTATCAAGAGGGCACTCGCATAACAGCGAAAGAAAATCCATCTTTAATACTGACGATTAGCAACTACTATCAACGCATATACTATTGCACTGTTGTCGCAGGCAAGAACAACAAAACACTTCCTTACTTCGAGCACGAATTGATATCACCTGGAAAAAGTGGTGACGCAAATGCAAATTGAACGATAAAAACAATCAAGTTATGATACAATTTCTGAAGAACATTATTTTCGAAATAACGCGACTGCTCTTGCCTTTCAGCTCAGTGCCCAACCAACTGATGCTGACACGCATAACTGGAAAATTCGACGTGGTTGAGCGCGTGCCTGTCTATACAAAAATTAGGTATTAATTAACGATCTGATTACCCACCGACAGTTTTTACAATTGGCTGTTCGATTACAAATCGTTTTCATGCACAATTACGGACATGTAGATTTGCACGACTGGAAAAACGACTTCTTTGCAGAATGAATGCAAAGAAGTCGTTCACAGATTTAAAGCGCTGCGCGGATGGCAAAAATAAAGTTTCGACCAGCCGCAGATATACCTGACGAGTACGGACGATATCGTTTATCCGTCAGATTTTCAATACCAGCATCCAGTGTGAGATGACGATTAAATCTGAATGACGATTTGATGTTCACCGTTAACCACGAAGGAGCATACGGATCTCCATTTTTATCTGCGGCATACAGATGCGCATCACCTCTTTCCGACAACGGCAGATTGCTGTATGCAACCTTGCCGTTATAGTTAGAATAGATATCCACTTTCAATCGCTTTGTTTTGTAAGTCAAATGCGTTGACCCGAAGAATGGCGGAACATGGGTAGGACGATAATACTGCGAGAGTTCTGCGTCTCGTTCTTCGCCTTCCTGAAAACTCGCCGTTGTGCGAAGGCCGATGCTCGGCGTTATATCGATTTCGAACCCTGCCTGCATACCAGCAACCCAAATTTCACTGATATTTTGCAATGCAAGCACCCGGCTTCTTTCTCCATCGTACATGATACTGTCATTGCCGTTGAATGTACTCGGAGCTCGTGCAATCGCGTTATCGAGTAGCGTGTAATAAACGGACATATCAAATTTCAGTGCGCCACGAATGATCGTGGCAAAACCAGTTTCCGCACTGTACGCGTATTCGGGATTTAATTCAGGATTCGGTACAACAACGTTGCCTGGCTCCGAGTCAAAAACCTTTCCGAGGTCGTCAATATTCGGTGCACGAAAACCAGTTGAAAGATTCGCGTACCACTTTACTGCGTAGCTCGGATGGTATACCAGTCCGAGGCTTGCATTTACCGCTGTCTTGTCAATCTCCGCGTAATCAAAAGGAAAATCGAACATCGATTTGTCGAACGCGGCATACGCGCTGATGTGCGTTAGTCGCGCGCTCACATTAGTAGTCCAAAGTGTGTTTGGCTTATAACGCAGACTCATGTAAACAGCACCTGAGCGCCAATCAGAATCATTCGGGTAACGCGTAGACACGTCGGAAAGTGCGCCAGAAGAAATATTTAAGCGATTGGCAGTTGAGTAAACATTGTTTGTAATGTATTCTCCACCGTAATACAGCGTTGTTGCTTCGTTCAGCTTCTTGTCAACGTCGAGGTTGACTGAAAAGGCTTTTACGTTTTCAAACCGGTTCGTTCTTGTTGACGAGCCGAAGCCACGATTATGCCGACTTTCTTGAAAATCCTGATAAGCAATGTTTAATTTCATCTGATCGGCGAACGACAGCGGATACGAATAGTTGAATTGTAGCTGATGCATTTCCCAACGTTGTGGCCCATAGTACCAGGCGCCATTATCGAGTTGACCGTTGTCGTCTCTGAGGATAAGTCGGTCATACCTCGGATAATCCGAAGTCTTTGAATAATGATATGCGTAAGACGTCTCAAGCGATTCTGTTGGCTTGTACTGAACTTTCTGCATAAAATTCCATTGATCGTAACCTGTGAAGCGTTGTATATTTTTATCGCTGTTAATTTTTACGACATCATTTCCATCTTCACGAACGACGTAATCAGGGCGCGTATATTCTTCAGGCCCATTGCTTCCCATTCTTAAATCGTCATATAAAGAACGAGTCACACTTGAAAGGAAAGCAACTTTGTTAAAGCCAACACCGATGCGTGCGTGTCCGGTTCGCTCGTTGTTTGCGGAAGAGTAGCGAAGCATCGCGTCAGTAGTTACCAGTGGTTTCTCTTGAATTGAATATATCGGGTTGATAGTATGAAAATCCATCACGCCTCCAATGGCATCGCTTCCGTACATCACAGCACCCGGCCCAAACAACACCTCGGCTTCCTCAATTGTATTCGCATCCAGTGAAATGACATTCTGTACATTTCCACTTCGAAATATTGCGTTGTTCATACGTACGCCATCCACAACAAGCAATACCCTGTTGGTTGCAAATCCACGAATCATTGGACTTCCACCGCCAAGCTGACTTTTCTGAACAAAGACATTATTGCTTATGCCAAGGAGGTCTGCCGCCGTCTGCGGATTCTCGAAAGAAATGAGAGACTGCTTAATCGTAGTCACCTTATTGGGGACATCTGCGATGTTTTGCTCCCAGCGGTTAGCGCTTACGGTAACTTCACTTAAAAAACTTGTTTCAATACTATCTGTTTCGTTGTATTGTTCATCCTGTGCATAAAGGCACAACGAGAACATAACGAAGCATAGTAGGAGTATACTTCTCATATTGTTAATACATTTTATTAAAAGGAATGCTAAAAGTTAAATTACGCTAAGAGTATATCTCCGGCGGGACGAATGGAGTCGCGCTATCGACATCCGTGTACGCATGAACTGGCTTCAAGTCAAAAGTTGCAACAACCCAATGAAAGGATTTGATTACGATTGTTGAGGGCAGAATGAAGACAAGACCGAGAAACTGTTGTATAACCTTGGGGAAGGAGTCTGACTTGAATGGCTTCCCTAGGACATAGCCTAGAAAAGATATCAGGCTATCTTCTTTCTGGTCATGCAGGCAGTAAACATGATAGAATCCCCCCCTTATTTCGATCCGTGCAATATCATACATGCGTCCGTCAAGCTTGATCTCATGTGCTTCGACTCTGGCTTTTCGGAAAGCGTTCTCATCAAGAATAAAAAAGTCTAGCTTTTCATCAGGTAACGTCTTCAGAAGCGCTTTCATTTCCTTGCGAATAGCCTGAAGCGCGAACGGATAATAGAGATAGAAACCTGCTGTATTGACGAGCATGATGAGAACAACAAATACAGCGTACAGTTTCTTCACGCTGAAAGTTACCATGTGGAGGCCTAAAACGAAACACCGTCTGAGTAATAGAAACGATTACCCGTGCGATTAGGTGCCGCATCGCATGTAAGTTCCATGACATAAAAGACTGATGATTGCAAAGTGGCAACACCGTTCAATGGCAACTACACAACGGCCGCTTACGTTATTAAAGTAACCACTACTATTATGGATCAGTTAGTTAAAAAGCATCTGCTCATTGATTCAATCAGCAATCTGAGCCCAAATCAAAGACAGCTAGTCCTCAACTACATTCGCTCGTTGACTATTCGTCATCAGGTGGTGAGATCGCACGCGAATAAAAAGGAGGCAATGGAACAAATAAGGATCGCGCTAGGCAAGAGTGAATCCGGAACATTTGGGTTCTAGAAATTTCCGGTCGGCTATAAGGATTTTAGCTATTTAGCCATTGGCCATTTGTAATTCTGCCCTTAACTGTCTGCTCAACGCTGCCAAAAGCCAATGGCCAATAGCGAAACGCCATTTTCCTGCCGTTGCGACTAAAGACTGAAGGCAGCCTCGTCAGTTGAGCTTACGTATATTTTACATAATGCTCCCACTTTGCAATTACATCCTGCATGTCAGACGGGAGCTCGCTGTCAAAACGAACCCATTCCCTCGTATGCGGATGAATGAATCCGAGCGTTTTTGCGTGAAGGGCCTGCCGCGGAATAATCTTGAAGCAATTATCAACAAATTGCTTGTATTTGGAAAAGATTGTCCCTTTGCTGATCTGATCACCACCGTACATGGTATCATTAAACAGTGGATGTCCCAGGTGCTTCATATGCGCTCTGATCTGATGTGTTCGGCCGGTCTCGAGCCTGCACTCCACCAATGACACATATCTCAACTCAGACAGAAGTTTATAATGCGTGATGGCGTGCCTGCCGAAATCGCCAGCGGGGAAGGCGGTTGTAACACGTCTGTCTTTTAGACTTCGCCCTACATGAACATTGACTGTCCCTTCGGGCGGATCCGGGATACCCCACACGATTGCGACATAAGTTCGCTCAATTGAATGATCAAAAAATTGCTTCGCCAGGAAGGTAAGCGCGGATTCTGTTTTGGCGATAACAAGCAATCCGGAAGTGTCTTTGTCAATTCTGTGCACGAGTCCTGGCCGTCCATCATTGCCAGGCATTTGCGGCAGGTTCTGAAAATGGTATGCAAGCGCGTTTACAAGTGTACCACTCCAGTTCTGATAGGCCGGATGCACCACCATTCCCGGCGATTTGTTGATCACCAGAAGGTAATCGTCCTCGTAAACAATGTTAAGGGGAATATTTTCGGGTTTTACCTCATTGTCACGCGGAGGCTGCGGAAGCGAAATTGTTACAACGTCACCGGGGTGGATCTTGTAATTTGGTTTAATTGTGTTGTCATTGACCTTGACAAAACCGTTGTGTATTCCATCCTGGATTTTAGTCCTGGTGACGTTTGGCAAGCGATCCATCAGGAATTTGTCCGCCCGCAGCAAAGCCTGTCCCGGGTCCGCCACTATCCGGTGATGTTCAAAAAGCACATCGTCCTGCTCGTCCTGAAAAATTTCTTCATCGCTCATCGGGCAAAGGTAGAAATTCAGCCGGTTTTCGTTCCATTTGATAAACCGAATGATTTTTAATTTCGTTGTGCTGATAGAATTGATTTTATTCGCAGTTGATTCATCCACCTTTATGAGGAACCTCTTTGTTCTGTGCATGCTAACAGCCGTTATCGCATGTTCTCAAACGCCAGCACAACAACCAAATTCACACGAATTTTCCGAGCCGGTGAACTTGGCTGAAATTAACAACAAAGCCATTCAAGAGGCGTCTGGAATTGCAGCGAGCATCTCCAACGAGGAATTGTTGTGGACACATAATGACAGCGGTAATCCAGCCGAAATATTTCTCATCGACAAAAACATGGATATTAGGCTGACTTGCGTTTTGAAAGGTGTTGATAATCGTGACTGGGAAGACATCGCCGTCGGACCGGGACCTGAGGAAGGCGCAAATTATCTCTACGTTGCCGAGATAGGTGACAATTTTGCTCAGTATCCCTACAAATACGTTTACCGGTTTAAGGAACCGCGTCTGGCTGAAGCCGAAAAGGAAGTGCTTATTATTGAAGAATTTGAGCTGCTTACTTTTAAGCTTCCCGATACGCGGAAGGACACTGAAACTTTAATGATTCATCCGAAAACAAAAGACTTCTATGTGGTCTCAAAAAGGGAAACGCCTTGCGTTGTTTATAGATTCAGGAATCCAACATCCACAACTGACACGCTGGTAGCGGAGATCGTCGGAAAAATTCAGACATCACAGATTGTTGGCGGCGACATTTCCGCCGATGGCAGCGAAGTTTTGTTGAAGAATTACTCCAATGTTTTTTACTGGAAGCTGGGCGCAAACGAGACCATCGAGCAGGCTCTCGCACGTGAGCCAAAGTATTTGCCCTACGTAGAAGAACCACAAGGAGAAGCGATTGGGTTCGCGCGCGACGGAAAAGGTTTTTACACGATCAGTGAGATTGTGAAAGGAGAGAAAAGTTATCTGAGCTACTACTCGCGCAACAAGTAACGTAACGATTGCATGTCAGATCTTCTTTCCTTTCCATTTTCCAGATCGCATGTAGAAAAATGCCATCGTAAACATCGAGATCCAGTAAACCCACTCGGAACCCCAACCCCAGGTAATTGGTAAATCCCAATATTCCAGGGTGAGATAAACATACACGCAATAAATTGTAATCGTGATCAACTCGATAATGAGATTGACTTTCGAATTACCGGTGCCCACGATCGCGTTTAACCACACAGTCGAGAATGACATCATCAGCAGGGCGATCGACACAACATGAATTACCGGGATAGCATCGGCAATAAAATCGTCTCCCTGTCCATAAAATAATAAGAACCACTCAGGTTTTATTACAAGCGCCAGGAAGATCACAAATGAAATACTGAAACTCATTTTCACGATTCTTCTTATCAATGGAATCACCTCGTCCTCTCTCCCCTGCCCAAGAATATTGCTAACCATACTATTGGCTGTTGCTGCAAATGCCCAGGCAAATATTCCGAAAAGACCAAATATGTTTCGCATCGTATTGGAGATCGCCAATGCCCTTTCACCATGATGTTCAATCAAAATGTAAAAATATTCCCAGCTGAGAATACTGATTCCGTATTGCGCGATCAGCGGCGAAGACTGAATGAGAATCAATTTTGACGTCGAAAGATTCCATGGGTGACGTTCGAACATGCCGAACGATTTGTGGATACCTTTAATGTGAATGACGAGGTAGATAACAAACAAACCTGTTCCTTCCGCGATGATTGAAGCATACGCCGCGCCATTGAAGCCAAGTTCTGGCATTCCGAGTTTGCCATAGATAAGTCCGTAATCAAGGACTATGTTTGTCAGCGCTTCCGCCAATGTACCCCAGATCAGAAACTTTGTCTGGTTGGTTCCGACAAGCAAGGCATTCCGCATCACATAGAGATAAAGCAGTGGTAATCCCCAGATACGAATCAGCAAAAAGCTTATAACCTGCTCGGCAATTTCGTCGCTTTCAATTACGCTCCGCAGAATTGCTGGCGCGATCGCATATGTCGTCAGGATACCGATGAATGCGATTGCCAGTGCAATCCATACACCGTGGAAAAATAGTTTCCCGATCTCACGCGGTTGATTCTGTCCTGCGCGTCTGGCGATCAAGGCCTGCAATCCATTGTTCAGTCCGTTACCGATTACAGCAAAGATGAGATAGTATACGCCAGTTATGCCCGCGCTCGCCAGTTCGGTTTGGCCCAGGCCGCCCAGAAATACATTATTGGTGATGAAGTTTATTTGGGGAACCATTAAAGCCAACGATATCGGCATTGCCATGCCTAATATCTGGCGGTACCCTGTTTGCATTCTTAATTCCATCGTTCGAAGCGCGCAAATGTAGTAAACGGGTAACTCAGAAATAAGATCAGCCCCCGATGGATAAAACAAAAAAACCAGCCCAATGAAGGCCGGTTTTTTATGTTGATTTCAGGTTGGATTATTATACGACACCTTGCGCTTGCATCGCCTTCGCTACTTTCAGAAAGCCTGCAATATTTGCGCCCACCATGTAATTACCAGGTTTGCCATACTGCTGTGCGGCAGCAAGCGCGGTATCATGAATGTCTTTCATGATGGTTTTTAGTTTAACATCCACTTCGTCACGTAGCCAGTTAGCGCCCATGAAGTTTTGCGTCATTTCAAGTCCGGATGTTGCAACACCCCCGGCATTCGAAGCCTTGCCCGGCGCATACATGATTCCCTTATCGATAAGCACATTAATACCGTCGATTGTCACAGGCATGTTCGCTCCTTCGCCAACAAGTTTCACGCCGTTGCGCACAAGATTTTCGGCGTCGCGCTTATTCACTTCGTTTTGCGTTGCACACGGGAAAGCACATTCCGCCTTGTGATCCCACAAAGGGTTGAAATCTGCAGTATCCTTGATGTCTTTGTAGACGACGCCTTTGAATTTGTCTGCGTATTCTTTGATGCGTCCGCGTTTGTTGTTTTTAAGATCCTTCAGGAATTCAAGTTTCTCCAGCGTTATACCTGATTCATCATAGACATAACCTGTGGAGTCTGATGCTGTCACCGCCTTGCCGCCGAGCTGAATGATTTTCTCAATGGCATACTGCGCGACGTTTCCTGAACCAGAGACCAAACAGGTCTTGCCTTTCACCGAATCATTCTTTGTTTGCAGCATGTTCTCAGCGAAGTACACGAGGCCGTAGCCTGTCGCCTCTGTGCGGATCAAACTGCCGCCCCAGCCGATTCCTTTTCCTGTAAGAACTCCGGTAAATTCGTTTTTGATCTTTTTGTAGGCGCCGAACATGTAGCCAATCTCGCGGCCGCCCACGCCGATATCGCCGGCAGGTACGTCAAGGCGATGATTGATATGGCGTGCAAGCTCACCAATAAACGCCTGGCAGAATCGCATTACTTCGTTATCTGATTTTCCTTTTGGGTCGAAATCACTTCCGCCTTTTCCGCCGCCCATTGGAATACCTGTAAGTGCGTTTTTAAAGATCTGCTCGAATGCAAGGAATTTCAATACGCTGGGATTTACCGAAGGGTGAAACCGCAATCCACCTTTGTAAGGACCAATGGCGCTGTTCATCTGAACGCGATAGCCACGGTTTACATGCACCTCGCCCTTGTCATCCATCCAGGTAACCCGGAAAGAAATCATACGCTCGGGCTCTAACATGCGCTCAAGCAATTTTAGCTTCACGAATTCCGGGTGCTTTTCCAAAACAGGTAAAATAGAAAGGATTACTTCTTCGGCGGCCTGAATAAACTCCGGTTCATTCGGATTTCGAAGCTTTACTCTTTCGAGTATTTCATTGTGATTCATATAAGAACAGGTTGGGGTTTGTAAGTGGCGCGAAGGTAAGAACTAAAAAGATTTAGCGCCTAATGCAATCGAATGAAATAATAACTTTCGAATATGATAGCTGAATTGATACCTTTTTTTCGCGGTGATCCCGGCGATTCGGCAGCCGACAATCATTGAAAATCTTGCAAATATCTGATGTTCATGACGGACAGAACCGGATTCTTTCTTAATTGTCAGTTAAGATCATTCAGTAATCATAGCCTATTATGTCAAAAAGAATTGCCATTATCGGAGGAGGAAATCTCGGCGGAGCCATCGCCCAGGGATTGATCAAAACTAATTTCATCGCGCCATCTGAAATTACGATTACCCGGAGAAATCTTCAGTCCCTGGCCGGGTTAAGAGACAGCGGGATCGGTATCACCACAGACAACAAAGGTGCAATCAGTACCAGCGATGTAATTATTGTCGCACTGAAACCATACAATGTGAGAGAAGTGCTCTCTGAACTGAAGCCACATTTCAACCCATCAAAACACATTGTAATCAGCGTAGTCACCGGGATATTCATCAAAGATCTAAAAGGGTTGCTTGGAACAGAAGTACCGGTTTTCCGC
>Ga0196965_1000711_pt1 | contig 16309 bp, 14 predicted proteins | sample S1_20metaG_FD_148668 | JGI IMG/M metagenome (GOLD analysis project Ga0196965, IMG submission 148668) | Soil microbial communities from Anza Borrego desert, Southern California, United States - S1_20 | ecosystem: Environmental > Terrestrial > Soil > Desert | place: USA: California | collected... | reverse complement strand
CGTCGGGCTGCTTCTCGATCCGGAGCAGCGGGTCCCGCCCAGTGCCGGGAAGGATGGCTGCCATCACGAGGGCGAGCCAGCGGGAGGGGTAGACCGCCGTTGGCGCGAAGCCACGGGCCAGGCTCTCGTCGAGCCGGAACAGGGCGAAGCCGCTCCCCCCGTTCCAGACAATGGGCTCGATCCTCCATGGCCCGGCGACATCGGCGTCGCCAGCCGTCGGCGGTTCGTCCCGCTCGGCCATGCGGCCGAGGAAGGGACCGGTGAAGGCGTTGGGGTGGTGGGCGGACGTAGTACGATGATCGAAGCTGCGCATAGTCCCTCCTAGGGATATGGGCGGTTAGGCTCGGGTGAGGTCTGATCCACCTCGTCCGGGCCGTTCCCAGCGTCATTGCCGGCCGCCCTTACGGCTGCGCTTCTACATCTGGTGCCCCGACACTCGCCGGAAGCCGCGACTCTTCAAGGAGATGAATGGCCGCAGTCGCCTCTCAGGGCGTCGAGTGTCGGTATCTTAGGATAGGTGGCAGTAGGGCGTCAAGAGGGAAATGCGCCTGCTTCGTGCTCGCGGCTTTCCATGGCTGATAGGCTCCCCGTGCGCGGTGGCGCGAGAGAAAGGGGGAGACTTATGGAATACCGTCAGCTTGGAGGCTCTGGTTTCAAAGTTCCCGTGTTGAGCCTCGGAACCGCCACGTTCGCGGGCGGCAGCGAATTCTTCAAGGCCTGGGGCAGCAGCGACGTGGCCGAGGCCACGCGGCTCATCGACATCTGCCTCGAGGCGGGCCTCAATATGTTCGACTCGGCGAATACCTATTCGAAGGGGATGGCCGAGGAGAACCTGGGCCAGGCGATCAAAGGACGTCGCGACAAGGTGCTCATCTCGACCAAGGGCACCTTCGCCATGAGCTCCGATCCCAATGACGTGGGTTCCTCCCGCCATAACCTGATCCGGGCCGTCGAGGGCAGCTTGAAGCGACTGGGGACCGACTACATCGACCTCTATCAGTTGCACGGCTTCGATGCCCTGACTCCGGTCGAGGAGGCCCTGAGCACGCTCGACGACCTCGTGCGGGCCGGCAAGATCCGTTATATCGGCTGCTCGAATTTCTCGGGCTGGCACCTGATGAAGTCGCTGGCGGTCTCGGAGAGATACGGCTGGGCCCGGTACGTCGCCCATCAGGCTTACTATTCGCTGATCGGCCGCGACTACGAATGGGAGCTGATGCCCCTGGCGATCGATCAAAAGGTGGGCACGGTGGTTTGGAGCCCGCTCGGGTGGGGACGGCTGACCGGCAAGATCCGCCGCGGCCAGCCGCTGCCGGAGACCAGCCGCCTGCGGAGCCAGCTCGCGGTCGATGGCGGGCCTCCAGTCGCCGACGAATATCTCTATCAGGTCGTCGACGCTCTCGACGGGGTGGCGAAGGAGACCGGCAAGACAGTGCCGCAGGTGGCGCTCAACTGGCTGCTCCAGCGGCCTACCGTGGCGACGGTCATCATCGGCGCGCGCAACGAGGAGCAGCTCCGCCAGAATCTCGGCGCCGTCGGCTGGAACCTCACCCTGGAGCAGGTCGCCAAGCTGGACGCCGCCAGCGCCACGACGCCGGCCTATCCCTATTGGCATCAGAGGGGATTTTCCCAGCGCAATCCTCCGCCGGTCTGAAGAACACTCCTCTGCTCATGAAAACGGCCCGCCGGTACCCCGGCGGGCCGTGTGGGGGTGGCCGGTGCTACTTGACGCGTCTATTCGGCCAAGGAGTTCGCGCAGAGCTGAGGGGCCAGGCACCTAGAACCTGGCTGCGTCCACGCGCAGTGCTCGTGGCTGGTGCCATCGTAATGACAGACGTATTCGACGCAGCAGTTGAAGTCCCCCTCCCCGAATGCCTTGTTCAAGCCGACGCGGTCAGGCGACAGACCTGCCAGGAAGTTCGACCTGCCGGGAACATGAGTGTCCGGGATCAGATCACCGTTGGTGTCGACGACAAAGGCCTCGGCCTTCTTCGTCTCGCCCTGCGCGAGGCTCCATGGAACGGGGGTGGGGGGGAAGGTGAAGCTTCCCTCGAGCTCCAGCTTCCGCGCGTTCTTGTTCCTGGCGTTCCGTGGAGGATTCACCGGAATGAACGTCAGCCGCACGTCGGCGGCGAGAGGAGCGATGAAGGTGCCACCGCCCTCCTGCGTGCGCTGGATGCGCATCGTCGTCACCCGCTGCTTGTCGGCCAGGGTGACATAGGCATGGAAGGCTCCGCATCCGGTTTTGATGGGAGCGATGCTCACCAGCGACAGGGCCCGGAACTGGAGGCGCGTCACGGCGTTGCCCTTGGCGTCGAAGGCGGCGTCGTCGAGGCGCTCGACGATCGTGTCGGCCATCCTGAGCTGGCCCGGAACTTCGGTCGTCAGCGGCAGGCCCTTGAACGCGATCCGGCCGGTGAACGGCTTCGAGCCCTTGCAGAAGAAACCGGCGGGGATGGGGCTCTTGGCGAAGTCGTAGCCGGTCTTGCCGTCAGACGGGGTGGTGAAGACGTCGATGCCGCGTTCGATCACGGGATCGGCGGCCAGAGGGGAGAGAGCGAGCAGGAGCGAACACGCGAACATGGCCAAGATACTTCTGTTTCTCACGCCAACCTCCTTGTCCCGAAGGACGATAAAAACCGCAATCACCTTGACGAGGCGATGCGGTGGCGAGATTGATGGCCATCCATTTCCTCAATCTCCATGGTGCTTGCCGGCCGGCTGGAGGGACAAAGGCGGAGAGGGTGCCTACATGGCAGGGTACGTGAGTGAGGGGAGGGAGAACCCTCCCCTTCTCTCATCTCAGGGGCAGCACTTGCAGGCGCAGATACCCCACGAAATCCAGACGTCGGCGATGCTGTAGCTCCCACCGTCCTCGACGCACCACTGATTACAGGCTTCCGGGGTGCACGCGTAGATATCCGCCAGACGGCTGATGTCGAACGCGCCGGGGCAGGTTTCTCCCCGTGGCGGCTTTGCCTTGGAAATGGGTGCCGTCGCGGCGGTGTCGCCGAGCGCCAGCGTCAGAAGAGTGGGAACAAGCACAAGGACGAGTTTCTTTTTCATGTCTGCCTCCATGTCAGCGTTCACCCTCACTGGTGCTTCCAGCTGACATGGAGGGACAGGCCCCCGCCCTCCCCTACTCGTAGCGGAGGGCGTCGATGGGGTCGAGGCGCGAGGCCTTGCGCGCCGGATAGAAGCCGAAGAAGACCCCGATGGCGGCCGCGAAGCCGAAGGCCAGCAGGACGGAGCCCATGCTGACGTCGGTCGGCATGCCGGCGAACTTCGTCACGAGTTTCGGAATTAGGAAGCCGAGGGCCACGCCGATGCCGCCGCCGACGATCGACAACGTGATCGCTTCCAGCAGGAACTGGAGCAGCACGTGCTTGCCCTTGGCGCCGATCGCCAGGCGGATACCGATCTCGCGCGTGCGTTCGGTCACCGAGACCAGCATGATGTTCATGATGCCGATCCCGCCCACCAGCAGCGAGATGGCCGCCGCCGAGCCGAGCAGGATCGACAGCGTCCGCGTCATCTGCGCCGAGGTCGAGGCGATCTCCTCCTGCGAGCGCATGGTGAAGTCGGCCTCCTGGCCGGGCCCGATGCGGTGACGCTGGCGCAGCAGGGCGTCGATCTCGCTCTGCGCCTGCCCCACCAGGGATTCCGAGCGCGCCGAGATCAGCACCTGGCCGATCCGCTCGCGGCCCTGGAGCTGCTTCATCACCGTGGTGAACGGAGCGATGATCTGGTCGTCCTGGTCCTGCCCCATCATGTTCCCACCCTTGCGGTCGAGCACGCCGACCACCCGGAAGGGGACGTTCTTGATGCGGATCGAGGAGCCGATCGCGTCGCCCGCCGGGAAGAGGTTGTCGGCCACCGTCGCCCCGAGCACGGCCACACGGGCCGAGGTCCGGACGTCGACGTCGGTGAAGAAGTCGCCATCCGCCACGTTCCAGGCGCGGATGAACGGCCAGTCGACGTCCACGCCGTAGACCGAGGTACCCCAGTTGAGGTCGCCCGCCACCACCTGCGCCGATTCGCGCACCGAGGGCGAGACATAGGCCACCGACGGGGCCTCCTCCCGGATCGCGTTCACGTCCTCGACCGTGATCCGGGACTCACCGGCGATCCGCGCGCCTCCCTGCGTCTCGGCGCCGGGGAAGAGCATGATGAAGTTCGTACCCAGCGAGCTGATCGTCGACTGGATGGCGCGCGAGGCGCCGGTGCCCACGGCGAGCATGGTGATGACGCAGCCCACGCCGATGATGATTCCCAGCATGGTGAGCAGCGAGCGCGTCTTGTTGCGCGAGATCGCCATCAGCCCGACCTTCGCGATGTTCAAGAGACGCAGGGCGGTGATCTTCATCGCAGCACCTCCTCCAACTCCTCCGCCTCCACTTCCACCGGCGTCGGCGCCGTCCCCGCGGAGGACGGCGCGAGTTGGAAGGGGAAGGCGATGGCGAGCTCGGACTCGGTCACCGCGGCCCCGGGTTTCGACCGCGTCTGGACGATCTTCTCGTCGCGCCAGATCAGGCCGTCCCGCAGATAGATCACACGCTTGGCGTGCGCCGCGATGTCGGTCTCGTGAGTGATCAGCACCACGGTCTTGCCGGCGTCGTTGAGCTCCTGGAAAATGCCCATGATCTCTTCCGAAGTGCGCGAGTCGAGGTTGCCGGTGGGCTCGTCCGCGAGGATGAGCGGCGGATCGGTGACCAGGGCGCGGGCGATGGCGACGCGCTGCTGCTGGCCGCCGGAGAGCTGGGACGGATAGTGGTCCTCGCGGCCGGCGAGACCGACCCGGGCGAGGGCCTGGCGGGCGCGCCGGTGGCGCTCCGCGGTGGAGAACCCGAGGTCGCTGTAGAGCATCGGCAGCTCCACGTTCTCCGTCGCCCGCGTCCGCGCCAGCAGGTTGAAGCTCTGGAACACGAAGCCGATCTTCGAGTTGCGGATCTCGGCCCGGCGGTCGCGGTCGAGACGCGACACGTCGACGCCGTCGAGGAGATAGGTGCCGGAGCTGGGGCGGTCGAGGCAGCCGAGGATGTTCATCAGCGTCGACTTGCCGGAGCCGGAGGGCCCCATGATCGCCACGAGCTCGCCGGGCTCGACCGACAGGTCGATCCCCGCGAGGGCGTTGACCTCGACCTCGCCCATCCGGTAGACCTTCTTGAGATCTCGGATCTGGATGACTGGATCGCTCATGATCAGAACCGTCCCATGCGCGGTCCCATACGCCCGCCGGCGGCGGTCCCGCTCTGTGGGTTGGTGAGTGTCGCCAGGCCGGTGACCACCGTGTCGCCCTGGCTCAGCTCTCCGGACAACACCGACTTCACCTCGGTGTAGCGGCCGTCGGTGAGGCCGGTGGTGATCCGGACCGGCCGCAGCTCGCTCTTGCCGTCCTCCGACTTCTCGAGCACGTAGACGGTCTGCCCGGACTGCCGGCCCTGCCGTCCCGCACCGCCGCTTCCGGCATTGCCGCTTCCGGCACCCGCGCGCCGCTGCCCCTGTCCCTGCTGCTGCCCCTGCCCCTCCTCCGTCTCCGGCCGGAACCGCAGGGCGGCGTTGGGCACGCGCAGCACGTTCTGGACCTCATCCACCTCGATGGTGACGTCGGCGGTCATGCTCGGGCGCAGCTTCAGATCGGGGTTCGCCACCTCGACGATTACCGGGTAGGTGATGACGTTCTGGTTGACCGTGGCGTTCAGGCGCACCTGGGAGATCGCGCCCCGGAACTGCTGGTCCGGGTAGGCGTCCACCGTGAAGCGCACGGGATCGCCGACCTTGATGCGGCCGATGTCGGACTGGTCGATCGCGGCCTGCACCTGCATCTTGGTGAGGTCCTTGGCAATCGTGAACAGGGTCGGCGCCTGGAAGGAGGCGGCGACCGTCTGACCGATGTCGTACTGGCGGTCGACCACCTGGCCCTCGATAGGCGAGTAGATCTTGGTATAGCCGAGGTTTGTCTTCGCCTGCTTCAGCGAGGCCTGCGACAGGGAGAGCTGGGCGCGGGCCGACTCGTAGGCGGCCCTGGCGGAGTCGACCTCGGCCTGGGCGACCAGGCCGGAGGCGGCTAGGCGCCGCTGCCGGTTGTAGGTGAGCTGGGCGTTGGCCACCTCGATCTGCGACCGGGTGACCTCGGCCTGACGCTGCTCCACCGCTTGCAGGAAAGACGTCGGGTCGAGCTCGGCGAGGAGCTGCCCCTGCTGGACCTGGCTGTTGAAATCGGCGTGGAGCTTGGCGACGATGCCGGAGACCTGGCTTCCCACCTGGACGGTGGTCACCGCCGAGAGGGTTCCGGTGGCGCTCGCGGTGGCCGTGATGTCTCCCCGGCTCGCCGCTTCCGAGCGGTACTGCTCACCGCCCTCGTCCTTCCCGCGCTTCAGGAAGAACACGCCGGCCAGGACCACCACCAGCGCCATGATCGCTATGATGAGAAAACGTCGCTGCTTGTGGTTGTTCTCGTAAGGTTCCATGACTTTCCAAACGTGAGGGGCCGGCCGAGGTTTCCCGGCCGGCCCATTCTTAACCTATTCTTTACAAGTCCCGGAAAATTCCCGTTCAGGAAACATTCCTGGCGCTGACACAGGCCGGCCTAGGAGCGATGAGCCAGCTCAGGCTCCTCCACCGTCTCCTTCTTATGGCTGGACGGGCCCTCGCCGTGGATGCGGCCCTCCTCCCCGGGCTTGTAGAGGGTGCCTTCGGGGTCCCGCGGCGGCTCGTTGTACTGCTGCCGGTCGGCCTGCTTGGAGGAGAGCTTGTCCCCCAGGCCGGGGGCGATCTTCGCCACCGTGGTGTTGAGCTTGGACATCGCCCCCACCCTGACGTAGCGCTCCGGCTTCACGGCGGCGTCGAGGATCGCCTGGGCGACCTTCTCCGGCTCGATCATCGGCGTCGGGAGCTTCGGCTCCTGGTCCATGTAGTTCTTGGCGTGCTGCGGGAAGGGGGTATCGACCGCCGTCGGCTGGACGAGAACGATCGCCACCGGCGCCTTGTCGATCTCCTCGACCTCGACCCGGAGGGCATCGTTGAACCCCTTGACCGCGTGCTTCGAGGCCGAGTACATGCCCTGGAGCGGCACCACCGCGTCCGAGACCTCGCTGCCGACGTTGATCAGCACGCCGCCCTCACGCTTGAGGTGCGGCAGCGCGGCGAGCGATCCGTTCACGACGCCCCAGAAGTTGGTGTCGAAGAGGCGGCGGCTGTCCTCCTCGCTGACCTCCTCGAGACGTCCGTAGATGGAGACGCCGGCGTCGTTGATCCAGGTATCGAAGCCGCCGAAGCGGCCGATGGCGACCTGGGCGATCTGCTCGACCTGCCGGCGGTCGCCGACGTCGGCCGTCACCGCGACGGCCTCGACGCCCTCGGCGGTCATCCGCTGTACGAGATCTTCCATTGTCTGCCCGCTGCGCGACGCCAGGACAAGCTTGGCGCCCTGCTGGGCGGCGGCCACGGCCGTGGCGAGGCCGATGCCGCTGGAGGCACCGGTGATGACGATGACCTGCTGGTCGATGGGTTTGAACTTGTTGGCCATGAGTTCCTCCTTGGTGATCTGCCGGCGGTCCGATCCGCCCCCACCCTCCCTAGGGTGCAACCACCGTGCCGTTAGGCCTTGATGCCTTGGTGTCAGCGCTCGTCCGACACCTGGCTCAGGTCCAGTACCGGCGTCCCGCGCATGAGCGCCGCGTAGAGCACGAACGCCACCCCGAAGCCAACGAACCAGGCATAGTCGTAGAGGACGCGGAGCGCAGGGACCACCAGGCCGATCAGAGCGATGGCGACTCCGGCCCCCAGCGCGGCCAGCGCCTTCGGGTTCCAGCGGCCGTAGAGGCCGTCCGCCCGGTAGAGGTCGGCGAGGGAGAGGCGCGCCTTGCGGACCAGCCAATAGTCGGCGATGAAGATCCCCGCGATCGGTCCGAGAAGGCCCGAGTAGCCCACCAGCCAGCCGAAGATGAAGGTTCCGTAGTCCGAGAGGAGCCGCCACGGCATGATCAGGATGCCGAGGACGCCGGTGATGAGGCCGCCGATGGCAAAGGTGATCCGCGACGGCCAGAGGTTGGCGAGCCCGTTGGCCGGGGCGACCACGTTCGCGGCCACGTTGGTGGTCAGTGTGGCAATCAGCAGTGCGAACAGCGAGGCGACGATCATGAACGGGTTGCCGAGCCGCGAGAGCAGGGCCACAGGGTCCCAGACCGCCTCGCCGAAGATGATTACCGAGGCCGAGGTGACGGCGACGCCGACGAACGAGAACAGGGTCATCGTGGTCGGCAGGCCGAGGAGCTGACCAGCGGCCTGGGCCTTCTGATCGCGGGCATAGCGCGACAGATCGGGGATGTTCAGGGCGAGCGTGGCCCAGAACCCCACCATCGCGGTGAGGGAGGGGACGAAGAAGGCGAAGAATTCGCCCGCCGTCTGGAAGCGGCTCGGGCGGGCGAGGATCGGCCCCAGTCCGCCGGCCCGACTCGCCGCCCAGGCGAGGAGCGCCAGCCCGGCGACCAGGAGGAAGGGCGCCGCCCAGGCCTCCAGCCGCTTGATCGAGTTGCTCCCCTTCACCACGATGTACATGTTCCACAGCCAGAAGGCGAAGAAGGCGATCCAGACGCCGCCGGGTACCCGCTCCCAGGCCGGGAAGGCGGTCCGCAGCATGGTGTGGATCGCCTGGCCGCCGATCCAGGTCTGGATGCCGAACCAGCCGCAGGCCACGAGGCCGCGCAGGATCGACGGCACGTGCGCCCCCGAGGTGCCGAAGGAGGCGCGCGCCAGCACCGGGAAGGGGATGCCGAAGCGCGTCCCGGCGTGGGCAATGAGCACCATGGGGACGAGCACGATCAGGTTGCCGAGCAGGATGGTGAGCATCGCCTGCCACCAGCTCATCCCGCCGTCCACCATGCCCGCCGCCAGGATGTAGGTGGGGATGCAGACCGCCAGGCCGACCCACAGCGACGCCACGTGGTAGGTGGTCCAGGTCCTTTGTGTGACGGAGGTGGGAGCGAGGTCGGCGTTCGACAGACGCGGGTCCGTGGGAGGCTGCCGCAGCTCGTAGAGGTCTCCCGGAGCGCGGCGCATCTCCCGCAGACGGTCCGTCAGCGGACGCGCGGCAGAGCTTTCTGGAGTCATCTGGAGGCCTATCGTACCCCAGTGATATTCAGAAGCTCCAGAACCACGGGATGAGCAGTGTTGCCAACAGCCAGAAGAGCAGGTTCAGCGGAGTGCCGACGCGCAGGAAATCGGTGAACCGGTAGTGCCCCGGGCCATAGATCAATGTGTTGGTCTGATAGCCCACGGGCGTCATGAAGCTCGCCGACGCGGCGAAGGTCACGGCGACGAGAAAAGGCCGGGGATCGACGTCGAGCGCCGCGGCGGTGCTGATGGCGATGGGCGCGAGCAGCGCCGCCGTCGCGTTGTTCGACATCGCCTCGGTCAGCAGGGAGGTGAGGAGATAGAAGACGGATACCAGCGCCACCGGTCCCCAGATCCCCACCGTCTCGACCAGCAGGGACGACAGCAGGAGCGCCGCGCCGCTGGTCTCCAGGGCGATGCCCAGGGGCAGGATACCCCCGAGCAGGAAGATGATCCGCCACTCGATAGCCTGGTAGGCCTCGGCCAGCGTCAGGCAGCGGGTGAGCACCAGCAACACCGAGCCGAGGATGGCGCTCCCCACGATAGGCAGGAGCCCCAGCGCCGCCGTGGCGACCACGGCGGCGACGATGATCACGGCGGGGAGGAGCTTGCCCCGCCGCGGCTCGTCGAGACTGACTTCGGACACCACCACGAAGTCGGGATTGTGCTGCAGCGCCGCCATACGGTCGCGCCGCACCTCGACCAGCAGCACGTCGCCCGGGCGCAGCCGGGTGGTGCCCAGCCTTTCTCGCATGATCTCCCCGCGATGGCGGATGGCGAGCGCCGTCCCGCCATAGATCTGACGGAAGCCCGCCTCCTTGAGCGTCTTCCCCACCAGCGCCGATCCGGGCGCGATGACCGCTTCGAGCAGCGCGGCCTCCGAGGGGGCAGAGTCCTCGTCGCGCCATTTGAGGCCCGACTTCAGTACGATCCCTTTCTGCTGCTCGGCAAGGCGGATCTTCTGGACGTCGCAGCGCACCCGGAGCAGGTCGCCCGCCGCCAGCACCGTCCGGGGCCCGGGGTCGGCCAGCCGCCGGCCGGCGCGAAGGATCTCCAGCACGTCCAGGTCCAGGTCACGGGCCAGGGGGGACTCGGACAGGGGCTTGCCGACCGCCGGGGACTCGGGGAGCACCAGGATCTCGGTCAGATAGTCCCCCATGCCATAGGACTGGGCCAGATCCGCGCCGCCGCGCCGGTCGGGAATGATGCGGATGCCGGCCGTCATCATGTAGAGCCCGCCGGCGGCGAACAGCACCAGCCCGAGCCGGGAGAGCTCGAACATCCCGAACGGCGCCTCGCCGTGCTGTTCGGCGATGGAGCTGACCAGGATGTTGGTGGAGGTTCCGATCAGCGTGCAGACGCCGCCGAACATCGAGGCGAAGGAGAGCGGGATCAGCAGCTTCGACGGGCTGGTTCCCATGTCCCGGGCGAGGCTGAGGACGATGGGGAGGAAGATGGCCACCGCCGCCGTGTTGTTGATGAACGCGGAGACGACGCCGATGAGGGCCATGAGGGCGAGGAGCGCCGGACGGAGGCCGAGACGCGCCACGGCTCCCAGCCGCTGGCCGAGGAGGCCGACCACACCGGTCCGCGCCAGCCCGGCGCTCAGGACGAACATGGCGGCCACCGTCACGGTGGCCGTATGGCTGAAGCCGGAAACGGCCTGCTCGGGGGTGAGAATGCCGCTGGCGAGGAGGGCCGACAGCACCAGCAGCGCCACCAGATCCACCGGCAGGCGCTCGGTGGCAAAGCAGGCCACGGCGCCGGCGAGGATGGCGAGGACAACGAAGATCTCGAAGGTCATGGCGCGCCGGCAGCTTCAACTGTCTTCCGGATCATCCTCCCCCGAGGGCGTCTGCCGGGACTCGGCACGCCGTTCGCCGAGCGGCGTCAACACCCGCAGCGTCAGATAGTTGAGACCGCTGAGCAGGACCGCCACTTCGATCTCGGAGTAGCCGACCGCAGCCCCCAGAGCCCCTGTCATCCAGATGCTGGAGGCCGTCGCGGTGCCGCGGACGTTGGCACCGTGCTTGAGGATGGCGCCGCCGCCGATGAAGCCGATCCCCGTCATCAGCCCCTGAATGATCCGCGCCTGCGGGTCGGCGTCGGAGCCCACCACCTGATTCGCGATCAGCACATAGCCACAACTGGCCATCGACACCAGGGAGAAGGTGCGGAGCCCCATGATACGGGTGGAATGCTCGCGCTCCCAGGCGATGGGCATGGTCAGGAAGAACGCCGCGATCAGCTTGGCCAGCGGCACCCAGAACTCCTCCCACTGCCACCACCCTTGAAACGCATCCATCCGCCGGTCCTCCTCTCTCCAGAGCCATGGCCGGAGGTATGCAAAGCCCATGCGGGGAGCGCCCGGCCGAGCTCACCTCCATTTCCGGTAGAATCCTCCCTCACCTTCGAGGGAGAGCCGGATGAAACCAGCCCCGTTCGACTACGTGGCTCCCGATTCGCTGGAGGAGGCGCTGGACATCCTGGCACGGAGCGGCGGAGATGCCAAGCTCCTGGCCGGCGGCCAGAGCCTGATCCCGGTCATGAACTTCAGGCTGGCGCAGCCGTCCCTGCTGATCGACCTCAATCGGCTCCGCGGGCTGGACGCCATCTACATGGACAGCGCCCTGAACGGCCCGGAGCTGCGCCTCGGCGCCCTGACCCGGCAGCGCCGCCTGGAGCGCGATCCCCTGATCGCCGAGCGGGCGCCGCTGCTCCGCGAGGCCGTCCCCTACATCGCCCATCCGCAGATCCGCAACCGCGGCACGGTCGGCGGCAGCATTGCCCATGCGGACCCGGCGGCCGAGCTGCCGGCGGTCGCGCTGGCCCTCCGCGCCCGGTTCCGCCTGCAGCGCTCCGGCGGCGATCGCTGGGTCGAGGCGCGGGACTTCTTCCTCGGCCTCTTCACCACGGTCCTGGAGCCGGAGGAGATGCTGACCGAGATCGCCCTCCCTCCCCTGCCGCCACGCACCGGCTGGTCCTTCATGGAGGTCGCCCGGCGTCACGGCGACTACGCGCAGGCCGGACTCGCCGCCCTGGTGACGCTCGACGAGACGGGCCGCTGCCGCGAGGCGCGGCTGGTCTATCTGAGCGTCGGCGACGCCCCGGTCGAGGCGTCCAAGGCGGCCGCCCTCCTGGTTGGCGAGGCGTTGACACCGGAGCGGATCGCCGCGGCGGCCGAGGTCGCCTCGCGCGAGGAGATGGACCCGGACGGCGACATTCACGCCAGCGCCGCGTTCAAGCGCCACCTGGCGCGTGTCTTGACCATCCGGGCGCTCGGCGCCGCCGTGGCCCGGGCCCAGCGGGAGGGGACCCGATGAGCCGACTCCACAACGTCTCCGTCACCGTCAACGGCCGGCGCTACGAACGGCCGGCCGAGCCGCGGCTGCTGCTGTCGGATTTCCTGCGCCACGACCTCGGCCTCACCGGCACCCATGTCGGCTGCGAGCACGGCGTCTGCGGCGCCTGCACGATCCTGGTGGACGGCGAGCCGGTCCGCTCCTGCCTGATGCTGGCGGTCCAGGCCGACGGCCGCGAGCTGGCCACCGTCGAAGGCCTCACCGCCGGAGGACAGGCAGGGGGCAACGAGTTGCATCCGTTGCAGCAGGCGTTCTGGGAGGCGCACGGGCTGCAGTGCGGCTTCTGCACCCCCGGGTTCCTGATGACCCTGGTGCCGTTCCTCGAAGAGAACCCCGACCCGAGCGAGGACGAGATCCGGCACGCGATCTCGGGCAACCTGTGCCGGTGCACCGGCTATCAGCACATCGTCGACGCCGTGAAGCTGGCCGCAATGGCCGCTCACGGAGGCCCGGAGAAAAAGGGATAAATGGCCGGGCTGGACCTGGATCGCCTGCGGGACCGGTTCGAGCAGCGCGAGCCCTCCGTCCACGCCTTCGTTCCGGAGGACGGCCGCTTCGGGCGCCTCCAGCGGGAGATGGACGAGGCGCTCGCGGCCTTTCCAGACTCTCAGCCCCGCGGGCCCCTGTTCGGCGTTCCCATCGGCGTCAAGGACGTCTTTCATGTGAACGGCCTCCCGACGCGGGCCGGCAGCCGCTTGCCGCCCGAAGAGCTGTCCGGACCGGAGGCGGAGGTGGTCTCGCGGCTGCGCGGCCTCGGCGCGCTGATTCTGGGCAAGGCCGTCTGCACCGAATTCGCCTTCTTCGCCCCCGGACCGACGCGCAACCCGCATGACCCGGAGCACACCCCGGGCGGGTCGAGTAGCGGCTCCGCGGCGGCGGTGGCGGCGGGCCTCTGCCCGGCGGCGCTCGGCACGCAGACGATCGGATCGATCATCCGGCCCGCGGCCTATTGTGGTGTGGTCGGTTTCAAGCCCAGCTACGGCCGGATCCCCACCGCGGGCCTGATCCCCCTCGCCCCGTCGCTCGATCACGTCGGGTTTCTCACCATCGATGTCCAGACCGCGATCAACCTCGCCGTAGGCCTCATGGATGACTACGGATCGCAGGGAGTGCCAGCGCGCCCGCCGGTGCTGGGGATCCCCGAAGGACCGTACCTCTCCCGCGCCTCCGAGGAGGGCCTGGCCCACTTCCGCGAGATCTGCCTCCGGCTGTCCAGCCGCTACGAGGTGCGGTCAGTGCCAGCCATGGCGGATTTCGCCGAGATCGAAGCGCGACATTTCCGCATCACGGCGGCCGAGGCCGCGCGGGTCCACCAGGACTGGTTCCCGCGCTTTCGTGATCTGTACGCGGTTCAGACGGTGGACCTCATCGAACGCGGCCAGAAGGTCCCCTCTGATCAATTGGAGCGGGAACTGGCCGGCCGGGAAGAGCTGCGCGGCGAGCTGACAGGCCTCATGGACGAGCACGGTATCGATCTCTGGCTGTCGCCGCCCGCCCAGGGTCCCGCCCCGCGTGGCCTCGCCAGCACCGGCAGCCCGGTCATGAACCTCCCCTGGACGCAGGCCGGGCTGCCCGTCCTCGGCGTGCCGGCGGGCAGCGACGCCGAGGGGCTGCCCATGGGGCTCCAGGTCACCGGACGCTGGCGGACGGACGAGCTCCTGCTCCACTGGGGCGGCGAGATCGCTCAGGAGGTGGCCGCGTGAGCCCGGTCACGCGCTGTGCCGTCCGCCCCGGCACCTATCACGATTCGGTGGTCCTGATGCGTCTCCAGGCGGCGCTTGCGGCGCTGCCCGGTATCCTCGACGCCGGCGTGGTCATGGCCACCCCCGCCAACCTGGCGCTGCTGACGGCGAGCGGTCTGCTGGTGGAGGACTCGCTATCCACCGTCGCCGACGACTTGCTGATCGCGGTCAAGGCGGACAGCGAGCCGGCCGCCGCGGAAGCGCTGTCGCGGGTCGACGCCCTGCTCCAGGTGCGCCGCCAGGAGGTTTCGGAGGAGCACCGGCCACGCAGCCTGGAGACTGCGCTGAGGAGTCTCCCCCAGGCGCGCTGGGTCCTGGTCTCGGTGCCCGGGCGGTTCGCCGCCAGTGTGGCGCACGACGCGTTGAGCCTCGGTCTGAACGTTTTTCTCTACAGCGACAATGTGTCACTGGCCGACGAGGTGGCGCTCAAACGCAGGGCCCACGAGAAGGGGCTGCTCGTCCTCGGCCCGGACTGCGGCACCGCCATCGTGGGCGGCACCGGGCTCGGCTTTGCGAACCGCACCAAGCCCGGGAGGATCGGCGTCATCGCCGCCTCCGGCACCGGTCTCCAGGCGGCGGTCAGCTTCCTCCACCTTCGGGGTTTCGGGGTCTCCCAGGCGATCGGCATCGGCGGCCGGGACCTCGCGGCCGAGGTCGGGGGAATCACGGCGGCCCAGGCGCTCGACCTGCTGCGCCGCGATCCGGAGACGGAGGTCATCCTTTTTCTGTCCAAGCCTCCGGCGCCCGAGGTCGCCCGGCGGCTCATCGCTCTCGCGCACGCGACGGACAAGCCGGTGGTCATGAGCCTTCTCGGCACCTCGCCGCCCCTGCTCCATGCCTGGAACGTCCACTTTTCCATCGGCGTGGAGGCGGCTATCGAAGAGGCGATCCTGTGCCTGGACGGCAAAGATTCCGGAGCAGTCGAACGGGCGTGCAGCTTCGCCGCGGGACAGCGTTGGGTGCGCGGCCTGTTTTCAGGTGGCACTCTGGCTCTGGAGCTGGTGGCGCGGCTGTCGGCAGTGATCGAACCGGTCTATTCGAATGTCGTCACCGGCGCGGCCCAGCCCATCCCGGACGCCCTCCACAGCCAAGGGCACACGATCCTCGACCTCGGCGCGGACGAATTCACCGTCGGCCGGCTGCATCCTATGATCGATTTCGACCTGCGCCTGCGCCGGCTGCGCCAGGAGGCCGCCGATCCCGAGGTGGCGCTGATCCTCCTCGACGTGGTCCTCGGGGATGGAGCGCACGCGGATCCGGCCGGAGAGCTGGCGCCGGTGATCCAGCGCCTGCGGGACGTAGCCCACGGCGCCGGCCGCGACCTGGATGTGGCCGTGGTGGTGATCGGGACGGACCTGGACCCGCAGGATCGAAAGCGACAGGTCGAGGATCTGGAACGGGCGGGCGCGCGGGTCTGCCGTTCGTTAATCGATATGGTCGACTACACGCTCCATCGTTTGGAGGAGATCGCCGGCGGACCTTCGCTCTTCGCGGACCCTCCGGTGCCGTTGGAAGCGGTGCGCGGCCCAGTGACGGCAATCAACGTCGGGCTGGAGCTATTTCATGACAGCCTCGCCGCCCAAGGGGCCCAGACGGTCCAGGTCGATTGGAAACCTCCGGCGGGCGGCAACGAGAAGCTGGCCGGAATCCTGAGCCGGATGAAAAAACGATGAGCATGATCGACATCGACGCCGCCAACCAGACCGCCGTCGAGCGCATGATGGCCGCGCGGCCGATCCTCACCGGCCTGGCTCCGGCGCGCGAGGTGATCCCGGGCCTGGAGGATGGCCTGCTGCTCCACGCCGGCCCGCCCATCGAGTGGGAGCGGGCCTCGGGCCCGCTGCGCGGCGCCGCGACCGGCGCGCTGATCTATGAGGGACGGGCCCGCGACGCGGCGGAGGCGGCGGCGCTGGTCGAACGCGGCGAGGTGCGCCTGGAGCCCTGCCACCATCACGCGGCGGTCGGCCCCATGGCGGGCGTGATCTCCCCCTCGATGCAGGTCTACGTGATCGAAGACGCCGTGCACGGACACCGCACCTTCTCCAACCTCAACGAGGGATATGGAAAGGTTTTGCGCTACGGCGCCTACAG
>Ga0196965_1000710_pt1 | contig 16329 bp, 16 predicted proteins | sample S1_20metaG_FD_148668 | JGI IMG/M metagenome (GOLD analysis project Ga0196965, IMG submission 148668) | Soil microbial communities from Anza Borrego desert, Southern California, United States - S1_20 | ecosystem: Environmental > Terrestrial > Soil > Desert | place: USA: California | collected... | reverse complement strand
CCGGAGACGGTCGCGGTGCTGCTCGAGCCGGTGCAGGGCGAGGCCGGCGTCGTCGTGCCGCCGCCGGGCTACCTCGCCGCGGTGCGGCAGACGTGCACGGACGCCGGGGTGCTGTTCGTCGCCGACGAGGTCCAGTCCGGGCTGGGCCGGACGGGGGCGACCTTCGCCTGCGAGCTGGAGGGCGTCGTCCCCGACGTCTACCTGCTCGGCAAGGCCCTCGGCGGCGGCATCGTCCCGGTCTCGGCGGTGGTGTCCACCCGCGAGGTCCTCGGCGTCCTGACGCCGGGCAGCCACGGGTCGACCTTCGGCGGCAACCCGCTCGCGGCGGCGATCGGGCACGCGGTGGTGGGCCTGCTGGAGACCGGCGAGTACCAGGAGCGGGCGGCCAAGCTGGGCGTGCAGCTGCGGGACCGCCTCGAGGGCCTGGTCGGGCACGGCGTGCAGGCGGTGCGCACCCGCGGGCTGTGGGCCGGGATCGACGTCGACCCCGCCCTGATGACCGGGCGCGCCGCCTGCGAGCGGCTGGCCGGGCGCGGCGTCCTGGTCAAGGACGCGCACGGGCAGACCATCCGGCTGTCCCCGCCGCTGGTGGTCGAGCCCGACGACCTCGACCGGGCCGTGGACGCCCTCGCCGCGGTCCTCGACGAGGCAGGCCGCTGACCCGGTCGCTGGTGCTGCACGGCTCCGCCCACCACGATGGCGGCACACCCGGCGCCGCCACTCCCCGAGGACCGAGATGACCGCCGCTCCGCGCTCCCTCCCACCCGCCGCCTCCGTCGTCGTCATCGGCGGCGGCGTGGTGGGGCTCAGCGCGGCCCACTCCCTGGCTCGGGCGGGGGTGCGCGACGTCGTCCTGCTGGAGCGGGACGCGCTGGGCTCGGGCTCGACGTGCAAGGCGGCCGGCGGCGTGCGGGCGCAGTTCTCCGACCCGGTGAACACCGCGCTCGGAGCGCGCAGCCTGGAGACCTTCCGCGACTTCCCGGCGCGGTTCGGCCAGGACGTCGACTTCCGCCAGGTCGGCTACCTGTTCCTGCTGAGCACCCCGGAGTCGGTCGCGGCGTTCGAGGCCAACGTCGCCGTGCAGAACGACCTGGGCGTCCCGAGCCGGGTGATCGACGTCGAGGAGGCCCGCCGACTGTCGCCGTTGGTCTCCCCCGAGGGGCTGCTCGCCGCGGCGTACTCGCCGACCGACGGCCACTGCACCCCGGAGTCGGTCGTGCTCGGCTACGCGTCCGCGGCACGCCGGGCAGGCGCGACGCTGCTGCCGCACTGCGCGGCCACCGGGATCGACGTCCGCGACGGGCGGATCGCCGGCGTGCGGACCGGGGCCGGGACGATCCGGACCGACGCCGTCGTCTGCACGGCCGGCGCCTGGTCGGCCGAGGTCGGCTCCTGGGTGGGCGTCGACCTGCCGGTCACGCCGCTGCGCCGGCAGATCCTGGTCACCGAGCCGGTCCCCGGCCTGGACCCGCACACGCCGTTCACCATCGACTTCGAGACCAGTTTCTACTTCCACGCCGAGGGCCGCGGCCTGCTCCTGGGCATGTCCGACCCGGACGAGACCCCCGGGTTCCGCCTCACCCGGTCCGACGGCTGGCTGCCGCGCCTCGGTGCGGCCGTCGAGCGGCGCGCCCCGGCGCTGGCCGGGGTCGGCATCGCCGGCGGGTGGGCCGGGCTGTACGAGATGACGCCGGACCACAACGCCCTCATCGGTCGCGCCGACACGGTCGAGGGCTTCCTGTACGCCACCGGGTTCTCGGGGCACGGTTTCCTCATGGGACCGGCCGTGGGGGAGGTGGTGCGCGACCTCTACCTGGGCGAGGAGCCCGTCGTCGACGTCACCGGCCTCAGCGCCGCGCGCTTCGCCGGAGCCGACGTCCGCCCTGAACTCAACGTCGTGTGAACACGAGCGCGAACCCGAGGAGATCTCCGTGACCACCCTGCCCACCGCCGACGAGCTCGCCCGCCGTGCCCGGGAGGCCGCCGGCCGCTGCGGCGTCGACCTGGACCGGCTCGCCGGGGACCACCCCGTCACCTCGCCGGTGAACGGCCGCCCGCTCGCCTCCGTCCGGTGGCAGGACGCGGCGGACGTCGACGGCGTGGTGATCCGCGCCGGCGAGGCGTTCCGCGCGTGGCGGACCGTGCCCGCACCGGTCCGCGGACAGCTGGTGCGCCGCCTCGGCGAGCTGCTCCGGGAGCACAAGGCCGACCTCGGCACCCTGGTCAGCCTCGAGGTCGGCAAGACCACCTCCGAGGCCGAGGGCGAGGTCCAGGAGATGGTCGACATCTGCGAGTTCGCCGTCGGCCTCTCCCGCCAGCTCTACGGGCGGACGATCAGCTCCGAGCGCCCCGGCCACCGGCTGATGGAGACCTGGCACCCGCTGGGCGTCGTCGGGGTGATCAGCGCCTTCAACTTCCCGGTGGCCGTCTGGTCGTGGAACACCGCGATCGCCCTGGTCTGCGGGGACCCGGTGGTGTGGAAGCCGTCGGAGCTCGCGCCGCTGTCCGCCCTGGCGTCGGCCGCCCTGCTCGACCGCGCGATCGCCGAGACCGCGGCCCCGGCCGACCTCAGCCAGGTGGTCGTCGGCGGCCCCGACGTCGGGGAGGCCCTGGTCGGCCACCCGGGCGTCGCGCTGCTCAGCGCCACCGGGTCGACCCGCATGGGCCGCGCCGTCGGCCCGCGCGTGGCCGACCGCTTCGGCCGCTCCCTGCTGGAGCTCGGCGGCAACAACGCCGCGATCGTGACGCCGTCGGCGGACCTGGACCTCACCACGCGGGGCATCGTGTTCGCCGCGGCCGGCACCGCCGGTCAGCGCTGCACCACGATGCGCCGGGTCATCGCGCACGTCGACGTGGTGGACGTGCTCACCGAGCGGCTCGCCGCCGCCTACCGCCGGCTGCCCATCGGCTCGCCGATCGCCGACGGGACGCTGGTCGGCCCGCTGATCCACGACGCCGCCTTCAAGTCGATGCAGGACGCGCTGCAGGCCGCGCAGCAGCAGGGCGGCGAGCTCGTCGTCGGCGGCGGTCGCCGCCTCGCCGACGAGGCGCCGGACGCCTACTACGTGGAGCCGGCGATCGTGCGGATGCCCGAGCAGACCGACGTCGTGCGGCAGGAGACCTTCGCGCCGGTCCTGTACGTCCTGCCGTACCGCACGCTGGAGGAGGCGATCGCACTGAACAACGACGTCCCCCAGGGCCTGTCGTCGAGCATCTTCACCTCCGACCAGGCCGAGGCCGAGCGCTTCCTGGCCGCCGACGGCTCGGACTGCGGCATCGCCAACGTCAACATCGGCACCTCCGGCGCCGAGATCGGCGGGGCCTTCGGCGGCGAGAAGCACACCGGCGGCGGGCGGGAGTCCGGCTCGGACGCGTGGCGCAGCTACATGCGGCGGGCCACGAACACGATCAACTACTCCGGCGAGCTGCCCCTGGCCCAGGGGGTCGAGTTCCCGATCTGACCGTCACCCGGGGGCGTGTCGTCGATTGACTATCGATAGGTAGTAGTCGAGAGTCGATGCATGACGACGACACGACGGGTGGTCGTGCCCCTCCGGATCCTGCTCGCGCTGGCCTTCGCCGCCCTGCTGGTCGCCCAGGTCGCCTTCCTGCCGGCGCTCTCGGGAGCGATGGCGGAGGACTCGCCGGAGCTGGCGTACCTGCGGTGGCCGACGCTCGTCGTGGCCGTCCTGGGGCTGGGCTGCGTCCAGGTCGTCATCGTGTGCACCTGGCAGCTGCTGACCCTGGTCGAGGACGACCGCATCTTCAGCGCGGCGTCCATGGCGTGGGTCGACGCGATCGTGGGCGCGCTCGCCGCCGCGTGGTTCCTCCTGCTCGGCACCTTCGTCTGGTCCGTCGTCGGCGTGGGCCTCCCCGGTCCGCCGGTCGTGCTGCTGCTCATGCTGGTGGCGGTGGCCGTGCTGGGTCTGCTCATGGTGGTGATGCGGGCACTGCTGCGGCAGGCCACGACGCTGCGGACCGACATGGAAGCGGTCATCTGATGCCGATCGTGGTGCGCATCGACGTCGAGCTGGCCAAGCGCAAGATGAGCGTCGGGGAGTTCGCCGAACGCGTCGGGCTCACGCCTGCGAACGTGGCGGTGCTGAAGAACGGCCGCGCCAAGGCCGTCCGGTTCAGCACCCTGGAGGCCATGTGCCGGGTGCTGGACTGCCAGCCCGGCGACCTGCTCGAGTGGGTCCCGGACGAGCGGCAGGCGCCGCACGCCGCCTCCGGGGCCCACCGGTGAGCGTCGACGTCCTGGTGGTGGGCGCCGGGCTGGCCGGCCTGCACACGGCCACCCTGCTCGCCCGGCGGGGCCGCGACGTGCTGCTGACCGAGCGGCGGTCGACGCTCACCGGCGCGATCCGCACCACGGGGATCTTCGTCCGGAAGACGCTCGACGACTTCCCGCTGCCTCCCGAGCACCTCGGGCCGCCGATCCGGCGGGTGGTGCTCCACCCCCCGGGACGCGGCCGCCCGGTGAGCCTGGTCAGCGCGCGCGACGAGTACCGGGTGGGCGACATGGGGCCGCTGTACGCAGCCGCGGCCCGCGCGGCGGCCGACGCCGGCGTGCGCATCGCGCTGGGCACCCGCTACGCCGGCCGGCAGGACGGCGCGTCCCTGCTGGCCGGTCCGGACGGGCCGGTGCGCGTGCGGGCGCGGTTCGTCGTCGGCGCGGACGGCGCCCGGTCGCGGGTCGCCCGCGACCTCGGCCTGGACCGCAACGACCACCTCCTGGTCGGCGCCGAGGAGGTCTTCGCGGTGCCCGGCAGCGAACAGCCGCCGGCCTTCCACTGCGTCCTCGACCCCTCGCTCGCCCCGGGCTACCTGGCCTGGGTGGTCAACGACGGGCGGCACGCCCACGTCGGCGTCGCCGGCTACGCCGACCGCTTCCCCCAGGGCATGCGCCGGGCCCTGGACCGGTTCAGCGGCTCGGCACCCGGACTGGAGGGCGTCGCCCGCCCGGCAGCGGTGGAGCGGCGCGGGGGTCCGATCCCCGTCGGTGGCCTGCTGCGCCGGATCAGCTGTCCCGACGGGCTGCTCGTCGGCGATGCCGCGGGCGCGGTCTCGCCGCTCACCGCCGGGGGACTCGACCCGTGCCTGCGGCTGTCGGAGCACGCCGCCGACGTCCTCGACGCGGCCCTGCGCGCCGGGCGACCGGACGAGCTGACCTCCTACGACGGGACCGCGCTGCGCGCCGCCTTCCGGGGGAGGCTCGCGCTGCGCCGCGGGCTGGCCCAGGTGCGCACGCCCGCCGTCGCGGCGGCGGCGTTCGCGCTGCTGCGCACGCCGCCCGGGCGGGCCGCGGCCCGTCGCATCCTCTTCGGCGACAGGTCCTTCCCGGCGCCCTGACCCGGGCGACCGGCAGCCGGGGGCCGTGCCGGGCCGGTCGGCTCGGGTCGGTCAGCGCCCGGTGCGGTCGCGGTAGCGGGCGGCGCGCCGGGCGTTGGCGGCCCGCCGGCGCTCGCTGTCCCGCAGGTCGCGCAGGTGCGCGGCGTGCTCCCGGTGGGCGGTGGCGGTGCCGGCCGGGTAGCCGGCCTTCACGACCCGGTTCTCCGTGGTCTCGGGCATGTAGGCCAGCGAGTAGATCAGCCCGAGGAAGATCCCGCCGCCGGCGACCGCCGCACGCAGCTGCCAGGGGGCCGGCAGGAAGATCAGGATCAACACGATCGGGATCGACATCTGGACCAGCATGCGGGCGACGTGCCGCAGGCCCCAGGTGCCGGTGGTGGTGTCGTGCAGCACCCAGCCGCGGTGCCGTGCGGGCAGCCGGCCGCCGAGGGCGTACCAGAGCCACCGGTGCGGAGCCGGCCGGACGATCGGCTCGATGGGCGTGCCGCGCTCTTCTGGTTCTGCCATGACCGGTGTCCGCTCCTGCTCGGTGAGGTCCACACCGCCATGGTGCCGGAAAACCGAGGGCACCAACGGTTGGGGCACCAACTGTGATGGGGTCGACAGTCGTCGACCGTCGGCGAGCGCCGCGGTCAGGCGACGTCCGACGGGGTCCCGGCGGCGGGCGCGGGGGTGGCCAGCGCCTGCTGGGAGGCGGTGATGACCTGGGTCAGCGCCTCGTGCAGGGCCGTCAGCTGCTCGACCGGCATGCCGAGGCGATCGACGATGCCGACGGGGATCTCCTCCGCCCGCGCACGCAGCGCCCGACCCCGCTCGGTCAGCGCCAGTGCCAGGTTGCGCTGGTCCGCCGGGTTGCGCTCGCGGCGCAGCAGGCCGGCCGCCTCCAACCGCTTGAGCAGCGGCGAGAGCGTGCCGGGGTCCAGTTGCAGCAGGCCGGAGAGCTCCTTGACCGACAGCTGCCCGTGCTGCCACAGCGCCAGCATCACCAGGTACTGCGGATGGGTCAGCCCCAGCGGCTCGAGCACCGGCCGGTAGACGGCGACCACGTTGCGCGCCGCCACCGACAGCGCGAAGCACACCTGGCGCTCCAGGGCGAGCGGGTCGCCGGGGTCGACGAGGGCCGGGGACGGCTGGCTGGTCGTCACCCCTCCAGCCTAGGTCGGGGCCCAACGATTGGGCCGCCAACCGTGGAGCCGTGCCGAGCCCGGGCCGCCGGTCCGACGCGGCCAGGGTCGGCTTCGAGGACCGCCAGGGGCGAACTCCGGTCGCCATACGCTGCGACCCATGACGGAGATGATGGACCTGGAGTCCGACGACGAGGGCGTCGCGCGGGTGGCGGACGTCGCAGGTGGCGTGCTGGTGGGCCACGACGGTTCGGAGTGCGCGCAGGAGGCACTGCAGTGGGCGGCGGGTCTGGCCCTCCGGGCCGGCTACCCGTTGCACGTGCTGCGCGCCTGGAAGGTGACCACCGCGCCGCAGCCGGACACCCTGGAGCCGGGGTACATCCCCCCGCTGGAGGACTTCGAGCGGGCGGTGCGGGAGGAGCTCGAGGCCCACGTGGCCGGGGCGGGGCTGGACCCGGCGTTGCCGGTCACCTGCCACACCGCCCACGGGACCCCGGCCCGCGGCCTCATCGAGTCCGCCGCCCGCGCCGACCTCCTGGTGGTCGGCGCCCGGGGCAGGGGCGGCTTCGCCGGCCTGGTGCTCGGCTCGGTCAGCGACCAGTGCGTGCGGCACGCCCCCTGCCCGGTCACCGTCGTCCGGACCGGGACCGCGACACACCACACCGCGGAACACGCCCACCCCTGAGCAGGCCGTTGCCCCGGGTCCGCGGCGGCGGCACGGCTGACGCCGTGGGCCCCGGGAGCAGCTCTGCCACGATGCGGTCATGGACCTCGAGGAGACCCTCCTGCCCGGCGTCGGCGTCCGCTACCGCCTGCGGACCTCCGCCGGCGAGGTCCTGGGGGTCGTCGTCCGACGGGAGGGCTCGGCCGAGGTCGCCGTCTACGACCGGCGTGACCCCGACCGGGCGCGCAGCGTGCTGCGGCTCGAGCCCGACGAGGTCGACGCCCTGGCGGAGGTGCTCGGCGCTCCCCGGCTGACCCAGCGCTTCGCGGACCTCTCCCGGGAGGTCCCCGGACTGGAGTCGGGCCGGTTCCTGGTCCGGGCGGGCTCCCGCTTCGCGGGCCGTCCCCTGGGGGACACGCGGGCGCGCACCCTGACCGGCTGCTCGATCGTCGCGATCGTGCGGGACACCGACGTCGTGCCGTCCCCGGGACCGGCCGACACGCTGCTCCCCGGGGACGTCCTCGTCGCGATCGGCTCGGTCCGCGGGCTGGAGGAGCTCGAGCGGCACCTCGCCGGGCCGGCGTAGGACACCGCCGGTGGACCACGTCGCGCAGCTGCTGCTCGAGCTCGGGCTGCTGTTCGCCGGTCTGTCCCTGCTCGGCGTGCTCGCCCGGCGCCTGGGGCTGTCCTCGGTGCCGTTCGTGCTGGTCGCGGCGCTGGCGCTGGGGGAGGGTGGCGTCGTCCCGCTGGCGACCTCGGAGCCGTTCATCGAGGCGGCCGCGGAGATCGGCGTCGTCCTCCTGCTGCTGGCCCTGGGCCTGGAGTTCTCCGCGGACGAGCTGTTCGCCTCGCTGCGGCACCACGGTCCGTCCGGCCTGGTGGACCTGCTGCTCAACGCCCTGCCGGGCTTCGCGGCCGGCCTGCTGCTGGGACTGCCCTGGCAGGGAGCGCTCGCGCTGGCCGGGGTCACCTGGATCTCCTCGTCGGGGATCATCGCGAGGCTGCTCGGCGACCTCGGGCGGCTGGCCAACCGGGAGACCCCGGCAGTGCTGTCGGTGCTGGTGCTCGAGGACCTCGCCATGGCGCTGTTCCTGCCGCTGCTCGTCGTCGCCCTCGCAGGGGGAGGACCGGCGGCCGCCGTCGCCGGCATCGGCCTGGCGGTGGGGGCGGTCACGCTGGCGCTGCTGGCCGCCCAGCGGCAGGGACACCGGCTCGGCCGGCTGCTGGCCTCCGCCGACGACGAGCAGCTGCTGCTGCGGCTGGTCGGTCTGACGCTGCTGGTCGCCGGCCTCGCCCAGTCCCTGGGCGCGTCGGCGGCAGTCGGCGCGTTCCTGGTCGGGCTGGCCCTGCCGGCGTCCTTCGCCGAGCGGGCACGATCGGTGCTCGGCCCGCTGCGGGACCTGTTCGCGGCGACCTTCTTCGTCGCCTTCGGGCTGTCCACCGATCCCCGAGCGGTGCTGCCCGTGCTGCCCGCCGTCCTGCTGCTCGCCCTGGTCACCACCGGCACCAAGGTCGCCACCGGCTGGTTCGCCGCCCGGCGCGACGGGGTGGCCCGCGCCGGCCGACTGCGCGCCGGGACGGCGCTGGTGGCCCGCGGCGAGTTCTCGATCGTCATCGCCGGCCTCGCGGTGACGGCCGGCGTCCCCGAACTCGGGCCGCTGGCGACCGGGTACGTGCTCGTCCTCGCCGTGGCCGGCCCGGTGCTCACCCGCCTCGCCGAGCCGCGCGGCGCACGCGGCACCGCGCTGACACCCGCCTGAGGCGTGGAACGGTGGCCGACGCCGGGCGCTCGCGGACCGGTGGGTGGGTGCCGCCGGTGGGGTAGGAGCCGGTCCGGGACCAGCGCGGAGGGGGCAGCGTGGACGAGGCGGGGACGCCGCACGAGGTCGTGGTGGGGGTGGACGGCTCGGCCGGCGCACGCACCGCCCTGGCCTGGGGGCTCCGGGAGGCGCGGCTGCGGGGGAGCGCGGTCCGGCTGGTCACCGTCTGGCCGGAGGACCGGCCGCCGCACCTCCACGACGGGGGGATCGGCCGGCCCAGCCTGGCCGACTTCGAGCGGGACGTGCGGTCGAGCATGGGCACCGAGGCAGCCGCGGTCGCGGCGTCCACGGCGTGCGAGGCCGTCCCCGTCCACCCGGAGGTGCGGTACGGGCAGCCGGCCCGGCAGCTGATCGACACCGCCGGGGACGACGGCCTGCTGGTGGTCGGCTCGCGCGGCCGGGGGAGCCTCCGCGGAGCCCTCCTGGGCTCGGTGGGCCAGCAGTGCGCCCAGCACGCCCGCGGGCCGGTCGTCGTCGTCCGCGACGAGGAGCCGGCCGACGGCGCCCCGCAGGAGCAGGAGGCCGCGAGCCGGGTCGTCGTGGGGGTCGACGGCTCGCCGGGCTCCGGAGCCGCCCTGCGGTTCGCCGCGGCGGAGGCCCGGCTGCGCGGCGGGGAGCTGCACGTCGTCCACGCCTGGATCGACACCGTGTCCGGGTACGGCGGCCCGCCGTGGGCGGTTCCCGTCACGACGGTGCGCGAGCAGGCCGACGCCACGCTGCGGGGCAGCCTGGAGCAGGCCTGGCCGACCGGGTCCCCGGGTGTGCAGATCCGCGCGGAGACCGTCGAGGGGGTGGAGTGGGACGTGCTCACCCGCGTCGCCGCGGGGGCCGACCTGCTCGTGGTCGGGTCGCGCGGCCGCGGCGGCTGGTCGGGCCTGCTGCTGGGCTCGGTGGGCCTGCACGCGATCACCGGCGCGCCCTGCCCGGTGGCGGTGGTCCGGCCGGTCCCCGCGGGAGGATGACGGCCGCGGGTGTGGCAGCGTTCCCGGCATGGTCAGCCACGAGGACCTCGCCGTGCGCACGCTCGGACCCTGCCGGATCGACTCCCCGCTCGCCGAACGGCTCGTGGCGCGGGAGACGACCCAGCACTCCGTCGTGGAGGAGGACCGGATCCTCTTCGACGACACGATCTCCATGGCCGGTGGGCGGGGTCTCCCCGTCGAGCAGCTGCCGAGCCTGGAGCCGGGCGGCCCGCGGAAGCGGATCTACTTCGACCCCGCCAAGACCCGGGTCGGGATCGTCACCTGCGGTGGCCTCTGCCCCGGCCTGAACGACGTCATCCGCGGGCTGGTGCTCGAGCTCTCCCGGCACTACGGGGTGCGGCGCATCGTCGGCTTCCGCAACGGCTACCGGGGCTTCGTCCCGCGGTACGGGGAGGACGTCGTCGACCTCACCCCGGAGGTCGTCATGCACATCGACGACGAGGGCGGCACGATCCTCGGCACCTCCCGTGGGGAGCAGGACCCGGAGGAGGTCGTCGACGCGCTGGAGCGCCTCAACATCAACATCCTCTTCGTCATCGGCGGCGACGGCACCATCCGCGGGGCCATGGACGTCGTCCGCGTGGTGGGGGAGCGGGGCCTGAAGGTCGCCGTGGTCGGGATCCCGAAGACGATCGACAACGACATCCCCTACATCGACCAGAGCTTCGGCTTCCAGACCGCGATGGCCGAGGCGACCAAGTCCATCCACGCGGCGAGCGTCGAGGCCCGCTCCGCGCCCGGGGGCATCGGCCTGGTCAAGCTCATGGGCCGGCACTCGGGCTTCATCGCCTGCTACGCGACGCTGGCCAAGGACGACGCCGACTACGTCCTCATCCCCGAGGTGCCCTTCGCCCTGGACGGTGAGCGCGGGCTGCTGGAGCACCTGCGCCAGCGGGTGCAGGAGCGGGGGCACGCCGTCGTGGTGGTCGCCGAGGGCGCCGGGCAGGAGTACATCGAGGGCGAGGAGCCGGGCCGGGACGCCTCCGGCAACGTCCGCTTCGGTGACATCGGCCGGCTGCTGCGCAAGCGGATCGTCGAGCACCTGGACGCGCACGGCGTGGAGAACAACGTCCGGTACTTCGACCCGAGCTACGCGATCCGCAGCGTGCCGGCCAACCCGTTCGACAGCGCCTACTGCCTCCGGCTGGCCCACGCCGCCGTGCACGCGGCGATGGCCGGGCGCACGGAGGTCATCGTCGCCCGGCGACGGCGGAGGTTCGTGCACATCCCCATGCCGCTGGCGGTCAGCCGTCGCAACCACGTCGACCCGCTCGGCGACCTGTGGCTGTCGGTGCTGGAGGCGACCGGGCAGCCCGTGCGCTTCGAGTGAGCGGCCTCCCGCGGTCGCCGGGCCCCGGGTCGTCAGAGGAGTGCGGTCCGCAGCCGGTCCCCGGAGGCGAGGTACCACTGCCGGGTCCGTTCCGCCCGCTCCTGCGCCCCGCCGGTCCAGTAGTCGGCGAAGCCGGCGTGACCGTTCGCCGCCGCGGTCCCGATGATGTCGTAGGACCACTCGTGGTTCTGCCGCACCGCGGTCACCAGGCGTTCCCGGTCGGCGCCGGAGAGCCCGTAGCCGTCGGCGAACAGCCGGAGGCGGGCGAGCGCCCGGCCGCGCCGGGAGTCGTCGATGAAGCGGTCGGGCCGCAGCGGCGCCCACAGCCGCACCGCGCAGGCGACGTCCCAGACGCGGCAGCCCGGGCTGGCGAGGTCGAAGTCGATGAGGGCGACGGCCCGTCCGTCGCGGAAGACGACGTTGTCCAGGTTGACGTCGTTGTGGCTGACCAGCCCGCCGGCGAAGGGTGCCGGGGGCGAGGGCGGCCAGGGGAGCGATGTCGGGTCGAAGGTGCTGACCGCCCGGTGGTAGTCGCGGAGCAGGTGGGCGACGCTCACGAGTGCCGCGTCGGTGAGGGCCCAGGCAGGGTAGGGCGGCGTGATGGCGGTGCCGGCGACGTAGGAGAGGACCTCCCGCCCCTGGTCGTCCACGCCGAGGAACCGGGGGGCGCCGGGGAACCCGACGTCGGCGAGGTGGCGCAGCAGGGCGTGGGTCGCCGGGCTCGAGGGGCGCTGTGGCCGCCGGACGGTGTCGCCCACGCGGACGACCTGTCCGCGGTTGGCGGTGCCGCCGAGGAGGAGGACCTCGGACTCGCTCTGTCCCGGCATCGGCCTCTCCCAGGTCGTCCACGGCCGGTCGGCGCGGGCGCTCACTCCTCGAGCACGGCGTGGGCCAGGGCCGTGTGCGTCACGATGCCACCGACGAGCCCGCTGCGGAGCGCGGCGCGGACGGCGGGGGCCTTCGCCGCGCCGTAGGGGATGACGATCACCTCCGGGATGGCCCGCATCTGCTCGGCGTTGATGCCGATCATCCGCTCGGACAGCTCCGTCCCGATGGCCTCGCCGTCGGCCGAGAGGAACACGCCGGACACGTCGGCGCAGACCCCCAGGCGGTGCAGTGCCGTGCGGTCGTCCTCGGACAGCGCGTCGTACAGGGTGGACTGGCCCGGCTTCCAGAGGCCGACCCCGGCCACCGCCCTGGTCACGAGGGGCAGCTGGGCGAAGGCGCGCGCCACCTCGGGCTGACCCCGCAGCGCCCGCGCGGTGGCCGCGTCGGGGACCGTGAAGGGCGCGTAGAAGACGTGCGCCGCGCCGCCCGATGCGCTGGCCACCTCGCGGACGACGTCCACCGAGGTGTCCGGTCCGTCCGGCAGCGAGAGCGCTCCGGTGAGCTGGACGACCGGCGTCCCGGGCAGCGGCGGCAGCGCCCGGGCCATCGCGCTCACCGCCCGGGCCCACGCGAGACCGAGCACGTCCTGCGGCGTGATGACCTCCGCGAGCAGCCGGGCCGCCGCCCGCCCGAGGTGTCCGCGGAGCGAGTCGGCGTCGTCATCGGGTGTGTCGACGACGACCGCGTGCTGCAACCCGAACCGGTCCTGCAGCCGCGCCGACAGGTCGACGTCGATCTCGCCCTGGTGGCGGATCTCGATGCGCACCAGCCCGCTCTTGCGAGCCGCGTCGAGCAGCCGGGCGACCTTGAAGCGGCTCAGGCCGAACTCCTCGGCGATCTCGACCTTCGACCGGCCGTCGAGGTAGTAGCGGCGTGCGACGGATGCCGTGAGGACGACCCGCGCCGGGCCGTCGGAGACCTCTGCCATCGACCACTCCTGCTCATCTGAGCGTCTGACTGCTCACTATGGCACACCCCTTGACGTCATCCCCCGGCAGAGTGAGACTCACGCCACACACATCTGAGACGCCTTCTGCTCACATGAGCGGGTGCGTGGTCGGCCCCGAGGAGGACAGCCTCGTGCACAGACACGTGCGCCCTGCACTCGCCGCAGCGACGGCGACCGCACTGGCCGTGGGGGTCGGCGGGTGTGCCGGCTGGGGCGGCGGGCCCAGCGGCGGCGGGCCGAACACGATCAACGTCCTGATGGTCAACAACCCGCAGATGGTCGACCTGCAGCAGCTCACCGCCGAGCACTTCACCGCCGAGACCGGCATCACGGTGAACTACACGGTGCTGCCGGAGAACGACGTCCGGGACAAGATCAGCCAGGAGTTCTCCAGCCAGGCCGGGCAGTACGACGTCGCCACCCTGAGCAACTTCGAGATCCCCATCTACGCCCGGAGCGAGTGGATCGCCCCGCTGGACGACTACGTCGCGGCCGACGCGGAGTTCGACCAGGACGACGTCCTCGGCCCGCTGACCGCGTCGCTGTCCGGCGACGACGGCCGGCTGTACGGGGAGCCGTTCTACGGCGAGTCCTCGTTCCTCATGTACCGCCAGGACGTCCTGGACGCCGCCGGCATCGAGATGCCGGCCAACCCGACGTGGCAGCAGGTCGCCGACATCGCGGCCGAGGTCGACGGCATCGAGCCCGGGATGGCCGGCATCTGCCTGCGCGGCCAGCCCGGGTGGGGGCAGGTCTTCGCGCCGCTGACGACGGTGGTGAACACCTTCGGCGGCACCTGGTTCACCGAGGACTGGGAGCCGCAGGTCGACAGCGAGGAGTTCCGGACGGCCGTGCAGTTCTACGTGGACCTGGTCCGCGAGCACGGCGAGGTCGGCGCCCCGCAGGCCGGCTTCACCGAGTGCCTCAACAACGTGGTCCAGGGCAACGCCGCGATGTGGTACGACGCGACCTCGGCCGCCGGCTCCCTCGAGGCCGCCGACTCGCCGGTCAAGGGCAAGATGGGCTACGTCGCGGCACCGGTGGTCGAGACCGAGAGCTCGGGCTGGCTCTACGCGTGGTCCTGGAGCATCCAGCAGGCCAGTGCGAAGAAGGACGCGGCGTGGGAGTTCATCTCCTGGGCGTCCAGCCGGGAGTACGAGGAGCTCGTCGGCGAGGAGCTCGGCTGGTCGAAGGTCCCCGCCGGCAAGCGGGCGTCGACGTACGAGAACCCGGACTACCTGGCCGAGGCCTCCGCGTTCGCCGACCCCACGCTGGCGGCCATCGAGAGCGCCGACCCGAACGACGCAGGCGTGCAGCCCCGCCCCGCACCCGGGATCCAGTTCATCGGCATCCCGGAGTTCCCCGACCTGGCCACCCAGGTGTCGCAGGACGTCAGCTCCGCGATCGCCGGCCGGACGACCGTGGACGAGGCGCTCGAACGCGGGCAGCAGCTCGCCGAGGACGTCGCCGAGCGCTACCGGGAGCGGGAGTCGAAGTGACCGAGCCGGCAGGACGACACCAGGTGGAGGCAGCGGGATGAGCACCACTCTCGAGACCGGCCGCGGGCGCGGTCAGCAACCGCCGACACCGCCTCCGGCGCCGCCCACGCCCTCGCCGGGCGGAGCGCTCCGCCGGTCCGCCGACTGGGCCCGCCGGGCGCCGCTGCTGCCCGCGCTGGTCTTCACGATCATCGTCACCCAGCTGCCGTTCGTGGTCACGCTGATCGTCTCGTTCATGGACTGGAACGCCTACTACCCCGACGAGCGCGGCTTCGCCGGGTTCGGCAACTACGCGAGCGTGCTGACCGACGTCAACATGCGCCAGGCCATCCTCACCACGGTCATCCTGACCGCGGTCGTCGTCCTGGTCAGCCTGCTGCTCGGCATGGTCATCGCCCTGCTGCTGGACCGGCAGTTCCGCGGCCGGGGCGTGGTGCGGACCATGATGATCACGCCGTTCCTCATCGTCCCGGTGGCCGCGGCGCTGCTGTGGAAGCACGCGCTGTTCAACCCGGAGTACGGCCTGCTCAACGGAACGCTCACCGCGATCTGGCGGCTGTTCGGTTCGGACGAGGCGCCGCAGCCGGACTGGATCACCATGGCGCCGCTGATCTCGGTGGAGGTGGCGCTCATCTGGCAGTGGACGCCGTTCATGATGCTGATCCTGCTGGCCGGGCTGCAGAGCCGGCCGCTGGACGTCATCGAGGCGGCGCGGATCGACGGCGCGAGCAGCTGGCAGATCTTCCGCTACATGACCTTCCCGCACCTGCGCCGCTACCTGGAGCTCGGCGGGCTGCTGGGGTCGATCTACATCGTGCAGAACTTCGACGCCGTCTTCACGATCACCTCCGGCGGCCTGGGCACCGCGAACCTGCCGTACGTGATCTACCAGACCTTCTACCAGGCCCACGACTACGGCCGGGCGTCCGCCGCCGGCGTCGTCGTCGTCATCGGCACGATCGTCATCGCCACCCTGGCGCTGCGGACGGTGTCGACGCTGTTCCAGGAGGAGAACGCGCGATGAGCTCCGTCACCGACGTCGCACCGGTCGCCGCCACCCGCACGCCCCAGGGTCAACCCCGCCGGCCGCGCAAGCCGCGGTCCGGTGCCCTGCTGGGGCTGCTGGCCTGGCTGATCGGCTTCCTGTTCGTCGTGCCCGTGCTGTGGATGGTGCTCACGTCGTTCCACAGCGAGGAGGACGCCGCCACCAACCCGCCGTCGCTCTTCGCCCCGCTGACCACCGAGGGCTACCAGTCCTTCTTCGGTGTGGGCACCGGTACCAGCCCCTGGCCGTCGCTGGCCAACTCGCTGACCGCCAGCGTGGTCTCCACGATCATCGTGCTGCTGCTGGCCATCCCGGCCGCCTACGCGCTGTCGATCAAGCCGGTGCGCAAGTGGACCGACGTGATGTTCTTCTTCCTGTCCACCCGGATGCTGCCGATCGTGGCCGGGCTGCTGCCCATCTACCTGTTCGCCCAGTTCACCGGGCTCCTGGACAACATCTGGCTGCTCATCGTGCTGTACACGGCCATGAACCTGCCGATCGCGGTCTGGATGATGCGCTCGTTCCTCGCCGAGGTCCCGGTCGAGATCCTCGAGGCGGCCTCGATGGACGGCGCGGGGCTGCTGCTGACCCTCCGCCAGGTGGTGGCGCCCATCGTCCTGCCGGGCATCGCCGCGACCTCGCTGATCTGCTTCATCTTCAGCTGGAACGAGCTGC
>Ga0196965_1000709_pt1 | contig 16351 bp, 11 predicted proteins | sample S1_20metaG_FD_148668 | JGI IMG/M metagenome (GOLD analysis project Ga0196965, IMG submission 148668) | Soil microbial communities from Anza Borrego desert, Southern California, United States - S1_20 | ecosystem: Environmental > Terrestrial > Soil > Desert | place: USA: California | collected... | reverse complement strand
ACCGTCACCGTCTGTAAATCCCACTAATCACAATTTAAATTTTTCTTCATCACTTAAGTTATTATCTTTATTTTTATATTTTTCGTTTTTACGCATCGAGGAGAGTTTTATTGCCTCTATGTTACCATAAAGCAACTCCTTACACTCAAGAGTTCAACCTGTACCTACACCTCCTTCTATACATGCAGAGAATACTAATAATAGTAAACTAGGTGGTAATAATCAGAAACTTATATTATTTAATCTAGGGAATCGTTAATGCATAATTATATACATTCAGGGTAGTTTCCTACCACCACGGACTATGTCTTCACCCTTAAATATCTTTAAGGGGCTTCGCGTGTAGTCTCTGAGGATCCTACTTGTAACAATTTTGTTACTTTGGTTTCCTGCACATTCTTCCCATGTATACATAAGTGTTACGACTAATTCAGTTGAAAAAACAACTTTAAAATTTTGTGTGTAGCTAAGTTACATAACAAAATCTAATTAGGTGTCTATGTATCTGTTAACTGGATAAAATAATCCATTTTCGAGAGATTCTATGCATATAGCGAAGTCATAATTAAAAAGTTTACACTTTTTAACGGCATTCCCTTATTTTTGGAAACATATAATGGTGCATGTTTCACCAACAGTAATTTTAAATTGATAGTAATTTATAGTAATTTTAAATTGATAGTTCTTCTAGGTGATTTCAATAAAAATGTGTTCTTTGTTTATTCATACTATTTCTAGCTAATTCTGTTTGATTTAAACCTTCTTCTGTATAATGTTTATTATCAAATATTAATAAAACTATTTTTTCTCAATTTTTATAATCTAAATATTTACTTGAATATAAAGGATATTCATTTAAATATTTTAATATAATATCTAAGGATATTCTACTAGAAGCAGCCAGAGTATAATATTTATTATTGGTAGATTTTTGTATTTTAGTTAATACACTGCAGTTTAAAAAATTAGCTATGTCAGTTAAAACAGGTAAATAACTTTCATTAGTTACAGGGTCTAACATTCTTTGTTCAATTCTTAATCTACATGATATTTTTCTTTTTTTAGCTCCATTTTCTAATTTTGTATGTTGTACAGAAAAACTACCATCGGAATCTATAAACCCACTTAATCAACCATCTTCTGATAAAGAACTTTTTTTTAAGGGTAATTTAGTAAAATCAGTATTATGATTTTGATTAAGTCAATCAATTAAACTATAAAATTGATGGATCTTAGGAGTTCTTAATTCTCCATTTATTAAATGAACAATTTTTTTTAAACCTACTACAGGTGAAACAACTAATACACAAGCATTATCCTGTAATTTATATCTTATGAAACCTGATCCTATTAACTCTAGCAATTTTTTAGCTAAAGGTTCATTTTTCAAGCTAAAAGTTATACAGAATCTAGGATTATGTTTCTTTTTATCTGTGGGTTTTTGAATCCAAATATGTCCATCTCCTTCAAATAGCCCAGCTAAATATCCTTTAAGTTTACTATTTTTTAAATTATTACTATCTTTTGAATTACGACTAAAATATCTTATATGTTCCCAAGGTAGACCCTTGTTGTTTGCCATATCAGGCCCACCTACCATTAAAGGCATTAAGAAATTCATTTAATTGTAATCGTTAAATTACACTTGGACTATATCTTCATCCATTATATTAATGGAGTATAACGTGTAGTCTCTGAGGATCCTAAATAAAAAAGTATATTTTATTTTTGTTTCCTGCGGATTATCCATTATTATTTTTATTAGTTTTAAGGGCTATGTACGTTTAAAATAAATCTAAATTTTCACGACTCCTATAATAAAACTTTAGGAACTTCCCGCATATAGTTATATAATAAGAGAGATATTACTATCTCCCACGGCAATTTCTTAATCTAAACTTTAATTATTTATAGTATCTAAATGAGTAAAATCAAATTCTTTACGTTTATTGTTAAATTGATCTTTAATTTTTTGGATTTCCTTTATATTTTCAGCTGTTAAAGGTTTACCATTACGTAATTGAATTTGTTCAACTACATATTTTCAATCTTTATATGCTAAATATTTTGAAGAATATAAAGGATAACGATCAAAATATTCTATAGTTTTTTTATGACTTTCTGAACTATGAGATATTACCATGTAAGCGTAGAAAATTTTATCTTGTTGTTCTCTAGATCTAGAGTATAAATTAACCTTTAAATATCTAGCTATTTTATCCAGTATTTCAAAATAACTTATACCCCCTTGAACTATTGAAACTTCTCTATGATAATTTTGTCTTAACTCTATACGGAAAAAAGCTTGTACTCTTTTTGAAGTAACTACACCTTTTTTCTTTCTATCTGTTAAAGTTATACTAAAATTTCCATCTCCATCCGTAAACCCTGCTAATCAACTATTACTATCTATAGGAGATAAATCTAAATCTAAAGGTTTAATATCTGTATTCATATTATCATTATATCAAGCGATGGCACGATGTAATGCTTCTATCTTAGGGGTACGCATATAACCGTTTATATTATGAATTATTTTTATTACATCCTCACTATTTTGAATACTTCACAACACACAACCTTGATTTTCTCTTCTATAGATTTTACCTACTTGAAAAATAGATATTAATTTTTCAGCTAAAGGGTTGTCATTTAAACTAAAGACAAGAATTATTTTAGGTGCATATTTTTTAGCTTTAGAATTCTTATCATGAACAGCAAATGAACCGTTTGCTTCAATTAATCCAGCTAAATAAGGCCCTAATTTACTACGTAATAAATTTAAATTATTTTTATCATCATTTGAAGATACTAATGTTGTTAAAGTTTGTATTTTATTTTTACCAAAACCACCTATTAAAGCTGGCATAACCATAAAGAAAATCATTAATATTGCATGAGCTGTAATAATACTATTATATAATTGATTATCTGCTATATATTGAACTCCAGGTCCACTTAATTCCATTCTTATTAATACAGAAAAAGCTGTCCCTAGTAACCCTGAAAATAGTGAAAAGATTAAATACAACGTACCTATATCTTTAGCATTAGTTGATAAAAATCAACGTTCTACCCACATAGATATAACCCGACTAGGTCGGCTATAATCCGATGTATATCGTTGTTCGACGAGGCCCTCTTCCGATTCACTATCCTTCTCCGAAGGTATCTATATATAAATAGATTTATCTTACTGTGGAGTTGTACCTCAACTCGTATCTTTTTAAGATAATTAGTAAATTTTATTAAGATTATGTAGGAATCGAACCTATTACTCAAGATTTGCAATCAAAGTGTAAACCATTTACTTCATAATCTATATATAATATATATATTATATACTCTTATTTAACATAAGATGATTATTATTTTTTTATAAAAAATAAGAAGTTTATGAAGAATAATCAGTATAGAATTAGTATAGCCTAGGCAGCTGCAGCCAATAGCGAGCAGCCACTAAATAAACAAACTATCAAAAAAAAAATAAAAAAAAATTTTTTTTGGTTCTTAAAATATGGGAATTCCATATATCACTAAGATATCTTTATCATGTTTTAATTCAGTGAGTGTATTATTATTACTTCCTTCTTTAACTATATGTCTAGACAAATATTCTCTATTAAACTAATTGCAGCTGATATTATAAAATACAATAAATTAAATCTTTAAAAAACAAATTTTTTTTTAATGAATCGAATGCCAAGCGGGATCCCATGATAAAACCAAATCTCTTAACTATTCCTCTACTTGTAATAGAGAGTTATATAAAAGATCCAATTCATTAATAAAACTCGTGGATCTATAATATATTAGTTTTACCTTAGTACCATCAATATCTAATGCATATTGTTGTAGCCTAGATATCTGTCAAAAACAACGTAAAAACCTCAACCTCCTCTTTAGTTTGAACTATAATATCATGCAATTGTACTAAACCAGCTCAGTCCTGTAATCTTAAGCTATTAATATTACTATTAGCAATTACTGACTGAGCATTTGCTACCATAGCCTCAATTGCCTGAGTGTTAGGTACTACAATATTATATTGACTCACGATATAATTATATATATTATTCATTAGTTCTATTATAGTTTCCATATCCATTTGGTTTATTAATTATACAGATTGAGGATATACAGAACTAGGAAAAAGAGTATACGCTAACATTAGACTGGCACCTGCTACAAGTATAAGATACATATATATATTACTAGACTAGCAGTAAGAGCTGTAGTTGTAATTGCAGTTGCTGCAATAGTAACCAGATCTCCTCCTTTAAGGAATCTTCTATGACTAGTAGTACAAAAACTTATTTTAAAAGTTAAATTCCTCACCCCATTAAATTTATTTGTATTAGTTAACTTCTATCTTTTATTAAAAGTATTAGATTCAACTAGGGATAAATCCATTAAAGTATTCTCAATTAAACTAATTGCAGGAACAATTAATACAAAATAACCAAAATATAAAGCTGTACTTAACTGTCCTAGCTCTATAAATGGAGTTTCCACATGACAAGCTCCTAATTTCATTAAAATTAAAAAATTAACTACAAAAACTCAGAAAGCAAATTTACTTAAGGGTCTAAATTGTAAACCTTTAGATCTACCTAAATCTGTTATAGGTAATAACATTATGGCTAGTATGGCACTAAACATAGCAATAACTCCTAATAATTTATTAGGAATAGATCTTAATATAGCATAAAAAGGTAATAAATATCATTCAGGCACAATCGCAGCAGGTGTTTGCATAGGATTTGCCATAATATAGTTATCACTATCTCCTAAAACATTAGGCATAAAGAAAACAAATAAGCTTAAAACAAATATAAAAATGAAAATAGTTATTAAATCTTTAAATAAGTAATAAGGAGCAAATGTTATTCTATCACAATTACCTGAAACACCTAAAGGATTACTTGAACCAGCTGTATCATGAAGGGCTATTATATGCATTAAAACTAAAGCTACTAGTATAAATGGTAAAAGATAATGTAAAGCGAAAAATCTATTTAATGTAGCGTTATTTACACTAAAACCACCTCAAATGAACTCGACAATATCTTGTCCAATTCAAGGAATAGCACTAATAAGATTAGTAATAACTGTAGCACCTCATAAGCTCATTTGACCATATGGTAAAACATACAAACTTACTTATGTAGCAAAGTACAAAAGCGGTGATAACTTTATTGTTCGTTTATCACCTATATCAGAGCGATAAATCACGCCTTGATATAAAGTTCCGACTGTGCATTAAGCAGCATTTCAGCTACCCACCAGTGACCCAGTCTGTCGCGATTATATGGATAACCGACGATCTCTTATATTATAATTATAATATACTTTGATCGTTTTCACTAGTATTGCCAAAGAAACGATTTGGTTTCTTCAATAACCTTGTCAGGTTATTCTGCTTTAAGTTTTATTTCTTTCCATAAATTGCATAAAACTATATACTTGCAGGACTACAACTATAATAATAATTTATTTTTATTTATTTAACATAATCAACTATTCAACGTCCTTTTAATGTTTTACTAGGAGTTTTTAATGTTCTTTGTATAGTTTTAGTAGAACAATTTAAAGCTTCTGCTATATCAACTATACTATTAAATTCACCATATACAGTATTATTTAATTCTTTTACTATAATAGATTTAGAATTCTTTTTCATATTTAAACCACCTTGTTCTGCTGTATAGTTTAAAGGTTTTCTATTTAAAGCTGATTTTCTCATAGCTTCTATAGTTTTGGAAGATAAAGTTTTAGCTTTATTTAAACTACCTATTTGTTCTCTACGTTCTTCACTATAATTAGCTTTCATCTTTATTCTACTAACTTCAGTATGTTTATAACCGAAGCTAGATCCTGCTTCGGTTAATATATTATAGTCAGGTAAAAGAGATTTTATATAAAAATCTTCTAAATCTAATAATTTTTTATTATTTTCTTGATTAACTATTTCAGGGAATAATTCTAATACAATAAAGGCGAAATTATGTAAACCATATTTATTAACTGAATTTTTAACTATTTTACTACCATTTAAATATATTAAATGTTTGGAAAATCTAGAGTTAAATCTATCTGTAGAAGCTGATCCTATATAATAACTTAAAGTTTCTTTATTTAAGATCATATAAATACCACTAAGTCCCTCAGTTTCTTTAGCTATATTTCTACGGACTGAATCTTCATTTAGATTATCATAGATAAAAACAGGATTAAGGTTTTTGGCTAATAAGAACTTATTTATTACATCATTATTCCTCAAGGTTGAATAATATCTTTTATTGTTAAATCTTGTTGTAGTTGTTATTTTATTATTATAGTCGTTTTGGGCTATTATAGGGTAACCCAGGAAAGCTGTTCCCATCATAAGTATAAGTATTACTGTACCTATAGCTCAAACTAATGTTCTTGGTGCTCTATATGATCCGTAATACATTCCTCTTCCTATGTGTAAATACACTAAAAAAAAGAAAGCAGATGCTGTATTACTATGTAAATAACGTACTAATCATCCGTTATTAACGTCACGCATAATCATGTGTAAATAATTACTATCTACTATTAACTAACCCTAGACGCACTATCTATGGGTTTAGATGAGAAAATATATTTATTTTTATATAATCTATTTGTATCTACATAACGATTACAAGTGTTACTACTAGGGTTTAAACCCAATGCCTTATGAGCTGCACTGAATGAAGGAAAAGGAGATCCTTCCATTAAACCTTTTTTTGTATAAATATATACAATTCTAGGATTTTCAGATCTATTAGCTATACTAAACTTACGTACGTTTTCAGTGTGTGGTAAATATAACTTTATATCAAAAGGAGAATCCTTTTTTAAAATATCTTCAAAATTTTTACTAATATTATTAATTATTTCATTAGTTTTATGAGTAGATACAGAGGTACTATATCTTTTATTAAGAATTTCAGATATATCTAAAAATAAAATTTTTCCTTCAAGTGTATAATAATACCCACGGATTTTTAATATTAGAGCCATCCTTCATAATTTTAAATCTAAGGCTTTACGGCTATAAAATTTATATTCATCCAGTAAAGGTAAAATGTAATAATATAAAGCGTCTATATTGGCTACAACTAAAGACACTACATTTGTTCTAATATTAGTAGTATTTGTTACTTTTAATGGTAAGATCTTACTATTTTGAGTGTGAAAATATTTAGTATTATTGGATAAATCAATTAAATAATTGATTATTGCATTTAAACATTCCTGACTTGTATTTTTTTGAGTCACTTGAAAATACAATGAGGATCCTGTTTTAATACCAAAAGTACCTTCACCTTCAATAAAGCCTATAAATCAATTAGGGTTTATTATAATTTGAGATTTTGTCGTATCATATGTAAATATTACTCTTTTAGAATTCATATTATTTTTTATAAATAATATTCTTTCTAAATTAGCCTGAGATAAATTTTTCTCTTTATTTCTAATAAATAAAGCTTTATAAAAATCTTGAAAATCTAGTTTTTTACTTGTGTGTAAAGGATAATTATTAAAAATAGAACATATTCTATTTATACCTGATACATCTTCTACGATAAAAGAACAACGATTTCTATTTTGTTCTTCTGTTACTCTACCTATATTTAAATTTGATTGAATAATTTGAAGAACTTTTAGATCATCAATATGTAAACTAATTTTAAATCTTAATTTTACATAATTGCGATCTATAGTTATTAAAAAATTACCTTCAGCATCAGTAAATCCACTAAATCAATGTAAAAATTCATCATTTTTATTTACCATATTATCCAGAATTTTTTCATTTTGTGTAGGCTGCTGCACTCCTTCACGCATAAGAGAAAAATAACATAATCCCATTTTATTTTTAATACCTGATACATGAATAGATCACAATAAAATTATGCCTAAATTGATTAGGCATAGATAGATAATTATTACTGTCCTGTCTCACAACAAGAATTGGACTATATCATCGTCTATACAAACGTCAAGCGTGTAGTCTCTGAAGATACTAATCTAAATTTAACTGGAGCTATGTAGCAAAAATAGATTAGTTTACCTGCTGATTGTCTTATAATAATTATAAATATAAGGGTTCCCAGCAATTTAGCTTGATTTAAAGAGCACATTATGCTATATGCTCTATAGAATTAAAAGCTTCTAGTACACTTGGATTATAGTGCATAGCTAAAGTTACACCAGTTATAATTTGTATAACTAAACAAAGTAATAATAAAGAACCAAAATTTCATAAATAGCTTATGTTACTTGGTTGTGATGCATCAATAATATACGAATTAACTAATTTTAATAAAGGATGACTTTTTAATATTCTCATGTTTTTTGTAAAAATAAAATTAAATAAAATTAAAATAAAAATTTATAAAGATCATTAAACCAAATCACAAAACCTACTAAAAACAAAACACTAACATAGAACTTTATAATATATTATTATATTTAACAATAGTTTTGTTTTAATATTAACCTACTAAAAGCTAAATATGTAACTTGTACTGTATTATGCGTAACACAGTACAAATAGTAGAATTATCCTACCATATTTACTTTTAAGTATTAATCCCCCACCTCTTACCCGTAAATTACTACATATAATTCTTAATTATATTGTATTAATTTACACTTCAATTAACTCATTAAATTACAGTAGCTCTTATCTCCTCAAATAAACGTAATATATAACAATTATAGTTATAACTATAGTTAACCACTAAGCAACCGACAGCCCCTTATTAAATAATGTTAATTGCCATTTTATAAATTATATTTGTCATACCAACATCCGTTGTTTTAATATTTTATTATTAATATCTCACACTATACACAAATATAACATTTGTTTATGTATATTATAAAAGAATTTGAGTTATTTAAGAAAAAAATAACTAATATAATAATAACTATTATAACTAATACACCCAATAAAAAGAATAATTACACAATAATGTTCACCATGAGAAAAGGGAATATAAGTCTATTACATACAAAGGATAAAAAACAATATTCAAAACTATAACTAAAATTAGTCATCTCCTCCTCCAAAATCGAAAGGTTCTCCAGCACTAGTTACATCACTTGAATCTTGTTTGAATCTTTTACCTGGTCTCTCAGAAGACTCAGAAGACGAATCAGTCTCAAACCCTCGTTTAAGACTTGAAGATGGACCAGCGTCCTTACTTCCTACATTTGGATTTACACCTTCTGAAGAATTTTCTTCTTGTGCATTGGCATTTGGATTTACACCTTCTGGAGATTTTTCTTCTTGTGCATTGGCATTTGGACTTACACCTTCTGGAGATTTTTCTTCTTGTGCATTGGCATTTGGACTTACACCTTCTGAATTTTCACCATTGTCTGATTCTGAACTGTAATCCACAAAGTCCACATCTTTATCTCCAAATCATTTTCTATACATTTTAACAAAAAATTTTCTCTCTTCTAAAGCTTCAGATCTATCCTCATGTGTAGCGTCTATCATATCAGCTCTACCATCGACCTTGTCAAAATCGGAATCAGGTGAATTACACTCATGATCTTTATCTCTAGTCCTATCAAGTTTACGTTGTTTTTCATTAAAATATTCTTCAACTTCTTCATCTGTTTTACCTTTAAACTTATTAAAAACCTTCCTAACAGGTGTTGAAGTTGTCTCAGTATCTATACTATTAGAATCATTATTAGAATCATTATCATAATCATTATTGTTATCATTATCGTTATTGTTATCATTATCATTATTGTTATCATTATCGTTATTGTTATCATTATCATGATTGTTATTTTCGGGATATAAAAGAGTAGCAGATGTAGAAAACATCTTCTTATTATCTATATTAGTTAGAGGATTTTTTCTTAGTTGTTTATTATTATAATAATTTATTTTTCTATCGTCAAAAATAACCGAAGGATCGCTTTCAACGTTACTAATAAAAATTATCACTGAACCCGATACTAAAATTAATAATAAATTAAAGGCTAAAAAGAAACATAATATAAACATAATAAAAGCTATTAAAATATATAATGCATAATTTGTTACATGACTTGTGCTTAAAGAGGATATATTTTTACTTAATCTTACTAAGCCTTTTTCTAATCCAAAAGGTCCAAAGAACTCTATACTACCTTTATCTAAAATTTTAGTAATTTGTCCACCTAAATTTAGAATTAAATTTGTAATATATTTATTATAAAAAAATTCAATTAAAAATCTTTGATTAAAGAAACCAAAAATATTATAACCTAATCTAGATAATTTAAAATAAATAACCAACTCAGATAATAATTCAGATAAAGTTAAGGCTATTACACTAAAAGATATAGTAAATATAAAAGGTAATAATTTGAATAAGACAGGTACAGCAAATTCAGTGTCAATCATTATTTCATGAATAGGATGAATAAATAAGCTATTATCTACAAATAACTTATACCCTAGACCTATAAAGATATCTTTAGTAATAAAACCAAAGAATATAGAGAATAGGGCTAATATAACTAAAGGTAAAGTTAAAAAGAAGTCACCTTCATGTGCAGGTTTAGGGTTACTAAACAAGTTATCAGCAAGTCTATAATAAGCTCTAGAACCATTAGGATTAGCTAAAAAGGTTAAATATAAAACCTTAACAGAATATAAAGTTGTAAATATTGCACCAATAGTAGCTATTATATATACAGCTACCCCAGAAAAACTAAATTGTCCATAAGCAGATTCTAAAATAAAATCTTTACTATAAAAACCCGTCATGAAAGGGAAAGCCACTAAACTTAGGCTTGCTATAAACATAACAGAATATGTTAAAGGTAGATAACTAATTAATCCCCCAAACTTTCTGAAATCTTGATTATCAGCTACAGCGTGAATAACACTACCCGCACCTAAAAACAATAATGCTTTATAAAATGCATGATTTATTAAATGGAATAGTGCTATATTGTAAGATGATAAACCTATAGCTATAACCATCATTCCTAATTGCAAAATTACTATCATAAATAATATAACGTAACTTGGACCATTTCTTTATTAATCTTGGTATTTTTCTCACTTATCTTTAAATTTAACTCATTCATTAAGTTTTATAACATCATTTTCTTTCTTACTTGGTCTAACTAAATAAAATTGTTTTATTAGATTAACTCTTTTCATTTTTTCTGTTCTTAGAGGATATTTATTAAAATAATTATCTATCAAATTAAACAATTCATCTTTCCTGTATATAACATATTTAAATGCTTCTATTTTAGGACTAGAAATATCGACTCTTCCTCCATATATATGAATTAAAGGTTCCAATAAATATTTATTTTTTTGAGATATACCGATAAAAATTTGACCTGACGCTTCATTAAAATATACTGAACCATCACTATCAATAAATCCACTAAGTCACCCATCATTAAAAATAATGTTATTTGCATACTTTAATTCTATATTAAATTTTACACAAAGTTTATTTATTTGTAATAAACGTGTAGGATTTCGAATTAATCCATTTACATCATTTATTAATGCAATTAAACCTGCTCTATTTCTTAATTTATATTTAAATGCATATGCATTTGAAATTTGTTTTACAGATCCTCCATATTTATGTTGGATTAAATATAGAACTTTTTTATCTCTGGCATCCATAGTTATTTCACAACTATTATATCCATTTTTAGATAATAAGAAGTAACCATCTCCATCTATTAATCCAGCTAATCACTGTCTAAATCATCTTCTGAATCAGTAGTTTTGTAGTCTGAACTACTAGTATTTACACCAGTAGACATATTCCTACTAAAAATTAAAATATGTCTATTTTTTTTTAGAAAAGGTGAACAAAGAGTTTTACTTTTAAAATTCTGTTTTTTAAAGATAAAGGGTTTTGTTATTAAGTTCGTTAATTTTAACTTAATAAAGACTAATATCAAACGTATGGCCTCTGAGATTCCTACTAACTTACTAATAACCTCAAATTTTCATCTTATTTGCCCGCATAAATTGTACAGGTGTAACCTTATAATGGTAGATGAATTAAGAAACTTGAAGTTACAGTGATTAAATAAATAATCACGAGCTTTGGTTATCTGCGAATTGGCTATAGTATATTTACGTATAGCTTCTACGCTACTATTCTATTATAATAATTATTATAATTTATAATTTATTTTTTCTATAAAATGTATTTTTTCTACTGATCCTGGCTTTGCCTCATATAATTCTTTTATTAGATCAATCTTTTTCCTTTTATTAGACATTAAAGGATATCTTTTTAAGTAATTGTCTATTAAGTTTAAAATTTCTTGTTTTCTGTAAATAGAATATTGAAAGGCTTGTCTAGAATCAGTAATTTCAATTCTACCTGAATATAGTTTTAATAAAGGATCTAATAAATACTTATTTTTTTGCGTTACACTAATAATTAATTGATCTGATTTTTCATTATAATATATCGAACCATCAGCATCAATAAATCCACTAAATCACCCATTGTAAAAAGTTAAAGGTTTAGACGTTTCAAATTTTACACCATATAATTTACAAACCCTATCTAATTGTAACATCTTTGAAGGATTTCTAATTAAACCATTAACACTGTTAACTAATTGAATTAACCCCTGTTTATGTGCTAATTTATATTTTAAACCTGATGATATCTCTTTAATAGATCCACCAAATTTATGTTTTAAACTATAAAGTGCTAATGTGTCTTCCTTTTTCATTACAATTTTAAAATTAGCATAACCTTTTTTAGATACAAAAAATTTACCATCACCATCTATTAGTCCTGATAATCATTCATTAAAAGCCTGTGGTGGTATATTGTTACAATTTTGTGTAGTTACATAAGTTCTTTTTTGGACATTAGTAATGATAGATTTGTTAATTCTTTTTTTATTTGTACCTAATTTGATTTGTTTAATTGATTCAAAGCCCTCTGAAGTAAGATGAGCTTTATTTATCATTAATTCTGCAGCACGATTAAAATCATAAAAATCTAATAACTTAGAACCTTTTAAAGGATATTTATTAAAAAAAGGAATAATTTTAGTATAAATATCTTGAAACTTAGTAACAATAAAATCCCCAGCTTCTGGTGAACTTAAACTATAACGTCCACAGTTAAAATAATTAACAAATTCTTTTAATAAATCAGTATCTCTAGTGTGTTGTGTAATTTTAAATACTAATCCTATCCCTGTTGAATTATTGGTTAACGATATGTAAAAACATGCATCACCATCTACAAAACCAGATACTCAATGTGGATCTATATTATCCAATTTAGGTATAATAACTTGAGGTCTTAAGGAAGGAATTATATTTGGAAAAACTCTTTTTAATTCTTCTGTTAAACCATTATTAAAACTTGCTTTTAAAGATAATATTTCATTAAATCCTTTTGTTGTCAAATGGTTTTTATTTTTTATGTGTTCAAATACTGACTTAAATATTTTATAATCAGATAATTTTTGTGTGATTAATGGATAATTGTTAAAATGATCAATAATAACTTCTATATCCTTAATTGAATTTACAATGTATTCAATATACCCATCTTTTCTTATATAAATTTTACCTACGTTAAAAAAGTTAGATATTTTATCTAACAATTCTTTATCTTTTGAGTGTAATTTTATTTTAAAAGATAGGCTCACACTATAACCTAGTATTAGGTCTGACCTTTTTTGTATATTTATTAAAAAACAGCCTTCAGCATCTGTAAATCCTGTTACATAGTAAGGATTTAATGTATGATAATCATTATTGGGTTTATCATTTAAAGTGGAATACATATGTAATTTTGAATAAGTATTTATTAATCCTTTTTTTATAGAAAGGAATAGAAAAGTAGACTCGCATATAGTTTGATGCCTAAATATACTAGAATGAGTAGTATATTTTTGAGCCAATTGACTCATTGTGGAATAAGCTATAACTTTTTTTATATCTTGTTGAAATAGACCGATAAGAGAACTAAATACAGTTGTTATCGCACCTAATCATAAACATAATAGTAATACAGTACTACTATATTCAATTAAGGGTGAACTACGCATTAATAAATATACACCTGCAGTTACCATAGTAGCTGCGTGGATTAATGCACTAACTGGTGTAGGCAAAATGTTGATTTCCATTATATACAATTATATTTATTGTACTAATACGACAGAAATACGCAATAACTTACGCTATTGATCGGACTATATCTTCAAATTATATTATTGATTAATTTTTTTAGCTAGATTTCTAATAACTTCTAAACCTTCATCTGTAAAATGTTTTTTATTTTTAACTAAATCATAAATTTTTAATCATCTACGATAAGATATTAACTTTTTAGTTTTTAAAGGATAAGTATTAAGATAATTTAATATTATATTTAATTTACTAAAATTAACAACAGTATTATAACCATTATAACTTTTTATATGAGTTATATAGCCATTAATTAAATTTGCAAGATCTTGACTAAATTCTTTATCATCTTTTTGAGATACTACATATCTAACTGTTACTGAAGTTCTTCCTTCTTTAGATGTTAAAACAGAACAAGTAAAACAACCTTCTGCATCAGTAAATCCAGATAATCAAGCATTATTCAAATTTACTTTAAATTTAGGTTCAATAAACTTAATATTTTCATTATATTTTTTATTATATCCTTCTAATCACAACATAAATTGATTATTTTTATATTTAGTAAGAATATTACCATTAAATAAATTAATTAATTTTAAAATGTTATTTTTATCTCTAACTCTATAATGATGAGTTTTATTTATTTTATCTTGAACTACTACAGATCCGAAACCTAATTCTTTTTTAATATAAAATAATATTTGAGCATCAACACTAGATTGTGTTATTTTAAACTCTAAATATCCATCTTTATTTAATATAAAAGATCCGTCTCCTTCAGCAAAACCTATAAATCATCATTTAAATTTTTCATCAATATAATTTGTTTCACATGTAGTCTCTGAGGAATCTGTAAAGTTTCCTGCGGATTTTCCCTCTTCTTGGATTTTTCCGAAGTTTAAATAAACAGAGGACCAAGAATTTAAAGCAGGATGTTCCCGCATATAGTGAAATTTAATGAGAGCCCTTTTAACCAAACCCTCCATAGCCATAGGTAATCAAACATGTAAACCAACTTGAGAACTTTTAGCCATAGCACCTATTAATAAACATATACCTATAATAGTAACTACGTTACTATTAATATAAGGGGCTAATGAAAATACTGTAGCGTAATCTAAATTCGAATAACTTAGAACTTTTCAGTTCTAACCGGACTATATCTTCACCCTTGTTCAATATATATTTTATTAAACATTATCGATAAAGGGGTATAACATGTAGTCTCTGAGGAGCCCTTAAATAATCTTTTATTATTCTTGGTTTCCTGCGGATTGTCCATTTTCATCCTATCCTTCCACAACAGGCCCTCTAGGATTCCATTCTTTTTAATTTTTAAGTTTTGTGTACGCAGTTATATATAAAAAGTTTCCACAATAATCTATAAAAAGACTTTAGGGGTTTCCCGCATATAGTTATATAATAAGAGAGACATTACTGTCTCCCACGGCAATTTATTTAAATTGTAAAGAATTCAAATGCGAAAAATCAAATACTTTTCTCTTAGTATTAAACTCATTTTTAATAGCTTTTATTTTTTCTAAGTTATCTTTACTTAAAGATCCTCTATGAAGATCTTGAACAAGACATCAATCTTTATAAGCTAGATGTTTAGATGAATACAAAGGGTAATTATCTAAATAATTACGGAGTATTTCATGGCTTCTTGAGTTATGAGCCACTGCAGCAAAAGCGTAAAATACTTTATCCTCTGTCTTTCTAGTTCTAGTGTATAAATTTACGGTAAAAAATCCTGCGATTTCACTCATAATGTAAAAAAAACTAGATCCACCTTGTTCTAAAGTAACCTCTCTCGAATAATTTTGTTTTACTTCTATTCGGAAAGAAGTTTGAACACTTGTTCTTAAAAATACTCCATTTTTCTTACGATCGTATATAGTTATACCAAAACACCCATCAGCGTCTGTAAATCCGGCTAATCAACTATTACTATCTAAAGGGGAAGAATCAATTCCTCGTAGAGGAATGGAGCTATTATCTTTTCCATTTATTCAACGAATAGCTCTGTGTAATGCTTCTATTTTAGGTGTACGCATATGACCATTAATTAAATTAATTATTTTTAATACTTCTTCTTTAGCCAAAATTTGTAGTAATACATGTCCTGCACTAGCTCTGTCTATTACTTTACCTACTTTTAATTCAGTA
>Ga0196965_1000708_pt1 | contig 16375 bp, 13 predicted proteins | sample S1_20metaG_FD_148668 | JGI IMG/M metagenome (GOLD analysis project Ga0196965, IMG submission 148668) | Soil microbial communities from Anza Borrego desert, Southern California, United States - S1_20 | ecosystem: Environmental > Terrestrial > Soil > Desert | place: USA: California | collected... | reverse complement strand
CTAGTGGTCCCGGTATAAAAATCGCGTAGCGTTGTTCCATCGGAAAAGACACTGCTGACATTAATTGTGGTACTTCCTGAAGCGCCTACAGCAACCACTACCTTGTCGTTACCAAGCTCTCTTTTGAAGGTATATGGATTATCTGCCAGTTTCTGATGGGTACCCGCTCCGACTGCCAAATGATTTCTTCTGAACTGTCCGAGTTTTTGCCAATGTTCAAGTAATGTATTATTTATATTGTTCCAGTTCATAAAAGACCTGGTTCCCTGTTGTTGATCCTGAGCTGTAGGGCCAAACGGACGGCCTGTTTCATCTCCATAAAATATCTGGATACCTCCGGGCAAAAGCAACAGACTTGTACCGGCATTTATAAGGTTGTTCCTGTCATACAGGTAGGTGTCATGGGAGGAAATATAACTAAGGACATTCCAGGTCGGATCTGTGTTTAAAGTATTGGCATAACTGGAATAAATAGATTCCAATTGACTCAGGTTTCCGGCTTGTCCCTGAAAAGCAAAGTTGAGCACGGAATTAAATCCATTATCAATATGATACTGTGATTTGTTATAACCATATCCGAAATTCTCCGCGGTCATATAGAAGTCCAGATCGTCGAGTTTTTTGGAAGGATTGTTTTGTTTCCATTCCTTAAGGGCCAATACAGCCTGATCTTTAAGATGTTTCCACGCCTGGCCTTCTACATGTTTTTCCGTGTCTACCCTAAAGCCGTCAATTCCATATTCTCTTACCCAGTCTGTAAGCCATTTGATAAAGTAATACCTGGGGGTGCGGGGATAACCTGTCCTGTTAAAAAAGTCGTTTAATTCAGCAATTTCCTGAGCTTCTTTAGTGGCATTCCATTTATTGAGCAAAACAGGAGGGAGATTAACTGTTTGCTGGCTTTCGGTCTTTATATCAGGAAGACCAGCCAGTGACATGGTCTTTTCATCGCCGCCCGGAGCAGGGTAACCAGGTAATCCGGCCCTTACCCAATCACCGCTCCACCAATTCGACCAGTTGGAGCAATTGCTTGAATAATCAATAAAAAGGCTATGAATGGATTCCCATGTTTGTCCACCCGAAGGCCTCCATCCTTTCCAAGCCTGATCTACACATCCAAAGTTTAGGTCTGTCATGTCCTGGAGGCTGTTATAGCCTGTATGGTTCATGACGATATCTATCAATATCCGGATGCCGTGATCATGGGCTGCATCCACAAATGTTTGAAATTCCTGCCCTGTTCCAAAGTTAAGATCTGGTTCTGTCCAGTCAAGACCATAATAGCCATGATAAGCGTAATGTCGGAAACTTCCGCCAGAACCTGCTACCCAACCGTGGATCTGCTCGTAGGGTGCAGATACCCAAAGTGCATTTATCCCCAAATCATTGAAGTATCCTTCATTGATCTTTTGGGTGAGCCCTGCAAAGTCTCCGCCATGAAAACCACCTACCTCGTCAAAGACATAGGGATTGCCATTTCCATCAGATCCTCTTCCATAAGCATGATCATTGGAAGTATTGCCATTAAAGAACCGATCCTGCATCACGAAATAAACTGTGGCATTGTCCCATGAAAATGGGGCATTACTTGTCTGAGAAAAGACAGTAAATGAAAGTAAATAAAAAAACAAACAGAGAAGTCTAATTTTTTTCATGTTTTTAAGGGTTAATTGATAAATTAATTTTTTAAATAAAGAATTGAATTAATTATCTAAACACACTTGTCACTAATAAGTATGCATGGATAAAGTGCTCTTTACAATATTTCAAAGAATTAAAACCGGATGCGCTTCAATGGATAACTTGAAATTAGTTTTTCTTTCAGTTCGGGTATCAAATTGTTTTTTGATACTTGATACCTGTATTTTCTCTTATTCTATAAGGGTTTGGGAATACTAAAGGAAAAAGTGATTCTTGCATGTAATGTTTAAATATTAGAAAAACAATTAAATGAGACTTTTAAAGGAATGTCAAATCGGATAAATATCGGAAGGGATAACAGATTTACCGTCATTCACACACTCACTCATTACTTTAGCTCTGCTCTTCGGTAACAATATTAAAATATTCGCTTGGTGTCTTTCCCATACATTTTTTAAAAGCCCTGTTAAATGTAGCTTTTGAGCTAAAGCCTACCTCAAATGCAATGGCTAAAAACTTAAAGTTTTTGAATTCATCCTTGTTTACATTTTTTATAAATTCATTGATTCTGTATTCATTTACAAAGTCAAAAAAGTTCTTATTATACCCCTCATTTATAAGTTTGGAAAGTGTATGGATATTTACATTTATCAAATCTGATAAACACTGAAGAGTAAGTCTGGGGTTAAGATAAGGTTTTTCCTTTTCCATTATCCTTGACAATTGAGCTTTTAGTAGCAATTGATCTTCAAACTGTTGTTCCGATAGTTTTTGTTTATTCTCGTTTTCAAATAAACCGGGAGCTTTTAAAGCGAAATAGCTATGAATATAGCCGGAAAAAGAAAATAAAAACCATATCAGATCTACATTCAACTCTTGTATATACCGGAAGTTATATTCTAAAAGGATATCCAGTCCCAATAAGATGGCAGATGACAAGAAAAGGAAAAGACAGGCGCCTGCATGGGAAATAATAAAAATACAATATTTTAAGATATCACTGTTTAGGCTTTTCTTTTTCCCGGATTTAAATATCGGTAAAAGTTTATTTAAGCATCTTATCCCAAAAATAAGGTTATATACAAGGGCAATTGCTGCGGTAGAATTAAATAAAAGTGTAGTTTCCCGGTCAATAACCTGAAATTTAAAATCAGTTTCTGATGTGGAAATTAAGGGAAGATAAAACAGGGCCTGAATTGTTACCGGAATAAATAAGTATGCTATAAAATATTTGAAATTGATGGATTGTCCTAATAACCGATTTATAAAAAGATAAAATAGAGGAGCATACAGAAAATACATGATATCAGAAAGCAGTAAAAGCTTGGGCTCCCAATCGAAAACAGCTCTGTTATATGTAGCCAACCTGGCCAACAACAGAATTAAAGTAAGAAACATCAGATAAGAAAGCGGTTGAACTATTTTAATATTTGGGTTGCTTTTCCCCTGAATTGCCAATATCAGCAGAATGCACTGAAAGGCAGCAGCAGTTAATATAAAGGCATATAATAAAGGAATTCCCAGAAATAAATCTTCCCACGCATCAATCTCTGCAACAATGGTTGTGGCTGTTTTGGCTTTATCCCAAACGGATACACGGTTATATAAAGTCCTTCCATTTTCCCTACACTCTACTGAGGACCATGAGCCTCTGTTGAATTTATATATTAAAGTATCGCCAAGCTTAGGAATAGTTACCGCATAATTTCCGTTCTCTAGGCTTACCAGTTTATAGTCCGGATCATTTGCATTCCATGAATTAAAATTTCCCGACACGTATATCTTGGCATCTTCAGGTGTATTTTCAGGAACATCTTTTACCAGTACGTTCCATGTATATTTAGGAGTTATATCTTCCCAGCTCAGGATTTGAATAAAAGCAGTATCAAGTTTGCCAGTCGTCGTAAAAGTTCGATTGGTTAATTTCTTGCCTGCCAGATCGCCTTCCACGGATTCCCATGATCCTCTTGTAATCTTATATTCCAAATAAGTAAGTTCGGAAGGCAGGGTAATAAAATAAATACCATTTTCTTTTTCAGATAATTTGTAGTGTTCACTTTTGGGGTTCCAGTCATTGAAGTTCCCGGCGATATAAAGTGCAGTATTGTCAGGCGTATTTTTGGGTATTTTGTTCACAATTACCGTCACTTGTGAGTAAGAGATACCTGGGCAAAGAATTGCCAAGACTACCAGGGTTAGCGCCTTAATAAAATTTCTTTTCTTAATAAGTAATATCATTCCTGAATAATTTATCTTTTATACCACAGGGACATGGAGAAATGCCGGGCTGACGTTTTTCAAAACTCATTAATATATAGTCAGTTAATAACGTGATTAGTCCTCCTTAAATCAACATTTTTTTTGACTTGACCGACGAAACGGAAAAACAGAGGAAAATCCGTTAAAGAATCCCCTTGTTAAAAGAGGCTTTTGATCAAAGAATTTTGTCAGGGAAAAGATTTAAAAAAGTAGAAACTGCCCGTTGTAAGATTGTTTTTTACGTAACCTGTTTCAATAAAACTTTTCATCTGCATCGTTTTCAGACATGTAGGAGTCTTAAATTAAATTGTTTTTTTGTGTTCAAAGTTTGGGAAAAGTTTAATTGGTTAAACAAATATCACATTTAAAATAAAAATACATTTCCGAACGGAATAATTAATTTCGATTTTTTCTACCTCGTAGAAAATCAATTAGGAAAAATTTTACAGACAACTCTATATCCACATTGCCCCATTTCTATTTCAAATTATTACTTCTGTGTCGCTTGTCCGGAATTCAAAAATTTTGATTAAATAAAAAATTCATCCTTTGTCAAGAAATAGCTGTGATCGAAAGTCACCCAAACGAGGATGAATATCCAGTAATGTATTCCATCCCGAAAAACGGTACCAGTCGCGACAATTAAGCAACAAACCTTAAACACATGAAGATATTTTACTCTTTCCTATTATTTTTAATTTCCCCTATTCTTCTTTTTGGACAAGAAAAAGAAAGCCATTGGATAAATAAAGATAGTTTATTCAAATACGTACAGCCATCTGCAAGCATGCAGTTCTGGACCACCTATACGATGGGCGAAGAGGCTCAGTTATCTGCAGATGGTCCGCTTGAACCCGTTCAAGATCGTCTTAATTTCTTTATAAGAAGAGCTCGGATTGGATTTAAAGGAAAGCCTTATAAGAATCTGAGTTATAAATTAACCATCCAGTACGACAACGTGGGAAAGGACAAATTTACAGGTGCCCGGAGCGGAACCAACACTGGTAACCTGGGAATCCTGGATGCTTTTATGAGCTGGAAAATGACAAATAATGACCTGGCCAGCATTACTTTCGGGTACTTTCACCCTCAAATAAGCAGGGAATGTATTACGGGCGATATGTTTGTAAACTCGTTTGACAAATCACCATCCCAGGCTTATATAAGAAAATTCATTACAGGCAAAAGCTATGGAAGATCTACGGGTATAAATATCGGTGGACTGACAAGGAAAAACATTTTATCGGTCAACTACAATGTTGGGATTTTTAGCAATAACACCACCGCAGAGGATACAAAAAAATTCCCTGAAACATCAGGAAAGCTTTGGAGTCCGTTGCTTGCAAGCCGGTTAACCTTTTCTATCGGCGATCCGGATATTGAAAAATACGCGGTCAACTATGGTGTCAATAACCGATTCAACAAGAGAAAAGGAGTTACCCTGGGGTTTAATGCCACGCATCAGGGCGAAACAGAGATCTTCGAATCAAACAATGCAGTAGGAATTGACCTGCTTCTTAATTATTCAAAACTGAATATTGATGCTGAATTGTTTTGGTTAAAAAGAGATGTGCAGGGCAAAAGCTCAGAAATGCGGACGGGACTTGTCCGATTAGGTTATAACCTCCTGCTTAATAAAAAGATTTTTATTGAGCCGACTGTAAGTTATGTCACTTCCGAAGGAGATGTAAATTCAATATTCCAGGGACAAGATAACTATATGGATTTTGGACTTAACTGGTACCTCAACAAGCAAAATCTCAAGATGAGCCTTCATTACATTTTACAGGACGGTGAAGGTGACAATGGCTTTACTGATGGCGAAACATTTACAAAAGGCAATTACCTGGGTTATGGTTTGGTGGTTATTATTTAGGCAAAAAAGCGATCGAACGATTAACAAAGAATGACCAGATTGGATAAAAATAATTTTTCGATTACCAAATACATCGAGCAAACAGTCGGTGTTTTCAGTTATTTTGATCTGATTGTAAATCAGTTAAAAGCTGACTCGAAAAAATCATTCTCTCACGCCTTATTTATTTTCAAGAAGCTTTCGGAAAACCTTGCCGGACCTAATCTTTTAGAAAACAATCAATCCTGGACTCCTTTGTTTGCCGAAGAACTGAAATCTTGTAAGGGAAAATTGAGTGAAATTATTATGCTCCTTCAATTCGAAGATATTCTAAGCCAAAAATTTGATCACATTTCTCAAATAAATCGCATTGTAGTTAATAATCTGCAAAAAGACTCAGAATTGCCGGAGGAAAGCAAAGCGCTGTTATTGAATAAAATTATTCAACTGAATTCAGCGCAACTAGAATATATAAAGCAGGAACATGAGGAAATAACTTCGGAGTTGAAAGATAAACTTGAGCGAATTTATAAAGCCTCTGCAAATATTTTATCTGCAATCAATGGTCAAGACGAAAAGCAAAAAACGCTCTTAAATCTTATCACATCAAAAATTGACGAATCCATGGCGACGATTCGAAGTTTTCTTGATACGGATATGTTTAAACTTTCCCCAAAAATTGATGCGCTTATAAAAATAGTTGAGGGCCTTGACCTGAACATTTCCTTCTCAAAAAAAGAGAAAATACAACACTTCGACCTTCAAAAACTACTGAATATCTATACAATCGAGAGCGAAAGAATGGTATTCTATAAAGTCTTCAAAGAAACAGGAAATTACATTAATGAGAAAACGTCTTCAAAACCAGAAGCTAACAATATTGATTTCTTTTAATTGTAAAAAAGCAATTGAACCTTTTTTAAAATGAAACCATCGGGTAACAAAGCTTTAAAAAGGAAATGTCTGAGGGTTCCAAGAGTACTTTAAAAATTAGAGACATTCACGAATGAAAAATATAAACTTCGACATCAGTACGGCAAATAAAAAAGGCAGTAAAAGTGCATTGATTAAACTGGGGGGAGATCTATCTCTAAAAAATGCGGCAGAGCTGAAAAACAGATTTGTGGAGGTAAAAAATTCCTTCGATAAGGTTGAGATTCATGTAGAAAATGTGACCAATCTTGACCTTGCTGCGGTTCAGCTTTTTCTGTCATTAAAAAAAGCCTTTAATACAAATCCTAAAAACATTGAGATCCATTTCAATCTTTCCGAAGAAATGGAAACAATAATGAAGCGAAGCGGATTTTCAGGGTTATTGTCAGGAAACAAAAAGTCGTCAGAAAATTAAACCAACGATGCAAAAAACTATTTTGATTGCGGATGATTCAGCCAGTGTACGAGACCTCGTGAGTTTCACACTAGAATCGGCAGGTTACAATGTGTTATCAGGCGTGGATGGACAGGATGCATTGAAACATTTAAATGGTGCAGAAATTCACCTGGTAATTACTGATCTCCATATGCCCAATATGGATGGCATATCGCTGATTAAAGAAATAAGAGCAAAAGAGAATTACTTGTATACGCCTATTTTATTGCTAACCACAGAATCCTCGTCTTCAAAAAAGCAAGATGCAAAAGAAGCGGGTGCAACAGGATGGATTATTAAACCTTTTGTTCAGGAAAAACTCCTTGAAGTGGTCCAAAAAGTAATACGGCGGTAAACGGGGCGAACAAGTTGATTTCTTTATGGAAATAACTGAAACCTCTGAAGTGAAGAGCCTTCTTAAAACTGATATCTAAAATAAATTATAATGACCAAAACCATATTAATAGTGGATGATTTTGAAAGTTCCAGAAGCATCCTCGGTAGAACACTTGAAAATGCAGGTTACAAAGTGATGCAGGGAAATGATGGTGAAGCAGCGTTGAAAATCCTGGATGAATTATCGATAGATCTGGTTATTACAGATTTAAATATGCCCGGAATGGACGGGATCAGTCTTATAAAAAATATCCGGTCAAGGGAAGATTATCAGTTTACTCCAGTTTTGCTTCTGACCACCAACTCTAAAAACGACAAAAAGGAACTAGCGAAGGAAGCAGGGGCAACAGCCTGGATTGAAAAACCTTTCCAGGTAGAAGCATTGCTGAACAACATCAGAAAAATGATCAGATAATGGACAACATCAAGGCCAGATTTTTAGAGGAAGCAAATGACCTTATCGAAGACCTGGAAAAAGCGCTTCTGGAACTAGAGAATAATCCTGAAGACAAGAACCAGGTTGAAAAAGTTTTCAGGGTAATGCATACCTTGAAAGGTACCAGCGCCATGTTTGGTTTTGCCAAAGTTGGTGACCTTACCCATGACCTTGAGACAATTTATGACTTTATCAGAGAAGGCAAGGCAGCGGTGAGCAGCGAAATTCTTTCGATTACACTGGAATCCGTTGATATACTTAAATTACTATTAAACTCAGACCAGGCGCTCGATCATAAAGATGAAGAGGCCTATAATCGTCTGACAAAAGAAGTCGTAAAGCTGGCTGAAAAAATAGAAGGAAAGCCTTCGGATGAAACTGAGCAAGAGGCGGCTATACTGGAGGTAGAATCTGTAAAGTCCTATTATATCCTTTTCCGGCCCCAGGAAAAAATCCTCGTCAGGGGAGCTAATCCGATGTATTTACTGGATGATCTCAATGCGCTGGGAGATTGTAAAATTTCAGTTCATCAGACGAATGTTCCATCTCTGGATGATATTGATCCTGTGCTTTGCTATCTGTATTGGGATATTTACCTGGCCACAAAAGAAAATGAACAAGCCATAAAGGACATCTTCATGTTTGTGGAGGACGATTGTATCCTTGAAATTCACAAGGTTTCAGATGGCAACATTCTTTCCAATGAGAAATTCATCCAAAAAGTCGAAGAAATAGAGGGAGATGTAAGTGTAGAGGACCTGAAGGAGTTTGTAAAAAATTTATTGCAGATCCTTAAAAGCAAAGGAAACGCTGAAGAAAAAGGAGGGTCAGCCACAAGTAAGGAAAATGGGCTGGGAAGCATCCGGGTAGCGACAGACAAACTTGACCACCTGATGAATATGGTAAGTGAACTTATTACCGTACAGGCGAGGCTGAGCTTATTTGCTGAAAAAAATCCTAATCCGGAGCTCGACGCAATTGCAGAAAATGTAGAGAAAATATCAAGACAACTGCGGGATAACGCATTTAGTATTTGCCTCATACCCTTTGAAAATCTACTTACAAGGTTCCAGCGGCTGGTCCGTGACCTTTCAATCGAACTAAAAAAAGACATTCTTTTTCTGGCTGAAGGCAGGGAAACAGAGCTTGATAAAACGATCATTGAAAACCTGGCTGATCCACTGATGCACCTTATCCGAAACAGCCTGGACCATGGAATTGAGGATAAGGAAGGTAGAACAAAAGCCGGAAAACCGGCGCAAGCTACAATTACTGTAAAGGCATTTTATTCAGGCAATCAGGTCCATATACAGGTAATAGATGATGGTCGGGGAATTGACCCTGTCAAGATAAAAAAGAAAGCCATCGAAAAAGGCTTGGTCAGTGACGAAGCGGTGTTGACGGACAAAGAATGTTATCAACTGATTTTTCTACCCGGCTTTAGCACTGCTGAAAAAGTGACGGACGTTTCCGGCAGAGGTGTGGGAATGGATGTAGTTAAGCGGAAAATCCTTGAGATAAGGGGCGAAGTCGACATAGAATCTAAAGTAGACGTAGGCACTACCATTACTATAAAGCTACCTTTGAGCCTTTCCATTATAGATGGATTACTCGTAAAGGTGGACAATACACATATTGTATTCCCACTGTTTTCAGTTCAAAAATGCTACGAAGTTACGCGGTCACAGATTGCTTCAGCTTTCAACAATATGATAGCAGTAGATGGTGAGCAGATATCCTTTTTCAGCCTAAGAGAACAATTTAAAATAGAAAATAACTATCCCGAAATACTTCAGCTTGTTACCATTTCGCATGAAAATCAAAAAGTTGGACTTGTTGTGGATACCATTATCGGGGAATACCAGGCCGTTTTAAAGCCATTAGGAAAACTTTACAAACAACTCGATATAATGTCCGGAGCTTCCATACTTGGGGATGGCACTGTAGCCCTTGTAATGGATACCAATAAAGTAATAAAAGAATTTTCTAACAAAATATTGATTTAAAACTTATAAGTATATGAGTGAAGAAGTTGCTACAACTCAATCCTACCTCTCTTTCAAGCTTGGCGAGGAGGTTTTTGCTACGAATGTGAGCAAAGTACGGGAAATTTTGCAATTGACGAAAATCACAAATATTCCCCAGGCTCCTTCTTATATGATGGGAGTTATTAACCTAAGGGGAATTGTACTCCCGGTGATTGATGCCAGGGATAAATTCAGGTTGCCACTAACTGAAACTACCGTGAATACCTGTATTATAGTCCTGAATATTGAAATGGACGAAGATACTTTAATGTTAGGAATAATGGTGGATTCTGTGCTTGAGGTATTTGATCTTAGTGAAGAGGAAATAAAGCCGGTGCCAAGTATAGGCAGCAAATACAAGTCAGAGTTCATCCTGGGGATGGTCAAAAAAGAAGAAGAATTTATTATTCTATTGGATATAGATAAGGTGTTTTCTTCTGACGAAATAAGTTTTGTAATGGAACAAACTGAAGATATAGCCACTCCCCCGACTAATTAAACAAAATCAAGCACAGAAGGATCAGGAAAATTTACAGATAGTAAAACCTCCTCCACATTCAAATCTAAAATGCATCATGAACATATCAATAAAAACCAGGCTTATAGTCTCTACGCTAATCACGCTATCTACAGCCTTTATAATATATTATCTGGCCAATAGGGCCATCTCGAAAATCAATAATGAAGTAGATAAAATAGTAAATATTCAGGCGAAAAAAGAAGCACTGGCTTTGAAAATCTCGGAAGATCTTCAGTTTATCGGAAAAAAAGAACGAGACCTTATTATTCAGAAAACCTCAGAGCAACTAACCGCCACGGCAGCACAAATAGATACCAGGGTCAAAGAATTAGACGAAAAGCTTGTGGTACTGTTAAATCTCATGGAGAATAAGGAAGACAGTGATTTTGCAGATTTCAAAGAACATTGGGAAGGCTACCTCGGCATGCTTGACATGGTAAAAAAACTGGCCGTATATGAAAACACTGATTCCAGCAAGGCTAAAGCCAATGACATCACCACCAACGAAGGATTTGAACTAATAAAAAAGGCAAGGATCAGTATCTATAAAATCATCGATGCAAATGAAAAGCAGATGCGTGATGCGAAAGTAGGCGTTGATGAGCTGTATGCACAGACTAAAAGTAACATGCTTATTGCTTTTGCCATAGCTGTTCTCATTGCCTTCGCAATCTCTTACTGGATTATTTCCACTACCATGAAATCGATAAGCCAGGCCAACAACATCATAAAAGAGGTATCAGAAGGTAATCTGACTATCGAAATTACGGTAGATGCAAAAGATGAAATTGGTGTGCTATTGACCCGGTTAAGCCAAATGGTGCTTAAGCTGAAAGAAGTACTTGGTGCCGTCACTACCAGCGCTGAAAACATCTCCGCAGCAAGCAACCAGATGGCATCTTCCTCGCAGCAACTTTCGGAAGGCGCTACCGAACAAGCAGCTTCGGCAGAAGAAGTATCGTCCTCTATGGAGGAAATGGTGGCAAATATTCAGCAGAATACCGACAATGCGCAGCAAACAGATAAAATTGCACTGAAAGCTTCAGAAGATATTGCCGAGGGAAATAAATCTGTTGTCCAAACGGTAGACTCGATGAAGACTATTGCCAATAAAATATCCATTATTAGTGAAATTGCCCGCCAAACTAATCTGCTTGCATTGAATGCAGCAGTAGAAGCAGCTCGTGCGGGAGAGCATGGCAAAGGGTTCGCCGTAGTAGCAGCGGAGGTTCGTAAGCTTGCCGAAAGAAGCCAATTGGCTGCCACTGAAATTGACAACCTTTCGGGAAACAGCGTAAAAATCGCCGAAAAATCAGGCAAATTGTTGGCTGAGATTGTTCCCAATATTCAAAAAACAGCGCGCCTTGTTCAGGAGATTTCTGCTTCCAGCATCGAACAAAGCTCCGGCGCTGACCAGGTGAATAATGCCATCCAGCAATTAAACCAGGTTATCCAGAACAATGCGGCAACGTCTGAAGAAATGGCAGCAAGCGCTGAAGAGCTTTCCAGCCAGGCAGAGCAATTAAAAGATGCAATTGCCTTTTTCAACATTGGAATTAATTCCAAATCAAGAAATATCATAAATCCAGCAAACAAAAAAAAGACAACAGTAAGCCCGGGGAATAAAAGTAATGGTCGTTATAAACCAGCCACAAAATCTAAATCGAATGGCATTGTGCTGAATATGAACAATGGGCAGGATCATCTGGATTCGGAATATGAGAAATTTTAACCTGATTGGTAATTAATTATATGATAACTGATGTGGAAATTTCCTCAAACCTCATACCTCGAGTCTCCTATGATTATTGATCCGGTCGTTAAAATGAGTCCTGCAGAATTCAGTAAAATAAGCGCCTTTATTTTCACTGAATATGGAATAAAACTGCCGCCTGCAAAAAAGACCATGCTTGAAAGTCGCCTGCAAAAAAGGCTTAGGGAACTCAATATTTCTTCTTTCAAATCTTATTTCGACTATGTATTCAGCAATGAAGGCCGGAAAGAAGAATTAATCAATATGGTGAATGTCATCACCACCAATAAAACGGATTTTTTCAGGGAGGCCGATCATTTTGACTATTTAAGCAAAAACGTGCTTCCTGAATGGATCCGGGAAAACCCGGGCCGGACAATGAAGTTTTGGAGCGCAGGATGTTCCAGCGGCGAAGAACCTTATACCATTTCAATGGTGATGAATGACTATTCTGCTTGTTATCCTCCCATCGACTATTCAATTTTTGCCACCGATCTTTCCACCGATGTGCTCAATAAAGCCATAACAGCGGTATATCATGAAGATAGAATTGAAGCGCTTCCCCTGACAATCAAAAGGAAATACTTCCTCAAAAGTAAAGATGCTACAAACCGAACGGTAAGGATTTCACCGGAATTAAGAAAAAAGGTGATGTTTCAGCGGTTGAACTTTATGGATGGAATCTACAATGTGCCCAGTCCTTTTGATGTTATTTTCTGCCGCAACGTCCTGATCTATTTTTCTAAGGAAACCCAGGAGGAGGTAATCAAAAAGCTGGTGTCAAAGCTGAAGACCGGGGGATACTTTTTTCTGGGACATTCAGAGTCTGTCACCCATATGAATGTGCCCTTGTTCCAGATCAAGCCTACGATATTCAAAAAATTATAAAGGTCTATTAATTCAATATTTATAAAAATGAAGAACTTAAAAAACCATCAATTAATAGAAGAATTAAAGAGGAGATTTGATACCAATTTTAAAGACCTGAATGACCAGGAAGCTTTAATACAACAATTGGTGCTGGTCAATGAAAAATTAAAAAAGTCGGAAGCATTAAAAAGCAACTTCCTTTCCAATATTAAAAACGAGTTCAATAATCCCTTGGCTTCTGTACTTGGTATGGCACAAATCCTAACCACAACAAGGATTGCTAACCCGTTGGTATTGAAAAAAGTGGCGCACCATATTTTTAATGAATTGTCTAACCTTGATTTCCAGCTACGAAATATTTTTGCTGCCGCCGAACTGGAGGCAGGTGAGGCATCACTGGAAATTGCTGAGGCAGATGTTGAAGCATTAATTCAAAATACCATTGACCTTTGTAAAATAAAAAGCGAGCTAAAGGAAATTCTGGTAAAATTCAAAATCAAAAAGGCACCAAAACAGAACACAGAAACTGCGGACATCACGAAATTTAAAATTGACACCTATAAACTTCAGTTGATATTGATGAACCTAATGCTCAACAGCATAGAGTTTACGCAAACTAAGGGAAAAATAAACATCACCTTACAAGCATTGGAAAAGTCTATTTCAATAACTATTAATGATTCAGGGATGGGAATTCCTGAATCCGACAGGAATGAAATATTTAACCGGTTTACACAATTGAGCACCGGGCTAGCCAGAGAGCATAAAGGCCACGGCCTCGGACTAGCAATCACCAAAAGTCTTATCGAGCTTTTTAACGGCAATATCGCTGTGAACAGCAAAAAAACAGGAAGTACTTTTAATTTAACGATTCCGGAAGGGACCGCTACTTACGAGCCATATATATCTACCAATGGGAATGAGTTTCTGTTTAAGAATCATGAAAAATTTTAATGGAACCAGCAGCGCCTCAACCATACTTTTTATATGCATCTGCAATTTTTGCAGACAGGGCGCCTCATCAGGTTACTACGGTACTTGGCTCATGTGTTTCTGTTTGTCTTTGGGACTCAAAGTTAAAATTTGGCGGAATTAACCATTACATGCTTTCCTTCTGGAACGGAGAGGGCCTGGCTTCTCCAAAGTTTGGAAATATTGCCATTGAGAAACTGATAAAAAAAATGAAAGAAATGGGAAGCGAAAATAAAAACCTTCAGGCAAAAATCTTCGGCGGCGCAGAAGTGCTCGAAAATATGAAAGGAGGTTTTAAAATAGGTGAATTGAATATAAAAACAGCTGAAGAGATCTTAAAACATGAAAAAATACCCATAGTGGGATTTAGTGTTGGAGGGAAAAAAGGGAGAAAGATAATTTATTGTACAAATACAGGTGAAGTTTTAATGAAGTACATCAATAAGGGGTATCCTGTTATTTATGAGAACTAATTGTGCCTGAAATGAAAAAAATCAAGGTGTTAATCGTAGATGATTCGGCTGTAGTCAGACAAACGATGAGTGATATTCTTTCCTCAGACCCAGGTATCGAAGTGATTGGAACAGCGGCTGATCCTTATTTTGCTGCCACCAAGATAGGCGCCGAAATACCCGATGTGATCACCCTTGATATTGAAATGCCCAAAATGGATGGATTGACGTTTCTAAAGAAAATAATGTCGCAGCATCCCATTCCCATTGTCATCATTTCAAGTTTAACCAGCAAGGGAGCCGAGACGTCCTTAAAAGCCCTTGAATATGGAGCAGTGGAGATACTCACAAAACCTGAGCTGGCTACAAAGCAATTCTTTGAAGAGTCTAAAATCAGGATCTGCGATACCATAAAAGCGGCCGCTCAGGTAAAGCCCAAAAGGAAAAGCATCAATGAAATAACCGTCAGTCCGAAGCTTTCCTCAGATGCGGTAATAGCTAAGAAAAAAACCTCCATGAGTATGATTCAAACTACAGACAAAGTCATTGCTGTAGGCGCATCAACGGGGGGCACGGAGGCTATAAAAATATTTCTTGAAGGTATGCCCCTTGATTCACCTGGTATTGTGATCGTACAGCATATGCCGGAGATGTTTACAAAATCTTTTGCAGCACGGCTCAATCAGCTTTGCAGGATCACGGTAAAAGAGGCTGAAAACGGGGATACGGTAATCAGGGGTCGGGCGCTGATAGCTCCCGGAAACAAACATATGCTCTTGAAAAGAAGCGGCGCACGATATTATGTGGAGGTAATTGACGGACCATTTGTAAACAGGCACCGTCCTTCGGTAGATGTGCTTTTCAGATCTACGGCACAATATGCTGGGAAAAACAGCATAGGTGTAATTATGACGGGCATGGGGGCAGATGGCGCAAAAGGGTTGCTGGAAATGAAAGAAGCAGGTGCAGCGACCATTGCACAGGATGAGAAATCCAGTGTGGTGTTTGGAATGCCCAAAGAGGCCATTAAGCTAAATGCTGCGGATAAAGTGCTTCCGCTGGAGCAGATTGGCACTTATCTGATGCAATTAAAAAAATGACAGGAAAATGTCTGAAACGGGTAGAAATGCCTGGTATGAAATTAATATGAAGGTGGTATGGGATTATTACATCTACCAGTTTTAAACAGTTTTGCTCAAATTAAAAAAATCAGTATTACTTATTTTGTTTTAAATATTTTAGTATGAAATTTCTTTACAAATTTAAAATCTGGAAACGCCTCACTTTCGTTTTCGCACTTATCATTATTTTAAGTATAGTAAACCTGATCTATAACTTAAATAGCCTGGATTTATCTAAAAATTCAGTTGTAGAGATGAATTCATCTTTAGTCAGCATAGATTACCTTATAGAAGCGGACCGGGATGCTTATCAGTCGAGCATTGCCATAAGCCAGTGTCTTCATCCGGCGGTACAAAACGAACCGGTGATATTTAATAAACTCCTGGAAGAAATACAGGAAAATAAAGAACAGGTAAAAGAACGATACACCCAGTTTGCCGGTGTGTTCAATCTGGATGATTACAAAGAAGCCAATTCTGATTTCTGGGACAATTACGAAGGGTTGTCCAAAATAACCGATAGCATCAGTTATTTACTGGAAAAGAGAAACTTCGACAGGGCATCTTTTTTATATTACAATCAGTACAGCGCCTATTTTAATCCCATGCGTGAAATTCTAAACAGTTTCACGGATATTCATCTTGAAGGCTCTCAAAAATCCTACAGTAATAATCTGGCTATTGGTGAGGGGATAAGAAAAAAT
>Ga0196965_1000707_pt1 | contig 16398 bp, 16 predicted proteins | sample S1_20metaG_FD_148668 | JGI IMG/M metagenome (GOLD analysis project Ga0196965, IMG submission 148668) | Soil microbial communities from Anza Borrego desert, Southern California, United States - S1_20 | ecosystem: Environmental > Terrestrial > Soil > Desert | place: USA: California | collected... | reverse complement strand
TGAAAACCATTTGTCTAAAAGACCATTGATAGATGAAAGTGACATATCTCCAACCTCCTCCTCCCCCTCCTCCCTCTCATCGTCGACAGAAGCATCTGTTGCCTCAGTCTCTTCTCCTTCCCAACCTCCTTCTTCTCCTACCCCCCCATCATCCTCCTTTTCTTCTATATCTGACGGTAATTCCCCCTCACCCTCATCACCCTCTCTCACTCCCACCTCCACCTCCACCTCATCTCGCATCTCTTCATCCAAAGAATCAGTCGTCTCCCCCAGGGGTTTACATTCACAAATTTCTCGTCAAATCAAACCTGCGGATGTGAAAAAGAATCCAATTTTAAAGGTTAAAGAACAACAAAGAGAAAGAGAAAATTCAATTTCCAAATACCGATTTGGCAATAACAATAATATAGAAAAAAAGAAAATTATTCCACAATCTTCTAGACAGTCAGATAAGAAAAATCATTTGGATGTTATTATCAAAAGCCATAAACAAAATGTAAAAACTAATCAACAAACACAAGAGAAGCGGAAACAACAACAAAAGCCGCAGCACAAGAAGAATAAGATTATTTTAGAAAAAAAATCTATGACGCCAACAACAACAACGACGATAACAACAACTAATAAGAAAAATGGATCCGATGTTTTAAAAGGGGATGTCAAAATTAAAGTTCAGGATTCATCTAATAAAATAGATAAAAGAAGGGGGATTAGATCAGAAGTAAAAAGGAGAGGAGAAGGTGGAGGAAGGGGAACCGAATTAAGGAATATAACTAAAATTCCACCTCCTCCCTCTACTTCTCCTCATCTTCCTCAATCAAAACAAATTCAATCAACGATGGACTCCTTCAGTAAAAGGGTAAATAAGGGAAAAAGGAAATAGATGATCTATTAATTGTCTACCGTAAAGAAGCAGGAATTTATAACTATCATAAAGCGGATGATGAAGAGAATATCTGATGATGTTATCAAGCAGAACCAAATGCCAATTCTAGATTTACCAAAAATAGGATATGATAATACTGTTTGGTCTAATGAAAAAAGGATGCTTACCACAGGTGATAAAAAGGTTGAGGTTAGCCCTGATAGTGTTAAGAGGATACCTACTTTTGCTCAGTATTTGGTAATGGCAAACGCTGTAAAAAAACTGCTTGATGAGGACATGGAAAGTACCATCCGAGGTATGTATTATGCAACCCTCAGTAATGTTGGCGATGATAAAAATAAACAAAAGTTTTGGACGGGACAAGAGGACTCTGATAATGCCATAAAAGCAGTAGAGCTTTTAACCGGAATACCAAGAGAAGAGTTTTCCGTTACCTCAAAACCAAAGGGTATGATCTCTGGACCAATAAAATTGCGAGTAGGTGGTGATATTATTGATTGCAACCTTGGAAGCAGAGCTACATCTCAGCTAATTCCTACTAACATAGGTGATGTTCAAATTGAAGATGTGAAAGCCGATTTTGTTATGGTGGTTGAAAAGGATACTGTTTTAAATAACATTAGAAAATCTGGTTTCATTCAAAAATATAACGCTATTTTATTGACTGGCTCAGGAGAACCAGATCGTGCTACGAGAATGATGGTAAAGATTTTAAATGAAAGGTGGAAAAAACCTGTAGTAGTTTTTGCTGATGCCGATCCTTGGGGCTTGGGTATTGCACTTAGGTACAAAATAGGTAGCGAATCATTAAGTTATGATAGTGAGAGACTTGTGACTCCAAATGCTCAGGTTCTCGGAATGATGTTTTCAGATATTTACGAGTTTAATATTCCCGAAGTCGCAAGATTAACCGCTACTGACGAAGACATCAATAGAGCAAATGATATGAAGAAAAAACCATGGATGCAGGATAAGCAATGGCAAAAAGAACTAAACCTCTTTTTAAACAAAAAAGAAAAATGCGAATTAGATGCTTTCTTTAAACATGGATTTAAGTATTTATCAGAAACCTATTTACCACAAAAACTTCGAATGGCCGGTGTTATCTAACTAATTTTATCTTTAGAAAGAATTTTGATTTATTAACAAGCAAAGACCTTAAGAAGAAGAATAATAATTTCTTAATCAAAACCTGTCATTGGTTATATTTGACACAATGACTTTTTTTACTTCCTTCATTACTACATTACCTTCTTTACCTTCCTCTTCTGTCTTTGTTTTTTTCTTATTGTTGAAATTTGTGATTATAAGATCATGGTGATCACTTCGTCTTTTTGTATCGCAGTTGATATTTCTTTGTGATTTTACCTTTAGAATACTATATTTTTCATATAATGATTTAATGTAATCTGAATTCGAATTAGAAAGTAATACTTTAGAACCGATGCTAGCAAGTCTATCAAATTCATTGGCTAGTTCTCTATGTTGCTGCATCCCAAAGCTTTCTTTAGTGTAATCTGTAAAATTTGCAGTTCTTGAGACAGGAAAATACGGAGGGTCAAAATAGATAAAGTCATCTTCTTGGCATTGGAAAGTAGTATTCTTATAAGTATCACACATGATCTTAACTTCGGAACGATTTAATAAATTGGAACATTCAATTAGTTTTTCTTTGTTACAAATTTTTGGATTAAAATATTTTCCATGAGGAACGTTAAAATTTCCTATTTTGTTTACTCGGTACAAGCCATTATAGCATGTTTTATTTAAAAAAATAAATTTTCCTGCTAACTCTGCTAAGTTGTTTTGTTTACTGTTATTATTATTGTTATCTCTGATTGAATAATAGTATTTTTCTCTACTTTTATAATATTTTTCTTGATGATCTGTCAGGATCTCGATTAATTCTTTAACATTGTCTCTTACAACTCTATATGTATTTATTAATTGAGGATTGGAATCTGACAAAAAAGCTTTAAACGGCTTTCTTGTTTGAATTAAATAAAAGAAAAAGGCTCCACCACCTAAAAAGGGCTCAAAATACCTATCAATACTACTTGGTGTGAGCTTGTCTAATAATAATACTAGCCGTTTCTTTCCACCAGCCCATTTCAAAAATGAAGTTGTATTAGCTTTATACAATTGGTGTGTTATTATAAGCTAAATTAACATTAAGACATATGATTGTTTTCTATAATATTAAATTATAGTAAAAAGTGACAAAAACCTTTTATTCTTCACTTTTATTTAGAAAAGTTTCTCTCTCACTATTCCTTGTCCAGGGTGAGAAATGAATAAGACTCTTTAACTTTGTTTGATGTGTCTGAAAGGAATTGATCTCTTATAGCTTTTCCATAAAATACAATGTCTCTAGATAACATCTCTATTCTCAGAATAGTTTTTCTATTTATAATATTTCCTGCTAAATCAAAGTCATCGGAACTTGTAGAAATACCATAAGGCATACTCCATCCATAGCATTGTCTTACCGCCGTTCTCATTTGTTCCATTACTGTAAGACCTTTTTCATGAGATGCACAAATATATCCAAAGGTTTTTCCGGAAAATTCTTTCCAAAAGAAATCTAAAAAATTCTTTAATACTCCTGACATTGAACCGTGGTAATCAGGAGAAGTCAAGATGATTGCATCTGCCCATCTGACAAGTGAGTTAGCCATTTGCAAACTTTCCTTTTCTGATAATTGAATTTGATTTTTATCTAAATTGGGTTCATAAATTGGTAGTCTGTTTTGTCTAAGGTTAAATAGATTTACTTCTGCATTATAATTGTCTTTAGCTGTTTTTAAAGCGAGGTCCAATGCTTTAAAACTATAGGAATTGCTTCTCATGCTACCTGCAATTCCCAATAATTTTATAGTCATGAATTTTTTTTCATGTGTTTATTATTTGAACATTTACGTATAAAAAAAGGAGATTAGCTATTGTAGTTCTCTGCACATTTTACTATTTCTTTAGTTGATAAGTAGTCTCCTTTATCATAGGCTCTTTCAAAGCAGGTAGTGAGCAATAATTTGCGTTCTTCTTTAGTTACTGTATTTTCATTATAGACTTTAGTTTCAATTTCTTTATCATTATCATTATCATCATCATCATCTTTGCCTTTTGCATCCTTGTCGTCATTATCATTATCATTATCATCATCATCATCATCATCATCATCTTTGCCTTTTGCATCCTTGTCGTCATTATCATCATCATCATCATCATCTTTGCCTTTTGCATCCTTGTCGTCATTATCATTATCATCATCGTCATCATCTGCATTGTTTTGAGGAGATGTTGTAGTTGATGTTGATTGTACAGGAAGAGGGGTTGCACCATTAGTGTTGTTATCTACTACCCTTACTACTCCTACACTATCAGACTGGTCTGTTACCCCTGTTTGTGGGCCTTCTGCTGCTGCTATTGGGGTGGGAGCTGCTGTCGTTGTTGTTGAGGTAGGGGCTGTTGTCATCGTCGTTGTTGCTGGATATCCTTGGTTTTGTATCGGAGTTTGGGCTTGATCTGTTGGAGTTGTAGGTGCCGGTGTAGATGTAGATGCATTAGTACAGCTATCAGCTGATGAGGCTGCATAAACATATGTTTGCATAAAATTGACTACACAATCTGCGTTTTGCATAGCAGAGTCCTTGTTTGGATCGCTAGGTGATGTATATATGTCAAAATTATTATTGTAATTTACCAGATCACCTGTAGCCGCGCTCACTAATTTTACAGATGAAAGATTAACTGAACTTAAGATTAGTAACAAGAACATAGCAGACATGACTGTGGAAGTTACTTTATTGAAATACATGTTATAATTTTTTAGAGGATATTCTTTATGAGGATTGTTTTTAATAATTATGTACGTGTTTTTTTCTCGATACTATAATTCAATTCTAATAGAAGATTGATTGTAGCCTTTGTTTTGATTGATTTTATTACCTCTGCGCCACCAGCAGCGACATCATCAGCGACAGAGAAAGAGACAAAAAAGAGGAAATTGCTTGTATATCAAAATGCAAACTGGATTTAAACTTAAATTCTTATGATCTATCCAAGCTATTAACTTTAAATCAATTTACTATTATAAGAACCATAAGTATGATGGAGAACTGTTATATCAATATCTATGTAATAGCATAGTTTTTTTGTAGTAGTTGGGTTTGTGAAACCTTGGACTGTCTTGATTTAAAAACTATGTTGATCAGAAAATTCGGCAGTATAGAGCAAGCAAGGACGACGACAACCAAATACCCAAACGATATATAATTAAATTACATGTTGCTTTTTTTATATGGTATAGGAAGACATGGTAGAGTGTTGGACGTTGATTTGATCAGAAAAAACTATTTGGAAAGACTTGCGAACCTATTGGAAGGTGGACAAATAGATCACAATACTGTTACTCATTATAAAAATAGAGGAATAAAAATATATGATGCCGTTAATGACTTGAATTGTCCTTATCTATCAAAAGTGATACCTTATGTAGTAATTGGTGGATCAGATAAATTTGTAAATGATTTAGATGTTCCTTATCAAGCTACAAGCTTTATAGCTGCAGAAGCCTTCTCAGCTAATAGTGGAACTTTTATTTTTAAGCTTTTAGGATTAAAAGGAGGTGGTGTCACAATGCTTACTGGTGGCAGCAGAAAACTTGGAGATAATGTATTTGCTTCTTTGCATAGAATGATTGTGGGTAACAATGCTATCATTGTTACGGTAAATAATATGATGGAAAATCATGCTCAAATTTGGTCATGGGATTTTTTTGGAAAGCTTCTAAGGCCCGAACATCCAAAAATCTACGATGAGCTTTTGAATTTATCAAAGAGATTTGTAAACTTGGATAACTTTTATTTTGTTGTATCTGTTAGGTCGCTTGAAAGTATAGGTGAGTCACATTTGTTAGAATTTTATGAAAAAAATGAAATAGCAATGCTGAATCCAAAAAACAAACAAAGAGTTATTTTTTTAACCCCTGATATAATACGTGAACAACTTTCAAAGGTTATCAAAGAATCTGATTTAATTTCATACATCTGCACTGGAGACGAATTTGATATGCGCAAGGGTCTTCAAATTCTGCGAAGGAATTATGGTATCAAGTATTTGTTAAATGACGGCGGCAGGAGGATGTCTGAATCTATGAGAAAAGAAGGATTACTGGCAGAAGAGAGGATAACTTTGGAGCCTTTTAATCCTGCTACTTTAAAACACACTATAGATGATAGTTGTATTCTTGGCAAAAAGGGATTGGGTGTTGATGGTTCTGAATTAAAAGGTTCGTTGATGCTTGATTCTATTAGAATCGGCGATGAAAGGGCAAATGTGTATGTTTATCCCCTTTCTCATCCTCCTACCGTCTCTGACTCCGTCGATATCAGCTAGATGAATCCAAACTTTTAGGTAAATGATAGTTTTTTGTATAGTAGAAGAACGATGGGAGAAGAGAAGCAAAGCAAAGCAAAGCGAAGCGATGAGAACCTGTTAGAAAGCCTACCTATCGATCAGTGACTTCACCTTGACTAAGTAATGTATATCATTATGAGCTTTGGTGAGCAGATGAAGTACAATCTTTTTAGTCATACCCGCGTTTGCTAACTAACTACTTAAAATACAAGGTATTCTAGCTTTATTTGGTTATAGAATTCATTAGCGGCTTCGATGAGTGATATATTTTGTTTTTTGGATTTTCTTTCAATTATTTTTCCAATTAACACGAACTGATCATATCCAAAGCCCATTATTTCCAAGGCACCATATGTCTAAATGCTATTTTTAAAAGCTGATATTCTTCCCTCTAAAGAGTTTAAGGTGCAAGTTGCCTCTGCAATTTTAGCCTCCAGTTCCTCTAATTTTAATTCTAATAACAGGTTTTGTACTGGTAAGGATGAGCTTTACAATACTCATGTAAGATCTCATTGGCATCATATCCTAGGTGATAAAATTCATTCATAACTTTTGCAAAAACATCAATATCTTCTATTTGAATTCCGTATTCATGAGCTGGCTTTACTTTCAATTGAGAGAACAAATTCAAATAATGTAGAGTAAATTTTTCTTTTTGGTATAGGTGGTCTATACTACCCTGAAATCTATTAATCTCTGATTTCAACCCTTTTGCCTTTTTCTTTAGAATCTTTGCAGTCATGTTTATACTTTATACACTCTTTTTTTAGATTCTCTAAATATCTTGAAATAGCCGAAACATAGGGAATTACTAGATTCTCGCCAAGCCTTGAATGCAACCGGCTCATTAGTATCTGGTTGGCTTACGGCGGTTAAAAGGGAGCCACGTGATATTTTTTGTATATCCTCAGTGGTTTTTTGAGCAATGGGTCTAGGTGTGTTTTCTATTGTGGCATTTTTCTTTGATATGTTATAGTTTATGGGGGCTAGAAGATTTTTCTGCCGGGCCCTGTCCTCTTTATTCTTGTCATTTTCTTGAGGATGTGCATTGGATATCCTAATGACAAGTATAATCTGGCAAGTCTTAAGCCATTCTAGCAATATTAGTGGCGATATAGCATGTTTCTTGCAAAAGTTATATAATTCTATAATTTTTCCAATAATGTCTATAGAAAATCTATTAAAATCCACAGGATCTGGATATTTAGATTACCTTGTAGTTCTTTTAATATATTCTGGACCCTACACGCTTGAGCACACTCTTTAATTGTAAACTCGCTCTTGCGAACCTCCTTCATGCATTTACTGATTTCTTTTAAATCATACAGCTTTAACTTTTGCTCGTATTCTTTAACCGTATTAGACACGCTACCTGTTGAGACCTTAGCCTTTTCTGCTATATGAGACCTAGATAAACCGTTGATATAGTAGCTGATTATCTTATCCTTTACAATGGTGTTATGCCACTATTGTGCTTACTATTCCTATATAAGCAAAATGGAGTATTGATATCAAAATCTGTGGCCGTCATTATTCTATAAAAACGGTCATTTTGGCTTAAAAAACCATCAATATTCGTGTTTGACACGTGTTTGTCATCCTAAAACAATGTTATTGGTAAGGCTATAGGAGATATACTATTAAGCCGTCTAACGTGCTGGAGGATATAAGGCTAGATAAGAGGAGGGCCTGAGGTTGAGATGTGTTATTTCCCTCTTGGCTCAATCAAATGATAGTTAGTACGGCGTCAAGGCAACCCTTGCACCATATTTCTAGTTAAATATTGACATACAACTAGTTACAACAATAAGCCTATTTCCTCCTGTTTTTGAGTCTGGCGTCCATTCTCTCCTGTCCTTCTTGAAATCTCCTTTTCTCCTCCTCGTTTCTTAAGGTTAGTTTGGGCACCTCTGTTGGCTTTCCCTTTTCGTCTAATGCCACTAGGGTCACAAATGCGGTTCCCGTGTGCACCTTCTCAGACTTGTTTAAATCCTCTGCTTCTATTTTTACCTCAACTTCCATCGAGCTTCTTTTGACATAGTTTAGCCTGGCCTTTAAGATCAAGGCATTTCCTATGTATACCGGCTTTAGAAAAGTCATGCTGTCTATCCTTGCTGTAACTATATTGGCGTGTCCTGCGTGTCTTTTTGCCACTAAACCTGCCAGTAGGTCTACATATTTTAGGATCATGCCTCCAAATACGTTTCCAAGCGGGTTGGCATCAGACGGCAGCATCACAATCGTAGTCTCTGCCTCTGATTCTTGAACTGTTTTATTTGCTATGCTTTGAGCGCTTTCTTCAGTCAATATACAAAATCAATCTATATGGAGGTATTAATTCTTAAATAATAACCAACTATGATTATTGCTGCAAAAAAGCTATTGAATTTATTGAATTTATATTAAACTTTAACTTACTATTTGTATGCTTTTGTCTGACAGGGTTGAACTATCAAGTATTAATTTTCTTCAGGCTATAGTAGATATTGTAAATTATTCTCCTCAGAGGCTAACATCTATTCAGCCTTTAAAGATTTTTCTCTGTTCTGCTCTTTTTTTTACTATTTTTTATTTTACTTTAACTGAGAACAATCAGTCAACTTTTGCTCATTTTTTGGGTAGTGGTGATGATACTAGTATTAGTGGTACTCAAAATCAGACAGCTGGAAATTATGTCATTGATCTTTTATTAAATCCATCAAAACCTGTGATTGGTAAGGATACTGATTTTCTGATGGATGTTAAATCTACACAGGGCGATGAATTAATAGAATTGCCTGTTTCCTTTTATATTCTCAAAGATGGAAAACCTGTTTTCTCAAACCCAAATAATTTTGCATTGGTTAGGCAAGGTCATTATGATTTTAACTATACTTTTAGTGAACCGGGCAAGTATTTACTCTTTGTAGATATCAAAGATATTTTCTATACTCTGGATATTGTAAGCGTTACGTTTGAAATCGATGTACAAGAGCCAATATTGGAAAGAATTGTAAATTCCCTGCTGTCGTTTATAACAAATTATTATTATATTTACATTCCTCTTATTGTCATTGTTATAATTTCATATGCTATAAAGGTAAAAAGACGCAAGGATGTAAAACAGACCACTTCCTAATATTTCGATACTTGTACTAAAAACGACATAAATACAAGTGATTTTAATATAAAATAATGATGAAAAAATCGACTAGTACAAAAGTATCACTTTTTGTAGTGTTTGTACTTGTATCAGCAATATTTTCCGTTAATGGCAATGTATATGCCCAAAACCAAAGTCAAAACGAAACATTGTCTCAAGCTCTAAATGTTACAGAGGTACCCACTAATAATACCACTAATACAACCCAAGCAACAGTCCCAGTTGAGGAAGAATTATTGCCAACAACAACAGAGGGCTTGGTAACTGCCAATGCTACCGTTGCAGGACCCGGAGACGAAATGTCTGCTGCTACTGAAGAAGAGCAACCCCATGGACATTCTGAAAATGCTACTACTACTACTGCTGCTGCTAAGAGTACAGTGACAAGAGATTCACAAACTATATTATTAGAAGGTCAAAGCTTACCCGAAGGTAGTTTTATTCACTTGTATGATTCCACGCCATACAAGATAATGAATGGCCATGTAGCAGCAAAGGTTCCATGTAACGAAGAGAATGCTACTGCTGTCAATATACTGATTGGTCAAGCACCTGATTTAGCTCCATCTGAATTAGAATTTGTAGAACCATTATCCTCACCAGGTGAGCTTTGTCTTTATCATGCAGATTTAGTTTCTGATGACACGACAACTATCACAGATATTGCAGTTCAAAATAACTCCACTGAAGATATTGACTTTCCAGCTACATCTACAGTAGTTTTAGGCGTCAATGAAATTGCTTCATTAGGCGACGATCATCACGCAGAATAAAAAAAGATAAAAACTCTTTTTTTCTCTAATTTTTACATTTTTCTATTTTATTAGGGAGAATAATAGGTTGGTGATTACTAACATATTTTAACAATATAATGGATTCTTCTTATCGTAATGTTTCATTTACAAATTAAAATATGAGATCAAGACATACCATTCGACAACGTGTCATAAAGACATAAAAAAATTTTGTAATTAAATTGAAAATAAAAAACTTATCCCAGCATCTTGTACTGGAATCCTTTTGTGTTGCTAGTCAGAGTCTCCTCTGCTATAATTATTTCTTCTTCCCAAGGGTTTAGTTAACCCATCTAGTCTTCTTGATTGATACTTGCTGTTGCCGTCATAGTTATTTCTTGACCTTTGCTCTGCTGTTATTTTGTTACGTCCATATCCTCTTCTGTCATCACCATCGTCGCCGCTGCTTCTGCCGCCGCCATAGCCACCATAAGATCTTCTGCCGCCGCCATAGCCACCACCACCATAGCCACCACCACTACTACGACCATAACTGCTACCTCTGCTTCTGCCACCGCCATAGCCACCACCACTACTACGACTATAATTGGATCTGAAACGATTTGGTCGTGGAGCACTATTAAGATCAAAGTCCACTTCTATTCCATACTCTGTGTTTAGATTCTTTAGCGAGTTCTTTGCGATATTTTGGATTTTCCTAAGGGTAAACATGTCATGCTGAGAAACAAAAGATAGTGCGATTCCGTTTGCTCCAGCACGTGCAGTTCTTCCTATTCTATGGAAATACGTCTCTGCATCGTCGGGGATATCATAGTTAATGATATGACTTACAGAAGTAATATCCAATCCTCTTGATGCCACATCGGTAGCTATCAAAATATTGAATCTTTTATTTCTGAACTTTGATAGAGTGGTTTCTCTTTGTCTTTGATTCAAATCTCCATGAATGCTTTCTACGTAAAAGTCGTCGTCTCTTAACTTGTATGTTAAATCTCTTGCCCTTTGTTTAGTTGCAGTAAATACTATGATGTGACTTTCATCTTTTTTAGAGATGGGTTTGAGGGTGTTAACCAATTGTTTGAATTTGTCTTTTTCATGAAGAAGCAGATAAGATTGATTTATGTTGGCTTGAGAAATAGTCTTTTCTATGCTTATTTGCTTTGGATTTTTCATATGCTCCTTGGCAAGCTGGACTATAGAGTCCGGCATTGTTGCAGAAAATAGGCAGATTTGTTTCTTACTATCAATGTTTGAAAGGATTTCTTTGATGTCATCAATAAAACCCATATCTAACATTCTATCTGCTTCATCAAGGACCAGAAAATTAATTTTACTTAGATTAATAGTTCTCTGATTCATGTGATCTAAGAGTCTGCCGGGTGTTGCAACTACAATATTTACACCTTTATTGAGTATTTTCTTTTGCATTTGATAATTTTGTCCGCCATAAATAGCAACGGACCTTAGGTTGCTATACTTTACAAGTTGATTTATTGTACTTGTAATCTGTACAGCTAATTCTCTTGTAGGCACCAAAATAAGTGCTTGAAGAAAATTGTTAGGATTCAACTTACTCAACATAGGTAGTACGAATGCGGCTGTTTTACCAGTTCCTGTATTCGATCTACCAATAACGTCTTCTCCTTTTAAGATGAGTGGAATTATTGATTCTTGAATCGGAAATGGTTGTTCGATACCTGTTTCTGTCAATGCTTTAACTATAGATTTTTCAATTCCAAGTTCTTCAAAACTAACCAATTTAATATATTCAGCTCGGATTACTAAATGTGGTTATACCATATAAATAGCAATGCATTGAAATCATGAGTCATGCTTTAATAGTAGTAGTAATAGCAGTTGCTTACGAACAAAGGCAAAGATTTTATTTAAAAAATTCCTATAAACATGAGGTTTTGAGTAGCTTTAATTTTGTTTTACTTGGAGATACATCGATTGCAGGAGAGTTAGGTAAGAAAGGGACATCAAGTGACATAACCATTTACGATAGAAAAACAAATGATAAGATTATTTCTTATTGTTTCCCAAATACGTACCCAGACAAACTACAACCACTGCTTCAGTCCATTGCAATGTCTGACCATGCAATAATCAATATAACAAAACTCGATACTTTTCTGGGTGAACAGCTTGTTGCTGTAGATATTTTTGGAATAAAGAATGGTTTTATTTTGTATAGCTATGAAATTGACGCTGAAAAGGTAAAAAATATAATCAAAAATACCGGACTATCAACTTTTACAATTTTAGATAGTTTAGAACAGCTAAAAAATAGCATTGCTGAAATGAGTCCAGATTTTGGAGAGAAACAGCAAGAAAAGGAAGTCAAAGTAAAGGGTGAAGATAAAGGGGAAGGGGAAAAAGAAGGCGTTTGTGTATCTGTAGATCACGCCTTTGATGTTAAGGGAGTAGGGACAGTTGTTCTAGGCTCTGTAAGACAGGGTGAAGTCAAGACGTATGACGAGCTGATACTAAGCCCCGCAAATACTCCGGTATTAATTAAATCCATTCAAATGCACGATGATCCAGTTCCCACATCAAAAAAACCTTCTAGGGTGGGATTGGCCATAAAAGGAGTTTCTGCAAAGGATATTTCACGAGGCGATATCATTACTTCTCCCGGATTAGCCAAAATTGCAAACACTGATTTTCAGATCAAATTCATAAAGAATCAGTTTTTTAAAGAAGAGATCACTGAAACACAGAATTATATGATCTGTGTAGGACTTCAAATTCGTACTGTAAAAGTAAAAAAGATCTTCGAATCAAACCTGCAAATTACTTTTGAAAAACCTCTAGCATATTTAAAAAATGATAAATGCATCTTATTTAGGCCCGACTCAAAGGGAATGAGAATTATGGGACATGGAATAATGGAATAGTCATGGCTTTATAGAATAGAATAGAAGGAGGAGAGAGGGGAGGTCTGGCTAGGATTTAATAAGCCATTTGACTACACATAATCATCCCCTCTTATGTCTATGCGAAATTTTTTCCCTTTGGAAACCATACGTCCTAAACAGGCCAAGGTTCTTGAGGAACTTGATCAGGCTTTAAAGTCTAATTATAAATTCATATTTTTAGAAGCACCAACTGGATTTGGAAAGAGTGCTGTTGCAGTTACACTAGCACGATTTTTGGGAAGTTCTCATATTTGTACATCTACCAAAGACTTGCAAACTCAATATAACAGAGATTTTCCTTATCTTTCTGAAGTTAAGGGACGCAACAATTTTTCTTGTATTGTTAAAGAGGACATGGGAATAAGTGAAAGCTGTGAGTATGGACCGTGTCTTAAGGATGATGATTATGATTGTATTTACAAAACCCGGATGAGCGATTACGATGTAAAAGCAGAAGGGACCATATATGAAAACATAGACATAAACAAATTTGCCTTAAAGAAATACTATGATAAAGCAAAAGAACATTCTCAGCTAATTAAAATCGAATGGAAGCCATGTCTCTATTATCATCAAAAGTGGATATCGCTTAAATCAAGCCATACCATATATAATTACAAATATTTTCTCTCTGATCTTTATTATTCATCAGGGGTAAACAAGAGAAAGCTTTTGATACTGGATGAAGCACATACACTTGAATCTGAAATTTCTTCGTTTAAGAATATTATATTTAGTAAAGAAGCTTTGGGTAGATTCTTTCCCAAAATTAGCATGCCAGATAACAAGCAAACCGATGTAGAAACGTGGATAAATTTCTGTACTACTTTAAGAGATCAGTTCACACGCTATGTCGAAAAAGCTGCTAACATTTTAGGAGCAGGAGGCAGTGGAAGAAAAAGCAGTAGTAGTAATAGTAACAGCAGCGCTAACATAAACGGCAAAAACAATGGTGATCAAGATATTTTTGTAAGTGAAAAGAACCTTATTGATGCATTAAATTATGAAAAGAATTTATCATCATTTCTTGATGATTTGAAACTTCATAAGGATAATTGGCTTGTTACAAACATTACTAAAAATGAGATTGACAACACGATATCTAGGATAAAGTTAGAACCTTTGATAGTATCAAATTATTTTCAGGATATATTTGATAAGGGTGAAACTTCTCTGCTAATGAGTGCTACTATATTAAGCAAGGAGAACCTGTGCAAAGCAGTAGGATTAAAAAGCGATGATGTAAAGTTTATCAGAATTGAAAATTCCGATTTTCCAATTAAAAATAGACCAATCTACCTGATGAATGTGGCCTGGCTAAATGCAAAGACAATGAATGAGTCTTTGCCAAATATTGTTAAGGTGCTTGATAATCTTTTATCTGTTCATAAAAATGATAAAGGCATTATTCATACAACTTCATACTCTCAGGTTCAATTTATCAAAAATAATTTGTCAAAAGCCAATTTAGCACGGCTTATAGAAACTAATCCCAAGTTTGACAGAAATGAAATGATTCTAAAGCATTCTGAAAGTACAAAACCCACTGTTCTTATCTCCCCTTCCATGTTTTTAGGTGTAGACCTTAAAGACGATCTGTCTAGGTTCCAGGTTATAGTAAAGGTACCCTATCCGGATTTGACTGACAAAAAAGTTTCAGTTCTAAAACAACGCAATCCAAAGTGGTATGAATGGAATACTATCCTTAGACTTATCCAAGCATACGGTAGAAGTGTAAGAAATTCTGAAGATTATGCAAATACCTACATCCTAGATAGCAGTGTGTCTTTTTTGTTAAAGAATGGAAAAGATATGGTTCCAAAATGGTTTTCAGAGGCTATTATTTCAAGATAGATTTGATATATCTCTCTGTCTGTAAGTAAAGGGATGCAGAGGATATAGACAGAAAAAAAAGAGATATTGCCAAAAGATAAGACGCATGGATAAAAAAATCTCTATCCTTATAAGTAAAAGTAAATCAATCAATTTCATAGTTGTTAAAAAGATGATAGATAGATGGAACTAAAAGCAAATGATATTAGAAAAAAGTATGCTTTAAAGCCCGACATAAGAGTCGGCAATAATTATTACTTTCAATGGAATGACAGTGGATTTGGCTTGGCCGATTCAAATGAAATAAATTCTCTAACGAATTTTATTCGAAAACTGGTCCCTATGCTAGAACAATTTATGAAGTTTTTGCAAACTGAGAATGTGTATAATGCGAAGGACCCATTCAAAGACAAAAAACATCTCTGCATTGTAGAAAAGCACAACAAAAAGATTTTCTTTGTGATGACCATTGACCGGCAAGGTTCAACTCTCTTCTACAGAGAAGAGAAATGTTCTAATGATGTAGTTGTTGACAATGGTAAAAAAATGAAAGAAAACGGCGATGAGGTTTATTTATTAGATACAGATAATAGCAGTAGTAATAATAACAACCACAGCAATAACTTTACTGATAATAGTAATAACGAGGTTGAATTGAAGTGGATACTTGGCGAGTTATTATTTGATAGGCAAAAGAAGCAGGAAAAACAATAGAATCAGATAAATTTTTTTTGAAGAAGAAGAATATTTTATTTAGATGCTAAAAGAAAAAAAAGAGGTTTATTGTTGTGCTCCGGCAATGTTACCGTCTTGGAACTGGAACATTAAGCCTAAGTTGTTACATCCAGCTATTGTGAATTCGCCAGATACACATTGTGCATTTTGCTCGTTTTCTTGTTCTTGCTCGATTTCTTGTTCTAAATCATTTCCTTTTTTGGTTGCAAATGCTGCGGTGTTATCTCCAAATGCTACTACTGAACCCATTAAGGCTGCAGCAATGAACATTGCAAATATTCCAACTTTATGTGTTTTTGTTATGTTACTCATTGTAGTCGAAATGTATAATTGAAATTAATTATATCATAGTTTGGATACTCGTTACTGTTTTTAAAATACAGTATAATAATCAAAAATTATTTACTTTAACATTTTTTTAAATTTGTTTTTTAAATTCTTTATATTCAAGCTATTTTTCGGAATTATTCTGACGTTGCGGGATATATTTATTATAACCTGTCTGCATGAGCCACAGATAACACAGAAAACTTGACAAATGATGTATAGGAATAAGGATATCTAATCTATAAAATTAAATTGAACTAGTCCGGTATAGGAGGTAATGGGCCCGTAGCTCAGCCAGGTAGAGTACCGGACTTTTAACTAATAATAGAAAGAAATCCGGCTGTCTGGGGTTCGAATCCCCACGGGCCCGCAATAAATTTG